>UPTG01000918.1_pt1 | contig 22923 bp, 19 predicted proteins | sample 2160121 | NCBI WGS metagenome assembly UPTG01 (sample SAMN06266255, study PRJEB28933) | marine metagenome | isolation source: Columbia River Estuary | place: USA:Columbia River Estuary, USA | collected 2014-07-27
CCGCGATGACTTCCCAAATTATCTGGGCTCGATTTTCGTCATTACCGCCGTACTGATCGTCTCGCTGATTATATTGGGGACTCAAGAATTCAGAAAGCAGGTAGCCGTGAGCGCCATGAAGCTCCACTCCGTCAAAACCCGCTTTTTGGCAGCGTTCTGCCGCGGTAATAAAATCGTTGATGAGCGCTTGCACCTGCTCATCACTCATCGCTTTCGAGCCGGTTTCTTCATCGTCTGACGGACACTGTGGAACCCCGGAGCAGTAGTCGGGTTGAGCACGCATGCCGCTGTGTTGCAGCTGCACCACCGCATGACTGTTGTGGGCTTTGATGCCCGCTGCCAGACGGGTTAGGCCCGAAATATGCCGGTCATCGTGAGCCCCAAGTTGCCCGGGAAACCCGACCCCTGAATGCTGCACCGAAGCAGCACAGGTCATGGTGAGTCCAAATCCGCCTTCAGCGCGATAGGTCAGCCAGTGGTATTCATCATCACTCAATACGCCATCGGCGCCACTTTGAAGATTGGTTAGTGGGGCAAGCATAAAGCGATTTTTAAGCTGGGCGCCGTTGTTGAGCGTCAAGGCATCAGATAGCTGGGCAGTCATGGGTATTCCTGTAGCGCCATCAACAGCGCGTTCATGAATTCAATTGCCGAGAGGCAAGTTTTGTCGGCAAGCGTGTGGACTGGCGGGTAGTTGTGATCAGGCAATACTACTCCCGCCTTAGCCTTGTAAAGCCGAAGCAAAGTATAGGCTGTGAAGGGGCCTTATTTAAAGCGGGCAGGGTAGGCGATCGACATGGAGTGCCATGTCGATTGATCGTTAAAAGCAGGCCGCCGAATGCCGGATAATTGGTGCTAGGCCACTCGCCCCATGGCCAGATGTACGCCTTTGACCCGAGTTTTTTTCAGGTGCTTCAGAATTGACTTGGGAATGCCTTCCGGCAGGTCAATGGTGGAACACTCCTCCAGAATATTGATCATGCCAATATACTGGCCCTCGATTCCCGCTTCGTTGGCAATGGCACCCATCAGCTCACCGGGTTTAACGCCATGCTTGCGACCGACTTCCACGCGAAAGCGTTCCATCGGCACGTCGGGGTGATCCCTGAGAGGCCGTGCTTCACCTAGATGCTTTTCGTTCTTTGGTGCCGAGGGTGTCTCTGACTCAGACGTGGCTGCCTTCTTTTGCAGGCCTTGCCGACGTTCTTTACGGTTGGGTTTGCTGGATTTTTCGTCCCGTGCATCCCGAGTTCCGTAGGGGGTGTGCTTCTCGCCTTTGGCGTGCTTCGGCCCTTTGCTGGCACCGGGGCTGTGCAACATGCCGGCTAGGGCAACCGCGATACTGCGATAGTCCGAGTCTTTATTCAGTGTATCGATAATTTCTTCAAGCTCTGCCTGCATGGGGTCTGCAAGGGCAGTGCGAATGCTGTCGGCAAAGGCTTCACGGCGTTTGGCATCGATTGCCAACACCGAAGGCAGCTTAATTTCTGGGATGGATTGCCGCGTTAGGCGCTCGATATTGCGCAGCATGCGCCGTTCTCGGGGCACGACGAATAAAATCGCTTTGCCTTTGCGTCCTGCACGACCTGTACGACCAATACGGTGCACGTAGGCTTCTTCATCGAAGGGCACGTCATAGTTGATTACATGGGTGATGCGCTCAACGTCTAGGCCGCGAGCGGCGACGTCGGTGGCGACTAAAACATCGAGTGCCCCGCTTTTTAAATCGCTGACAGTTCGTAGCCGCATTTTTTGGTCCATATCACCATTGAGTGGCGATGCCTTAAGACCAGTCTGGCGGAGTTGCTCGGCGATCACCGTGGTGCTCTCACGGGTTCGGGTAAATACAATAACACCCTCGGTATCTTCAAAAGCCAGCAGGCGCTTTAACGCTTCGAGTTTGCTGGCGCCTTTGGCCAGCCAGTAGCATTGTTCAATGTTCTCGTTGGTTGTTGCGGCGGCAGCTACTGATATTTCAGCGGGATTACTGAGGTGTTTGTTGGCAATGTCGCGAACCCGCTTGGGCATGGTGGCTGAAAACAGGGCGACTTTGCGCTCTTTTGGGGTTTTCGCCAAGATCGTGTCGACATCGTCGATAAAACCCATGCGCAACATCTCATCGGCCTCATCGAGGACGACGGCATTGATGCCCGTCAAATCGATGCTGCGACGCTCGATATGATCCAATAGTCGTCCCGGGGTAGCGACAACGATATGCGTGCCCTCGCGTAAAGATTTTAGTTGCTGCCGCATATCGGCGCCGCCAAAAATGCTTAAAATTCTCAGCCCCCCCATGCCTCGGCCATAGCTACGGAAAGCCTCGGCGACCTGCTGGGCGAGTTCTCGAGTGGGGCACAGTACTAGTGCCTGTGGGCTACGAACTTTGACATCGATGTTTGCGAGGATGGGTAACGCGAACGCCGCGGTCTTCCCAGTACCGGTTTGAGCCAGGCCTACAACGTCTCTTCCTTCCAGTAACAGTGGGATGGTGCCTGCCTGAATCGGTGTGGCTGTTTCGTAGCCAAGACTCTTCAGGTTTTCCTGTAGGAAGTCTGGTAATCCCAGCGCATTAAAGCGGCTGGGCTGTGTGTCTGGGGTGCTCATGACGGGTAGTCCTCTGAGGGGATGCACACCCTACGCGCCACGGCATGGCTCGACAACCTAATTAACAGCGCATTTTTCCGTGTTTTTTAAGTGATCTTCCGGTGTTTTCAGGGGCTTATAGAACTTAATAGAGGGGAGTTCACCCCCTAGCGTGTCGGTTTGATTCATTTTGAGATCGTATAGGGTTGCCCTGAAAATACGGTGCCAAGTACCTGAATGTTTCTTAATTCCTCGTCGGGCACTGTCATTGGGTCCTCGTCGAGGATTGTGAAATCGGCGATTTTTCCGGCACGAATTGAGCCCAAGTCGTCTTCCATACCTAAAATCCAGGCAGCATCGAGGGTTACGCCGCGCAGGGCTTGCCCCCTTGAAAGGGCTTCACTGGCGATCCCCGGGGTGCCGCCAATGGTTTCTCTGGCGGTCGCGGCCCAGATTAGGGTGAGGGGCGATAGCGGTGCCATGGGGCTGTCTGAATGTAAGCCTATGGGAATTCCTGCGCGCTCTAAACTGCCCAATCGCACCATTTGGCTAGCGCGATCTGTGCCTAGCCAGCTCTCGGCGTAAAGCTCTGAAAGAATGTAGTGATAATACGGATTCGCTGAAACGAGGGCCCCCAGCGTCTTGAGCTGGCGGGTTTGATCTTCCGTACTGTAAGCGAAGTGCTCGAGGGTCATGCGATGGTCAGATCGTGGCGACTCGCGTAGCAGGGTACCCAACAGATCAATGAACCAGCCTGCTGCCGCATCGCCATTGGCATGAGCATGCAACTGAAATCCGGCATCCCAGAAGATTTTGGCATAGTCGTATGTGGCTTCCCGAGGTGCCATCCAGACGCCTTCATGACCGTCGAGGTAACCCGGGGGACCAAACTGGCTGAGTCCACTGAATATCGCCCCATCGAGCATGAGTTTGAAATGATTACCAATTTTAACGCGTTCGGAATTGTTTAATTGCCATGCCTTTACTTCTGCCAGTGCCGCCTCGGGAGGCACTTGTCGTGCCATGAAGTCGAGGATGATGGGGGTCAGAATAATGCGCGACGGTACGGGATAGGCCTCGGCAACGGCTCGAATACCTGCAATTTCCTGCAGTGGGTTGCCAAAGATACCGGTGCCCATGTCCAGCGCGGTGGTGACACCGCTTTGGTGCATCATAGTGAGGAAGTTTTGCATGCCTTTACCAAAGCGGGTCGGCTCGAAGAGAAAGCCCAACTTTCCAACCACTGCCTTCAGGCCGCCTTCATAAAAATGGCCCCTTTCCCAGTTGGCTTCGGGGGTTAGCGCTGCGTCCTCGGCGGTGACCCCGAGCATGGCCCAAGCCGCATCGTTACCGACGATTTCATGGAACGATCGGTGCCAAATCATGACGGGCTGGTCGCCAAACCACGCATTCAGCTCATCGCGCCAAATCTCGCCGTGCCAAAGAGGATGATAGCCCCAGGTAATAAAAGGTGTTTTGGGGTCTCGGTGTTCCGCTGCCAGCGCCTTGAGGCGATCTTTGTAAGCCTCGGGTGTCTTTGCTCCGGGAAACTCGCCCGTTGGTAACGACCAGTCATCGGGGGCAAGGAACGGGAACTGCGTCAAAATTGCCGGTAGCGAAGGGTGTACGTGGGGATCGATGAAGCCGGGCACGATGACCTGATTCTCAAATCGACGGTCGATCTTGCCGCCTCGGATTCGCAGAACCGGTTCCATATCTTTAAGCGAGCCCACCGCAACAATGCGTCCGTCTTGAACGGCGACTGCTGTGGCCTCAGGTAAAGCGGGCTCCATGGTACGAATTAAAGCTGCGGTGTATACCGTGACGTCAGCTTGTGCGGTAGTGAGCCAAAAACTGACGATCAAACATAACAGTGGGCGTATTAAGACTTGCATGGCGTACTCTAAATGTTGGGCAGTATTTAGAGTCTCGCTCAGCGAATTGTTTTAATCCAGTCGCCAATGCGGGGTTCGCCCACGGGGTAATAGCCGTTGATCAGTCGCAGCTGATCCTCAGCATCTGGAACCCGGGCGCTGGAAGCGAGGCTTTTTAGCGTGGCACCTCGGGGCACTTGAACGTAGTGCAGCGTGCGGCTAGGACCCTTTGCTTTTTCTTTGGGTACCAGGGGCCGGAAACTTTCAATAATGACCAAGGCATCGGCGTCACTGCCTGTGCCCTCAAAAAGAAAGCGATACTTGTGATCGAGCACGGCCAAGCGCTTCGTGCTCTCTCCGGCTGTTGCCTGAGCCGTGCCGCCTTTGAGGCCAAATTGCTCTAGTTCACGTTGATCGCTTAACGCCCCAGATGCTGTGCTGGCCAAGTAATCAACGGGAGTCACCCCTGGGTCTAAGCGGGAGAGGGTGATCGCCATTGAGGCGCTGCCATCCTTTGAGGTGACGGTGACGTCTCTTGAACCTTGGGCTACCGACCAGCCTTCGGGGTAGCGGAAGGTGAAATCTAGCTTGTTGTGATAGAACCGATTGGGCTCGGCTTGCGACTGCGCGCTGGCCCCGAAGACAAGTCCCTCAACGCGATTTCGAAATACACCGGGTGCCTCGGGATTTTCCGGCTGGTCATCAAGGTCAAGGGTGTTGGCCGTCTTAATGACTGTCTGTAGGCGCAGGTCATTTCTGGGGTGGCTGGAATATAAACCGTGGTAGGTGCCGGTGGGTTTGCCCGAGGCCTTGGCTTGAACGCGTCGGTACATTTCTTGATCTTTTAATACACCAATGACAGACAGCAGGGCATCGGCGTCATAGCCGGAGCGGTGCATGAATTCCGCGCCCGCAGCGTCGGCTTCCAGTTCCATGTCACGACCGAAGCCGCTGACGACTTCGGCGCCGTACATTTGTGCCGCGTCATAGAGATCGCCGCTGCCGGTAAGGATGTAGGCGGTGGTGGCTAGAACTGTGGAGGTCGTTTGTTGGGTCGATCGCCGGCTGTGGTGACTTTCTGTGATGTGGCCTATCTCATGGGCAATAACACCGGCCAGCTCGGCTTCAGTTTCTAGATAAGCCAATAAACCTCGGTTCACATAAATAAAGCCTCCCGGCAGCGCAAAAGCGTTGATGTCGGGTGAGTCGAGCAAGGTAAACGTAAAAGTATCGTTGGGTCGGGAAGAGTTTGCGACCAAACGCTGTCCAATGGCGTTTATATACGCCGCGGTCTCAGGATCGTCATAAATGCCAATGGTATCGATCAGGCGCTGGTGCTCGTCGCCTGTTACCTCAGGCACCTTAACCTGCCTGCCGCCCACGGTCACGGTAGAGGAGGACCCTCCACTGCCACCGCAAGCAGCCATCATGGAAAGCAGGGTTATGAGTACAAGAATTTTCATGGGTCGCCCTACATTTTGGCGGACAAATATTTGAGCAGTTGGTCACCCAGACTGTCACATGCGGTGCCCTGCACCGGGGCAATGATAGGTATGGGAACCACAACGGCTGGCATGTAGCTTTGACCACTGGTGTTGGCGCTAATGCGACCCACTTCAATTTCGTCCGTGAAATCCCAAATCGTGGCCTCGTAGTCAGAGGCATTGCCCCAGGTGCCAAAACCAAAGCACCCTGCTCCACCGGGACCCACCCCGCAGGTCATTGATCCTGAGCTATTGGTTTCGACCGTGGAGCCGTCAATCCAAATCATGTACTCGAGTTTCAGTTCTTCAAAGCGGTCGGCGACGCGTTGTTGAGCAAGAAGCTTGTCGATGTCATCGGTACGTAGCGGCGCGGTGCGCGGTTCGAACCACGGGTACATCATGTTAATAAACTCAAGTTCATGTAATACGGAAATCGAGTTATCGCCCCGACGAATGTGGTCACCGATACATTCAATAAAATCGAATTCGGTTTCATAGTCCGGGGCATGCCGGCGTCCCATGATCACAACAGAGGCATCACCGATACCCTCGGTAGGCTCAAGAAAAGTCATTTCATCAACGGTGGCGTTAACGCAGCCTTGAAGTATTGAAGCCGCAACAACCAATCCGGCGATCAGGCACCTTTGCGTTATCTTACTCATCGCTTGCCCCTTTATTCTCTGTCGCTTCACTGGATAGAGGCTGTACCCCCTCTGTCATCCAGGTGGCAATATCGGGGACACGGGTAAAGGAGGTGGCGAAGTTGGCGCCCGCGTCGCGCAATGCCACAACCGCCGCAAGATTGACCGCCTCTTCGTCAGACTGCAAAAAAGCAGTGGGGGTTTTGCCGTAGGCTGTTAGTGTCCAATCGGCAAAGTATTGGTCGGGGTTAATGGATAAATCACCGTCTTCATTGCTATGAACATCTTCCAGGGCAACCATTTTGAAGCGGTACTTCATCCATATCTCGTAGATCTTAATGTTGGTGTGTAACGGAATGGTGTACTGAAGGTCGGCAACGGCCGGGATGATCACAGCATCAACCGAATTCTGATGAGCCGCCAGAGATTGGCTGTCCTTTATTAGAACCACACCTTCAAACATGCCATTGAGCAACGTATTCCAAAATTCGACCTGCGCGTCCCCAGTTTTGACCAACCAGTCTGATTCAGCGCGCCCTGCGGCTTCGTCAAAAATTTCGTGTTGAGCAAACTCATCGGTGTAGATCACCCCGACCGTCAGGGGCAGTGGGTCCATAAGCGGTTTGGGGAAGTTGCCTTGAACAACGACCTCCCGAGCACCGCAGGCCGTTAAAATCAGCGAAACGCCTAACGCGCCTAGTACGCGTTGGTATTTATTAAGGCCTGAAGTTATTAAGTCCAACAAACGTGCCACCATTTTTGTAGGTCAGCTCTCGCATCAGTGTAGCAAAACGTACGCCAGTTACCTGCAGTTCTGGCGGTCTTATAAATTGTACGGGAAAGCCCACGCCGTGGATTCTGACGCGCCTCTCGCCCCCAAAATTCTGAGCATTGAGACGATCAACGGTTTCAACCACGCTGCGTATGGATTCCCCGGTAAATTCGTCACCAAAAACATAAATTGACATCTTTTTCTTGGGATCATAAAAAGTACGCACGGCGGCGGTAATACCCTCAACTGGTGAACTATTGGAAAAAACGTTCCAATTGGTGAGATTTCGCAGTATCAGGCTGCGCCTGGCAGGAGTATCGGGGATCCATTGACCACGGTATCGAGAGAACAGGTAGTTACCCATGTCATTCAGAACCTGTATGCCTTTAACTTCTGGGTAGATGTTAAGCGTCGCCTCCATCTCGATAAGCATTCTGTCCCAAGCATAGGAGAACATGGAGCCCGAGGTATCGATGATGAAAATGATGTATTCACTATCAACGGGTATGCCGCCGATTAACTGGTTCTTCCGCTGGCTGTTGACGCCCAGCAGTCGTTTTTCTTCCTCGCTGAGCTGCTGCCGTGCTATGGCCAGTTCCTGTTCAATGATGCTGTTTGAATTTCTGGTCGTTTCTAGGCTGTCATAACGCGACCGAGTGCTGGCTAGTGCGCCCTGTAGAATTGCAATGCGCTCGCGGTATTCAGATATTTGCTCCTGTTTTGTTTTGAGGTCGCGATTAAGGACGGTTGTTTCGCCGCGAATCTCGAACAGCTGCTTAGTTAAATCTGCAACGCGGCCGTCAGCCACAATGGTCGAGCGTTCCAATATCTGGGGTTGCACCGTTTTCGTGATCATCAATAAGAGGATCACTGCACCAAAGCCACAGCAGATAACGTCAAGGAAGGAAATAGAAAATTCCGGCGTTCCTCGGCGTGTTTTCATGATGTGCAGCGTCTTATTACAATCATGGCCAATCCCGGGAAGGTGACATAAATGAGCCGCCGCTGACCTGCGCCAGCTGCCAAAACTCGGAGGCGGCCATGGGGTCTCCTTCCATGGGCGCCAAAATAATATTTACGGGCACGCCCGACGGAAGCCGCTGGACCGCTTTTCTAAATAAGTTAAGTCGATCTCGGCCAGAAATTGTAGTGCGTCGTGGCGGTTCATAACTTTGAGTGGGCAGTCCGTCGGTTATGAGAAAAATATTGTCGGGTCCACCAGGAAGCGTGCCGACCGCATCAAAAGCACCGTGCAAGTTGGTACCACCGCTGGGGAGGCGGTCGCGCAATGCCTCAGTAGCCGCCTTTAGTTGTGGCGCGTCTGCCACTTCCAGCCATTTTCCAGCGGTACCCGAAAGAATGGGCTGGGCTTCGGTATTAAAGGCAATGATTTGATATTGGGAGTTAATGGGAAGCTGTGACGTTAGCCAGTCGACGGTATTGAGTGCACGCTGCCATTTATCAGCAGATCGCTGTAGCTCAGGATCCATGTTACGTAGCCGAATCACGTTCACAATTGAATCAGCAAGCATGCTCGCTGATGCATCGATAAGAATAACGATACGGTTGCCGCCGAGGTTCAAGCCCGTCAGGTATTGTCGGTTGCCATCTCCGGTGAAATCCCGGGCACTTTGTCCTGCCTCCTCCTTGGCCGCCTCACGAAGCTTACTGACCCGGTCCTCGAGGCGGTTGATTTCTGCCTTCAGGGCTTCGACATCGGTTGTATCGGTAAAGCCTTCTTCCTCTAGCGAAGCAATTAGCGCCTCGTAGCGGTCGAGATCTTCGGTGACTCGAGTCGCTAGGCCTTGCGCTTCAACAATGTCGACATCAACACTTGCGAGGGCATTACGCAGTGCTACAAGCCCCAATTGTCCCTGTTCAATATCATCCTCTAAAAGATCAATTTCCGAGAAGACTTCAGCGTTGAGGGTAAGTTCTTGGACTTCCATGGAGTGATCGATAATAAGAAATACCAGCACGACCGCGCCGAAGCCACAGGACATGATGTCCAGGAAGCTGAGATTAAAGGTCGATGCTTGGCGCTTGCGCCGGGCCAATGATCAGTCCTCGACCACAATAAATAGCGCGTCTAAGCCCGTTGCATCAGTCAAGCGATCGCCGACCTGCAGCAGCTGCCCAACAACAGCTGCTTCAGCATTCACCGTTAGTGTGTTCGATGCAGCGCTTGATAGGCTGACCCCGGCGCCGGTTTGCTGAAGCACGGCACCATTATCTAAGGTGGTCGTCTCGTTGATGCGCAGGGCTCGAGAGTTCAGGAGTATATGCGTGGGTATTGCGGTTGCACTGGAGACCGCAGCCATGGGCGGCATCCCGGGCTCCGTCGTTATTGTTGGGGCGCTAACAACCGGAACGGTGCGGTTTAAAGTGAGTTGCTGGGCATCCTGTAACAACTGGGTTTTACAATCGGCAACGACTTTGGCGATGACTTCTCCAGTGGTGTTTTGGTGGGGAGCGGAAAGTGTCAGGCCTGGTAGTAGATCCAGCGGGTTCTCCAGCAACACGGGCGTATCATCGGGGAGCAGCGGTTCTAGCATTTGACCATAGGCTGCACCCACGCTGCGCAGGTCATCTCGAGTGATGCGTGCAGAGTAACCGCTGATCGCTATTTGCGTCTCTGTTTGTTGCTGAAGTGTTGTGAGTGCCAGGGGTAGGGCATCGTAGAGTGCTTGCTCAGCATCAGCGCTGCGCAATGGATCGAAACGCGTTTGCGCTACAAAGCTCGCTGCAATAGCGTTGGCGAGTCTATCTTGGAGGGCTAGCATGCCTTCGCTTGGAATGACCTGACTCGCAGCGACAGTGACGCTGTCGCCTTCAACCCTAAATGGGGTTATCAAGGTTTGGTGTAACTGTAACTCCACATGAAGCCCATCATTTAATCCACTGGCTGCACCGATTAGCGCGCTGCGGTGGACCAGCCCAGCGATATCGAAGGGGAGGTGTTCGGCAATTCCCAGTAATAGCGACAGAGCCTCGCGATCCATACTACCCGGCGCGGTCATGAGTACTGATTTGGGTTGATTCGCGAGCTGATGTAACTCCTGTAAATGCGCGTGAACAAGGTCTGCCCCATGTCGAGCCTGCCCCAGAGGGGGAGACAGAGGTTGGGTGCTCAGCTGTGACCAATAACGCGTATTGACGTCTCGCGGTGTGCGCCGTTGTGTGTGCATTGCTGGCAGGCCAAAGCGGAAATGATTGCCGTCATGCCAGGCATAGCCGGGGGACTCGAGAAAGGTGTCTTCGTGCCAGAGGCGAAGGGAACTGTCGTGTAAATCTAACAGTGCGGTCATGAACGTGGTACCGCTAAGTGACGAAGTAGCTTCCGGTCGATATAGCGCTGGGCGTTTAACACCAATCGCTCCTGAGAAAGTTGTAGTTGGTGCAAGGCAAACATAATAATGATGGAAAGAACGAGCGCGACAAAGGTACTGTTGAATGCGACACCTAGACTCACCGTAACGCCCGATATATCGCCTTCTACAGCCTTATAAGCTTGGCCTAGGGCATCACCAATACCTCTGACCGTGCCGATAAACCCAATCGATGGAATAGCCCAGGAAATATAGCGCACCATTGATAACTCGGAATCGAGACGGTCCGCTTCAATATCACACTGTTCGCGCACAGATTCTGAAACCGCAGGAATCGATTGCGTAGTTGCAAATCGCTGCAGCGCATTCATGAGTGCCCGAGGCAGTAAAAAATCTTGTTCATCCTCGGGTAGAGCTTCGAGAGGTCGTGAGTACTCGCGGCTGTCCTGTGGTAGCAGACTGGTGCCCGTGGGTACTTCGATGAGGTTTTTATCCAGCATATTTTGCTCATCGCGGGTGCGTTTCGCCTTCATGCCCATGATGGCAAGGGCCCAAAGCAACAAAATAAAACAGGCTTCCTGCTCGAGATCTCGAATAACAATAGCGAGGGTGCGCTGTGAAACCACGTCCTCGCCCGCTGCTTGCATAGCGGCTTGAGCAGCGAGTTGGGCATCGGCGGTGGGTCTGATGACACCAATGTAAACGCCGTGAACCACAATAACGGCTAGCAGTAGCGCGAAGATCTGGTAGAGAAATTCATTGTTTAAACGCAGGTTCATACCGGGTTAGGCCTTTTCAGATATCGACAGGGAAAGACACCGAGCTGTCTTCAGAAATACGCTCGCTAGGTTCATACTTGAGACTGGGCCGGGCTGTGGCTGCATTCTCGATCGGTGGTTCTGGCATGTTTTGACGAGAATCAGCTCCGTTAGTTGCAGATGCTGCAGTGCTTGTCGAGGGTGCAGCTGAAGGAGCGTCGAGTACTGGAGTTTCAGGCGCCCCATCTTCTGCTGCAAAAGCGCGGCTGAGCGCGATGACAAGAAATGCGAACAGCCAAAGGCATCGTTGTAAGGTCAGTTTCTTATTCCGCATAACGTGCAATCCTGAATCCCAAGTCGTCTCGTCCTGATGCGCCATAATCTCTAAACGTTAATCTTAGCTCAGCCAAACGGCTCAAAGCCCAGCTGGCACCTCTCACGGTGTAATTATCGCCTTTGAGAGCACCCAAAGGGTCTGTGGCAATTTTTGCATTGGCTGATGGTATGGCGTAGACATCATGAACCCACTCAGCGACATTGCCTCCCATATCAAACAGCCCTCGATGATTCTTCGGAAAACTCCCCACAGGTGCAGAGACGATGTAACCATCAGCATAGCCATTGAGGATGCGTCCTGTCACCAGTGCCGAGGTGTTGTCGGCGACATTGACCACCGGCAGGTTGGGGGGGAAATCTTCCCCCCAGGCGAATTTACGATAGCTGTCACCATCGACTCTTCCCGCAAAAGACCACTCAGCCTCACTGGGCAGCCGGTAGCCCGTACTTGATGGGTTGTAACCATCAATAATGCCCTGGGTGTCTCGGTAAAATGTGGGAAGGCCCTCTTTAACGCTAAGCCAGTTGCAAAAGCGCGCAGCCTGCTGCCAGCTAATTTTGACGACCGGCTGCTGCTCACGATTGAGGCTGTTACCCTCGATCTGTCCACTGTCATGGCTCTCTAAAAATAAACGAAACTGGGCGTTGGTGGTTTCTGAGGTCGCCAGGTAAAACGCACGCTCTAAAGTGACATTATGCAGGACCTCATTCGAGCGCCGTCCGGGCTCTCGACGCGAAGCCCCCATACTGAAACTGTTCAGGGGTTCGGCCAAAGGATCGATTAGTACAAGAGTTTGCCCCAATGCTGATGTGATCTCGGGTTTTAGCGCAGCTTTTCGGGCTTCAGCTTCAGTCAGTAGCGTTACAGTCAACGCTTGTTCTAAACCTTCTCGAGGCGTGACGCGCAGGCGCTGGCTGGCGTAGCCCTCTAGCCTTACTTCGACACGCTGTTCTACCGCTGGCAGGTCTAGAACTTGGTTGCCGCGCCCTTGTGGGCGGCCGTTGATGAGTAGTTCGGCATTGCTGGGGGACAACTCAAAAGCAATATTACCAAGCTTGGGTTCTAACGTGATGAGGCGATTTGCCGTCGCTCCTTTCTTTAATGAGAGGCTAAAGCTTTTTCGAGAGTAGCCCACTTTATTCAGCTGTAGCCGATGATCACGACCCGGCGCCAGCTCGACGGACAGTGGCGTAAGGCCCACAAACTCGCCGTCAATCGTGACATTGGCGGCAGTAGGGTTTGATTGCAGGTCTAGTACACCCGCGGCGGGGACGAGTATCACCGGTTTGAGAATTTGATCGATGCCCGCGACGACGTTCAAATCGACAGAGGCCTCGATATAGCCCGGGGCACGCAACGTCAGTTGGTGCTCACCGCTCAAGACTTCAAAACTCTCACCCGCAGTAGCTGTAGGCTCGCCATCAATCCATACGGTGGCATCCTCTGGTGTCGCGACAGCTGTGATGTTGGCCCAATCAGGCTTCAAAGCTATTGATAAGGTTTGTTCGATGCCACGTCCGGTAACTTCGAGTAACTCTTGTTGGGGCTGATAGCGCGGTAGGGTTATGTCGAGAGGTGTGGGTCCGGCTTCAAGGTTTAGTGCTTGCAGCGGTGTACTGCCAATGACTTGCCCAGCTATTGATATGCTGGCTCCGGGGGGGGCAGTCAGTAGTGAGACGCTCCCCGGCAATATGGCGGGAGTCACTACAAGTTGTTGGCTGTCGGCATCGGTAACAACGGCCTCCTGCTGCCAGTCGCGATATCCGGGAACCTTCACGGTGACAAGATACTCCCCGGGTCGAATTAAATAGCGCTTTCCCAACGGCACATTGATGCCGTCGATATCAATGGTCGCCGACCCTATAGCGTCTACCTGTACTTCCAGCGATCGCGCGGTGAGCAAGAAAAAGAGCAGGCCGGCAACTGTCAGCCCGATAACGCCCACAATGATTTTTGGCCATATGGGCGCACGCTCCGGGCGTTTGCCGGGATCCAGTGGTTGAAAGCCCGAAGGTTTGAGGGCTTCAGCGCTGTCTCCTGAAACCGGAGAGAAACCTCCGGCAGTGAGGGGACGCGTATCGTCATTTTTAGTCATAGGGCTTCTACTTAGATGGCCTCTAGGCAACGCACATCGATCTCTGCACGGCTCTCCGGTTTGATGTCAAAGTTAATGCGAACATCTCTAAATCCGTTTCGTACACCGAGTGCGGTGTAGCGCCCCGGGCGCAACGTGAGTTCTGAGGTTGCAAAACTGCCAAGGCGCTTTACACGCAATAAGGTGACATCGGTTTGTTCGTCGGATATAAATTTGACGGTGACCGGCGTCTTTGCCCATAGCAACAATTTTTGGAGTTCTGACAATTGCGCTTCAAGCACTGGTCCTTTGGGTGAAATGGCCATTGCGTCGGCAAACACAGCTTCAGCCGCTTTCAGTGCTCGCGCATCGACTAATCGCTCAGAGTCTTTCAGTACGTTATTCAGCGCTGTTGCTAGTTCAGCACGAGGAGCTGCTTGCTTCAATCCATCCTGGGCATAAATGAGAGTGCTGTCGATACTCAGCGCCTCTTCGTAGGTTGCTACCGCCTCGGTCCATGCTTCATCGAGCTCTTGTGATTTTCCTGTATTGGCGAGCTGGCGAAGCTTGGCGGCTGTTTGAGCTGTGGCTAATTCAACTTGTGCAGATTGGGGTTCTGAAGCGCCAGGACGAATCTGCCCCGCTTTGGCAAAAAACTCGCTAGCTTTTTCGAAATTTTCGGCCTCTAAGGCCGTATATCCTTGACTCATGGCCCCGCGAAAGCGCGCTAAAGCATCAGCTTCTTGATACTGCGCTAGTAGCTCAGCGACGCGCTGGTGCTGCGGGTCTGCCGCGCTTGCGGTCAATGCCGCTTGTACAGCGGCCGCTGTATCCCCTGATCTAGCCGCGTCGGCAGCGGTCTCTACTGCAGCCGCAACCTCGGGTATTTTGGCGATGCGTTCCAAAAGGCGAGGGAGCTCGGGATCTCCGGGCTCCAGTAAGGCGAGCACACGGTACTGATTTTGTGCCTGGAGAGCTTCTCCTGATTCGATAGCGGCAAGGGTTTCAAACCGCGCCTCTTGTGCGCGCTCCGGAATACTATCTTCAAGGACCGCGAGAGCTGCTGCTGCCTCTTGATAGGCTGCAGCAGCGTCGACAAAAAGTCGTTCTCGGTAGGCTTCATCACCAGCTTCCGCAATGGCGAGAGCTGCTGCGTAGGCTTCAGGTGCCCAGCTATCTACTGAAAACTCCTGCAGCGCCTCCTGAGCTTCAAGCACAACTTGCAGGGCATCTTGCGCCAGTTTGCGCAATTTCTGCTGCTGCGCTTCTGCGAACGGGCTCCGCTCTTCCCCAAGGTCATCGGTGCTGGACGCGGTGCTCTGTGAGGTGGGATTCACACTCGCAGTGTCTACGGGTGTTGAAATATCGGGGGTTGAAATAACGCTGGGTAAAATAATAAAGACCGCGATAGCCGCCACCAATAATATGACGAAGGCCGGTATGAGCCATTGAGGTCGTCGATTGCCTGTCTCGTCGATCGCTTCAGGCGTGGTCGACTGGGGGCTAAAGGCGGCAGCCTTTAACGGCTGTTCGTGGGAATCAGTCATAGTAAGGGCAGCTGTGAGGTCAGTCGGTTTCGGGGTTATTGGTTGCCCCGGATTCAGCTTGAGCATCGGGCATATCGAGCGCCCCAATTTCAGTGGCGTAGATGTCCGCCATGAGCTCCCTCCATTGGTCGTATTGGTCTTCAACGTTTCCAGAAAGCCGAACTGTTCGATCTTCTAGCTCGATCACTCTGGGAGTGATTTCTGCCGATAAAGACTGTCCCAACTCCTCGATGGCCAGTGAATGAATACTGGACTCTGCGCGTTTCTCAAGACCGCTTTTCAGTAGGTAGGCTCCCCCTGCAATGCCAACCACGCCGGCAGTATTAGCGTAGTCACTGCTAGAGCCTTGCGCTGCGATGCCAGCTATTACCGCCGCAGCCCCTGCAATTAGTCGCTGATTGGCCTCAGTTTGTAACTCCCGTTGGGCTACGACTTCGTCGTAACTGAGTTTCCGCCACTCTTGGTAGGGCGTATACATATCTTCAGAGAAACCCGTGTAATAGCCTTGCAGCGTGTCGACAAATACATAGTTGCGTTGTCGTAAATTGCGCACCCGCTCTAACATGGGGTCGTTTTCTGCTGGTAGACGCTGAATTTTATACACCCCAGCTTCATCTTGCGTTAAGTAGTCTTGAAAGGCGTCTTGAGCGAATGTTCGAGCAAAACGCAGTTCTGCGACCTGTCTAATGGCTATGCGATCTCGAGCTGGAGTTCTGTTAAATACCGTGAGCATGTCGTTGGCTATCTGCCGATACACCAATAAAAAAGGGTCACGATCAGCGGTGGCACGGTTCTCGTAAGCGTAGCGGCTAGTGACACCTTCGTAGGTCTTTTCGATCCAGGGTATACCTCTGGCATCCGTCACTGTAACGGCGACTTCCAGATGCTCCCCATCACTGTGCAAGATTTTTCCAGTAACGAGTAAGTCTGTAAATTGACGGGTGTCGGGAACGACGCGAACCGCACCCCATGCGCCGACCTCTTCTAGGGTGGTGGTCAGCTCTCTAGCGATAAAAGTCGCCTCGGCACGACGAATTTCCGGATAAACCCGATCATCGTCTTGCAGTTCACCAATGCCTGGATCAAGGATTGCAACGCCCACGTCGAGCACTTGCGCATCAGGTATTGGCTGGGGAGGCTGGGCTAGTGGCGGCACCGAAGTACTTTTGACAGTTTGGTTTACGCATCCCGAGAGCAACAGCGCCAGTAGCAAGAGGGTTATCCGAAGGGTCATGCTTTAGGAACCTCTAAGCCCGTGTATTTCCTGTATTCATTCCACAGCCGTTCTCTAATTATGGGGTCAGGCTCTCGCATCGCGGCCTCGCGCAGTTGTCGAGCGACAACGTCATCGTCAGCGCCATCGGGTATATCTACGGGCGGTTTATAAATAGCCGGATTCTCTGGGGCGCCACCACCACTGGCACCTCCCAGTCCTCCGCCAATACCACCGCCGTCACCCATGGCAACATCGTCTTGATAGGGAGATCGGCCTGATGTTCCGGGACCTGCGGGCTCGGGTTGAGCTGAGGTTGTGCTTTGTCTGCTGCGTTCCATTTCTCTCTGACGCTGCTGCTCTTCTAGAATTAATGCGTCGAAATCGCTGGTGCTTTGTTCGAGCTGTCGATCCAGTATGGCAACCTGCTCCATGGAAGTCAGGGTGCCATCGGCACCTGCTATTCCCTCCATGCCTCCAGCAGCCCGGGTGCCCTGGGCAGCAGGACGCTGGCCATAACTACCGCTCCCCGAACTGCCCGGGGGTCCGTCTTGTCCTTGGCTACTGCCCGATGGATTTCCCGATGCACCGTTTTGCCCTGCGGTATTGCCGGCGACGTCCCCGGTCCCCTGGGTCTCAGACTGACCCTCTGAAGACCCTGACGCATCGCCATAGCTCTCATCGAAGGTTGGCAATACGTCGCGCATGTCTGGCAGGGCTTCCTGACCCGAAATTTCTCCGAAACCTGGCTCGCTGGTACCTCCCTCGGAGGCCGCCCCCTCGGCGCCCGCCCCAGGCAGGTCTGCATTACCAGCGGCTGTAGACGCGCCGTCTGCCGCTGCCACATCGCCTGCAGGTTGCGGAAAGGAGTCGTTCCCAGGCTGGGTGCTGGACGTGCCTCCGGGGCTGGACGCACTGCTTTGAGATGCCCCCCCCGAACTCGAACTTGAGCTGCTACTTGAACTTGGGCTAGAGCTGCTACTTGAACTTGGGCTAGAGCTGCTGCTTGAACTGGAGCTTGAACTCGAACTTGAGCTGCTACTAGAGCTCGAGCTAGAACTAGAACTAGAACTAGAACTAGAGCTAGAACTTGAGCTTGGCGGTGGCGTTGATGCGCTGGGTGGCGAAGGCGTCGAAGGCTTGGTTGGGGTGCTCGCGCTAGGACAGCCACTGAGCAGTAAAACGGCGCTTACAACGCTGACTACCCCGATACTCTTATGAATGACTCGCTGCATCATGCCGATCTTATTCCTCTGTCTCAGTTGTCGACGCGGCGGTAGCCACTGGCGCTAAGCCGCGCCATGCTACGGGTTCAAAAGACCAAACAAGGCCCTCTTGAGCAACCGGCATACCATCGGCGAATGGCGGTCGGAATCGCGTATTTTTCAAAGCGCGTACCAGTCGCCGTATAGCCTTCTCTTCTTCGACCTCAGGTTCCCGCAGTCGTTCCAAATTGGCCACTCTTCCTGTGCCCGAAATGTCAAAGCCGAGGACTAGTGTGCCATCTTCCCGCGTCTCGTGTTGAGGTAGTGGCTCACTGCCTGCGAGCAACGGTAGAGCAGTGGGTTGGCTAAACAGCTGGCTAATCTCGTCGCTACGTTCCTCTTCGGGTATTTCCTCTATGAAGCTTATAGCTTCACTGTAATACACCTGAGCGCGGTTAAATTTGCCAAACCACCAAGCCCAATCGCCCAAAGCAACGGTATCGTCAATATTTTGCTCGGGGCCCATTCCATTTATGGTGTTGACCTCAAGAATGGCTTTTAACACCGATTCGCCGCGTCGGTAGGCGTCGTTGGTGAGTGGCACCATATTCTCGCCTGAGCTCTTTGATGTGCTCATCGTGGGTGAAAAGGCCCGGTAGCCCGCAAAGAGGTACTGAGTCTCCATCATGCCTGCCAGCGGTATCTTTAGCGCCAGCGACCGATCCCCGTAGGTATCGATAGTTTCATTGAGCGCCATTCGGTAGAGATCCCAGCTGAGCATTAATCTTCCCGCCTGAGTTTCAGGATCCCCAATTCCCAAGAGATAAGCCTCGCGTTGCCATTGTGCTTGACGCAGCAGCGCTTGAGACGAATCTGCAGGGCTTGTCAAAGACCGGCGCTCTACGCGATAGAGATAACGCTGTCGCTCGTCGACAACCGCGAAATCACCCAGTGCCATGTGACTTAATATTTCACCTCGCAATAATGTTAGCTGTTCGGCGCTATAGAGACCTGAGTTGATGCGCGCCAGTTGAACACCGCGCTTAAACACCTCGACCGCTTCTGCATGGCGCTTAAGCTGCTGCAGAGTGGTGCCCAAACCCACCAAATGTTCTGTGAGTGCTGGGGCATAGGCGCCGCCTGCAAGCTCTGCCTGCCTAATAGCTTCGCGATATTCTTCTACCAACCTCGACTCGGGCGCTAACACGGCAGCTGGCGTTGGGGTACTGTCGAGTTGTCCACGCATATCGATAACTAAAGCCGCTGCTTCATCGGTCGCGCTGTCGTCTGTGACAGAAGTCTGGGTTTTGTCACCCGAGGGCTGACGCTCAGCATCGCCTTGCTCCAAAGGGTCTTTGGGGGTGAAGGTGCCAGTTAATGGCGCGTTGGGTGCCTGCGGCGCTTCTTGTTTCAGTGGTTCGGCAGAAGCCGGTGCAGACGCGTTTAAAGGCTCCCCATTTGCCACAGCGGACGGCGTTACAAACAACGCGAGTAACAGCAGGTATTGGTAGTGTAATGGCTTGGCATGCTGCAGCACGATCGTCGCCTCTTTAAGTTATGGCTACTTTAATGACGCTAGGGTGAGCTACCTATCATTGGGTGAGCGCATTGTGTCTTTGATCCGTATAATTGCTCTACGCTTCACAGCCCTAGTCGGAGCACCCCTTTAAATCTAGCAGAGAGAGTGGTTTTGGGACAATTTGAGCGCGATACCGCAGTGAGTCGCTTATCGGACAGTCGCTGGCAGTCAGAGTTTCAACGTGGGTGGCGCATAGGCTCTACCATGAATGGGGGCTATGTTTTATCTGTGATCGCCCGTTCGCTGCGAGAGGCACTGCCGCACAAGGACCCTTTGTCGATTAATGCCTTCTATCTTGCCCCCTGTAAGTTGGGACCCTGTGAAATAGAAGTCGAGAGCCTGCGTGAGGGGCGAGGCACTAGCTTTGGCTCTGCCAGCTTGTATCAAGATGGTGAGCTAAAGGTTCGTGCGACTGCGGCATATACCGACAATGAGCGACTAGACGGTGAGACTTGGTTAAATAGCGAGCCGCCAGTGGTGCCCCCCTTTTCAGAAACTGAGGGAATGAGCGCGCAACACCTCGAGATTCATGATCGCATTGATATGCGGCTCATTCACGGTCAGGAAGTCTTTGAAAAAGGAGTGGCTTCGGGTACGGGGGAGTTTGTCGCATGGTTACAGCACCGGGATAAAAGCCCTTGCGATACGCTCGACTTAGCGATGTTTGCCGATATCATGCCGCCCCCACCCTTTACGCTGTTTGGCCCCTTTGGTTGGGTGCCTACGATTGAGCTGACCGTGCAGTGCCGTGCCAAGCCCGCGCCAGGACCGATTTTAGGGCGTATGCGTTCCCGCCATTTAACCCAATCTTTGGTCGAGTCTGATGCAGACCTTTGGGATTCCAACGGTGCTTTAGTGGCGTTGGCCAGGCAAACAATGAAGGTCAAACTCCCCGAGGGCTGGGAGACGCGACCGAAGTAAGCTCGGTAGTCGCCCTCTAGGCTTTTTACTTTGCGACATGGCCTCCAGGTCTGCGCAAGTCGGAGTACCCGTAGCGCCAAGGACCATCCAGTTGAATTGAGTTCGTTCGTCCTAGAGTCCGGCGAGTTGACTCAATGTTGTGGCCCATGCCTTCGAGAATGTCGAGGGTGTCTCGACTGATACCGGGTTCGATTAACACCCGATCCGGCATCCACTGGTGGTGCACTCGGGGGGCTGCGGCGGCTTCGGCGATATTCATATCAAAGGCCATGGCGTTGAGAATGGTTTGCATAACGGCCGTGATAATGAGGGATCCCCCGGGACTTCCTGTCGCAAGCCAAGGTTCACCATTACGAAAGACCAGCGTCGGCGTCATTGATGACAGGGGCCTGCGACCCGGTGCGACAGAGTTTTTCTCACCCTGCACTAACCCGTAAGCATTAGGAAACCCGGGCCTAGCGGCAAAGTCGTCCATTTCATTATTCATCAAAATCCCTGTTCCAGGAATGGTGATGTGTGACCCGAAACTAAAGTTTAGGGTGTAAGTGTTGCTCACGACATTGCCAGCGCTGTCGGCTACCGAGTAATGGGTAGTATCGGGGCTTTCAGGGGAGGGCATAGCGCCGGGGGCGATTTCCGATGAGGGTGTGGCAGAGTCTGAGTTGATCAGCCCTCGTCGGTTGCTGGCGTAATCTTTTGCCAGCAAAAAGTCTATGGGGGCTTCCATGCGTTCGGGATCACCCAAATGCTCACTGCGATCGGCGTAGGCCAGTTTCATTGCTTCGATGACGTGGTGGAGGTACTGAGCAGAATTGTGGCCCCAGCTCTTAAGGGGGTAAGGCTCGAGAATATTGAGCATTTGAATTACGTGGATGCCGCCAGATGACGGCGGCGGGGCCGAGACAATCGCGTAATCTTTAAACTGTCCGGTGACGGGGGTTCGTTCCACGGCAACGTAGTTAGCCAGATCGTCTTGGGTAATTAGGCCGTCGTTGGCCGCCATGTCCTTGGCGATTAGCTCAGCAGTATGCCCTGCGTAGAAGCCATCTCGGCCTTTTTCGGCGATTCGCTGCAATGTGGCGGCTAGGTCGGGCTGCTTAAAGAGACTGCCAATGGCGGGAGCTTTACCTCCCTCGCGCAGAAAAATACGTTTTGTCTCCGGATCTTGAGCCAGTCGTTCGGCGCGAGCGCTAAGATTTTGATGCAGTGTGATATCCATGACAAAGCCATCTGCGGCAAGATCAATCGCGGGCTGAATGACTGTCGCAAGGGGCAGTGTCCCGTATTCCTCTAGGGCATGAATCAGCCCGGCAACGGTTCCTGGAACACCGGAGGCTTGATGGCTGAAGTAAGCACGACGCTTATCAACCTTACCTTCAGGCGTCAGAAACATGTCACGAGTGGCAGCCGCAGGTGCCATCTCTCGATAATCAATGAATACATTGCGATTTTCAGCGGCAAGGTGCACCAACATAAAGCCACCGCCACCAATATTGCCGGCTCTGGGCAAAGTGACTGCCAGAGCGAAGCCAGTGGCGACTGCGGCATCTACGGCATTGCCTCCCTGTTCAAGCATAATAAGGCCCGCCTCGCTGGCAAGCCGTTCAGGGCCTACAACCATATTGCCGTTTGCAGCCACGGGCACAAAGCGGCTACGAAAATCTATGAGGGGTGAGTCGCTAGAGGCCACCTCGGCTGACTGAGTCTGTGCGGTGCCTAAGAAAAGTAGGGTGCTCAATGCGGCAATTTTGAATCGGTCAAACATCGGGACAGTCCATTATTAGGGGATGAAACGCTAACGCGTAATTTCTGTGAAAACCAGCCTTATCTGTCTCGCTCATCAAGCGGGTTACACTACATCGGTGCGAACTGAGTGAGTGTACTGGAACATGAACTACGAAGAACATCGGCGTAACTATGTGTTGGGCGGTTTGCGTCGAGAGAACTTAACCGATGATCCCTTTGCGCTGTTTGAAAAATGGCAGGCCCAGGCGATCGCGGCAGAGCTCAAGGATCCCACCGCAGTTTCATTAGCAACCCAGGAGCCCTCAGGCAATCTGTGGCAAAGAATTGTGCTGCTAAAGGGGTTAAGTGAGGGTGGTTTCGTTTTCTTTACTAACTATGAAAGCAACAAGGCTCGTGCCTTAGCCCAAGATAATCGAGGCGCTTTGCTATTTCCCTGGCACGAACTTGATCGTCAGGTTACCGCCAGCGGCCATCTCAATAAAATTAGCGATGACGAGAGTGACCGGTACTTCGCAAGCCGCCCTCGAGCGAGCCAACTGGGCGCCTGGGCCTCTGATCAGAGCCGACCTATTGCAAACCGAGAAGCCTTAGTCAGTCAGTATGAGTCGGCTGAACAACGATTTGGGAACGGTATAATTCCTCGACCGGCCCACTGGGGGGGATATCGTTTGGTTCCTGAGCAAATCGAGTTTTGGCAGGGAGGGGAGCATCGCTTACATGATCGCTTTCGCTATGTGCATACTCCCAGCGGTTGGGTTGTTAACCGTTTGCAACCTTAATCGGGATTTTCTGCGGATCTGGCCTGGACGCTAAAATTCCTAGGCTCAAGTCAGGCCTGACGCGAAAAATAATGCGGTAGC
>UPTG01000919.1_pt1 | contig 22907 bp, 19 predicted proteins | sample 2160121 | NCBI WGS metagenome assembly UPTG01 (sample SAMN06266255, study PRJEB28933) | marine metagenome | isolation source: Columbia River Estuary | place: USA:Columbia River Estuary, USA | collected 2014-07-27
CAAACTTAGAATATCCGAGGGCGTTTAAATGTGCTCCATTTATGGTTAGTTCGTTCTGCTTCAGGAGCATTTCTGAAGCAGTTCCACCAAAGACATTGACGAAGCCGACTTTTTGTTTGTCGGCAACTTTTTTCATGGACTTACAGTAGGCCATAATGTTGTCGTTATTTAGGTTGGCTGCGGAAACACCGTCGACATTTTCGTTTGCGATTGGCGAGACCACCACCAGGAGTGGTGCGGATTTCCCATTATACGATTTTGACCCTAAATTTAACAAATAATTTGCCAGGCGATTTTCAAAAGAGGAAAGTTCTTCTCTTCCACCAAAGGATTCGTTGTACCCAAAGGCAGCGATAATAATGTCTGCCTTCATTGCGGTAAGGTGTTGTTCAGTATCTGCAAAATTGGCGGGCCTTGGTTGCAGGTCAATCTCATCCGCTGACCAAGCTAAATTCCTGACCACTAAATTTAGATTGGGATGCGCTTTTTGTAGCATTGCCTCGAAATGACCAAAATTTCGCATTCGATCAAAAAGGGTGTTTCCTATGAGTGCAATGCGGGCATTCGCCTGTAACGTAAAGGGTAGCTTGGAGGGGATTGGACTAGTAGGTTTAGGCCTTTCTGCGTTGGACGCAAACATTGCGTATTTTCGAAAGTCCTCCTCTTCCGAGTGAAGTGAGTTTGAGTAGAAAAATGCAAGGAGACAAATGAAAGATAAGCTCGGGTCCTTAAACACTTTAAAGATTCTGTTTTTCATAAAATTCATTTTTTAGTACAAGTTCTTCGATGAAAGTTTGGGTACCCGTTGGATTTAATGTTATATTTTTCGTACTCTATTAGAAGTGAAATCAATGTAATCTGACTGAATCTATTAAGGGCAACGACCCATTATCTTTCAACTGTCAAAACACATTCAATTTAAAATTCTGAATGAGGGTTACTGTCTTTGGAAAACAGTCGATGTTCTTATATGAACTTAATTTCAGAGGGGTTTTAAAGCTCGCACTGAATTATCAGAAACCAAGTTACCGATTTATTCGGATCGAGATTCCCATTCCTCGCGAATGTGTGCGGGTAATCCCCGAATATCCTCCACTTGTTACCCCTACTCCATTCATGTTCATTCCTCCAGTATAAGGATTGACGAACACCGGAGCCGGACCTCGTGGCAAAACGATCAGCGAGTTTGGATTTTGGTTTTTACCTAGGACCACAATTCTTTGAGGTTGCTGGTAAAGAATGGGCCCCCCGACACTAGGCATGCCGTATAAATTTCCTGAGGGGATAAGCACAGTTCCAGTATTTTGGGTAACGGATCGACTTGCCTGAAAGGATATGCTTGCCCGCCAGTTGTTTTCGATTAAATCAAAATTTATTCTCGTTGCATTAAACCGACTATACGCCCGGCCTAGTTTGTCATAGCCGTCCACCCAGGCAAGAAAAGGGGTTGGCCCGGTTCCTATCGCAACCGGAGGAAGACCGGGCTGATATAAGACCGTTTGGCCATACCCCACTCCACCTGAATTTAAAATTTGTAGGAAGATTTGAAGATGTCCGGGGTATTCCTTACCCACATAAAGATAGTTTTCAGTCGCTCCCTCAAGCCATTTTAAAGTATAAGCCTGATCTTCAACGCTAAAGGAAGAAAGCTTGCTATTAAAAGATTTTCCATCTTTCCGAGTAATACTCACGACCCCTGATTTTTTATCATAGGCTGTAATGGAAGCCACGATTTTACGAACTCCATCTGCACTCGTGAATGTGCGGGCTTCCATAAAAGAAACGATAAGTAGAAGGCAGAAAATATGCTTTAATAAAGGCATCTAAAATTAATCTAGTCCGAAACCCGTCAAATCGTCAAATCGCAAGCTTGGTTTTTAAGCTTGTGCATTCCGAAGGTAAGACTTGGGATATTCTCTCAAGCCCGAATTGAAAACCAAACTATCAATCATGAAAGTATCTTTATTCCTCTTCCTAATACTCTCTATTTTTACGGCAAATAAAAATTTAATATCCAAGGAACTACCCTTTGGGGTCAGGCCTAATATCGTACTTATGATAACCGATGATCAAGGATATGGACCGATAGGAAAACACGGCAATCCTTGGATCCAGACTCCTAATCTTGATAAGCTACACGGGCAAAGCACCCGGTTTGAAAGGTTCTTGGTCAGTCCCACCTGCTCGCCCACCCGAGCTGCCCTTATGTCGGGCCGTCACCCCATGAAAAATGGAATTACTCACACCATTTTAGAAAGGGAAAGGATGGCATTAAGCACGGTGATCCTTCCTCAGGTGTTATCGAAGGCGGGCTATGTTTCCGGGATATTTGGCAAGTGGCATTTAGGGGACGAGGAGCCCTACCAACCACACAAGCGTGGTTTTGACGAAGCCTTTATTCATGGAGCAGGTGGAATTGGACAGAGATATAATTGCTCATGTGCTGATGTACCGGGTAATCAATATTTTAATCCAACCATTCGTCACAATGGTTCCTTTGTAAAGACTAAGGGCTATTGCACCGACTTATTTTTCACCGCTGGAATGGGATGGATGAAAAAAATGAAAGACCAAGGGAAACCCTTTTTTGCCTATATCACGACGAATGCTCCGCATGGCCCTTTTATTGCACCACCCCAAAATGCAAAACGATTTACTGATCTTGGTTTCTCAGAAAGAGATGCCGGATTCTATGGAATGATAGAAAACATCGATCAGAATATGGGGCGGCTTATGAGCAAGCTCGACGAATGGAACCTCGCCAAAGACACCATCCTTATTTTTATGTCCGATAATGGCTCAGTTGGGGGAATGGTACGACAGGGCTCTAAGCTTGGTATGTCCAGGGAGGGTAAGCCTATGGAGGGTTTCAATGCGAGGATGAAGGGTACAAAAGGTTCGGCTGATGAGGGTGGGGTTCGCGTGCCATTTTTTGTTCGTTGGCCAGGCAAATTCCCAGCCGACCAAGCGGTTGAAAGGATTTCCGCCCATATTGATCTTTTACCCACACTTGCTGATATTGTGGGAATTGACCAGTTACCCAAGGGGCAAGTCGAGGGACGGAGCCTCCTGCCCCTAATCAAAAACCCACAAGCAAAGTGGAAGGACCGCTATCTTTTTACGCAGGTTGCCCGTTGGAAAACCGGTTCCGAACCGACTGATCATATGTGGAAGCGTTTTGCAGTTAGGAACGAGCGTTTTCGCTTAGTGGAGAACAAGCTCTACGATATGAGGAAAGATCCTTCGCAACTTATGGATATTGCGGACAAAAAACCCAAAGTAGTTCATTCGATGCGGTTAGCCTACGAAAAGTTTTGGAAGGAAACCCGCCCCCTTATGGTGAATGAGGAAGTTCCCATGTCTCCAACCCAGCCCTACCATGTACTTCATGCCAAGCAGTTAGAGAATGGCGGTATTCCGGACTGGAACGCACCCCAACTTTAACTAAAAGAATCAATGGCCATTAAAAAGAAAATTAGCTAAATCGAGGGTGTAAATTTGACTTAAATAGTTGTTTTTGATGGTTTAAGTATGACTCTGTCATGAACATACTTTTCCGAACATTTGCCTTCTTTTGGTTATTACAATTCGCTAGTTCAAGTTTGGGGGCAGATACCAAGAAAGTCGCGTTTTTTGAAAAGAAGATTCGACCCATTTTGGTAGAGAATTGTTACGAGTGTCATTCGGAAAAAGCCAAAAAAGTGAAAGCAAATCTATTTCTCGATACGCGGGCGGGTTGGATGCAAGGGGGTGACAGCGGAACGGTAATAGTACCCAAAAAGCTCGGTCAAAGTTTATTATTTAAGGCAATAAGTTACGAGAATAACGACCTGCGAATGCCGCCTGATGGTAAGTTGTCTAAAGAAGCGATTAAGAATCTCCAAAAATGGATTTTGGAAGGAGCGATTGACCCAAGGGAAAATGAGATGGGAATGGAAAAAAAGCAAAACCCTATTTCCTTAAAGGACCTAGCAGATGTACGGGACTACTGGGCTTTTAAACCGGTTCAATCTCAGCCAATTCCCAAAGTTAAGATGGCGGGATGGGCTCAAGATTCAATCGACTATTTTGTTTTGGCAAATTTGGAGTCAAAAAAATTAACCCCCTCGCGGTATGCGGATAAACATACTTTATTAAGAAGGATTTATTTTGACCTCATCGGATTACCTCCAAGCCCAAATCAAATTAATGATTTTATTTCTGATCGCTCTTCGAATGCGTTTCCAAAAGTGGTCGATGAATTACTCGGCTCAGAAAGGTTTGGAGAAAGGTGGGGCCGACATTGGCTCGATGTTGCCCGTTATGCCGATACTATTGGTGGAGGCCGGAACAACCCTTTTCCTAATGCCAGCCGTTATCGTGATTATGTGGTAAAAAGTTTTAATAAAGACAAACCCTTTGATCGCTTCATTATAGAGCAAATTGCGGGCGATTTGATGCCTTCAAAATCTAAATTGGAATATAATGAATATCTTACCGGTACGGGATTTTTGGCTCTCGGTCCGCATAATTATGAATTACAGGACAAGGAACTCTTGCGCATGGAAGTGGTCGACGAGCAACTAAGTGCGGTGGGTCGGGCATTCATGGGCATTACTATGGGTTGTGCCCGCTGTCATGACCATCCCTTTGACCCGATTCCAACAAAAGAATACTATTCTATGGCGGGTATTTTTCGGAGCACCAATAGCTTGGTTCCAGGAAATGTAGCTAGTTTTCATGAAAGAGTATTGCAGGATGACTTTGGCACCCAACGAAAAGAACACGTGAGAGTCTTGGCTTCGCTTGAGGAGAGATTACAGGAAGCTATCTTAGCAGTTAGGTTATTGGGAGGTAAAAAGATAAGTTTGATTAGAAAAAAAAGGAATTTAGACCCACTTTACTTAGACGGAATACTAGTGGATGATTCAGATGCCAAAATAACCGGTAAATGGATTTCCTCGACTCACACAAATGGCTTTGTGGGAAAGCGATATTTGCATGATGACAATAAAGGTAAGGGTACTAAATCGATTACTTTTTCGGCAAATATTCCACACAAGGGAGAATATGATGTTCAAGTTTCTTACACCGTTGGTTTAAATCGATCAAACAGAACTCCGGTGACCATTATGCATGCGGATGGCGAACAGAAAGTCCTACTTGATCAAACAAAAGCCCCTCAAATACTGGGAGCGTTTAAGTCGGTTGGAAGATTTAATTTCGACAGGAGAGAAAGGGAGGTCGTTCAGATTACAACTGAAGGAACGAGGAGGGTTGTAATCGCGGATGCGATCCGCTTGGTTCCAGTAATGAAAGTGCCTTCTACCGATAAAACGGCGAAAAAAAGTACTGCTGATTCTAAAAAAAACAACATGGTTAAATTTCAGATTAAGAATGCAGAAATTCGAGTCGAGGAACTGAAAAATTTAATCGTTGAGCACAATAAGAAGGCTCCGCCTAAAGCTCAAAAGGCATTGTCAGTTCGAGAGCAGAAGGCAGCTGGTGATTGGCATGTTCACCTTCGTGGAGGAATCCGTAATTTGGGACCGCTTGTTCCGAGGGGATTTTTGGTAGTCGCAACTCCGCAGCATACATCTCCATTTCCCCAAATACCAGAAGGATCAAGCGGTCGTTTAGAACTTGCCCATTGGGTATCCTCTCCTCAAAACCCCCTCACTGCTCGAGTATTTGTCAACAGAACTTGGCGTCATCTTTTTGGTCGTGGAATCGTATCGAGTACAGATAATTTCGGGAAAATGGGGAGTCGACCTACCCACCCAGAACTTCTCGATTACCTAGCACAATTTTTCATTGATAACAAATGGTCTACCAAAAGACTTATCCGCAAAATTGTACTTTCGAAAACATATCAAATGTCTTCCTACGCAAATGAAAAGACATTGAAAGAGGATCCGGAGAATCAACTATTTTCTAGACAGAATAGACGAAGACTGGAAGCGGAGGCAATTCGAGACGCCATGCTATTGGCAAGTGGGCAGATTACGTTTGAAAATTCGAAGGCAAATCAAAATCGTTCATTGTTTCAAAAGATTGACCGGAACAAAATTCCTGAAATTTTTGCTGTGTTTGATTATCCCAATCCAGGTTTGGTTTCAGGTAATCGTAACACTAGCACTGTTCCCACCCAAGCTTTGTTTATGATGAATAGTGATTTTGTAATGAGGCAAGCTGTTCTTACCGTTCAAAATATCTTCGGTCGGAAAAGTGTAGATGTCGAACGCAAGATTAAATTGGTTTTTCTGAGTTGTCTTGGGCGTGAGCCAAATTACGACGAAAAGAAACTAGTTTACAGTTATTTAGATCAAAGCCTGAACGGAGAAATTCGCGCTAAAGCAATGGAAGGCCTTGTGCATTCTCTTTTTGCATGTTTAGATTTTCGTTACCTGAATTAAAAATGTAATGACTAGGTGTTTTCAAGAATTAACCCGAAGAAGTTTACTTCAAACAGTAGCTTGTGGGTTTGGTTCTATTGCCTTAGCCGGATTGGAAAATGCAAATGCTCAACCATCAAGCTCCCTTCTTGCGAAGCTTCCCCTTTTTTCGCAACGAGCTAAACGGATAATCTTTATTTTTATGGCTGGTGGCCCGAGTCATGTTGATACATTTGATTACAAGCCTGAACTTTTTGCGCAGGACGGAAAGGAGATCGATTTTGTAGGGGTTCGCACAAATACATTTGGAAAAGCGAGCAAGCGCAATTTGATGAAACCTCTTTGGGACTTTAAGCAACATGGACAGTGCGGAAAGCATATTTCATCTCTATTTCCGAATATTGCCAGGCATGTTGATGAATTGGCCTTTATTCACTCCATGCATACCGAGGGAGTGGCTCATGGTCCCTCAACTCTTTTTATGCATACTGGAGCAACTAACTTGGTTCGTCCATCCATGGGGAGCTGGATTTCGTATGGACTGGGATCAGAGAATCATAATTTACCCGCTTTCGTAACCATTTCTCCATCTACAAGCAAGGGCGGTCCGAGAAATTATGGGAATGCTTTTTTGCCATCCATTCACCAGGGAACCGCCCTTGGAAGAGCTGGGAATGTGAATGGAGCCAAGATTCGAAATGTAGAAAATGCCATGCTCGGTGATTCTCAGAGAAAAAGTCGCTTTGACCTCTTGCAGAATTTAAATGCGGTTCAGTCGAATCGTTATTCGCATGATGATGAGTTCGAGGCGACTATTGAAAATTACGAATTGGCTTGGCGTATGCAGATGGAAGCACCTGAATTAACGGATCTCTCCAAGGAAAGCAAGTCGACCAAAGGTATTTATGGGATCGACGAGAAAGATACCGATGATTTTGGAAAGCAATGCTTACTGGCAAGAAGAATGGTAGAGCGAGGTGTTAGGTTCGTAAGTATTAATTACTCGGATGAATCCGCTAATCCGAGGTGGGATCAACACAGCAACATGCCGAATCATGCCAACCATGCCAGAGCAACCGACAAGCCGGTGGCTGGATTATTACAGGACCTCAAAGCGAGGGGCTTATTGGAAGATACTTTAGTGTGGTGGGGTGGGGAATTTGGAAGAACCCCTTTTTCTCAGGGAAAAGATGGGCGTGATCATAACCCACGAGGCTTTACGGTATTTTTAGCCGGCGGTGGGATTAAGCGAGGTATTTCTTATGGTTCGACAGATGAAATTGGAGGCACTGCTGTCCACAACCGTGTCCATATGCATGATCTTCATGCCACTATTCTACACGCATTGGGTCTGGATCACGAAAAGTTGACTTACAGATCTGCAGGGAGAGACTTCCGACTGACCGATGTGCATGGAAGTGTGGTAGAGGATTTGTTTTCCTGAAGTCTTATCGTTAAAATTTAGATATTGAATTCAAAAAAAGCTAAAAGTCTTTAATCTGTAGTCTAGTAAGTTGTTAAATTTAATTCAGGATCTTCTTTCTGACAGTAAAGAGCTTGCAAGATTTGCTAACAGATGTTAATTCTGATCGCTTTCTCTAATTTTTGTACCCCCCCAATTTATTATGTCAGAATTAAGTGATTTAACTATCAAGGTAGCACCGCGCGAACAAACTGGGCGCCAGGCCTGTAATAAACTCCGTGCGTCCGGAAGGATACCTGCTGTTTTTTACGGCAAACAAATTAACAAGTCATATTCTATTGAAGATAGAGCAATGCGTATTCTTTTGAGAAAAGCTTCAGGATCATCGTCTTTGTTCCGTCTGCTTGGAGAAAAAGGGGAAGATGAGCTTGTTTTGATTAAAGACATGCAAATGGATTCTATCAAAGATACAATAACTCACATTGATTTTATTCAGGTTAATCGAGGTGAAGATCTTCAAACTAAAGTACCTCTTACTCTTCTTGGAGAAGCGGAGGGAGTTAAGACACAGGGTGGAATTTTAGAGGCACTGGTTAATGAAGTGGAAATTCGTTGCCGACCTAGTAATCTACCTTCTCAAATTGAACTTGATATATCAAATTTAGGACTTGGTGAAAATTTACAGGTTAAAGATTTGCCGGTAATTGAAGGAGTCGCTTATGTTGCAGAATTGGATGGAATGCTTGTTTCATGCGTAGGAAGTGCTGGCGGTCGTTCATCGGCAGAAGATAATGAGGACGGAGAGTCGGAGGAAGTTGCTACGGATCAAGAATCTACCGAAGAGACACAATCATCTGACTAGTTTGGAATTTTTTATAATCTTAAAACTTTTCGATTGTAAATGACTCGTGGCAAATTTCGCAATAATTGGACTTGGAAATCCTGGAGATATTTATCAAAGCACTAGGCACAATTTAGGCTTTTGGTTACTTGATAAAATTGCAGAAAAACAAAATGTCCGATTTAATAGCAGTAAAGAATTTCATGCCGATCATTTAATTATGAATCGCAAAGAAAAAAAAGTTCTTTTAGTGAAACCCAAAACTTTTATGAATGAGAGTGGGCGCTATCTTTCGAGTATTCTCAATTATTTTCGATGCTCTCCTGAGAATGTTATAGTACTTCATGACGACTTAACATTGCCATTTGGCGAAATTAAAATTTCCAAAAACAGAGGAGCCGGCGGTCACAACGGGGTTAATAGTGTAATTTCATCACTTGGTAATTCCTTTGCGAGATTTAGACTTGGAATCGGCAGCAAGCCTTTTCCTCAAATGAAACTTTCTGATTTCGTTCTTTCCAAATTTTCTGCTGAGGAATGTTTATTTTTAGAAAACAAAAAAGACAATTTTTATGACGCTCTATTTGGTATTTTAGATAACGGAATAGATGCCACAATGAATTTAATTAACCAAACAAAACGATCCCAATCAACCTCATGAACAAGAGAAACTACTTAGCAACTATTGTATACAATGCCCGCGGGGCAGATGGATCTTCTGACGAAATGATTCCAAAATTAAGTGAAATCATTCGCCAATCAGAAGGAGAAGTCAAAAAAGTAGAAAACCAAGGAAATCACGATTTTATTTATCCGCAAAGTAAGGAAGTGACTTCTGGAACTTACCTCCAATTTGAAATTGAGGCCGATGCAGAAATGCCTCTCCGCTTGAAAGAAAAATTAAAGTTAGAAAAAAAAGTTGATCGCGTTCTAATTGAGCGCAAGTAAGGTAGGTTAAATCTTCTCTACCACCTTAAATTTATTATGGCATCGTTAAACAAAGTTCTACTCATAGGAAATCTTACCCGTGACCCTGATGTAAGAATGATGAGTAATGGTCGCCCAGTTTGCAATTTCGGGCTTGCCTTAAATCGCTCCTACAAGGACGCAGAGGGTAATCGTAAAGATGAAACTACTTTTGTTGATGTTGAGTCCTTTGGCCCTAGGGCAGAAGCGGTCGGTCGGTTTTTCACTAAGGGGCGAGCAATTTTTATTGAAGGGAGACTTAAGTTAGATCAATGGGAATCTAAGGAGGGTGAAAAGAGAAGTGCACTTAAGGTGGTTTTAGATAGTTTTGAGTTTGTTGATTCCAAGCAAGAGAGTGGTTCTACTGCACCTAGAAGTGGGGAGCAGACAGCACCACCCCAGACAAATGAAGCCCCACCAAAACCTTCCCCCGCACCTGCTCCCGAAAGTAACGACTTAGATGACGATGTACCTTTTTAATCACTGACAAATTTATCATTATGGCCACCACAGAAATACTACTCGTAGAACACATAAATAATCTTGGATCCGAAGGAGATGTTGTAAAGGTCCGACCTGGATTTGCACGAAACTATCTTTTGCCCCAGAAAAAAGCAGTTCCATTAAATCACGCAAACAAAAAACGTTTGGATGCATTGAAGGTTGCCCGTGCTGCCAGAGAGACTGACGAACTTCAGAAATCACAAGAGATTGCAACCAAGCTAAAGGATACAAAAATCGCCGTGGCGGTAAAGACGGGTGCGGGAGGAAAACTATTTGGATCCGTGACTGTTCACCATATTCTTGAAAAGTTGAGTGAAAAAGGATTTACTTTCGATAAGAAACACATCACATCATTTTCTCCGATCAAGGCATTGGGAATTAGTAAGATTTCGATTTCACTACACAAAGATGTGGAAGCTGAAGTTGAAGTTGAAGTCGTATCTGAGAATCCAATTGAAGAGAGCGAGTAACTCTTACACATAAGCTAATTAGCAGGATTATTTGAATGCCAAGTCTAGGAACTTCTTCTAAAGAAAAATCAGTTCCTAAGTACCAAGGTTCTGGAGCCAAACATCAATCATCTGTTAAAGATACCATAGAGGGTAAACCTCTACCTAGCAATTTAGATGCAGAACAAGGCTTACTCGCGGCTTGCATTATGGATACATCCGGTGAGGTAATGGGAAGGTGTGCGGAACAGGCAATTAGCGCCGATCATTTTTATCATTTAAATCACCAAATTATTTTCGAAGCACTTTTGGACCTTAATCGTGAAAATAAGGCTGCGGATGAAATTTTACTAGCAGAAAAACTTGAAAGTAGAAAGCAACTAGAACAAGTAGGTGGTCAAAATGGCTTATTTGAACTTACTTCAAGAATTGATACCACTGCCCATGCGACCTATTGGTTAGAGATCGTCAAAGAAAAAGCCCTTTTAAGGAGGTGTATATATGTTGCTTTTGAGATTATAGACGGTGCGAATAATCTACAGGGCGAAGTTGATGATTTTCTTTCTGGAATGGAACAACGGGTCTGCGAGTTGGGTGATGATCAAAACACCCGTTCCTCTATTCATTTTAGAGAGCCGATACAGAAGGCTATGGGCGAGATCCAGAAAATGCTTTCGAAGGAAGAATCGGATGGCTTGCTAACAGGCTATAAAGATTTGGACAATCTGACAAATGGCTTGAAATCGTCAGAAATGATTGTTATCGCGGCACGGCCATCTGTAGGTAAAACAAGTCTTGCGATGAACATCGTCGAGAATATTTCTTTTTCGCACAAGTATATTAATAATCCGAAAAATATCTTAGTTTTTAGTTTGGAAATGAGTGCCTCATCATTAGCGATGAGATTAATATGCGGAAAAGCAAAGGTAAATATGAATGATTTGCGTAAGGGCTTTGTTGCAAAGAATTACGCAGAAAAACTCAATGAAATAAGTCAGCAATTTCAACAAGCTCCCATTTGGGTAGACGATACAAGTGGCTTAAGTATCAATCAAATCCGCGCAAAGGCGCGAAGAGTTAAATCAAGAAATGGCCTTTCTTTAATTGTGATTGATTATTTACAGTTAATTTCAGGGGATCGTTATTCTTCTTCTCGGGAAAATGAGATATCAGTGATTTCAAGAGGATTGAAATCGATGGCAAAAGAATTAGAAGTCCCAGTTATTGTTCTTAGCCAGCTCAATCGAGATTCTGAAAAAGAGAAAAGGGACCCCCGACTTTCAGACTTGAGGGAATCCGGTTCAATTGAGCAGGATGCTGATATTGTTATGCTATTGGGTAAGGAAAGAAAGGGGGAAGATATTCGTGCAAGTGATGTTTCTCAGACTGGTGAAGAAAGCCAAGGAGAAGACTTTGAGCCTATTAAGTTAATTCTTGCCAAGCAAAGAAATGGGCCTACTGGTTATGTAAATCTTGCATTTGTGCGTAAATATACGAAATTTGAAAGTGCACAATATGACCCCCGACTTAATTAAAAATTAAATGAATAAAATTCGTTCTCTTTTCCCTTTTCTGTTCCTACTTTCTGGAATGATGATTTTATGGTCTCAAGTAGTACCGGATGGTAAAACAATTTCTTCCATATCCATCGAATTGGAAGGTCCCGATACCATTGGGAAATCTTTTATTTTACAAAATTTACAAATAGAAACGGGAATCCCTTACAAATCCAACGCGATTGACAAATCGATTACTAACCTTATGGCAACGGGTGCGATTGATGATGTTAAAGTATTTTTGGACCCAGAAATAAGCACTGAACAAGAGGTGGCCTTAGTTTTTAAAGTCTACACAAAGGCCCGGATTGGAACGATTACCTTTGAGGGTAATAATAAGTTATCCGATCGAAAACTAGAAAAGGAAATTGAAATAAGTATCGGGGAATTGTTGGACGAGTCAGAGATAAAAGCTGATCAACGGGCACTTGAAGAGTTATATTTAGAGAAAGGTTTTTGGAATTCCCAAGTAGACAGTCAAATTTTAACCGAAGAGGAAGGAAGAAGCGTTTCAGTTGTATTTAAAATTATAGAAAATGAAAAACGAAAAATAGGTAAAATTATTTTCGAAGGAAATAAGAATATTTCAGATAAAAAACTCTTAAAGGAAATGGAAACTGCACCTTGGAGATTTTGGAGATTTTGGTCTAAAAGATCTCGTTACCAACCTAGTATCTTTGAAGAGGACTTAATTAAACTCAGAACTGCTTTTCGGGATCAAGGGTTCTTAGACGTCACAATTGAGCAAGGTGGAGTAAAAATTATTCCGAAAGGATCTAATTCTTTAGATGTTGTCATCCGTGTGGACGAGGGAGAGCGTTCCTATTTCGGTGAAATATCTATTGTTGGTAATTCCGTTATTACTGCTAAAGATTTAAAAAGACTGGATAGTCGTGCGGACAAAGAACTAAAGAAAGGGGATCACTATTCGCCAACACTTCTTTCAGAAGAAAGAAATCGCTTGCGAAAGAAATACGGCGAGCAGGGTTATTTGGATGCCAGAGTGGTTTCGATTAGAAAGCCTAATCTTCAAACAGGACAAATTGATCTAAGGTTTGAGATTACGGAAAATAACAAATTTACAGTGAATACAATTCAAGTTCGGGGAAATGAGAAAACAAAAACAACTGCCATTGTTCGGGAACTTGCTTTGGCGCCAGGCGAGACTTTCGATTTACTTCGAATGGAAACGAGTGAATCCCGTCTAAGAAATACTCGTTTTTTCGAGAAAGTAACATTGGATGACGAACCAATTGCATCACAGGATCCAGAATTGCAAAGTAGCAGAAGAAACTTGGTAGTAAATGTAGAGGAGGGTCGCACTGGCCATGTTTCTTTTGGAGTTGGATTTAGTACTTTAGAGAAAGCGATGATGTTTGCAGAATTTAGGCAAGGAAACTTCGATATAATGAGATGGCGTAGCCCCCATCGCTTGCAGGGAGATGGTCAGAAATTTCGTCTTCGTTTAAAGTTGGGTGCTCGAAGTAATGAGGTTCGACTTGCACTTGAGGAACCCTGGTTTATGAATCGCAGGGTTGCTGCTGGATTTGAGTTATTTCGGGAAAAGTCTGATTACTACAGTTCATACTACGATGAAATGCGAGCAGGATTTGAGGTCTATTTTAGAAAGAGATTATTCGAGCTTGTTGAGGGTCGCTTATTTTATCGTCTCGAAGATGTCATCATTAGTGATATCGGAATTGGTGCTCCTAATTTCATAAGAAGTGATCCGAAATATGATCTATCAAAAAACGAAATTGACCGAACAATTTCTAAAGTGGGTCTTAGTTTAACCCGTGATACAAGAAATAGTATTTTATTTCCCTCCGAAGGTAGCATTGTTACCTTAAGAAAAGAATTTGCCGGTGGTCCATTTGGTGGAGATGCTGATTATGGCCGTTTCGAATTACAGGGAGCAAAGTTTTTTGAGACTTTTACTCCTATGGAGCAAGTTTTATCGATCGTAGGGAGAACAGGGACATTGGGTCGTTTTGATGGAAAAGACGCAGATGTTCCTTTCTTCGAAAAATTCTTTCTGGGGGGGCCTTATAATTTGAGGGGGTGGGACTATCGGGAAGCTGGTCCACAAGTTTTAAAAGAACCTAATGGAGGAAATTCTTACAGTTATTTGAGTGCGGAGTATACTTTTAAGATTGCTGACCCATTACGTTTTGCAGTTTTTTACGACGGCGGTTTTTTAAGAACCAATGATTTTAAATTTCTGCCTGGAGATGATATGGAAGGATGGCATGATAATTGGGGATTGGGAGCACGCATAATGGTTATGGGTATGCCGCTTCGCTTAGATTTAGGTTTCCCGATCTCGGATCCTACCAAAACAGGTGGATCGCCGCAGTTTCATTTTTCTGGTGGTACAAGATTTTAAACTTTCACTATTCATTCATTACCTAACACACATCCAATATGTATAAGCTAACTCTCTTTTTGGCCCCTCTCGCCTTTTTGTTTTTAATTCCTTCTTTCTCGATTGCGCAAAAAGTAGCGGTGGTAGATGTACAGAAAGTTTTTGATGGATATCAAAAAGTAAAGGAAGCAAGAGCTAGATTGGACAAGTCCAAGAAAATTGCGATGGAGGAGCTCGAAATTTTCCGGGCAGAAATGGAGAAAATTGTTAAAGAACTAAAGGAGATGGAGGATAAGATTAAAAATCCAAATATTGACAGCACGGATCTTAGAAAGAAATACCAAGAAAAAGTTGAAAAAGCGAAGGTCAAGCAGGACGATATGGTTTCTTATGATAAACGGGCGAAGGCTACTATTTCTCAAAGGCAAAGAAACCTTCTTGTCGAGCATCTTGCAGATATTCGTAAGGCGGTACAACAGGTGGCAAGTGCCAAAGGGTATGATTTGATCTTAAACTCTTCAGAAACGCAGTTGGGTGTATTTTATGCAGGAGATAAATTTAATGTGACTGAAGAAGTTATTATTACTCTTAATGCATCCCAAGGTAAAAAGTAAGTAGCCCTTTTAAAACTGCTCTGAAAGTAGGAGCTTATGAACTTTAAGATAGCTTTCGACCAACTTCTTGTGATTCTTCCTTCTGCGGAAGTAGATGGAACATTAAATATTTCTAGCTTAAGTGGTATCGCTGCACTTGAAAGAGCGGTTGAAGGTGATATTTCTTTTTTAGGTAATTCAAAGTACAAGTCATTAGTTTCAAAATCTAATGCATCTATTATTTTATTACCTAGGAACTACATTGGTTCTCCAAAAGAAAACCAAGTTTTTCTTCGAATTGATGACCCATCACGTGGATTAGCTTCATTATGTAGCTTCTTAGAGGGTGAATTGTATCCCCCGCCAAAAGCTGAAATTCATTCAACTGCTTGGGTTGATCCAGGTGCAAAATTGAGTGCTGGAGTTGCCATTGGCGCCTTTTGTTTTATTGGAAAAGGGGTTTTAATTGAAGCCGGCAGTATTATTGGAACTCATTGCCATATCGGAGATTTTGCAAAGATTGGTCGTAATGCGAATTTACACCCCGGTGTGAAGCTATTATCAAGGTGTGAGATCGGTAATAATGTTGTAGTTAATGCTGGAGCTGTCATTGGATCCGAAGGTTATGGATTTGATCAGGCCGAGGGTTCTCATAAAAAGATACCTCATCTTGGAAAAGTCGTGGTAGAGGATGAGGTTGAAATTGGAGCAAATACATGCATAGACCGTGCTCGATTTGAAGAAACAAGGATTGGTGCGGGATCAAAAATTGATAATTTAGTTCAGGTAGGTCATAATGTAAGAATTGGAAAAGGTTGTTTAATCGTAGCTCAAGTTGGCATTGCCGGCAGTGTTGAGTTTGAGGATAATGTAGTGGTAGGCGGTCAGGCTGGGTTTGCTGGACATTTGAAAATTGGAAAAGGAGCGAAGATTGCCGGGCAGGCAGGTATTACAAAAAATGTCGAACCTGGTGCATTCCTCAAAGGCAATCCTGCATTACCCTTTCAATTAGCACAAAGAATTTCTATTTTACAAAAAAGATTACCTGAATTGTTCAATAGATTTGATGGCTTTGCCGATAAGGAGTAATCTTAAATTATGGAGAATGGAAAAAAACTAAAGATTTTCACAGGTAATTCTAGTAAGCCACTAGCTCAGGAAATATGTGAATATCTTGATGTTCCTCTAGGAGATGCAACCGTTACTTCATTTCCTGATAATGAGAGCTTTGTCCGTTATAATGAAAATATTAGAGGGATGGATGTATTTTTAGTACAATCGACCTGTTCCCCAGCTAATCATAATGTAATGGAGTTATTAATTATGATAGATGCCGCTAAAAGAGCATCTGCAGCAAGGGTCACGGCCGTACTGCCATTTTTTGGTTATTCAAGACAAGACCGAAAGGATCAACCACGTGTTCCAATTACCTCAAAATTAGTTGCTAATCTTTTAGTAGCAGCGGGTGCCAATAGAATTTTAACAATGGATTTGCATGCACAGCAAATTCAAGGTTTTTTTGATATACCAGTAGATCATTTGTATGCATCTCCTGTTTTCTTTGAAGAATTAAAAAGTCGTGATGTTCAAAATATGACCATTTTTTCACCTGACGTGGGCGGAATGAAAATGGCAAATGCATATGCTGAGGTGCTAGGCTGTCCGCTTGGATTTGTGGCAAAACGACGAACTGGTGCAAGCACAGTCGAAGCGATGAATTTAGTAGGAGAAGTAGAGGGAAGAGAAATCCTCATGATTGATGATATGACAGAGACTGCGGGTACATTAACAGCAGCAGCAAAAATTTTGAAAGAACGAGGGGCAAAAAAAGTAAGTGCAATTGTAAGTCACTGTGTCCTGAACGAGACTGGGAAAGAGAGGCTAAGACAAGGTATTTTAGATGAATTAATTACAACGAATACCGTGAATATAGATATTGGTGATCTCCCAATTAAGAAATTAAGTGTTGCTCCCTTGCTTGGTGAAGCAATTAGGCGAACCAATACGGATAGTAGTATTTCAAGCCTATTTCAAATAAAAGGTTTTTAAGTATTTTATAAAATTAGACAACCGCGTGGAGTAAATACGCTATGATAGTCATGAAACCAATTATTACAGGCCTCATATTATTTACAGTATTTGCGATTGGAAATGGAAATTTTTTTGCTCAGAATCGCAAACTTTCCTTAAATATTGAAGATGGTGTTCTTGACCGCTCATTAAATAGAGCACCTAGTAGTTATTCTCCTGCTCTCAAAAAGGCGACTCCCGCTGTGGTTGCAGTAACTACTCAGCAGGTAGTTAGGAGACTTTATCCAGGGGGAGGAAGTAGTCCGCGCGAAGAATTACTGAGGAGATTTTTTGGTTTACCCCTTTTAAATAATGCTAGAGTGGAAGAAGAAATGGTCCCTGCCGGCATAGGTTCGGGTGTAATTGTTAGCCCGGAAGGCCATACTATTACCAATGCTCATGTTATTACCGACCCGAGAACTGGTGAACTGGTGGAAGAGGTAACGGTACAATTATCAGATAAAAGGCAATTCCAAGCCAAAATTATAGGTTTTGATCGATCAACAGATGTTGCGGTTCTGAAAATAGAGGATGATAAACCATTCCCGCATGTAACTTTAGCAAATAGTGATCATTTAGAGGTGGGTGATATTGTTTTTGCAGCTGGAAACCCTTTAGGAATTGGTATGACGGTAACCATGGGAATAATTTCCGCGACAAAGAAATCAGAATTAGGTGTTCTTGACTTGGAGGGTTCATATGAGAATTTCATCCAAACGGATGCAGCAATTAATAGAGGGAACTCCGGTGGACCATTGTTAGATGCAGTGGGTCGTTTAATCGGTATAAATACCGCAATAATTTCTCAAACTGGCGCAAGCATGGGAATCGGATTAGCGATCCCGGTAAATATGGTTCAAAAAGTATTGACTGACTTGGTTGAAAGAGGAGGAGTTAGAAGAGGTTTTCTTGGTGTTGAATTAGCACCTTCAAGTGATGGTACAGGTGCAATCGTTACAAAGATAGTACCGGGAAGTGCGGCAGATCTGGCTGGCTTCGAACCAAAAGATCGAATTATAAAGGTAGACTCACAAGCAGTTGACTCAATCAATCAATCGAGATTGGCAATCTCTCAAACTGCACCGGGCACAAAGATAACGATTGATGTTATCAGAGGTGGAAATAAAAAAACTCTATTTGTTACGCTCGATTTAATGGGAGGTAAAAATAGAATATCAATGCCAGGCGTCTCCTTGGAAGAGTTGAATGTGGAAAATCGATTACGGTTTCAAATACCACCTACAACAAAGGGAGTGGTTGTGACAAAATCCACTGGTAATGCCGAAACCTTCAAGCAAGGCGTAGTAATTGTGGAAATCAATGGATTCCAGGTAAATTCGATTCAAGAAGTCGAAGAACAGATCAAAAGCGGAATTAATCGTTTTTATGTATGGTACCGTAACAAGTACCGATTTTTAGCTTATCGCGTTCCCTGATATACGATTCAACTACCTGGCTTTATTGGATCAATTAGTTTTAATTCATCCGGGATTTCGCTGGGGTCATAAGTTGGAAAATGAAGCTTGAGAAGCGGCTGGAAAGAGACACCAAAATCTAACTCATGAGTACTTCGGTCCACCAGAGAAGTTACGGCACAAATAGTGCACCCTGTTCCATTCAGTATAGATAGAGCTTCGGTAACCCGGCCTCCTTTAGTAACAACATCTTCGACAAGTAAAACATTGTCTTTATTAGACAAAGAAAAGTTTCTGCGCAGTTCGAGTTTATCTTCCACTTTCTCTAAAAACAAAAAGCGACAGTTTAGTTGCCTAGCAACTTCCTGTCCAAGTACAAGTCCGCCCATTGCTGGAGCAACAATAGTATTAGGGGTTGGACAATCTAATTGTTTTATAAGCAAGCTTGCTAAAGTGGAAACTTTGTCCAAGTACTGACAAACTTGTGCACATTGGAAAAAATGCCCACTACGTTGGCCCGATCTTAAAATAAAATGGCCTGTGAGAAGTGCCTTTGTTTCTTTGAAGATAGATATTACCTGATCATCGGTTTTATTTTCCATCAATTCACCATTTTGAAATAGGAAAATTTAGCAACAGAATTCACTTATTTATATAATCTGCTTGAAAAAAGTATGCAGGTTGTAAGAGAAGTCGATGAATATGAGATTTATTATTTTGAGACAGTTGAGTTTTTCCAACCTAAATTAATTTTCGGTCCCATGTTATTAAGTTTTGCATTAATATTTCGGAGTTCCTGTTGATTATCTTCTATCAATTTATCCATCGATAGTCGGGCATTTTGCAAATTTGATGAGGAGGTTAAGTATTCTTCCGATGCTTTGAAGTTTGAAATTTTTGACTGAATGGCATCATTTTGATCAAATTTAGCTTTGCATTTATCGCAGCAAAAACCAACTTTTCTCCCTTTGAAAATAGAAAATTTTTCGTCCACAATATCTTTTTTAGAAACTGGGCATTTGTTGTTAAATGGGGTTTTATCTTGAGTACGTAGGCCAATTTTAATGGTTTCTTCTTCCAGTTTTTCGAACTTTAAGGTTTCCTCTGCAATTAGTTTTTCTAAAGAATCTTGTCTGTCTTTTTTCTGAGCAATTAGAGCATTATAAATTTGCGAGTCTACAAAATATTTTTTCAATGATTCTGCACCCTGAGGTGTTACTTTGGTTTGCCATAAAAAAAGTTTATTAAGTTTGCCCAGTTTTTGAAGGTTTGGAAGAGACTCATCTGATATTCGAGTGCCATAAAGATTCAGGTATTCTAGATTGGATAATTTGGATAAGTGAATGGAGGATTTGTCTGTTATTACAGTATTTTCAAGATGCAGCCGTGTTAGAAGTCCATATTTGGTAAGGGATGCAATTCCATTATCAGTAACCTTTGTTCTGGCTAAATTTAACCAAACAAGTTGTTCGGCAATTGGTTCTAGTAACATAATTTTCTTATCATCAAAATTTTGTCCTGCATAGGAAGCGTTTACATATATCGCATTAGTATTTTGAGCGATTGGCATAGCTAAAATTCCAGCCTCCCGTAGATTTTTGAGTGCTTTGGGACTCGCTGGAGGCACGATGGGAAGCTTGGGTTGCAATATGATATTTTGGGATATCAATCTCTTTGGTATATTGGCTAAGACATGAAAGGCGGATTTTTGAGTGTTATCATCTAGGTCAGAAATCTGTAGGTCAAAAGATGCTCCTATCTCAATCCATGCCTTCATAACTTCAAGTTCCTGCGGCGTTACCGGATTGTAGTGGTCAGAATCTTCCATCGGGGGCATGGCTTCTTCGTCTTCTTTGGGCAGTGTAATACGATAAATGAGTTCACTCTCTTCAATATTCCCCTTCACGATAATGTCTGCACCTACGCCGCTACCACCCTTTAGAAAGTCTTTTTTTGTATGAAGCCTTAATTTGCCTTTGCTTTTGTTTTCCCCATGGCATTCTTGGCACTTAGCTGCAAACACTGGTAGAATGAGACTGTCGTAAATATTTTTGTCGGAATTATCACTCTTGCCATGGACAAAAATTGAATTAGTTAAAATAAAAAGGGTAGCGGTATAGATAAAGTGCTTCATAATTCGATTGGGAAAAAGTAATTGATAAGTATTATAAAACTTATTGGTTTCGCAAATTGGAGCAAGTGAATGATTATTAAATGAATAAAAAAATTGATTGGAGTAAAGAGCTTTGGTGCATCCTTTTTTTTGGATGTATAGGATTTACTATTTGGCCCTTGATGGTCTACTATTTATCCCAAGCATTGGGAGTACACTATTTTATTGAACTACCACTTAGAGTATGGGCAGAGAATAAAGTTTATGGACCACTTGCCTACTTTAATTTTCGCTCTCTTCTGAGTTTGCTTTTTTTGTGCTTTCCATATCTTTCGTCAATTATTTTAAGGTCTCTTATCCGTTATTCACGAAAGTAAAAAGTTTGAAATTAATTGTGAACCAAACTTTCTTGGTGTTTACAAAAATTAGCATAACTTCCTTGCATTGCGAGCAATTCGTGATGGCTTCCTTGTTCGATAATTTCTCCATTATTGAGGAAAATAATTTGGTCTGCATCTCGAATTGTACTGAGTCTATGGGCGATGATAAGAGTAGTCCTATTCTTAATGAGTTGATTTAAAGCAAGTTGAATATCTCTTTCAGTCTCAACATCAACGCTCGAGGTTGCTTCGTCTAAAATAATGATAGGAGGTGACTTTAATATTGCCCGTGCAAGAGTAAGTCTTTGCTTTTCACCCATGCTCAACCGGACTCCTCTTTCCCCAATTAATGTATTGAGTCCATCAGGAAGTTTTTTTACAAAGTCCCACGCACTTGCAATTTTGAGTGATGAAATGATATCATTTTCATTTGAGCAAGGCGAAGCGAGTAAGAGGTTTTCTTCTACTGTTGTATCAAATAAGAAAGGATCCTGTGATACGAAGCCAATATTGCTTCTTAATGAGCTTAGGGAAAGATTCCTAACATCAGTCTCTCCAATTGAAACTGATCCCTTTTCCACATCGTAATAACGAAGAAGAAGATTTGCGATCGTACTTTTTCCTGCCCCGGTTGGTCCCACCAGTGCAGTCGTAGAACCGGATGGCAAAAAGAAATCCAAACCTTTGACAATCGATTGCCTTTCATCATAAGCAAAGGTTACATTTGTAAACTTAATTGAATGATCTTCTTTGGGGAAGCAGACTGGGTGTTGCGGGCTTTTAATTGAAACCTCTTCATCAAGAATCTCAAAAACTCTTTCTCCCGAAGCTTTTCCGGCAGCAATCATATTATTAATTGATACCAATTGTCTAACTGGTTCATAAAACATGTTGGTATAAAGCAGAAAAGCAAAGAATTGCCCATTTGTAAAATTGGGATCCGTTTGTAGCAGGTATGCCCCCATCCCCACAACTGCAAGAATTCCAAGAGAAGAAGTAAAGCTCGCACTCGGCCCTTGTATCGACCATCTATACATTGCCTGGAGTGATCGAGCTTCTAATTCCCTGCTACTTTCGAGAAAGCGTTTTTTTTCCCGATTTTTTAAGTCGAATGAATGAATTAATCGATTACCTTGAATATCCTCTACTAATAAGGAATTCAGGTCTCCAGAAGCTTCGCGCACGGCTTTCCAATTTTTTTTGGAAACCTTTGAATAACGAAAGGCCATAACTAAAAGTACAGGAAGTGGAAGGAAAACCAAAGCGGCAAGCCTTGGTTCTTGTAAAAACATCATAATGGTAACTCCAATTAGCGTAAGAATTGCGATTACCCCTTGCTCCGTCCCATCCAAAATAGCCCGTTCAACATTTTGCACATCTTCGACTACTCTGGAGGAAATATCTCCACTCTTCCTTCGGTCGTAAAAATTGATCGGCAAGTCCAATAACTTGTCATGAAGAGCTTTCCTAATTCGTAGAATAACTTTTTGTTCTAATTTGTTATTAATCCTAATTCGTAAGCAGTTTAGGACTTCCTTCGAAAGAAAAAGCACTCCGATAAAAAGAATTCCATTAATCAGAATTTTTGATTCTTCGAACCCTTGTGTGAAAATTTGATCAAGTACTTTTTGAATAACGGACGGCACCAATACCGAGAGTACAGTCATTATAAAAGCCAATGATAAGGTAAGGATAAAGAGAAATTTATGCTCAAAAATATAACAGTTGTATGGAATCTTTCAAGATTTAGTAAATTTTGTGATTTCCGGTTGGAAGACGACGACGACGACGAAGATTTGAAAAAGTCCCAAGCCCGTTCTCCATCGCACCCAGGAACAAATACCTCGTGAGTGGAAAC
>UPTG01000920.1_pt1 | contig 22902 bp, 19 predicted proteins | sample 2160121 | NCBI WGS metagenome assembly UPTG01 (sample SAMN06266255, study PRJEB28933) | marine metagenome | isolation source: Columbia River Estuary | place: USA:Columbia River Estuary, USA | collected 2014-07-27
AAAGCATTATGACAATTAATTATAGGGATACTTTAAATCTACCTGAAACGGAACTTTCCATGAAAGCCGGATTGCCAAAAAAAGAACCAGAAATAATAAATTTTTGGAATGATATTGATATTTATAGAAGAATAAGAGAGTTAAGAAAAGACGAAGATAGTTTTATTCTTCATGATGGTCCTCCATATGCAAATGGATCAATTCATCTTGGACATTCAGTTAATAAAATTCTTAAAGACATAACTATAAAATCAAAAACCTTGTTAGGTAAAAACGCACCTTATATTCCTGGTTGGGATTGCCATGGACTGCCCATAGAACTTAACGTAGAAAAAAAACATGGGAAAAGAAGTGAGCTTGTTCAAGATAAGGGAAAGTTTCAAAAGGCTTGCAAAGAATATGCATTGACGCAAATCGAAAATCAGAAGAAAGATTTTATTAGACTTGGTGTGTTTGGAGAGTGGGATAATCCATATAAAAGCCTGGACTCATCTTTCGAAGCAGATGCTGTTCGGGCATTAGGAAAAATTTATAATGGAGGACATCTTCAAAAAGGTGAGAAGCCTGTTCATTGGTGTCAGGATTGTCGTTCCTCTCTTGCTGAAGCAGAGGTTGAATATCAAGATAAAGTTTCAAAATCTATTGATGTAGCTTTTAAGATTGATGATGAAAGTTTAAAAGAATTAAAAAATATTTTTAGTTTCCAAGGTAGCGAATCCATAGCTTTCATTATTTGGACAACAACTCCATGGACAATTCCATCCAATGTAGCGGTTTGTATCAATCCAGAGCTAGATTACTCTCTTATCCAAATTAAAAATTCATACTATGTTATAGCTGACTTAATGTTTGAGTCATGTATTGAAAGATGGGGTGTGGATGCTGTAAAAGTTTCAACTACCAAAGGCAAGAATCTTAAAAATATTGAATTCTTCCATCCATTCCTGGATAGAAAATCAACACTTCTTCACGCTGATCATGTAACAACTGATGCTGGAACTGGGTGTGTTCATACAGCACCAGCGCATGGGATGGATGACTTTCTTATTTGTAAAAAAAATAATATCGAAACATTTAAAGCATTAGATAGTAATGGCTTATTTAAAGAAGAAATTGATTTCATTGCTGGACTGCCTCCACTTAAGGCTGATCAATTAGTTATTGAAAAACTTGATGAAAAAAAAGCATTAATTAATTGCAATGATTACCATCACTCTTATCCTCATTGTTGGCGACATAAAACACCTTTAGTATTTACTTCAACAGCTCAATGGTTTATTTCAATGAACCAAGAAAATTTACTAAATAAAGCTCTAGATAGTATTACTAACGTTCAATGGGAGCCATCATGGGGTCTTCAAAGAATAGAAGGCATGTTAACCGATAGACCTGATTGGTGCATATCAAGACAAAGAAACTGGGGCATTCCTTTAACTTTAGTTATACATAAAGAAACCGGAGAAATACATCCAGAGCAAAATGAGCTTTTTGAAAAATTTGCAGATGCAATCGAAAAAAATGGAATTTCAGAATGGGACAAATTAGATTTAAGTGATTATATTGATGATGCTTTTAAATATATAAAAACTCTAGATACCTTGGACGTTTGGTTTGATTCAGGAGTAACTCATTCTACTGTTTCTGAAAAAAGATTTTCTAAGGGTGTTGTTGCAGATCTTTATTTAGAGGGCTCCGATCAGCATAGAGGATGGTTCCAATCATCACTGCTAACAAGCATAGCTATGAATGGAAGAGCTCCATATAAAGCTGTTCTTACCCATGGTTTTGTAGTTGATGAAAACGGAAGAAAACAATCTAAATCTTTGGGTAATGTTGTATCACCTCAAAAAGTATGGGATAGCTTGGGTGCAGACATATTAAGGTTGTGGGTAGCTTCAACAGACTTTAGAAGTGAAATGGTTGCATCAGATGAAATTCTTAAAAGGGTATCAGACCAGTACAGAAGAATCAGAAATACCTTTAGGTTCATTCTTGGTAATTTAAATGATTTTAATCAAACAGAAAAAACTATATTTGATGAACAAATAGAGCTTGATAAATGGATTATCCTTGAAGCTCAAAAATTAGAAGATGATGTTATTAAATATTATGAAACATATTCTTATCACAATGTTGTTCAGAGAATACATAATTTTTGTGTTAATGAATTGGGCGGAATCTATTTAGATATTGTAAAAGATCGTCTTTACACATGTAAGAATGATTCCTTGGCAAGAAAATCATGCCAAACAAGCCTTGATTATGTTTTAAACGTTATGGTTAGATTAATTGCCCCTATTTTATCTTTCACTTCAGAAGAATTATGGCAAACGCATAAAAGCTTAAAAAATCAGGAAGATTCAGTATTTCTATCATTGTATTTACAAGAATTAACCAATCAATCACAGATAATCAAGGACACTGATTGGAAAAGAATTTTTGAAATTAAAGATTTAGTCAACCAGTCTATTGAAGGGCTGAGAAATGAAAATAAGTTAAAGGGATCTCTTGATGCTAATGTCATAATTTCTGCTAATAAAGAAGATAAGGCTATTTTAGATAAGCTAGGTGATGAGCTTCATTTTGTCTTTATTTCATCAAAAGCATCTGTAAAAGTTGGAGAGACATTAGAAATTTCAATTGATCACATCAATGAAGAGAAATGTACAAGATGCTGGCATAAAGATAGTTCGGTTGGAGAAAGTCAATCTCATCCTGAAATCTGTTCAAGGTGCGAAGAGAATATAGATTCAGACGGAGAAGTAAGATATTTTGTTTAAAAATAAATATTATTTATGTATATTAATTTTTTTATTATTTGATATTTCAACAAAGCAGCTCGCATTAATTTATCTTAATGAATTTGAATCAAAAAGCTTTATACCTTTTATAGATTTATATTTAACATATAACTCTGGCATTGCTTTTGGTTTTTTAGACCTTGGCCATAGATTATTATCAAATTTATTAACTATTGTTGGAATTTGTATCGTTATGTATATGTTCATGCTCTTAAATGAAGAGAGTGAAAGTTTTAAAAAGTTAGCTTTATCTATGATTATTGGAGGAGCTTTGGGAAATATATTTGATAGAATCCCCGACGGATATGTAACAGATTTTTTGCATTTAATAATTCATGAATTTTCTTTCTTTATTTTTAACCCTGCAGATGCATTTATAACCATTGGAGCAGTCACTCTAATTTACCTAGAATTATTTAATAGAGATCATGTCAGTAAAAGTTAAAGAAATTAAGCTTGCAAACCCAAGAGGCTTTTGTGCAGGTGTAGATAGAGCTATTGATATTGTTAATAGAGCTCTTGAAATTTATGGCAGTCCGGTTTATGTGAAGCATGAGGTAGTTCACAATAAATTTGTTGTAGAGGATCTTAAAAAAAGAGGGGCAATTTTTGTAGAAGAAATTGATGAAATTCCTGATGGCTCTCTTGTTGTCTTCAGTGCTCATGGTGTCTCAAATCAGGTGGAGGAGAATACTAAATCAAGAAACCTTCAATACTTTGATGCCACCTGTCCTCTTGTAACTAAAGTTCACATGGAAGTAATTAGGCATGCAAGATCGGAAAAAGATATTATCTTAATAGGTCATGAAGGTCACCCTGAAGTTGAAGGTACAATGGGCAGACATATCAATACAGATTTCAGCAATATATATTTAGTTCAAGATGATAAGGAAGCTTCTGAAATCGAAGTCTCAAAGCCAAACGAGTTAGCATTAGTTACTCAGACTACATTAAGCGTTGATGATACTAAGTCTATTATTAATATCTTAAAATCAAGATTTCCTAATATCAAAGTGCCAAAAAATGATGATATATGTTATGCAACACAAAATAGACAAGATGCTGTAAAGCAACTGGCATTAGAATCTGACTATATGATTGTTGTTGGATCTGTTAATAGTTCAAATTCGAATAGATTGAAAGAGCTTGCAGAGAAGTGTGGATGCAAGGCAGTGCTAATAGATGAATTTGATGAACTTAATCTTACCGAGCTAGATGGTTGTAAAACAATATCAATTACCGCTGGAGCATCTGCGCCAGAAGAAAGGGTCCAGGAGATCGCCCATGCTCTAAAAGAATACACAGGAGCAGACATTAATGAAAATGGAGAAGATAAAGAAAGTATATTTTTTAAACTGCCTCCTTTATTAAGATAAATGGAAGTTAAAAATAACAGACTTCAAGGTATTAAATTCTTAGAGTCACCTAACTTTAATGATAGGCCAAAAGGATCTGATATAAGTTTATTAGTGATACATTCAATAAGCTTGCCACCAAAAACATATAATACAAATCATATTGAAAAGTTCTTTTTAAATGAATTAGATTTTTCTTTGCATAATTTTTATAAAGAGTTACAAGACATTAAAGTCTCTTCCCATATTCTTATAAAAAGAAGTGGAGAGGTTATTCAATTTGTTCCCTTTAATAAGCGTGCTTGGCATGCTGGAGTTTCCTCATTTAAAGGTAAAGGTGATTGTAATAATTTTTCAATAGGGATTGAGTTGGAAGGAAGTGATGATGATATTTTTGAAGATATTCAGTATGACCAACTATCTCTTGTAACCTCATCATTAATTAAAGAGTATGCTTTAATTAATAAAGATAATATAAAAGGACATTCCTATATTGCTCCCGGTAGAAAAACCGATCCAGGAAAAATGTTTGATTGGAATAGATATTTAAACAATGTATAACTTTAAAAAAATGTTTGTGATGCTTTTTTTAGGTTTTGGCTCTGGCTTGCCATATATACTCTTAATAAGCACCTCTACGGCATGGCTAAGAGATGTAAATATTGATTTAAGTTCTATTGGTTTTTTTACTTGGATAACTTTTTCATACACTTTTAAATTCATCTGGGCACCTATAGTAGATAGATTTCCAGTACCTATTTTAGCCAAGTATGGTCATAGAAAAAGCTGGATAGCTTTTATGCAAATGCTTATCTTCGGAAGTTTATTGCTTATTTCAAATATTAACCCAGTTGAAAACTTTATCTTGTTTTGTATTGTTGGAGTGACTATTGCACTTGCAGGATCAATTCAAGACATTGCTATTGATGCTTTTAGGATAGAGTATGCGCACATTAATGATCAAGGTAATTTAGCCGCTGCGTATCAGCTTGGTTATCGACTAGCAATAATTGCAGCGACATCATTAGCTTTAATTTTTGCTGATATGAATGGTTGGTCTATGACATTTAAGTTAATGGCTGGGTTGATGTGTCTTGGCTTTATCGGAGTTATATTTTCTAAAGAGGAAAAAAATTCAGAGCTTGGAAAATTAAATTTCATCAATTCTATAGTCGAACCTTTAAAAGATTTCTTCTCTCGCTTTGGCATGTTTATGGCATCAATAATCTTACTGATTATTGCTACATACAGACTAACAGATATAGTTATGGGCCCCATGGCTACTCCTTTTTACATAGATATGGGCTTTACACTTACTGAGATAGGTGCAGTTGTAAAGGTAATTGCATTAGCTGCTTCTATATTTGGCATTTTCCTTGGAGGCATTTTAATTAAAAAATTAAAGATATTTAAATCACTTGTTATTGGAGCATTTCTTGTAATGATTACAAATATTTTATTTGCATATGTTGCGGTATCAGATAAAAGTATAAGCTCTTTAGCAACAATCGTAGCCATGGACAGTCTAGCTGCAGGAATTGTTGGTACGGTCAATATCGCATTCCTTACAAGCCTTGTATCTAAAAAATATACAGGATTTCAATATGCTTTATTGACAGGGTTTATGGCAGGACCTGGATTTGCTCTTAAGGGCTTATCTGGAGTATGGGTTAATTACCTTCAAGAAATTTTTGGCTTTGAGCATGGATGGATGGGCTTTTATATAACAACATCTATGTTAACTATCCCCTCTATAATTTTATTACTCACCTATAAAAAATTTCTAACTAAGCATGAAAAAACTTTATAGAATAATCTTCTTCTTTTCTTTATTATTGATATTTTATTTTAGTGTTGTTCCAGCATCATCAATACCCAACATTGCTGCTTTATCTTTTGTATCAGATAAGATTATTCATGCTTTAATTTTTTTATATCTTTCATACGTGGGGCTAAATTCTTATTTCAACCTCCCTAAATTATTACTACTAGGACTTATATTTATATTTGGGTTAGCTATTGAAATTATTCATTTCTACCATCCGTATAGGTTTTTTGAAGTAGCTGATTTGATATCTAACTTAAGTGGTATTTTACTTGCACTTTATATTTTTAATAAAAAAACTAACTAAGCTATTGATTTCTTTTTTTTAGACCTTAACTAGGGTGTAAGTTAGGAATCTAACATTAAATTCATTTAATTATTTAATAGGAGATAAAAATGAAACTAAGACCTTTACATGACAAAGTTCTAGTTAAAAGAACTGAAGAAGAGGAGACATCATCTGGTGGTATTATTCTCTCAGGATCAGCTAAAGAAAAACCTTCACAAGGTGAAGTTATCTCAGTTGGACCTGGTAAAAAAAATGATTCAGGAGAAGTTACTCCAGTAAATTTAAAAGCAGGAGATGTCGTACTATTTGGTCAGTACGCAGGAAATGAAGTGAAACTCGAAGGCGAAGATTATCTGATCATGAGTGAAAGTGATATTTTCGGCGTTATTGAATAAAAATTATATTAATTATTAAGGGAGAAAAAAATGTCAGCTAAAGATGTAAAATTTGGAGATAGCGCAAGAAGTTTGATGCTGAAAGGCGTTAACGTTCTTGCGGATGCGGTTAAGGTAACACTTGGACCTAAAGGAAGAAACGTTGTTTTGGATAAGTCCTTTGGTGCACCTACGGTTACCAAGGATGGAGTTTCCGTTGCTAAAGAAATTGAGCTAGAAAACAAATTTGAAAATATGGGAGCTCAAATGATTAAACAGGTAGCTTCTCAAACGAACGACGAAGCAGGCGATGGAACAACGACTGCAACTGTTTTAGCTCAATCAATCGTTAACGAGGGTAACAAAGCTGTTGCTGCTGGAATGAATCCTATGGATTTAAAAAGAGGTATAGATAAAGCCGTTAGTGCTGCTGTTGAGCATGTTAAAGGCTTGAGTGTTCCTTGTGCAGATAGTAAGGCTATTGCACAGGTTGGAACTATATCTGCTAATGGCGATCAAGCTGTTGGTGAGATTATTGCTGAGGCTATGGAAAAAGTTGGTAAAGAGGGTGTTATTACTGTTGAGGAAGGAAGTGGTATTGAAAACGAACTTGATGTTGTAGAAGGTATGCAATTTGACAGGGGTTACCTATCACCTTACTTTGTTACAAATCAAGATAATATGACTGTTGAGCTTGAAAGTCCTCTTATCTTATTATTTGATAAGAAAATTTCAAATATTAGGGACTTACTACCTTTACTTGAATCAGTTGCAAAAGCAGGAAAGCCACTTTTAATAATTGCTGAAGATATTGAGGGTGAGGCACTAGCTACCTTAGTTGTTAATAATCTTAGAGGCATTGTTAAAGCAGCTGCATGCAAGGCCCCAGGATTTGGTGATAGAAGAAAAGCAATGCTTGAAGATATAGCTATTTTAACTGGTGGAACAGTCATCTCTGAAGAAGTCGGTCTTTCATTAGAAGGCGCTACCATCGAAGACTTAGGAACTGCCAAGAGAGTCGTATTAAATAAAGATAATACTACTGTTATTGATGGTGCTGGTGATGAAAAAGATATAGCAGCTAGAGTCAATCAAATCAGAGCTCAAATTGAAGATACTTCATCAGACTATGACAAAGAAAAACTCCAAGAAAGAGTTGCAAAACTTGCAGGCGGAGTTGCCGTTATAAAAGTTGGTGCTGGTTCAGAGGTTGAAATGAAAGAGAAAAAAGCTAGAGTTGAGGATGCTCTTCATTCAACAAGAGCAGCTGTTGAAGAGGGAGTTGTTCCAGGAGGAGGCTCAGCTTTAATAAGATGCTTAGAAGCAGTTGAAAAGGTCACTGGTGACAATGAAGACCAAAATGTTGGTATTAATATTGCTAGAAAAGCTTTTGAGGCTCCATTAAGACAAATTGTTTCAAATGCCGGTGAAGAATCATCAGTTATTTTAGCTAATGTCAAAGATGGTAAAGACTCATATGGTTTCAACGCATCTACAGGTGAATATGGAGACATGATACAAATGGGTATCCTTGATCCTGCAAAAGTTACAAGGACTGCAATTCAAGCAGCAGGCTCTGTAGCTGGAATGATGATAACAACTGAAGCTATGGTTACAGATGTGCCTAAAGATGAAGCTGCAATGCCTCCTATGCCTGACATGGGTGGAATGGGCGGAATGGGCGGAATGATGTAATTTAATTTCTGTTCAGAAATAAAATGGGGCTTTAAGCCCCATTTTTATTAGATTTACATCTAAATTTCATTTAAGATAAAGCTTACTTATAAGGAGAAACATGGATATTTTAACTGACCAATCTTTTTTCAGGGCTTTTCATATTCTTTTTGGGATTACTTGGATAGGCTTACTATATTACTTTAATTTTATTCAAGGAGAGTATGTAAAGGTAGCGGACCCTGATGCAAAAGCTGATGTATTTAAAAAATTAGCACCAAATGCTTTATGGTGGTTTAGATGGGCTGCTTTATTTACTTTTTTAACCGGAGTAATTCTTCTTTATCAAATTCATGTAAGAATTGGTACTGAAATCATTCTCGGTGCAGTAATGGGCACTTTGATGATGTTAAATGTATGGGGCATTATCTGGAGAAATCAAAAAATTGTTTTAGGTATGAAAGATGGAGATGCAGCATTAGCTGGAGCTAAAGCCGGTCTAGCATCAAGAACTAATACACTTTTTTCAGTTCCAATGCTTATGTATATGGTTTATTCAGTTCACGGAGCTGGAGTAGATGTAAGTACAAATGCAGTTTTGATAGGACTGGCAATAATATTTATTATTGAAGCAAATGCAATTTGGGGCAAAATGCTTCCAGCTATAGCTTCTGTAAGAGCCGTCATTACATCGTCATTTGTTTTGGCTGTAGTTCTCAAAATTATTACTGATAATATTTAATATTTTTAATTTAAAGGAGAGATAGTGCATCTCTCCTTTTTTATTTCAGTATTATTCTTTAAAATATGCACAAATCAAATTAAGGAAACACAATGCCCAACAAACCTAGCAAAGAAGAAGCTTTAAATGCAGTAAGGACTCTAATCTCATGGGCAGGTGATGATCCTGACAGAGAGGGTCTAATTGAGACTCCTGATAGGGTGGTAAGGTCTTATAACGAATTCTTTTCTGGATATGGGGAAGATCCCGAAAAAGTTTTAGGCAAAACTTTTGAAGAAGTTGAGGGGTATGATGAGGTTGTCATTGTAAGGAACATTAGAGTTGAATCTCATTGCGAACATCATATGGTTCCAATAGTTGGTGTTGCTCACGTAGGCTATATACCAAACAAAAGGGTTGTTGGTATAAGCAAGCTTGCAAGAGTAGTAGACATTTTTGGTAAACGCCTTCAAACGCAAGAGACAATGACAGCATTAATAGCAGATACTATTGAAAGGGTTCTTGAGCCTAAAGGTGTTGCTGTAGTTATAGATGCAAATCATGAATGCATGTCGACAAGAGGTATTCATAAAACAGAATCTAGCACCATAACAAGTAGAATGCTTGGAAGTTTTAGGGATAATATAGAAACTAGAGCTGAGTTTATGAATCTTATAAACTCCCCTAAGCAGTTTTAGAATTTTCTAGGAGCTGGTTTTATGCCAAGCATTTATCCAAACACTCCAATTATTTTAGCCTCTGGATCTCATAGCAGACGAGTGATGCTTGAAGATGCAGGTATTCATTTTGAAGTTATTTCTTCACATGTTGACGAAGATTTATTAAAAAAAGAAATGGATGGGCTTCCGTTTGAAGACCAAGTGATATCATTGGCAGCTGCTAAGGCATCTGAGGTAAGTATTAATAATCCCAATCATCTTGTGATTGGGGGAGATCAGATGTGTATTTTTCAAAACAAGGTCTTTGATAAACCCGGTTCAAAAGACAAAGCTATTGAAAATTTAAAACTATTATCAGGGACTACCCATTATCAATATAGCGGAGTATGTTTGTATCAAGATGGGGTTTCTTTATGGAATTATTGTGAAATTGTAGAACTTAACATGCACACTTTAACAGACAAGGAAATTGTTAATTATGTTAAAGCAGAGAACCCAATAAATGCTGCAGGCGCATATAAATTTGAATCGCTTGGTTGTAACTTGTTTTCATCAGTAAATGGTTCCTCATATACAATCAGGGGTATGCCTTTATTACCACTATTGAAAACTCTTAGGGAAATGAAAATAATAAGCTTAGAAAACATAGAATGAAAATCTTTAATTCATACACAGGTAAAAAAGAAGATTTCACTCCATTAGATCCAAACCATGTAAAAATCTATGCATGTGGGCCTACAGTATATAACTATGCTCATATTGGTAATGCAAGAATGGCAGTTGTTTTTGATACACTGGTGAGAGTTTTAAGACTCATCTATCCAAAAGTAACTTACGTATCAAATATAACAGATATTGATGACAAGATAATTGATGCCGCTAACCAGCTAGATGTTCCTATAGAGCAAATAACTCAAAAATATACGGACATCTATAATGAAGATATGTTGAAACTTTTGGTAAAATCTCCAGATATTCAACCAAAAGCAACTGAATATATACCTGAAATGATAGAGCTTATTGAAGATCTCATTTCTAAAGATCATGCATATGAAAAAGATGGACACGTCTTATTTCATGTACCGTCGTATGAAAATTACGGGAAGCTTTCTAAAAGGAATCGTGATGAACAAATTGCTGGAAGTAGAGTTGAAATAGCACCATTTAAAAAAGATCCTGCTGATTTTGTTTTATGGAAGCCAAGCAACCAGATGCAGCCAGGTTGGGATTCTCCATGGGGGTTTGGAAGACCGGGCTGGCATACAGAATGTTCAGCCATGTCAGAAAAAACATTAGGATTACCTTTTGACATCCATGGCGGCGGCAGAGACTTAACCTTCCCACATCATGAAAATGAAATTGCGCAAAGCTGTTGTTCTTCAGCTAACATCAACGACCCAAAATCTTATGTTAACTACTGGATGCACAACGGTTTTGTAACTGTTCATGGTGAAAAAATGTCTAAATCTTTAGGCAATATTTCTTTAGTTAAAGATTTAACAAAAAATAATCATGGTGAAGTTATTAGATTATCACTTCTTTCTTCTCACTACAGACAGGCGCTGGATTGGAATGATAACGTTGTTCATCAAGCAAAAAAGCTTTTAGATAAGTTATATAAAATACTCGCTGACATTAAAGATGTCCAGGCATCTAAAATAAATGATTCGTCACTCGAATTTATATCACCTTTATTAGATGATCTAAATACTCCGGGCTTATTTGCTAATCTCAATAAAATGATTAAAGATTTTAGTTCTATTTCTGATGATGATTTGCCTGAATTTAAGTCTAAGATGCTCCTAGCAAATGATCTGATAGGTATCTGTCAAGAAAATTATTTAGATTGGTTTTCTTATGATGATAAAAATATTGATACTCAAAAAATTGATAGGCTTATTTTAGAAAGACTTGATGCAAAGAAAAATAAAGATTTTGAAAAAGCGGATGCTATAAGGAAGAAATTATTAGATATGGGTATCGAAATTAAAGATACAAAATCTGGATCTGATTGGAATCTAAAATCATGAGTACTGACAGAAGCTTAGAAGATAAATTGCCAGAGGAATATAATGAAATTTCTCAAACACTGCAAAGCGCAGATTTAATTCTCAACAATGCGGTTAAAAATGCACAAACTCTTTTTCACACTCTTACTGTATCCTCAATTGATAACAATCAAGTCGTAACTAGAGTGATGGTTCTCAGAGAGTTCAACCTAAAAGAAAGATATTTAAGATTTCATACTGATTACAGAGCTCCAAAGATAAAACATTATTTAAATAATAGCTCAGCAAGTGTCTTAGGTTATGACCCAAAACTGAAAATTCAAATCAAGCTTCAAGGAAGGATGTCAGTTCATTATCAAGATAATTTAACCCAAGCTGCATGGGAGGGATCTACAACAAGATCAAAAAAGTGTTATTCAGTAAAAGGTGGCTCAACACTTAAAATATCAAATCCTAAAGAATATGACTTAAAAGATGGAAATATTGAGGATGGTTATATAAATTTTGCAGTTCTTATTTTCTCATTTACATCATTGGAGTTTTTGCATTTAAAAAGCTCAGGGCATAGAAGAGTCATCCACACTTGGGATGACGATCTTATTTCATCTTGGCTTGTTCCTTAAATATTGATTAATATATTTTAAATATAGTATATTCGTATAGGTAATCATTTAATTAGTCTTCTTAACAAAGGAAAAAAAATGAAAAAATATCTATTTTGCAGCCTATTTATTTTATCTTCTTCAATCATCCTTGCCGATGGTCATATGGACGCAAGGAAAAATGCTGACATGAAGAAGTACGAAAATAATTTTGCTTATTTATCAACATATACAATCCCTGCTGGTTCAAATCCTGCAACTTTATCCAAAAGCCTTTTAAAAAATGTTGAGCAGTTAAAAAAAGATGGATACAACAACTGCGGCCTATTGCGTCATGCTTTTGGTGGAGATAGAGCTTTTTATAGTTATTGTTATTTTGATACATGGGAGCAATTTGCCAAGATTAATGACAATGCTGCGGGCTCGGATGTAAGGCAACTTTATGGCGATCATGACGATAGGTTAGTATCAGTTGATAAAAAAAATCTTGGTCCTTCTAAATATTTAGTCATGGCAACTTATTCTTTTGGACCTTATTTAACAATAGGGGAGAGAGCAGAAAGAGCGCAAATAATTTTTGATATATATGATGAGGGTTTTGGTGGATGTAATATGATGTCACATGTATGGGGACCAGGATTAGAATGGCAAATTGTTTGTGGTTTTGATAGCTATGCTGAATTTGCTCAAATAAACAAAAAGCTCCAGCCTTTAACTGCAGTTCTTGTTAATCAAAAGTTAGATATATTAAGCCACTCTGATGATATTATGATTCGAGTTAACTAATTCTAAACTAAGTACATTTGAGCTGGTTTTCGCCAGCTCTTTTTTTTATGGCGCCCTCTGCAGGAATCGAACCTGCAACTAATCCTTAGGAGGGATCTGTTATATCCATTTAACTAAGAAGGCAATAAACACAATTAAAACTCTTAATAGGAATATATTAAATTAAAGAACATTTAATGAGTAGTTCTACTAATACTAACGGATATTTCCCTATATAATGACTTTTATGAATATTACATTGCCGGATGGAAGTGTTAAAGAATTGCCTAAAGGTTCGACTGGTTTAGATATTGCAAAAACCATTGGCCCTGGATTGGTAAAAGCAGCGGTCGCTATCACAGCAAATGGTATTCAAAAAGACTTAAGTGATCCTATTGAAGAAGATTCAGAAGTTTCTATTATCACGATAGAATCCGAAGAAGGTCTTGAGATAATGAGGCATACTCTTACTGCACAAGTCCTTGCTAGAGCAGTTAAAAATTTATACCCAAAAGCAAAACTAGCAATTGGACCTACTATTAAAGATGGTTTTTACTATGATTTTGAATTTGAAAAGCCTATTTCACCTGAAGATCTAGTTAAGATAGAAGATGAAATGCAAAAAATTATTGCGTCAAGCTCAAGCATAACCAAGAAATTACATTCAAAAGCAGAAACTTTAAATGCATTTACTGAAGAACCTTATAAACAATCTATAGTAGAAAGTTCTGATCAAAAAGATAATTTTCAGATTTATTACCAGGATGACAGAAATTTTTTTGATTTATGTAAAGGTCCGCATTTACCAAGCCTAAAACATATTGGTTCTTTTAAGCTCACCAAATTAGCTGGGGCTTATTGGAAAGGGAATTCAAAAAATAAAATGTTAACAAGAATCTATGGAACTGCATGGAAGAATGATAAAGATCTAAAAGCTTATATGTTGTCTCTTGAAGAAGCAGAGAAAAGAGATCATAGGAAAATTGGTAAAGAGCTCAATTTATTTCATTTTCAAGAGGAGGCTCCTGGTATGGTTTTTTGGCATCCAGACGGGTGGATCATTTATAGACTCCTTCAAGATTTTGTTAGAAAAAAATTAGATGCTTGTGGTTACAAAGAAATTAATACACCGCAGGTTGTAGATAGAAAATTATGGGAAGCATCAGGTCATTGGGATAAATACAGAGAGAATATGTTTATAACAGAAATTGATGAAGAACACGCTAATGAAAAAAGAACCAATGCTTTAAAACCAATGAATTGCCCTTGCCATGTTCAGGTTTACAACCAAGGACTTAAATCTTACAGAGATTTACCACTAAGATATGCTGAATTTGGCTCCTGTCACAGGTATGAGGCCTCTGGAACCATGCATGGACTTATGCGTGTAAGAGGATTTACTCAAGATGATGGTCATATTTTTTGTACAGAAGATCAGATTGAATCTGAGACAAAATCATTCATAGAATTATTATCAGAAATCTATTCTGATTTAGGGTTTGGTTCATTTGATATTAAGTTATCAACTAGACCTGAAGTAAGAGTGGGATCTGACGAGGTATGGGATAAGGCTGAACAGGCCTTAGAAAATGCTATAAAAAAATTAGGACTTCCTTATGAGCTTGATGAAGGAGACGGTGCTTTTTATGGACCCAAGTTAGATTTTGTTTTAACTGATGCTATTGGAAGAGAGTGGCAATGTGGAACTTTCCAAGCAGATTTTAATCTTCCCGGAAGGCTTGATGCAGAATATATTGGCGAAGATGGGTCCAAACATCAACCCGTCATGATACATAGAGCTGTTCTTGGTTCTTTTGAAAGATTTATTGGTGTGCTTATAGAAAATTATGCAGGCAAACTTCCGCTGTGGCTTGCACCAACTCAGTTAACAATTTGTTCGATTACATCTGATGTAAATGAGTATGCTCAAAAAATTCATAATCGATTAAAAGAGTTAAATATTCGCTCTAAGTTGGATCTTAGGAATGAAAAAATTAGTTACAAAATCAGAGAACATAGTAATGCAAAAGTCCCGAATATTATTGTTTTAGGAAAAAATGAAGCAGCCTCTGAAATGATAACAGTAAGAAGGCTTGGCAGTTCTGAAAATTTTTCTTATACGCTTGAAGAATTCATTGATCAAATTGTTAAAGAGGCATCACCAAAATAGATGAGTTCTTTATTGATATATCTAATCAAGTTATACCAAAAATTTATCTCTCCACTGATAGGAAGTTCTTGTAGGTTTAATCCAACTTGTTCAAACTATGCAATAGAAGCTTTTAATAGGCATAACTTTTTTTATGCCTTGTACATAAGTACTAAAAGAATTTTAAAATGCAACCCTTTTGGGCCATTCGGCAATGATTTTGTTCCTAAATAAATCACTTAAAATATTTGTATTTATTGTTTTTTTCACTTAACCTACGCTTATATACATTTAAACCTAAGGGGGGTTTTTGTTATGTCATTACGATTAACTAAGTATTTACTATTATTACCATTAACAATTTCTTTGTTTGGTATCAATCTTGTTGCTCAAGAAATAGAGGAAGTAATTGTTACTTCAACTAAAAAAGCAGCATCTGTTCAAGACCTAGCTCTTTCTGTTCAGGCTTTAACTTCTACTGATATGGTAGAAGCGCAAATTACTGAAACTGAAGATATGGCTGAGTTAATACCTGGCTTTATTCAATCTCCAGGTATTGGTTCAGGTACCAATGTAGGTATCAGGGGTTTAATTGGAACAGCAGTTGGAGCAAATACAACAGCTTCAGTTCAATCTCATATAAACGGACTTCAAGTAAATAGTTCAGTATTTACAACCATAGGATTCTTTGATTCATCGCAAATAGAAATTTTATCTGGACCTCAGGGAACTCTTTTTGGAAGAAATGCAACAGGCGGTATTATTAACGTTACTACAACTGCTCCAGAACATAACTTCGAAGGTTCAATGAAGTTTGATATAGGACAAGGCAATCAAACTAGAATGACCTATGCACAAAACTTTGACCTAACAGATAAATTAGCAGCTCGTATAGCTGTTCAATCTTATGAAAAAGATGGTCAAATTTATAACCTTCACACTGGAAACAATATCGATGATAGAAGTACAGAAGATTACAGAATTTCTTTGAACTACGCTATTAATGATACAACTGAAATAGATTTCATTCATCAATCTCATAGTGCTGATGATAATAGATCTCATTTTACTGCAAACCGTTGTGAAAGAGATGTATTTTATGGGTGTCTTCCATGGGAAGAAGGTCAGCTAAATGCACCAGGTTATACATCTGGTTCTGTAGATGGTTTATTTGGAATTCTTGCTCAAACTAATAATGGTTATGATGAGTATGCGAACTCTATTTATCCATCATCAATCGATGAAATTAACAGAGACTTTGACCCTCACACAAAGCAAACATTTGATTTAACACAAATAATTCTAACTAAGCAGTTTGATAATTTTGAATTAAAAGTTAAAGCTTCAACATCTGATAGAGATTATTTAAGAACAGGTGATGTTGACGGTTCAGTTGCTTCAGAAGGATTTACTTCAGCAGTTATTAACGCCATTATGAATGGTGGAGTGAATACTGCTGTTGTGACAGCAGCTTTAACAGATCCAACAAATGTTGCTGCAATTACTGCAGGCGTAGTAACTGCTGCAGAAGTTCAGGCTGGCGCTCAAGCAGCTTATGATGCAGCCGCTTTAGCAGGCGGAACTGCTACTATCCCATTCTTTGACAATGACAATAATCAATTTACTATGCCTCTTGGTCTGCCGTGTATGGATAGCGTAGGAGAGTGGAGTGGTTCATACGAATGCTCTGATGTTGTAGAAACTACAGACCAGGTAGAAATTAACTTGGTTTCAGATTTTGACGGCCCAGTTAACTTTGTTGCTGGTCTTTTTGCTTGGGAATCAAATAACCATAATACTTTCTACACTCAAACTCCCAGTTATAACGTTTTAAGAAGTTTTGATTTACATCCTATGTCAAACTACTTTGCTGTTGGAAATGGTTCTTTACCGGAACTTCAAGGTCAAGGCTATGGTGGTCTAGGATTCTTTAATGAATTTGTTGGTTGGGCTAGTAGCGGGTTTACTGAAACATTTGATGTAGCCAATCCATTTGCTGATGGTGGCAGTGGTTTTACTTGTGCAGAGCTTTTAGCTGGTGGACAAAACCCTTTAGGTACTTGTGATGCACTTTTATTAGATGATGGAAGCTTTACACAGTACTTAGCTACTGTTGAAGCTCTCGCGCCAAATACATTTAAAAGAACTCTACCTATGCAATTAGGTGGATTAATTCAGGATAACCCTGTCATTCAAGAAAGTGTTGCTTTTTATGCTAACGTTTTTTATGACATTTCTGATGATACGAGATTAACATTTGGTTACAGAGTTAATGAGGATAAGTACGATGACTATTCTATCAATGCTCTAGGAGATGGTACTAACCCTGATTATGTATACAGCCCTGTATACGATCTATATACATTTGCTGGAACAGTTGAAGCATCAGATGCTGCCTTCAGAACAAAAGGTTCAGATACTGCAGAAACATTTAAGCTTGCAATTCAGCATAATTTAAATGATGACATGATGGTATATGCCTCAATGTCTACAGGTAATAAGCCTGGTGGATCAACCCCAGATCAGTATGGTAATCCATCAGTTTTTGCTCCAGAAACCGTTGATTCATTTGAATTAGGTCTTAGATCAATCTTAATGGATGGCAGATTACTAATGAACTTAACTGCTTTTTCAATGGAATTCAAAGATGCTCATACATCACAGGTCGTAGGCTCAGCTGCTATAACAAACAGCTTGGACTACACACATAATGGTTTAGAAGGTCAAATGAAGTTTTTTGTAACTGAAGCGACTTCAATCGACTTTAACTTCTTAGCTCTTGATTCAACAATTGATGAAGGTGAGTCACTATTTAACCCGCTTAATCCAAATGGCGCTACTGATATACTTGATATATATGTTATAGGTGCAAGTGATTATGATGAGAATGGTGTTGTTATAGCAGGATCTGATACTGCAAGATGGATTGCAGCTTTACAAGATCAATATGCAGCTACAGGCGGAATGAGTCAAGATTTACTTGTACCACAGCCTACAACTGGTGCACTATCTAATTGTGCAGTTGCTGCAGCAGCTGGAATGGATTCATTAGGTTTATGTGCTACTGCTGGTTTTATTGGTGGTACTGCTGCTTCATACGCTGCATTACTTACTGCTAATCCTGCTGCAGGTGGTTTATTGCCATTCTTGATGTTTGCCTTAACAGATGCTGGAATCATTGCTAACTATCAAGGTAGAAACCTATCTGCAGGAAGATGGGTTGCTGACAGTGATACTTTTGCTGGACTTCCATTACCATGGTTAGCAGCTGATTATTTAGTACCTTTAGGAGGAACAAGAACTCCTTTTACTTCAGAGCTTGATTACAACATTGCTGTAAATCATTCAATGGCTGTTATGTCAGGTATGTTAGACCTTAAGTTAACTTACTCTCATAAAGGAGATAGTAATGGTGACTTGTTTGAATCTCCATTAACCTATACTCCAGACCAAGACTATCTTGATTTATATGGTAACTGGACTCCAAATGATGGCGATTACTATGTAGGTTTTTATATTAAAAATTTAGAAGATAGTAGAAACCTTGCAGGATCAAGAACAACCTCAGAAATGGTTGGCGGACCTGCAAACCTATACTTCACTCAGCCTAGAACAGCTGGGTTAACCTTTGGTTTAAATTTCTAATATAGGTATAAATTTAAAAAGCCCAGTTATACTGGGCTTTTTTTTATGTAAAAATAATTATGTTTTCATTACCTTACAAATCAGATGTTATTCATGTTACTCAGGACATGTGTGATCACAATGGCCACATGAATGTCACTTATTATTACAAGCTGTTTGATAGTGTTTATACCTCTATGTATATTGAAAAATTAGGCTTTGATGATGAATATTTACAAAGCGGGTTTTCAACCTTTACTCTTGAAGATAGTATTAGATATCTAAAAGAATTTAAACTTAATGATCCAATTCATCCATCTTTTTATTTAATTAATGTTAATAAAAAATTATTACACTTTGTAGGAGTATTGCAAAATAAAGAAGGAGAACTGGCGGCTATATTTGAGACTGTTTTAGGCCATATTAATCTTAGTGCAAGAAAAGTAACAGAATTTGATGATAAAAGACTAAATGATCTCTTAGCTTACAAAGAATTAAATACAATTAATGAGCAACTACCATTTGAGTTAAGGTTAAAAATAAAAGATTTGTAGATGTTTGTTAATTTTAAAAAGGTTTTATTTTTTATATGCTTTTTTATCTCATCGATATATGCAGAGACTTTAAGTGTTATGACTTTAAATGTTGAAAATCTTTTTGACACATTCGATGATTTAAAAAAAGATGATAAAGCATTTTTACCCATAGAGAAAAAGTTAACTGATCAACATATTAATCAATGTAAACGAATTAGGGTTATTGATTGGAAAAATGAATGCCTTTATCTTGACTGGAATCAAGAAGCAAAAAATGCAAAATTAGCAAACGTAGCTAAAATTATTCTTTCATATAAAAACCATGGTGCAGATGTCATTGCACTTCAAGAGGTAGAGAATATTAATATTCTCAATGAGTTATTTATCCTTTTAAAACCATATGGTTATATTGGTATATCATTACTAGAAAATACTGATAGAAGGGGTATTGATGCAGCATTCATTTCAAAATATGAAATTAGAAACCCCAAACTACATAAGTATAAAACTTCATTTAAAGATAAAACAATTAGAGCAAGACCTATATTTGAAATAGATTTAGTTTTTAATAACAAAATTATAAAATTTTATAACTTGCATTTACCATCTAATTTTTATCCAATTGAGGTGAGGATTAATTCACTTAATGTCCTAAATGAGCTTGCTAGTAAACACAGTCATCCATCTATTGCTTTGGGTGATTTTAATATCTCATCAAAAGATGATCATAAATTTGAGGTATACAAAAGCCAAGAAAAGAATTGGTATGTTGCTCACAGAGAAGGTTGCAAGACATGCAAAGGAACATATTATTACAGCAAGGATAAAACATGGAGTTATTTAGATAGTATTTTGGTTTTTAAAGACAGAAACATTGAATTTAATAAAGCTAGCATCAGCGTATTAAGAACGCCTTTAAATGCAGATATTTTATCAGGAAAACCTATGAGCTTTGATCCAATAGAAAAAAAGGGGGTTTCAGATCATCTACCGATGGTTGCTGAGCTTGTTATTAGTTATTAATTTTACTATTAAAGAATTAACAATTATTAATATTTTTTTTCAATCTTTCAATTTTAAGTTATAAAAGAATAGCTCAAGCTCTCCAACCACCCCTATCAAATATTCTTAAATAGGTGAGTTGATCATGTTCTGAGAGATTTATAACTTTACAATAATCTCCAGATTGAACGAGAACAACATCTCCAGCAGTCAAATCATAAGAGTCTTTATGCTCAACTCCATAAGATGGATCTGAGCCATGACCTTCATCAGAGTTCATATATTCTACGACCTCCATCGAGCCTCTGCCATTAGTTATTACATAAACAACATCTGAATCAATTAATTTGTGACCTTGTGTAGATTTACCTGGTTGTATAACAGTCTTACTAGCTATAACTCTTTCTAATAGATCATTAGTCCAGACCGCATAGTCTTCATTAACATTGTGTGGGGAGCCGCCAACTCTAAAATTATTATATTTTTTTGCCATAGTTTTTTGTTTTTCTATAATTATAGTTATTTAAATAAAACATGCTAGTAAATAGTGTCACGGTCTGTTGTTATTGATGGATATAAAATATAATGAACATGCGCTTTTTGATATCAGCTTGCCGGCGCTAAAAAATAGGCTAAAGAGAACATATAATTATCTTCTCTCAGTTGATGTTTTAATATTTAATTAATTAAGGAAACATTATGAGTAAAACATACACAAACCCAGAAACCATTGGACTTCATGCAGGATGGAGGAAAGATGAAAATACTAATTCAGTAGCAGTGCCAATTCATCAAACTACCAGTTTTCAATTTGACGACACAGAACATGCAGCAAACTTATTTGCTTTATCAGAGCTTGGCAATATCTACTCTAGAATAATGAATCCAACATGTGCAGTTTTAGAAGATAGGATAGCTGCTTTAGAAGGCGGAGTAGGAGCTTTGGCAGTTGCATCTGGTCAGGCTGCTTCAGCTTATGCAATTCAAAATATAGCAAAGAATGGTGACAATATAGTTGCTTCAGCTCATCTTTATGGAGGAACATATAATCAGTTTAAAAATGTTTTTTCTGACATGGGTATTGAGGTAAGGTTTGTTGATCCTTCAGATCCTCAAAATTTTGCTAATGCAACTGATGATAAGACTAGAGCATACTATGGTGAGGTTTTACCCAATCCAAGTTTTAAAGTATTTCCAATATCTGAAGTAGCGGAAATAGGAAGGCCTCTTGGCATTCCTTTGATAGTTGATAATACAGCGGCTCCAGTTATTTGTAAGCCATTCGATCATGGCGCAGCAATTTTAATTCATTCAACAACAAAATTTATTGGTGGTCATGGAACATCAATCGGTGGAATTATTGTTGATAGTGGTAATTTTGATTGGGAAGCTTTTCCAGAAAGACAGCCTGCATTGAATAATCCTGACCCATCTTATGGTGGTGCAATTTGGACAGAAGCAGTAAAGCCTTTAGGTCCAATTGCTTACATACTGAAAGCTAGAACAACTATTTTAAGAGATATGGGTGCTGCTATGAGCCCATTTAATGCTTTTATGTTTATTCAGGGTCTTGAAACGTTAGCTCTTAGAATGAGAGAGCACTCTAGCAACGCTGAAAAAGTAGCAGAATATCTTTCAAACCATGATTCTGTTGAAAGTGTAAGTTATCCATCACACATGGAAGGTTACGCAAAAGAAAGAGCAGATAAATATCTATCGAAAGGTAATGGGGGGCTTATGGGTTTTGAAATAAAAGGCGGTATAGAGGCAGGTAAGAAATTTATCAATGCTTTAGAGATGGTCTACCATGTTGCAAACATTGGTGACTCACGAAGCTTGGCAATTCATCCTGGCAGCACAACGCATAGTCAGCTTAATGAAGAAGAATTATTAGCTGCTGGTATTACACCAGGCTATGTAAGGCTTTCTATTGGATTAGAGCATATTGATGACATCATTGCTGACTTTGAACAAGCTTTAGCAAAGATATAGAATAATTTTGAGTCAAGAATTAGTTACTTATATAGTTCTTGGCTCAAAAACTAGGCTTAAAGAGACGAAACTACCTGTCAAAAATAAGTACGAAGAGTATCTTCGTCTTAATTTTGATTCAAAAGAAAATATAGTAACAACTCTTGATGACTTGATTACTCTATCTAAGGGTCAGTTGATTGTATTACTGCCGCCATCTTCTTTTCCAAATACTCAAGCCAAAGAGGCACTTAAAAAAATAGCTTTAATAGGCTTGTCATCCTGGGGATGGTTTGAGTTTAGTTTAAAAAGAAAAAATTTTTTGCAAAATGTAAAAAAGATTAATACCTTAATAAGGAGTATTCCAGATTTAGAACAAGGAATTTATTTTTCTAAGAGTTTATATTTTTCAGTCGGAGGAATTGGATCATTTAACACAGCGCCATTCTCCGAAATTGCAAAAAGACTTTATTCAAGAATTGATCCACAAAAACCTCTTTCACCACTTATAATAAGAACAAAAAA
>UPTG01000923.1_pt1 | contig 22856 bp, 22 predicted proteins | sample 2160121 | NCBI WGS metagenome assembly UPTG01 (sample SAMN06266255, study PRJEB28933) | marine metagenome | isolation source: Columbia River Estuary | place: USA:Columbia River Estuary, USA | collected 2014-07-27
CTGCGTGTGGACCGCCATAACCCAAAGGAATACCAAAGCGTTGAGTTGTACCAACAACAACATCTGCTCCCCACTCACCAGGAGGTGTCAAAAGCACTAAGCTCATGATGTCTGCAGCAACAGCAACTTTTATTTCTGCTTCCGCAGCTTTTTTACAAAACTCTGAATAGTTCTCTACGCTGCCGTCTGCATTTGGGTATTGCAAGATGCAGCCGAAGAATTCACTTGAAAAATCAAAATCACTTGGTCTACCGGTTACTATTTCAATTCCAAAAGGAACAGCTCTAGTATTCAGCAATGCATGGTTTTGAGGTAAACACGAATCGTCTACAAAAAATTTAACCACACCTGCTTTAGATTGCGCTCTTGAACGAATGTTGAATAACATAATCATTGCCTCAGCCGCAGCCGTTGCTTCGTCCAACAATGAGGCGTTTGCCAACTCCATTCCTGTTAGTTCAGCTACCATGGTCTGGAAATTCAATAACATCTCTAAACGGCCTTGAGCAATTTCTGCTTGGTAGGGGGTATAGGCTGTATACCACCCTGGGTTTTCAAATATGTTTCTTTGAATTACCGCGGGCAATATTGTGTCATGATAGCCTAAACCAATGTAATTTTTAAAAGCACTGTTCTTCGCACCCAATTCCGCAATGTGATTTGCATACTGCACTTCAGTCATTACTGGGTCCAATTTCAATTTGTCTTTTTTTCTTATCGAATCTGGAATTGTTTCGAAAATCAATTGATCTAAAGAGTCTACACCAATTGTTTCTAACATCTCGCTTACTTCATGCTTGCGAGGCCCATTGTGGCGATATAAAAATGAACTTCTATCCATCTTGTTTGATTTAAAAAAATAGTTCGCAAATTTAAGTTATAAATAAACTCGTTTGCGAGGTCTTTGTTAAAGCCTAAATGCTCTTGTTAATTTTAACCTTGTGGACAAAAATGACTTTGTTTAATTACAAAGTATGTCGTAAAATTTTCATAATTATACTTCTGTTTCGTTCTTTTAGTATTGCGATATTTGGCATTCCTTTTGGGAGCTCTTTTTTATGAAAGAAAAAAAGAAATATATAACACGTCTGAAGAACAAGTATCGTCTTGTCATTTTGAATGATGATACGTTTGAAGAAAAACTGTCTATTAAATTAAGTCGAATCAATGTCTTTGTTCTTGTTGGTGGCTCCGTCATGCTGCTTTCTGTTGGAATGATTTTTTTAATTGCTTTTACTCCTTTGCGTGAATACATACCAGGGTACTCTTCTAATGAAGTGAGGCGAGATGCCTTAAAACTGGATATGCGCGCAGATTCATTATCTCGTCAATTAGCTTTGCACAACCAACAACTAATAACCATTCAGAAAATTATTAAAGGAGAGGATATTGATAGCGCCTACAGTGAAGTTGAGGATTCTGGAATTGTAAAGCCTGAAAGTGATGCACTAGAAGCAAGTGTCATGGAAAACAATTTAAGAGAGTTTGTTGAAACAGAAGACCGGTTTAATATTCCGACAAATCAATCCGCGCTTTCACACTTTTCGTTTTTCACACCATTGAATGGGGTTGTTACAAGCTCCTTTAATCCAAAAGAAAACCATTTAGCCGTTGATGTTGTTGCCGAAAAAAACGCACCTGTTAAGGCGTGTTTAGGTGGAAGCGTTCTACTTGCCCAATGGACCAGTGAAACAGGCTATGTACTCGTAATTCAGCACAATCAGAATTTAATTTCTGTTTATAAACACAATTCCGCTTTACTGAAGTCGCAAGGGGATATTGTTAGAACGGGAGAAGTAATTGCTTTAATAGGCAACAGCGGAGAGCAATCTACGGGGCCTCATTTGCATTTTGAGCTTTGGCACATGGGCAACGCTGTCAACCCAGAAAGTTATATTTCTTTTTAGTTTTTCTACTAAAACATTCCTTCGCTTTTTTGCGCTTCCTCGTAACCAACATCTGGCTTCAAGTCACCTCCTAATGCTGCTTGCACCGCAAGCGTGTCGCAACGTTCATTTTGTGGATGGTTGCTATGTCCTTTTATCCAAACAAATTTTGGTTTAAACTTTTGATAGAGCGGCAAAAGACGCCTCCATAAATCTGGATTCTTTTTGCCTTTGTACCCTTTTTTATGCCATCCAAAAACCCACCCTTGATTTACCGCGTCCACCACATATTTAGAGTCTGAATAAACTACTGACACTATATTGTTTCTCTTGAGACTTTCTAACGCAACGATAACCGCAAGAAGCTCCATTCTGTTGTTTGTAGTTTTTTTAAACCCTTCAGCAAACTCTTTTTTTAAGTTTCCGCTTTCCATTACAACACCATAACCTCCCGGCCCTGGGTTTCCACGAGAAGCGCCATCCGTATAAATATTTACTCTAATGGGCTGCATTCAATATGGTCTTTTCTATTATTTGTGGATAAAACTCGTGCTCTAATTTTAAAACTTTTGCTCCAATTTCCTTGTAACTATCCAAGGAGCTCAAAGCCACTCGTTTTTGAAACAAAATTGCGCCCTCGTCATAATTATTGTTCACGAAATGAATCGTAATTCCAGACTCTTTTTCTTTTGCTTCTGCAACTGCTTTATGAACATTCTCTCCATACATTCCTTTTCCTCCAAATTTAGGAAGTAAAGCTGGGTGAATATTTAATATTTTCTTCTCAAACGCTGCAATTATGCTCTTTGGGATTAACTTCATGTAACCCGCCAAAACTATATAGTCTGCACCGCTATTCAATAATGCTTGCAATAAAAGACCCTCCTTCGCTTGCGCTGAATTTATTACAACGTTGGGTACGTTGAATTTATCGGCTCTAGCTAAAACACCTGCATTGCTATTGTTAGAAATGACTAAACTTATCTGAATTATATTGCTGTTTTCAAACGCCTTCATAATTGATTCAGCGTTAGACCCCGAGCCCGAAGCTAAAATTGCAATCCTTGTCATAATACTTTTGGTAATGAGCCACCAAAGATAGTTTCAACACCTATACCGCCTGAAATGAACATGGATTTCTTCGTATCAACGTGACTTAATTGCTACAAACATGGGTTATTTTATTTTTTTTTGTTTAAAAATTAACCCTAAATCTAGGGTCTATCTTTCTGATATTAAGGCATAAGCAATATTTAAGCAACTTGATTTCACTATTTGGCTCAATAACTCTAATTGGGTTATTGTAGAATCAACGGATTATTTATTTCTTTGCAGCTTGAAATAATTCTAATTTCTATTATCATGTCAGACATTGCATCAAGAGTAAAAGCCATAATAGTTGATAAACTTGGCGTTGATGAAAATGAAGTAACCACAGAGGCAAGCTTCACGAACGATTTAGGTGCGGATTCACTAGATACGGTGGAGCTAATCATGGAATTCGAAAAAGAATTCGATATTCAGATTCCAGATGATCAAGCGGAAAACATCGCTACAGTTGGTCAAGCCGTTGCTTATATCGAGGAAGCTAAATCTTAATTTTTTATGGAAAAAAGGCGTGTTGTAATTACTGGTCTTGGTGCTATGACCCCGTTGGGTAATACCGTGGAAGATTATTGGAACAATTTGGTGGCCGGGGTTTCTGGTGCCGCTCCAATTACTCTTTTCGACACTAAGGACTTTAAAACACAATTCGCCTGCGAAGTAAAAAACTTCAATCCAACTGACCACTTTGACAGAAAAGAGGCCAGAAAAATGGATAGATTCACACAATTTGGGATGGTAGTGGCTAATGAAGCCATTGCTGACTCCCAGATTGACATGAATGAAATCAGTCCTGATCGAGTAGGCGTTATTTGGGGTTCTGGTATTGGTGGTATCGATACAATGTACCAACAAACCAAAGCTTTTGTAGAAAACAACTTTTCTCCGCGCTTTAACCCTTTCTTCATTCCAATGATGATCGCGGATATTACGCCAGGTCAAATTTCTATGAAGCACGGATTGCGTGGTCCAAATTTCACCACCGTTTCCGCTTGTGCCTCTGCAACAAATGCTTTAATCGATGCTTGTACTTACATTCAGTTAGGCAAAGCAGATATTATAGTTTCTGGTGGATCGGAAGCCGCAATTACTCCTGTAGGAATGGGTGGTTTCAACGCAATGCATGCGCTTTCCAAAAGAAATGATGACCCTCAAACAGCTTCGAGACCTTTCGATAAAGATCGTGATGGGTTTGTTATGGGGGAGGGGGGAGCCTGTTTAATTGTAGAAGATTACGAACACGCAAAAAAACGTGGGGCTAAAATTTATGCTGAGATAATAGGTTCAGGAATGAGTGCAGATGCACATCACCTCACTGCTCCTCATCCAGAGGGTTTAGGCGCTAAAAACGTAATGATTCACACATTAAACGAAGCCGGTATCGATGCTTCAGAAATAGATTATATCAATGTTCATGGAACTTCAACACCTTTAGGTGATATTGCTGAAACGTTAGCGATTAAATCTGTTTTTGGTGAAAGTGCATACAACTTGAACATTAGTTCAACGAAGTCAATGACAGGTCATCTTTTGGGTGCGGCTGGTGCTGTTGAAGCTATTGCCTCTATTTTAGCTATTAACAATGGGATTGTTCCTCCAACAATAAACCATTTTACTGATGACCCTGGGTTAGATAATAATCTTAATCTAACTTTTAATAAGGCACAGAAAAGAACCATTCGTGCTGCTCTAAGCAACACTTTTGGGTTTGGTGGTCATAACGCGTCTATTTTATTCAAGAAATTTGAAGATTAATGCTTTACGTAAAAGCATTTGTGGCCTCATTCTTTTCTAAAGAACGAAGCTTCATTTCTTTTATTAAGTATACAACAGGTGTTCTTCCTTACAATCTGAGTTTATACCGCAAAGCTTTATGTCACAGTTCGCATTTTAAAGAACGTGAGAAGAGGCTAGAAAATGACAATCAACGTCTTGAGTATTTAGGTGATGCAATTCTTAGCGCTGTTGTTGCTGATTATTTATACAAGAAGTTCCCTAAAAAGGACGAGGGTTTTCTTACCAACCTCAGGTCAATTGTTGTTAGTCGCAAAAGTCTTAATAAGGTTGGGTTAAGTCTAAACCTTGATAAAGCCGTGAAGAAAAACCTAGACAAGAACAAGCCTGCGCATTCTATTTATGGAGATGCTTATGAAGCACTAATTGGGGCCGTCTATCTCGACCGTGGATTATTGCCCGCACGAAAGTTTATCTTATCAAGTGCTATTTATCCTTTTTGGGATGAAAACACTTTAGAGAAGCACATAATCAGTTATAAAAGTGCCCTGATTGAATGGGCTCAAAAAGAAAAACAAAACTATAACCTTAAGACAATAAAAGAGTCTGGCGAAAAGCATAAATTAGTTTTCGAAATAGCGTTAGAAATAGATGGCAATGAATTAGCCCGAGGTAAAGGAACTTCCAAAAAAAGAGCTGAAGAAAACGCTTCTAAAAAGGCATATAAACTCTTAAACATTCAATGAATCTAACTTTAGAAATTGAAGACTTTGATCAAGATATTTTTATTGTAAACATTAACTCCCCTCTTACCTTTAGTGAACTTGTGTATTTTATAAACAATAAAAAAAACTTCAACTTTGCTTTAGATAAATGTGGTTATACGTTAACAAGAAAAAAAAACCTTTTAATGTTTCCGTACTACGTGGATGTAAAGGATGATAACAATCATTCGTATATTATCTCGAATCTAGCTTACACCGAAAGTCTTGACACGCCATCCAGCGGCTCTCTTTTTGATGCTAACCCTTCAATGGAAACAAAACATTTTCTTCAACCTAGAATAAAAAAACATAACTATTTCTTTCTGTCCGCAGATGCAACGCATTTCAAAACCTTTGAATCTAAGTACCTAACACTTTTTACTGATTCTAAACATATCTCAGATTACAATAAAAGAGAACAAGATCTCTTTCAACAAATTTATTATGAAAAACAAAGCTAAAATAGTAGCGACTTTAGGTCCTTCTTCTTCAGATAAAAAAACCATGATTGCAATGGCTAAAGCCGGCCTTAATGTGTTTAGGGTTAACTTTTCTCATGGTGACCATGCGACACACAGAAAAACGATCCGCTTAGCAAAAGAGATAAACGAAGAACTAGATACTAACCTAGCTGTTCTTGCAGACTTACAAGGTCCAAAGCTTAGAATTGGTGATGTTAAGGAAGACCAATTTTTAGAAAAAGGGGGCATTCTAGAGTTTACAAAAGAACCTTGCTTAGGCGATGTAACACGCGTTCATATGAATTATGAGCAATTCGCACAAGATGTAAAAGTGGGCGAACGTATCCTCTTAGATGATGGAAAACTCCTCCTTAATATTACAGAGACAAATAGTGTTGACTCGGTGAAGGCTGAGGTAATACAGGGGGGTCACTTAAAGTCAAAAAAAGGCGTAAATCTACCAAACACTAAAATTTCTCTTCCTTGCTTAACGCCAAAAGATCTAGCCGATCTCGAGGTTGCACTAGAAGAAAAAGTTGAGTGGATCGGTTTATCTTTTGTGAGAAATTCAGATGATGTTCAGCAACTTAAAGATTTAATTGCAAAGCGCAACTCTCCTGCAAAGGTTGTTTCCAAAATTGAAAAGCCTGAGGCTGTATTAGACATTGAAAATATACTAAAAGTTACCGATGCCGCTATGGTCGCTAGGGGTGATCTCGGTGTTGAAGTACCAATGCAAAGTGTTCCCCTCATCCAAAAGATGATTGTCGAAAAATGCCACATGTATGCTAAACCTGTAATTATTGCAACTCAAATGATGGAGACAATGATTGACAGCATGACTCCTACACGAGCTGAAGTAAATGATGTTGCCAACTCTGTGCTTGATGGTGCTGATGCTGTAATGCTAAGCGGTGAGACATCGGTAGGTCAATTCCCTGTTGAGGTAATTGAAACCATGAGTAAAATAATCTCTCATATAGAGGCCACGGTTGACGTTAAACCAAAGCGTGACGGTATGCCAACAGAAAAAAATGACCGCTATATCACTGATTCAATTTGTTACAACGCAAGTAAAATTGCAGATCAAACAGATGCTATGGCAATTCTCTCGATGACACATTCAGGTTATACTGCATTTCAAATCGCGTCTCATCGTCCAACAACTAATATTGTTGCTTTAACCAGCAACAAAACAATTTTGAATATGGTTAGTCTAATTTGGGGGGTTCAAGCTTTTTACTATAACAAAATGGAAAGTACGGATCAAACCTTCTCTGATATTGAAAAAATCATTAAAGACAAAGGCATTGTTTCATCTGGAGATATTATCGTAAACATTGCTAGTATGCCGATTCAAGAAAAAGGAACGACAAACATGTTAAAGGTGTCTGAAATAAAGTAATTGTTTAAGGTTCTACTGAGGCGTTTACAAGGTCCAGTTCAAAATAATTTGACAGTTTGAAACTGTCCGAAAACGAACAAAAAAGAGAACTCTAGAGTTCTCTTTTTTGTTTAATTCATTTTAATTTGATACTTGAAAACCTTCTTTGGTTATCGTAATATTTTTTTCATTTATTTCACCTGATTTTTAAAGCTCCCCCACTTCTACAAAACCTGAAAAAAACTCAATTTATCACATAACATCAGAAAAATAAGTAAATGAAAAATTTAAAATTTTATTGTGTTTTTCTGCTAGCGTATGATTTTTTATAATTTACTTGTCTTTGGATCAGGTACTTAAATATTTATATTGCTTTAAAATTAAGTTTAACTATGACCAATAACGAAATAGTTAAATTATCTATTTGTCAATAAAAACAAGTTAAAGTAGAAATGTAATATCTATGCAAACTGTGATAAAAACCTCATATCGTTCTCAAAGAAGTATCTAAGGTCCGGAATATTATATCGGTTCATGGCTATGCGTTCAACTCCCATTCCAAAAGCAAACCCACTATACTTTTCTGGGTCAATACCTGAGGATTTTAAAACCTCGGGGTCCACCATTCCACAACCCATTACCTCAAGCCAACCGGTGCCTTTTGTAATACGGTAATCTACTTCATTTTCCAACCCCCAATAGACGTCAACTTCTGCACTTGGTTCTGTAAACGGGAAGTAACTAGGTCTCAACCTTATCTTTGTTTTCTTGCCAAAAAACTCTTGAGCGAAGTACAGTATTGTCTGTTTCATGTCAGCAAAAGACACGTTTTCGTCAATGTATAATCCTTCCACTTGATGGAAGATGCAATGCGCCCTTGCCGAAATAGCTTCATTTCTGAATACTCTTCCTGGTGAAATAGTTCTAATTGGCGGTGTTGAGCTCTCCATGACCCTTACCTGCACTGATGAAGTGTGGGTCCTCAAGGCCCAGTCTGGGTCTTTCTCGACAAAGAAGGTGTCTTGCATATCTCGAGCTGGGTGCTCCTCAGGAAAGTTTAAGGCAGAAAAGTTATGCCAATCATCTTCTAACTCAGGACCCTCATTTACTGTAAAACCTATTCTTTTAAAAACTGATATAATCTCCTCTTTTACAGATGTTAGAGGATGTATCGACCCGTTTTTAAAGCTTGTTCCTGGTCTGGTTAAGTCAACACTTGAGTCAGATCTTTTTGAGGTGGCAGTCAACTTTGATTCCTGAATTTTCGTTTCAACGAGGAGTTTAAGTTCATTTAAAATCAACCCAAAGTTCTTTTTCTCTTCATTTGGAACGTTCTTAAACTCTTTAAAAAGGTCATTTAAGACTCCTTTTTTTCCCAAGTACTGTATTCGAAAGATTTCTGTTTCTTCAACAGACAATAAAGCTGCTTTTTTTACTTTATCTAAATGGTTCTTTATTTCTTCAATCATAATTGACTCCTTATACTCAAGCACACACCTAAGCAAAATTTATATTTGTATGTTTGAGCCGGCAATATTACTTATAAATTGCATCATGAAGAAGATAATCATACTATTAAGTGCTTGTTTTTTAATGCTTTCGTGCGCTAAGGAAAACACAACGTATAAAGCGATTATTACAGTTAAGACATTGAACGGTATTCCTATTCCGAATGCCAACCTTAAATTATATGTTCCTGTTGATCCTTCTAATGAGTTTTTTACCCAAACTGATGAGAATGGTCAAAGTGAATTTGAAATTCCAGCTAAAGCCTATTATGATATTAAAACCTGGAGGGGCACATTCAGAGGTTGTGGTTATGTTGAATTCATTGAAGGAGAAACTGTTGAGCAAACAGTATTTATCAGAACCTTTGGCGACCCTCTAAACTCTTGTTTCGACTAAGCGATATTTTATGAAAAACTTATTTTATACCCTACTAATTGTATCCACTTTTGTTCTGTCTTCCTGCAGCAAACAGAGTTTTAACTTCCCTTTTAAAATTACAGTTGTTTCAGAGGCTGGTGTCCCGCTAAAGAACATTACTGTTGAAGCGGGTGCTCCTGTTCCAGAAGCTATCCCTGAATTCTTAGGAACGACAGATGAGAACGGAGTTTATGAATCAACATATACATATGAAGCTGTACTTCAAATCGTTGCTACAAGGGGTACTCCACCAAGCTACATTGGTTGTGGTTTCGTTAAGCTTATCAAAGATGAAACGGCTGAAATTACTATCGTACTTCAACCTTATGATCCTGCGCAGCAGGGCTGTTAAGAGTCAATGTTTTCAAAATACAGAACGATCCCTTCCTTCATAAGTCTTGTTTGTTCACCCCTTTTCAAAGTTGGAAGACTTTTAATAGTGCTGAAGTGGGGCCACCCTTGGTCGTCAACACCTTCGTATTTATAATATCCAAAAGGTTCAAGAATTGTGCATAGCGCAATATGTAATATATCTTGCTTCTCTTCTTTCGAAAAATGCTTATACCCTACCCCTAACTCTTGAACACCAATTAAAAAAAGCACTCCTTCTACTCCGATCTTGTCTCCGTCAGCAAATTGTGAAGAGAGGTTAAATAATATATCTTCCCACTTTTCTTTTAAGGATTTCTCATTCATATGAATATTTTCGATTTCATATTGTTAGTGCCCCCTACCTACTTTTGTTATTTAGGCATTCGGAAGGGCTTTGTTAAACGAATTCTGGCAATATTAGGTTTAATTTTTGGCGTAGTTGTGTCATATGCTTACCACAATCAGTTTGCTGATTTTATCTCAGACTATTGGGCAAGTTCTTCTGTAAAGTACTTAGCTTATGTTGTTCCTTTTGTTATTGTTATTGTTCTAATTAAAGTAATCGCTGCTGCAATAACAAGAGGGCTTAAAATAATGGCCTTAAGCCCCATTAACATATTTCTTGGTGCTATATTCGGTATTGCCCAAGGCGCTTTGTTTTCAATACTAATTGCTCTTTTTGGGTTAGTAACAAACAATACTGTTAACACTCCTCTTCAAGGTTTATATAAGGAATCTTATCTTATTGCTCTTTCTGAAGAATACCTAAATGCACTATTTAGCTTTTTAATTATTAGCGTTTAGCACCGCCTGGATACCAGGGAGTGTTTTGCCTTCTAAGTATTCTAGCATAGCACCACCTCCGGTTGAGATGTAGCTCATTCCCTTGGCTAAATTAAACCGTTTTGCAGCAGAAACCGAATCTCCTCCTCCAACAAGTGAAAAACAACCATTAGCAGTGGATTGAACGATATATTCACCCAATAACTTGGTTCCACTGCTGAAGTTTTCAAATTCGAACACGCCCATTGGACCGTTCCAAAGAATGACTTTTGACTCTAAAATAACCTGTTTAAAAACCTTTAAAGAACTCGGCCCTATATCTAATCCCATTTGATCATTTGGAATCGTCATTATATCGGAAATTTCTCTTTTTGTGTCATTACTAAACTCTTGAGTGTTAACAGAATCTACAGGCAGGTAAACCTTTACGTTTTTTGTTTTTGCGTTTGTCAAAATTTCCCTGGCTAAAACAAGCTTATCCGCCTCCACTAGTGACTTTCCCACGTTTCCTCCTTGAGCAGAAGCAAAAGTGTAGGCCATACCTCCACCAACAATTAAGTTATCGACCTTATCCAAAAGGTTGAATATAATATCAATTTTGCTGCTCACTTTTGCGCCTCCCACAACCGCAGTAACCGGCTTTTTACTAGAATTAAGAACTTTCTCAACGTTTGAAATCTCAGAATCCATGAGCATTCCGAAGCAGCATTTGTCCTTAAAACTTTCTGCTATTATGGCTGTTGATGCGTGGGCCCTGTGTGCCGTTCCAAAAGCATCGTTAACATAAAAGTCTCCAAGAGTGGCCAATTGTTTAGCAAAGTCAACATCTCCAGTTGTTTCCTCTTTGTGAAATCTTAGGTTTTCTAATAACAAAACCTCTCCGTTTACCAAATCACTGGCCTTTTCTTCGGTTGTTGGTCCGATGCAATCTTCAGCAAACTGAACGCCTTTGTTTAAAGCTTTGGAAAGATGATTTATGATGTGTTTTAGTGAGTATTTATCTTGTTTTTCCCCTTTTGGTCTGCCCAAGTGAGACATAATTATTAACCTCCCGTTTGAGTTCAGTATAGTCCTTAATGTTGGAAGCGCTCCAGTAATTCTTGAGTCGTCTAAAATTACCCCTTTTTCATCAAGAGGAACATTAAAATCAACTCTTACAAGCACCTTTTTGCCTTCAAAATCGTAATCGCCTAACTTTTTCATGTCACCAAGTTTTTCGGCAAAACTATCCCTATTTTTGACATTCTTAAGCACACAACATCAAAAAATAAATATGGTTAACAAACCTCTACTTTCATATCAAGGTTTCCTTTCTAAATCATACCGTTTAATCAATAAAGATCGCTTTCCACACGCGATAATGCTGAACTCAACAGATGGTTTACCCGGTGTATATTTAGCTGAAAGTATTTCAAAGGCCATTCTCTGTTCTGGCACTGAAAAGCCTTGTGGCGTGTGCAACTCCTGTCGACTAACCGAAAATAGGAGTCATCCGGACCTTCTTTATACTTTTCCATTTATTTCTGCCGGTAAAACTGGCAGCTCCGAAAACTATATCAGCGAATGGAAAGAGTTTTTGTCAGAGTTTCCAGTGTTTCTTTATGAGGATTGGAACATCTTTTTAGACTCAGGAAACAAACAGTTAGGGATTTATACTGGTGAAACCCACCGTATTACACGATTCCAATCAATGAAACCTTATTTATCTAAAAAGAAGGTTATAATATTGTATATGAGTGAGTTAATTCACCCTGTTGCTTCAAACAAACTACTCAAAACAATAGAAGAACCTCTCCCTAATACACACATTATTCTCATTACAAACCATTACGAATCGAACCTAAAAACAATTACCAGCAGGTGTCAAACAATTAAAGTTCCTACTTCTCTGCCAAAACATTTTAATTCAGAGGTTGAACAGATGAATATGGGCTTAGACTCTGATATTGCGCAAATTGCAAATAACAACCTCGGTCTTTACTCTCATCTCTCAAAAAACAAAAATGAAATGATTGATTTTGGAAACCACTTTCTCACTTGGTTAAGACACTGTTTTAACAATGATATCGTGGGTTTTTACAAAGACTGCGAAAATTTCGCAAGCGCATCAAGGGACCAGTTAATAATAATGCTAGAGTCTTTCTTAAAACTTTTTCGAGATGCGTTTGTTGATGTTGACCTGTCTGTCCCCGGCACACAATTAACATCTATGTCGCGGTTGGCTCCTTTCGTCAATAAAAACAATGCTAAAGGGATTTATAACACTATTCAAAAGGTTACTGCTGATTTGCATAGAAACGCAAACACCAAACTCGCTTTATTTGATGCGAGCATAAGCATACACAACCTTCTTTCTGTTAAATCTTCTTAACTACATATATCACACTTGATGTGTTATTATCGGACTTTCCTCTTAAGTTGGATTTAAAACCGTTTAGAACACCTTTAACAGTGCTTAGCGAAGCTTTTTTGTTGGCTTCTGACAACATAGATATATAATAGGCGTCAAAAGGCATTGATTCGACTTTAACCAACGTTAATCCCGCTTTATCCAAAAGTGTTTTCATTGACTTTTTTGTGAAATGTGAAAAATGCAACGGAAGGTCCAACGCCGCCCAAGTTTGCCCATAATAATGGGCATCCCACGAATCGTTATTAGGCACAGCAATAAAACCGATCGCGCCCCTTTTCATTTTTTGTACTAATGCCTTCAATAATATTTCCGGCTCATAAATATGCTCTAACACATGCCACATGCTAAACCCTGAAAGACTTTCACTATCAAGATCTTCTAACTTATCTATATTGTATAGTAATTCCCTCTTTGCAGACTGACTTCTAGCTTCACTAGATATTTCTATGCCAAGAACATTCCAGTTTCTTTCATCCAAAAGATTCACAAAGCTTCCTGTTCCTGCCCCATAATCCAAAAACACCCTATCCTTATCAACCCCGTATTTGCTCAGTAGCCCTTCCTTATTGTTCAAGGATATCTTTTTAACCATCTGATATGCTTTGTCGAAAAACGACTTGTTCGAATCTGTATGCGAAATGTAGTTTTCACTCTTGTAATACTCTCCAATAGCCTCTTCGTCTGGAACAGGGTTTGTGAATTTGTGCGAGCAACTCTTGCACACAAACACGTCAAATGTCTCGTTTTTAACTCTATAAGAACTCGCCTTTAAAGCAAACTCTATTTTTTCACTCGTACATATCGGGCAAACCTTGTGAACAAGCATGCCTTTTTGCTCTTCTCTTGCCATTTATCTTCCAATAAAAACTAATAATACACTAATGTCATTTGGAGAAACACCACTCACCCTTCTGGCTTGACCAACTGTCTCGGGTTGAATTTCAGTAAGCTTCATTCTTGCTTCAGTAGACATGCCTTGTACTTTTGAAAAGTTAAAACCTGTTGGTATTTTTACATCTTCGAGTCTGGTTAGCTTATTTGCGTTATCTCTTTCACGTTCTATATAGCCAGAATACTTTGCTTTTATTTCAACTTGCTCCAACACATCTTGATTGGAAGATAGTTTTTTATCAAGAGCTTCTGTTAAATCATAAATGCCAACCTTGGGCCTCTGCAGGAGTCTATAGGCTCTTTGAGGCTCTTTGATTTTACTTTCTTTATTTGCTTCAAGAAAAACATTTGCCTTTGTTTCGCTAATGTTTGTGTTTCTTAGAACGTTTAATGATTCGTTGACTAACTCCGTTTTTATTTCAAAATTCTTCAATCGTTTATCACTCGCTAAACCAAGCTTGTGTGCTTTCGGTGTTAACCTTTCGTCCGCATTATCTTGCCTAAGTAAAATCCTATACTCTGCACGAGAGGTAAACATCCTGTATGGCTCATCTGTTCCACGTGTAACGAGATCGTCAATGAGCACACCTATGTAGGCTTCGTCACGATTTAACACTACCGAGTCACGTTGTTCTGCATATCTATTCGCATTTATACCAGCCATCATTCCTTGACAGGCCGCCTCCTCATAACCTGTCGTACCGTTTATTTGTCCAGCCAAAAACAATCCTCCAACGACCTTTGTTTCTAGCGTGTGTTTCAATTGGGTTGGTGGAAAATAATCATATTCAATTGCATAGCCTGGTCTAAAAAACTTAACTTTTTCAAATCCTGGGACATGCTTTATTGCTTCTAGTTGTACTTCTTGTGGTAAGGAAGTTGAAAAACCATTCACATACATTTCTATAGAATTTCTTGATTCTGGTTCTACAAATATTTGATGACGGTCCTTGTCTGCAAACCTGAAAACTTTATCTTCTACCGATGGACAATACCTCGGTCCAGCTCCTTCTATCTGACCATTGAACAATGGGGATAACGCAAAAGCTTCACGTAACACATCATGAACAATGGGATTAGTGTAAGTCACGAAACAGCTCATTTGGTTTTTTACAAGAGCTGTGTCTGTAAAAGAAAACTTACTTGGAAACTCATCACCTTTTTGTTCTTCGAACATAGAGTAATCTAAAGAGCGGCCATCAACCCTTGGTGGCGTACCTGTTTTCATTCTGCCAGACTCAAACCCCCAATCGTTCAAAGCTTCAGTAACACCTCTTGCTGAACCTTCCCCTGCGCGACCACCTCCTAATTGCTTTTCGCCAATGTGAATTACACCATTTAGAAAGGTGCCACTCGTAATTATTACTGTCTTGCATTTAATCTCAACCCCTAAAGAGGTTGTGACAGAAACAATCTTTCCGTTTTTTTCAGAAAGGCCAACAACCATATCCTGCAACATATCTACATTTCTGTTGCCCTCTAACTGAAGTCTCCAGTCTTCGGCAAAACGCCATCGATCCGATTGCGCTCTAGGCGACCACATTGCTGGGCCCTTTTTTCTGTTCAACATTCTAAACTGAAGAGTTGTATTGTCTGTTATTATACCAGACATTCCCCCCATGGCGTCTATCTCACGAACTATTTGACCTTTGGCAATTCCGCCCATGGCGGGATTACAGCTCATTTGGCCTATCGTCTGTAAGTTCATTGTTACCAACAGAACTTTGCACCCAAGATTCGCGGCTGCGTGCGCAGCCTCATTTCCAGCATGACCTGCTCCAACAACAATTACATCGTATTCTATCATGATTCACGTGAAACTATATACTTAATCCACTCTTCTTCCTTACTTCTCATCGTCATTAATTCCTCTTCACTTTTGTCATTGTATCCCAACATGTGTAAAACACCATGAGACATTACTCTTATCAACTCCTCACTAAAGTCCTTCCCGTTCTCCTTTACTCTCTCAATGCTTACGTATATTTCCCCTTCCAGCTTTCTTTGTGTAGAATAGTCAAACGTAATTATGTCCGTATAATAGTCGTGGTTAAGATGAGCTCTGTTGATTTCCAGCAATTCTTCGTCTGAAACAAAATAAAAAGTAATTTTTCCTATTCTTTTTTCCAACAGCGCCTTCTGCTCTAACAAGGCTAAGGTATTGCCAATCTCAATGTTGTTGAAATTACCATAAACAACATCAATGTGTTTACTCATTGATTATCTTTTTTTCGTAAAAAGGCGACAAAAGTACTTTATCCCAATTAATCTGCTCAAAACCTGATTGCTTTTTTTCTAAATACTCTTCTTCGGCCAACCTCTTCTTCTTTTCATAATCATCTTCACTTGCTACGCTTTCTCTTTTTTCGTCCTGCTCTCTCTCTAAAGCTGCCTTTTCTGACTCCAACATTTTAGATTCAATTTCTTTTTGTCGTTCAAAAAACTCAGAGTCGAAATTTCTGTTTGCTATATCCTCTTCGTTCTTACGAAGTAAATCATCAAGCTCACCGTTGCCTTCTCCACCTCGCCCCTTTTTATCTTTCATTCCTTGCCTAATCATCTCCTGCTCTCCAAGCATCTTACCAATTTGTTCTCCTTTACTTTGAGACTCTCCTTTACCTTTGCCCTTGCCTTGTCCTTTGGACTCCCCTGGCTTTGATCCTCCAAATTGCTTTTGCATCTGTTCAGCCTCTTTGCTCAACTGTTCTTGCCTCTGTTTTAGCTCCGACATGCCCGGCTTACCTGACCCTGGTTTATCACAACTTTTGTCACCCTTTTTAGGCTGACTCATTTGACTCTGCATATTCTCTAGGCTCATGTTCAACATGAGCGCAAGGTTGTTTACAGACGTTAACAGATACCTGATCTCACTAACACCCTCTTTAACTTTGTTGTCTTTTAGACTCTCCGAAGATTTTCTAAAATAACGATCAATCGTATTCATCTCTTTTAGGACTTGAGATTCAATCTCCGGAGCTCTCACCATTAATGCCGTTAAGCTATCCTCTATAATTTTATAGTCTTTGCTAAACTGCCCTTGTTTATTCATTTTTTCGCTATAGACCGGATCGTTCGACTTTATATATCTTAGGTTTTCTTGAAGGTTTTCTTCCTCTGTACTTAATACCAAAAGATTATCCAATAGCATTCTAAGGTCTTCTGCATTCTCCGACTGTTGAGTAGCGTTCATACTCGTTTGAGCAGACTTTAGCTTGTCCTTCATCTTTTTAATTCCGTCAGACGCTTTCTTTTGATTTTCGTTAGCTTTTTTATTAGAGTTCTTTTTTTGTTTTTCTTGAGCGTCATCCATCTCCTCTTTTACCTCTTCGCCATCCTCTTTACTGAGCTCGTCAAGATCCCCCATGTCTAACTCTTCGGACTTTTCTTTCAAATCGTCAATCTCATTTTCTATTTCCTCAAACCTCTCTTTTAGTTCCGCTTGCTCTTTCTCAGTATCATCATTCGTCTCCGATAGTTTCTTTTGCTCTTGTTCTAACTTCTCTAATTCAGAAATGGCGTCATCCAAGTCTTTCTCAAACTGAAGCCGGTCTAGCATTTCCATCATCCTTTCGAGCTCATCAAGCACGTCCTCTTTTTTAATATCTATTGACTCGCTTAGGTTTTGATCCTTTTTTAGCTCCTTTTCCAAACGCTCAATTTCCTTCAACAATTCTTGAAGGTCTTTATCCAGCTCATTAAACCTTTCTTCAAGTAGTTCTTGTTTTTCTAAAATATCTTCATCATAGAGCTTGTTATCTTTCTCAAGCTCCATTTGCTTCCTAAAGTTATCGCTCAACTTTTGAATATCTTCAAGGTTTTTTTGTTGGTCTTTGTTCTGGGTCTCAAGGCTCCTTTCGTCCTTAGCGTCCGAAGCAACCTTTAATTCCTTTATACGTTCCTCAATTTGCTTTTTATTTTCTGCTTTACTTGAGCCTATTTCATTTTTAAACCTCTTTTCATCTAAGACTTCTAATTCAAAAGCGGTTGATGTCGTCTTTTTATATCCATTAAAAGGGTCGTTGTCTCTAATCTCAAAATATATCTTGCTGTTATCTTCAATTTTTTTGTAGGCAAAATAGGTCTGTTGCTTAGATGACGAGATGTCTATTCTTTCTTTGGTTACAAAGCCTGTTTTTTCATTCCTTTCTACCAAATACAATGACCTAAACCCATAATCATCCGTAATAGTACCTGAAAAATAAAAGCCGTCTAAAGACGCGCTATCTCTATATTGCTCAACTTTAATGGTTGGATAGCTGTCTTTTAAAACAAGTATCCTGTAAGCAGCAAGCTCCTCCTCGTTATTCAAAACACTCCAGTTTTCGTTGTTTTGAACTCTTTTTTCTAAACGATAGACATTGCTTCCGCCTCCCTCTAGATTTACCCTGTTTAGGCTGTCCGTTTTTAAACTTACATTTTGCGCATTATACACGCTTCCTTTCCAAACTAACTGTGCGTTCTCTGGAACTCGAATAGAGTTATTTCCTTCAAGCTTAAAGTCCTTAATTTTAGTGTAAGTCGGAGATTTAACATCAAAGAAATAATTGACAACCTTAGCTTTCTTCAAAACATCTATACTCCAATCTCCAGAGTTGTAGTCCCCTGCTTGACACGAAACGCTGAAATCATCGTAGACAGATCGAACAAGCGAGCTGTAAACCCTTTCGTTCTCTTTCACCACGCTTACTTCAACACCGTTTACAAAAACTCTCGCTTCGTTCGGTAGCTCTTTTGCCTTTAACTCTATTAACAACCTGTAGTCTTTCCCCTCTTCAATTTCGTTATCAGATAGCATTTTAAATGAAACATAATCAGCAGGAAGAAACTGTGACCTAAACGAAACGAGCCTGTCTGTGCCGTTTAACAAATTTTCACTATTTCCAGAAGCAACTATCAGAACTGCCGCTAACACAAAAGGAATTATCGTCCAAAAGACTTGCTTGACCCTTTTAAAGTTAATTAATGCAGCGCCCTTAAATACTTTCAACTCATTGGTCAACTGTCCTAAGCTTGCAATAATCAACTCGCTATCCCGTTGAAAACTTTCTAACTCCAATCCATTGATTATTTTTTCCCCAACGACAGCGTCTATCACTTCAATTTTTTCCGCAGCTGCCATATAAGACATACGAGATATTACTTTTAGCCACTTCAATAATGGCTTCAAAACCCAATTAAAAAACTGAATAAGTAAAGCTGCGCTTAGGATAACAAACAAAAACGTTCTAGCGTTTACGTTTGCCTCAGTAAAGAAAACGGCCATAGATGCCAATAAAACCAAGAAGGTGCTCGTGGATACAAACAGAATTATTCCACGTAATGTGCCTATGCCATAGTATCTATTAATAAATTCGTCTAGTTTTGAATGTACTGTTGAAAATGTGTTTTTCATTTCTTCATAATCGCCCTATGATTGGTAAACGAATTTACTTCCTTTTTTATACATATTTAATTTCTATTTCTCTTGTTCAGGGGCAAAACGATATAACGCCAGTTATAAATGATTTAAACGAACGAAGTAAAACACAAACCTTCGAAAAGTTCAACGAGACAAACAAGACGCTAAACACAAACGATGAAAGGGTAAAAAACCAGATTTCATTACTTAACGCCAAGTATTATATAAAGTCTAAGTCTCTAGCTAAAGCCTCAGAAGCGTTAAACTTTTTTTTGCAAAACAACGTCCCCTTAACTGATAGTTTGAGAATAAGCCAGCAGGCACTTGCTTATGAATTGCAAGCTCACCTTTTCTTCCGACAGAAAGCGGCAGACAGCTCTACTCATTATTTCAATAAATCTAGCCTTGTCTACTTAAAATGTAATGATCAAAAAAAAGCGTTCTACACGCTAAATATGTCAGCGACTATATCCTACTTAAACGGAAATTATTTTGCTGGTCTCAAAACAGCTTATGACGCACTTGAACTGGCAGAAAAATATCCGATTGAAGAGTCTATGATCGCTGATTTAGAAATAGATATTGGCAACATTTTTATGCGCCTTGAGCAATATGAAAAAACAGATTCCTTATTAACTCTAACTTTAGAAAATAGAAAAGCATATTTAACAACTTCTCAATTAGCAGATATACACAATAACCTTGGATTATGCAGTTTTCGTATTGGTAATACCGATGACGCTAAATATCATTTTATTGAAGCAGAGTCAAACTATAAGTTAATAAAAAAGACAACAGGTCTTTCTAAAGTTTATAACAACCTGGCCTCTTTATATACTGAATTACAGAAAGATGAAGAAAAAGCAATTGATTATTACCAAAAAGCAATCGCTTTAAAAAACAGAAACTCTGATTCTGCAGGGTTGTCTAATTCATACTATAATATTGCGTCTCTTTTTTTTAATATAAATAACTCTGACTCTTCTTTTTATTATGCTCGTCTTGCCGAGTCTTATAGTGTTTATGAAGATGACAATCTTTCGGAAACCTATTATTTACTTTCTAAGCTTTATTACAACAAACAAAACTTAGCTTCTGCTTATGTATACGCAGACAAACGAGGCTCTTTGTTAAAAAGAATAATCGAAACTCGTTTTATTGATGCTCAAAAACTCACTACTGAAAAACACAGCGTTTATTTACAAAACAAGGAAATTGAGCTTCTTGAAAAGAACAAAGAGCTTGATCGATTGAGGCTTAATAGAAATAATATTATGTTAGTGTTTATTGGTATTTCCTTTTTATTCCTTCTGTTGGGTTTTATTCGGTATATGCGCTCTGTCAAAAAGCAACAAATCACCGACAAAGAGTTATTTGAAAGACGTCTTTCCTTAAAGTCTCTTTCCTCTCTCTTAAAAGGCCAAGAAAAAGAAAGAAAAAGAATTGCTGAAGATCTTCACGATGGTGTTGGAAGTACTTTAACTCTTCTCAGTTTAAAAGCAAATGAAATAAAAAACAAAGATATTATTCGTCTAACAAGTCAGGTTTCAAAAGAGGTTAGAGAAATTTCTAAAAACATATTACCGGATGTAATTATGAAACTTGGTCTACAAGAAGCTCTAATAGACTTGAGCGAACAGTTTGCAAAAAGTAATGTTATTCTAGATTTCGTTTTCAAATCGGAGAATGAAATGTATAATGAGCCACAAAAAAAATTAATGCTTTATAGAGTCCTTCAAGAGTTAACAAAAAACGCGGTAAACCATGGAAAAGCTAACTATATATCTGTGCATTGTGAACAGCACAAAAACTGCATGGATATTTACTTTGAAGACAATGGGAGCGGCTTTAAGTACACGGAGGAATCGAGGGGTATTGGATTAGATAATATTAGAAACCGAGTAATTTTTTTAGATGGAACAATTTCATTTAAATCCTCAGTCCAAGGAACTTTGTGTCATATAAACTTACCTATGAATGATTAGTGTTTATCTCTTAGATGATCATCCTATACTCCTTAATACAATAGACCTCTTGCTAGGTGAGGACGAAAAAATTAATGTTGTTGGAAAAAGTAATGCTTATAGTGATTCAGTATTATTAGAATTAAAGTCACTAAAACCAGATGTAATACTTTTAGATATTAGCATGCCTGAACACGATTCTTTCGAGCTTGTGCCTATACTAAAAGAAAAGGTTCCTGGATTGAAAATCGTAATTTATACCATGCATTCACTTAACAGGTATCTAAAGCATTTTTTTTATTTAGGTGTACACGGGTATCTAATAAAATCATCAGAAGTTGGTAATATTTATGATGCTATAAAAACTGTTTATAACAACAACCATTATTTTCCTGATTCACTTTTAAAAGAAATAAATGAGTCTGAATTACGGTTAGAGGAAAATCAGGTGCAGTTTACTTTTTTCGAAAAAGCAATCATAGGAGAGTTAAAAAAACAGCAAACAAACAAGGCAATAGCCAAGCATTTAAATTGTTCTATAACAAAGGTTCTTTCTTCAAGAAAAAATCTTTTAGTAAAAGCTGGAGCAACAAATACGAACGAATTTCTTTCAAAAATTGAAAACTTACATTAATCTTATCTTAAGTATAGCCACAAGTTTTCTTGTAGGTTGTAAAACTCCTTCAATAGAAATAGCTCAAGCTCCATGTAAATACGGTGATATAGATATTTTCTCAATAGAGAAAAATAAAACTCACAAGGTTATCTTATTTATTCCTGATGATGATTCTGTTTCAATAGAAAAGCAGGTAACTTTCTTTCTTCCTCTTTTAGGAAAGAACACATCTCTGTATACTTTTCCTAAATATAAATACGAAAACGTTATTGACAAGGATAACGCAGATAACCCTGAGTTCAGACTAGAGCTTTTGGTTGCTAGCTATCAGAATCTAGTTGCTACAGAAAAAATTAAAGAGACGCAAGAATTGGTTGTTGTAGGTTTAGGAGAAGGAAGCTTAATTGCTCCCCATTTTTCTAGGTTGATTAATGCATCAAAGTTATTGCTTATAAACCCTTTATACCATTCCTATAAAGAAAATATTTCTATTGCATATACCGAAAAAACCCAGAACGCTACTGACTTAAAAGCAAACTTTGGTTTTGCATATGCAAACGAGTGGCTAGAGTTTTTTGATGGTGTAGAAAAAAAGAATAACCCAGATAAAAGTGCAGGACAAAGAACGTATAGATATTACAGTTCTTACTGGAATTATTATCCGGGACAGTTTATTGGCACTCAGATACCAACGCAAATAATATTATTTAAAAGCTTTTTTCTTAGTTCTGAATTTGATAAAAACTACATGCTTAATATTAAGCAACCGAATATAACCTCAACATTATTGGAAGGTTATATGTTCTCTAAATTTTCTGAATCGGAATTGAAAAAATTAGATTTTCTTTAAGCTTTAAACACACTTAATTTTATTCACTCTTTTCTCATGTCTACCACCCTCAAAATCAGTGTTTAAAAATTTATCAACGCATAGTAAAGCTACACCCTCTTCTATAAAACGAGCTGGTAAAGCCAATACATTTGCATTGTTATGTTGTCTTGCTAAAGCTGCTAATACTGGTAACCAACATAAAGCAGATCGTACACCTTGATGTTTGTTTACCGCCATATTAATACCATTACCACTACCACAAATAACAATACCTAAATCAAACGTTTTTGACTCAACACCATTTGCTACAGGATGTGCAAAATCTGGG
>UPTG01000924.1_pt1 | contig 22855 bp, 16 predicted proteins | sample 2160121 | NCBI WGS metagenome assembly UPTG01 (sample SAMN06266255, study PRJEB28933) | marine metagenome | isolation source: Columbia River Estuary | place: USA:Columbia River Estuary, USA | collected 2014-07-27
CGAGCTACCGCGATTACCCACAGGAAAGCTCTATAAGCGTGCACTTAGAGATAGTTATTGGGATGAAGCACAGAAATAGGTGTGGAGATTACTTTTTAATGACACCTGCGATCATTTTACGGGCCTTATCGCTGAACGGCGGCAAGGTACCGGCAGCTTTAGCCAGATGAATAAAACCCTGTTTGAATACGCCTTTAGCATGGCTGAATGTTTTAAAGCCCTCGCGTCCGTGCAACTGTCCCATGCCACTCTCACCTATGCCCCCAAAAGGAATATCGTCACAGGCAAAGTGTACTGCGATATCGTTAATAGTGACATTGCCAGAAATACTATTGTCAATGACATGTTGCTGCTCAGCTTTGTCTTTCCCAAAGTAGTAGAGGGCTAAGGGTCGAGGACGATGATTGATTTCAGTGATGCAGGTATTGAGATCATTGTAGGTTTTGATGCACAAGATGGGGCCAAATAACTCTTCTTGCATAACCAACATATTATCCGTTGGATTAACTACAAGATGCAGAGGTATCTTTAGCTTGTCGCTATTCAACCAGTCTTCTTTGGGATTGCCTAAATTGATGACGTGGCCACCTCGGTTTTCTGCATCTCTGAGGTAGTCGCTTAGCCGGTCAAAATGTCGCTTATTAATAATGGAGACATAGTCATCGTTGTCTAAACAACGAGAGAAGTAAGTGCTATAAACGTCTTTTATTCCGGAGACAAAGTCATCTAACAACGCGTCTGGAATATAACAGTAGTCGGCGGTAATACAAACTTGCCCTGCGTTTAATGTTTTACCTGCCACGAGTTTTTCAATGCAGTCTGCAAGGTCGGCACTGTCAGAGACAATAACCGGTGATTTACCACCCAGTTCTAATGTGACCGGTGTAAGGTTTTTCGCTGCTTCGGCCATGACGAGCTTTCCTATGGCGCTGGATCCTGTAAACATTAGGTGATCAAAGGGTAGCGCGCTAAACTCGGCCCCTACGGCTCCATCGCCTTTAACTACGCTAATTTCACTGGAGTCAAAATACTGGCTAATTAGCTTTGCCACAAGATTTGAGGTTGCTGGCGTGAATTCTGATGGTTTAATCATAGCCCTGTTGCCTGCCCCAAGGACATCAGCGAGGGGGCTAAAGATAACATTTACTGGAACATTCCAAGGGCTCATGATGCCTACGACCCCCTTGGGTTGATAATGCACGCTTGAGCGACCGCCGATAATGTTCATTGGGAAAGGGCTTTTACGCCTTTCAGTTTTCATCCAGTGTTTGAGATTTTTCTTTACATTTTTAAGGGCGGCAATAGACGTTAGTAAATCTGACATTTGGGTGACTAAGGGATCACGACATCCAAAGTCACTATTAATGGCCTCACAGAGTACATCTTGATTATCCACCAGGAGGGCTATGCATCGATCAATACGGTCTATTCTAGTTTTATAGCTGACATGACCTTCTTTGATAAATGCTTGGCGTTGCAGGTTGAGTAGATCAGGCATGGATATCTGGGTCAGATCAACTAGTGAACTATCAATTGCGGCTGTGCTGAGAAGATTTTGATCCTCTATGATCATATCCGCACATTTATCGCCAACGACGACACAACAACTGTGTGTATTGCCTGAGATGAGGCTAGGCATGATCGAGCCATCGGCCACGCGTAGATTTTTAATGCCATGAACCCTCAGACGATCATCCACAACAGCCATTGAGTCACAACCCATTTTACATGTACCCACGGGGTGATAAACAGTGACAGAATGCTGCCGTAGGTACTCAATAAGACCCTCATCTGACTGGATTGCTTTACCGGGAGTTTCCTCGTGACAACCAAATTTATTAAACAGTGGACTGTGAAACAATGCACGAGTCTTTTTTAGGGCGGCTAACATACTATCCATGTCATGCTGAGTATCGAGATAGTTAGCAATTATCGCTGGGTGCTGGTTGGGATCTTTACTAGTGGAATGTACTGACCCACGACTGGTAGGGCGTAAGATACACACTGACGCGGTGACTCCAGGTACGGGCACCATGTCTCCATCATCATTGAGCGAGCCAGCTGCCGCGGCAAAGTGAACCTGTGCATCTGGGCTTTTTAGGGCGTCATCGGTTTTCATAAAAATTCCTACCTGGGCTGCAGGCAGTGACATGAGGCCAGCACTTCTGAAAAAGTACCTAAAGATATTTTTAGTGAACCTAAGAGGGCGCATTTCATCATAAAAAGTTTTGCCTTTGGTCATACTTTGGCAAACATTAGTCGTTAAATGGTCTTGTAGGTTTTCCCCAACACCAGGCAGATGATGGTTCAGGTCTATCCCAATTTTTTTGAGTCTAGTGCTATCACCGATGCCTGATAGTTCGAGAAGTTGTGGTGAATTAATGGCACCACCACAGAGAACAACTTCGTGGTTGCAGTATGCAATAATTTGCTGTTTGCGATGCTGGTATTGAACGCCTATGGCCTCGCCGTTATCGACAATAATTTTGCCAGTGAGCGCTTTGGTAATTAGGATAAAGTTTTTGCGTTTTTTACATAGGCTGAGATAGTCAGTGGCAGAACTCTGACGGCGACCATTTTTTATCATTGCCTGAAAATAACCAACCCCTTCTTGTGAAGCGCCGTTGAAGTCATTATTTAAGGGTATACCACTGTCAGTAGCCGCTTCTATAAAAGTATCTGACATTTCAAATTCGTGCGCTATATTACTGACCCATTGGGCACCAGAGTTACCATGATAAGGCCCACTTAGATCATTATTGTTTTCGTTGCGAATAAAGTAGGGGAGTAACTCATCATAAGACCAGCCACGATTACCCAGAGCTGCCCAGTTGTCATAGTCTTCACGTTGGCCGCGAATATATATCATGCCATTAATAGAGCTAGAGCCACCCAGCGTCTTACCCCGGGGCCAGCTAATTGATCGGTTGTTGAGGTTTTTTTCAGGTTCAGTGTTGTAGCACCAGCTAAAGCTTTTGTTGGTTAAAACCGCGGCTGCAGCCAGCGGAATGCTAAGTAGCATACTGTTATTTTTACCTCCCGCCTCCAGCAATAGGACCGTTTTGGAGGGGTCACGAGAAAGTCGTTCGGCGACAACGCAACCAGCAGAGCCTGCCCCGACAATGATGTAGTCATATTGTTTACTCATGAGTCACCATCGGTGCGTATTGAAGTCTGAGTCTTTGTCCATATGGGAGAGGACCATGCACGTTCCTGAATAACTGGAGAATAAAATGGCTCTAGTGCAGGATTAATGCAGCATTTACCGTACACATCACCACTAGCACCCTTATCAATAAGGCGCTGATTTGCAGCCTCTGCTTGGATGGGGCAGTTTTTGTCAAAAGGGTTAACCCCCGCAGCCTGACATTGAAGTGTACTCCAGCGACAAGATGGATTTTCAAGTACACGGGTGTAGTAAAAGGCATTTTCATTGGGGTTATAGTCAGGGTCACTCCAGACAGTACAGAGCTGACTGTATCCAATACCTTGAGGTTCACAGGTTTGTGAATTCACGGAGGCACCGTTATTGGGGTCTCCCGCTACATCATGAACTTTCTCGTGGGTATTACCACTGGCATCTACCCAACCTTTAATGATTTGTATTCTCTGCAGGTCGTTACCAGAAGACGTTGCAGTCCCTGAATCCTTTTGAGCGCTAACAAAAAATCGAGGCTGACCCTCAGCGAGGGAAATGTTCCCACCCATAGCCACTCCTTGGGCATAGGCATCTTTAATCATTGTTGGGGAGTCACAAAGATTATGATCGATATTGGCGCCACCAAAAAAACGTACAATGGGCCTAGTGCCGCTAGTGGCATAGGTCTCTTTGCGCCGAAGTGCATTGAAAATAGAATCCCTAGAGTTTTCTTCAGCCCATACAACTGTATGCCCGCCGGGATTGGCGAAAAAGTGATCTTGTACATTGCGGTATTCAGAGTCTCGGCGGCCCAGATGACCCACGTAATTATCTTCTTCTGCACCTCCTGGTGTTGCGCTATGAGTATCTGTACTGCCGATAAAGCCCATAATGAAGGGATTCACTCCATCTCTTTGCTCAATGGCTAGTCCATCCTTCAGAACATTTCTCAGCATGTTGCGTCGATCATAGTCTTCAATATCAACCTGCTTACCTCGATCTGAACGCATCTTGCCGTTGACAGATCCAAGCATATGCAAATTATCAGCAACGACTTGCTCAAAGTCGCAGAGCTCGTCCTCTGTTCCGACTCCAAGACTACGTAAGCGGTCGAAACGACACTCTGAACTACCTTTATGTTGAGTAATTTCTACCAGAGGCTCAAAAAACAAACGATTTTCAAGTTCGGTGTCATTGAGGGGGTCTCTAAACATTAAGCCCGCAGAGAGATTGGAGTTGTGAGGTATGGACATAACGTCACAACCTGCATCGGAGTCAATACACTGCTTTCTAAGCTCTGCCCAAAGGCCCGGGAAGTTTCCGCGACCACTGTCATAGACTGATACTGGTAGTTTGGTGACATTGGCGTTTCTGAAGATAACATTACGATGCATGTTCTTTTGTTCCGGTGCATCGGTATATTCGTAGCCAACAAAGGTTGTAAATGAACAGTCACTAGAGCGGTCATAGTGACGCTCTGCTTGAGCTTGGATATCGGACCAAAAGCTCAATTGTCCTGCGTCGCAATCTCCTAGAGTACAAGCAAAAGAGCGTTCTGTTTGCCCGATTTGTTGGCCGCCTAAATTAGTCCACCAAGAGGCAGATAGTAACTGTATCCAGAGGTTGGATGCGCGCGTCATTACGCAGTGGGGCCACCAATAGGCTAGAGTTTTTGGATTTTCAGTACAAACACTTATTTGACCGAGAAATTCTGCATGGTCTGTGACAGCTGTAAAGTCCAAGGGTCTTTGAATTTGTGCTATAACCGTTTGTTGATTGTCAGCCCCTGGCAGTATTATTGATTCGCCTTTGGCATATCTGTAGGCGCTATCTGGACCGTTTCGCTGACCTGACAAATAGGAGTCAAAGGAGTATTTAGTATGAACATGTAAGTCACCAAATAACGGCTGCTTGGTAGGCTCAAAGTTGATGCAGTTATCCCGCTCCTCCGAGTAGTCATTTGCAGGAGGAGGGAGGGTCTCTCTCTCTTCAGTATTTAAGTTACCGCAGAAAAAAACAACACAGAATACTGCTCCCTTGGAGCACAGAGACAGTAGATGTGGAATTGAAATCTGTTGATGTCTAATTTGTTTACCCCTTCGCACCTATAGTTTCAATATAGCATCTCTAGCGTCAGCCATAGCGCCATGAATATAGCCCACATCTCGGCAGTCTCCAATTTGAACGACAGGTATATCGGTAGTTTGTACTTGGTCATAGAGCGTTCTATCGGAGGTGGCGCCTAAAGCAATAATTACCTGCTTGGAATGATGAAAATGGTCTATATCCTCGGTTTTATAATGCACACCGGCTTTTGTAATCTGTTCAACGTTCGCATTAGTCACAAGCTCACAACCATGCTCCTTCAGCAAATGTATAACTCTAGATCGACGCACAATACTAAGATTCACACCCAGCGTTTGTGATGGCTCTAAAATACAGATTTTGCGACCTCGTTCAATTAAGAATTCGGCCAATTCAAGGCCCACAAGATCCCCACCGATAATGGTCACCTGGTCTTTTATAGGCATCCATAGCTTACTTAAGGCGCGAAGTGTTGAAATACTTCTTAGTATCTGACTCCAACGACCCAAAACAAGCATAACTTGAGAGAAGCCTGACAATTTTTTGGCAGCCTGCTTGTCAGTTCCGAACAGCAGGCCCCGCATTTCCTCCCCATCGAATACATTGGATAAATGGGAGCCTTTGATTTCAGGTGCGGTACGCTTGGCGCCGGTGGCGATGATTACTTGATCTGGTGCCATAGTATTTATGTTATCAAGAGTTGCTTCGGTATTTAATGAGATGGAAATACCTAAGTTATCGAGAGCGTTTTTAAGATAATCTATCAGATGACCATTGGGCTCATAGGCCAATGCCGCTACTCTGACCGTGCCGCCAATGTCTTTGTCTCTGTCCCATATCTGTACTTTATGACCCTGTTCGCCGAGCAGTCTGGCTGCCTCCATGCCACTTGGGCCAGCGCCTATTATTAGTATGTTTTTTTGCTGGGCTGTGGAGCAAATAATATTTTCATTCATATATTCCTTGCCTAAACGGGCATTAACAGCGCAGGTCATGGGTTGATTGATAAATATCTGACTGACACAAATGTAGCAATATATGCAGGGCCTAATTAACTCGGTATTGCCAGTGCTTATTTTGTTGGGAATATCAGGGTCAGCTAAAAGTTTTCTGCCCATAGCGACAAAATCAAAATCTCCAGCGGAGAGGCCTTTTTCAGCCTCTTGCAGTTCTATTCTACCAACAGCGATGATAGGAATGGAGACAGTCTTTTTTGCTATGCGAGCGAAAGGGATAAATCCGCCGGGTTCATGCACGAGTGGTGCTTCGGTGAAGGCGATTCCTTTGTTGGTATTGCCGTAAGCGCTGACGTCTAGTGCGTCAGCGCCAGCGTCTTCTGCTAGTTTGGCCGTGACCAAAAAGTCGTCGAGAACAATCCCGTTTTCAATGCGATATTCTTTGGCATCTAAACGAACCAAAATAGGAAATTTTGGCCCAACCTCAAGCCGCACAGCCTCTATTATTTCGACTAACAAACGAGCTCGGTTTTCGGAGCTTCCACCATAATGATCGGTTCGTTTATTGACTGCTGGCGACAAAAAGCTAGAAATTAGATAGCCATGGCCAGCATGTATTTCGACAGCATCAAAACCTGCTTGTTTAGCTCGCCTGGCAGCTCGGGCGAAATGTTGCACCTCAACAGCTATCTCATCACTGCTAAGGACTTTGTAGCGAGGCCCTTTTCCATCAGGTCCAGCACCCTTGATAAAGGAAGATAACTCCACCTGCGACAGAAGTGGGAAGAGATCACTGCGCTGCTTATCTGGAACTGATGGTACCGGTATTTGACGTCCAGCAATGGTATCTTCTTGAGCGACTTTGCCACTGTGATTCAACTGAGCAGCAATCTTGGCTCCATGCCGGTGCACTCTGCCTGTGAGTGATTGAAGATCAGGAATAAATTCATCTTTAGAAAAGCCCAACATAAATGGCATTGATGCCCCGGCGGGCCAACTGACAGCGGACGTCTCTAGAATAATTAGGCCTGCACCGCCTTTTGCTCTCTCTTCATAATAAGCTTGCAATTTCTCAGTGGCATGTCCATCGGCACCTGCGTAGTTTGAGCCCATAGCTGCAAGCACTATGCGGTTTTTGAGTGTTAGGCCACCGATTGAGCCGCTGGAGAGGAGTCTCTGATAGTTCATGGATCAGAGGCTCTTAGTCTTGATCAAGCGCGAGTAAGATCATTGGCACTACTAAAATGCTAGCTAGAACGCCGGCCCAGATACCTTTAAAAATGGAGTATTGGAGAGGGGTAAAGTCTTGCACGCCGATAAGTGCGAGCAGTAATAGGCTTAACCCCCCAATAACTGCCATACCGATTAAACCGAAGTAAAAAGCTTTGCCCGTCAATGATTTGGGAAACCGGCTGAGATAAGCATGACTACTTATGGAGCGGTCAAGGTCAAATTGTGGCGTTTTGTTTTTAGCCATTTTACTGCGCTGAATGGGTATGACTATGAGGGTCACTATGAACGGGAGGATGAACCCAGTCGCGAGAATATCGTATCCGAAGTTATGCTGTCCCCACCAGGTAATAGTCCCATTATTTTTAATCAGCAGCCAACAAATCAAACCATTAAAGAAGGCATTTGTTAGTCCATTTACGCTACATTCACGTTTTAAATAATTTGTTATTTCTTGTGCCATAGCAGAGATTCTCATCCATAATGTAGATGTATTCATTTTTATACGTCTATACATCAAATGACATGGCGCTAGAATTCGAAGTTGTTAGCATTTAAGTTCGTCGCCAAAGAGTGTTTCTAAAACTATTTAATGGGTAGAGAATGAGCTCACGGTATATAGGTATTGCCGCTATTAAATTTAAGCGCTTAGTGGATTACCTCCAGCGCATAGATCTAGATGTCCAAGTGATAGCGAAGAATGCAGGGTTAAGCTTAGAGGCTATCCAACAGGCCTCGGATGAGAGCATCCTATCTGCCTATGACTACTCCAAGCTGTTTAAACAATCTGTGCTGGCTATGCAAACCTTGCGCCGTCCACTTCCTTGGGCTGCTGGGGTTGGTAGCGAAATATTTGAGATGTTGTGCCGCTGCCTGATTGGTTGCAAGACACTTGGTGAGGCTTTGGACAGGGCTCAAAAGTTTGATGCCTTGCTGTATCCTATTAGTGGATACAAAATCTCGGTTTATCAGGATCAAGGTTTTTGTCATCTCAAGTACCATATTGATCCTCTCAATGTAGATAAGGTTTTTATTCCGGCTGATTGGGATCGTTATGACTCTTACGACACCATTATAAAAGCCTCTGGGCTACTTGTTTGGCATGCGCTCTGTGGTTGGCTGATTGGACGCACAATAGAGGCCCATGGGCTCCAAATCTCGGCGCCAGAAGTTGGTGAAGCCTATACTATCTCAGTAGAAAAGTTGATAGATTGCTCGGTGGAATTTGATGCTGAGATTAATCAATTAGTATTTGCCGAGGAGTTTCTAGATTTCAGATTGGTTCAAACGGCGGAGTCTTTAGAGGAATTTCTTAAGAATACAGTGTATGAACTGATACTCTCCGAAAAGAAGCCTGCAAGTACAAGCGCTGCAATTAAGTCATTGGTAGGCTTGGATTTTGAGCAAGGAATGCCAACTTTTTCTGAAATTGCTACAAAGCTAAACATGTCTGAATCAAGTTTACGACGGAGGCTGCTGGCTGAAAAAACCAGTTATCAAATTCTCAAGGACGAACTGCGTTGTACCTCTGCCATAGAACATCTGAGTAATTCTACGATCAAAATAAATGATTTATCCTACCTACTGGGCTATACCGAGCCGAGCTCTTTTGTGCGTTCTTTTCGAAATTGGACGGGAATGACACCAAAGATGTATCGCGAAAAATCCAGTTTATAGCCCGTCCTAACCTCTTATAGCTTCAAGCGTTTGCATAGTCCATTGAGACTAAATTAGCGATTTTAGAGTAGCGAAGCTCATTTTAGTGAACTTTAATAATATTGAGGAAACTCAAAGGCTTGGTGGGTGCGCTAAGAAAAATGTATAAAAAAGACAATTTTTGTGGCGGTTTAAGTACAAAAGATTGAATTATTTTGACCTGTAAGACCCTTGGCTCGCTTGCTTATAGTTGGATCAACGTCAAGCGAATCTACCATGTTTTTCGTGAAAACTGTCTTCTGCAGCGTTGATTGCAGAATGCGTGAAACACCGCTGGTGAGGAGATGTTAGACGTAGTAAGTGAGACTGAGTGACTAAACAGCAGGGTGCCTTATAGGGGATTCTGCGAGTTGCTAATAATAATTATTAATCTATTACGTTAGGATCAAACTTGGATGAGGGGATGAACATGTCAAACTCTAGTAAAGCCACATTTTATAAAAATGTTTTGTTAGGTGCTGTGCTTGCTGGCAATGCAACAATTGCAACAACAGCTGAATTCACTATGGATGAAATCATAGTCACGGCGCAGAAAAAAGCAGAAAGTATGCAAGATACGCCGATATCAATGACAGCTCTTCGGGCGGACGATATTGAAGCCCGTGGTGTTGCAAACATTCTTGATTTGTTCACAGCTACACCAGGTATGAGTGGATTTGAAGCTCCCTCATCACGAGGTAATGTGAGCATTAATCTACGTGGCGTCGGTTCAGGTAATGCGAACAGTGTTTCGACTGATCCAGCCAATGCGATTTATGTCGACGGAATATTCCTTGGTAAATCTGCCGGTAATGGCGTGGATGCAATGGACCTGGAGCGTATTGAGGTGCTAATGGGCCCTCAGGGCACCTTATATGGCCGTAACTCTACCGGTGGTGCAGTGAACATGATCACCAAAAAGCCCTCTGATGAATTTGGCCTCAAAGTTAAGGTGTCTGGTGGTGATTATAATCATGAAGGTATGAACGCTCGGTTAGACCTACCTCTATCTGATAGCCTTTCTATTGCAGTGTCTGCTTATGACCGCACTCGTGATGGATTGTACGAAAATACACGCGCAGGTGGCGAAGACCTGGAGAATATCAATCGATCAGGTCATCGTTTTATGATGGACTGGGATCTTACAGAAAATTTCAATGCAAGTTACTCTTATGCTCACAATGAGTTAGATGAGATTGCTCAGGCGCTAAACGTAGTCGGCTTTAATCCCCTAGGAGGCGGACTTAAAAATGCAGCTGGGTATCCAAATAATGTGACTATTTCGAGTACAGACCGCCTCAACTCCTTACTTGCAACTCAAGGCGGTCTTCCCTATCTCTCTTATGGCCCTCCATACTCGCCAATTGACCCAGCTCAGGCTGCTGGTGGTGCAACTCATATTGCACAGCTGAGTCAGTGGATATCGGACTATGCAGCTTTTGCTAATGGCGTATTGTCTCAGGACGGGTCGCGCCCCAGCACAGGGTCAAATGATTCGGATCAACGCTCAGCCAATGATGTCGACGCACACTCCTTGACCTTAACGTGGGATAAAGGCGATGTTGAATTTAAGTCAATCACTGGTATTCGTGAGGTTAGTAATCTCAATGAGGGTGATCTCGACGGAATGGACAACACCGTCACCATGGGAGCGAATGGTATATCCACAGGCGTAGTACCTGACCTTGTTCTGCTCACAATAGGCGGATTAATGTTTGATTCGGTGGGTGGTCCTTATGTACCAGCCTCTTATGAGTTCATGATTGCACAGTCTTTGATTGACGCAATTAATAATAATGGCAGTGCACCGCTGTTTAGTAACTACGCAACGATTGAGCACGAGCAATTTAGCCAAGAGTTCCAAATGGTGGGTTCAGGGGATAATCTAGACTATGTCCTTGGTTTCTACTATTACGATGAGGATTCGGAATCTCGAAATAACCAAACTTCAGTATTCCCAATTGCCTTTACAGGAACGACTTCTTATGACATCGCAACGGAAGCAACCTCTCTCTATGGTCAGATGACCTACAGAGCAGATGATAGCGCTTGGGCGTACACCGCCGGATTGCGTTATACCGAGGAAGAGAAGGATATTACGTATCTCCACCGCTCATCAGCAAGCCCAGCTTGTTTCTTTGGCTTTTTCTGTGGTCAAGCTCCAGGCGCTTATTATGTCGATAACGCCAATGCTATGAACCAACCAGAGAAGGCGGGAGTTTATGGTAAGAGTTTTAGTAAAGACTTTGACAACCTCTCAGGAAAAGTAAGCGTGCAGTACTTCGTTAGTGACGATACTAACTTATATGCAAGCTACTCAACGGGTTATCGTAGTGGTGGCTTTAATGGTTCTCATTATGATGAAGCTAATGATACTGCCGATGGCTTTGATGAAGAAGAAATCACTAGTATGGAAATTGGCTTTAAATCTGATTTGATGGATGGCCGAGCTCGCTTAAATGCTACTCTTTTCAAGTACGAGTATGACAACCTTCAGGTTTCTCAGTTATTAGCCAACGATAATGGAACAGTATCTAGTTCAATCACTAACTCAGGATCAACTAAGCGAGATGGTCTTGAAACTAGCCTAATGTTCAGTGCAACTGATGACATGCTAGTCTCATTGGCTTACACCATCAATAATGGTGATTTTGAAAACTTCCCTGCTCTTATTACTGATGCTGCTAATGGCGGCGTAGTAATGGAAACAGCTCATCTGGCTAAGCGTAGTTCCCCTGATAGTTCATTGAACTTTAATGTTGACTGGACACTCATGAGAAAAGCTGACAGTACCCTGCATTGGACTCTAAATGGTAACTGGCAGGATGAGAGATCACCAATCGCCTTAAACTCAGCGGTTTACAACACCGATGCAGTGCCAGGTGGGGATGCGCCTGTTGTATTTGAGCAGTTAATGAATGATGAGCGCACAATTGTAAACACTCGTCTAGCGTGGACTAAGCAGTTGACTGACAGTAGCCTGACAATTGCATTCTGGGGTCGTAACATCTTTGATGATGACCATAGAAACTTCTCGTTCAACTACGGTGATTCACTGGGTACTAGCGTGGCTCAGTATGGTGAGCCAGAAGTTTGGGGTGTAGATTTCATCTTAGAACTATAAAGCCGGTAACACCAAAAAAAGGGCTGCAATTTGCAGCCCTTTTTTATGCTATTTTTATCTTGGGATTATTTAATTAAATTTAGAATTGGTCGGCTCGCAGCATGGCATCGTGCCCACCGTCGATAAAGAGTACTGACCCACAAATAAACCGAGATTTAGGGTTTAATAAAAATTCTACAAGTTCGGCGATATCCTCTGGTTTGCCTGCTCGGCCCGCGGGGATGCTCTCTTTAAAGCGCTTAATAGAGTCACCGTACTTTGGGTCTTCTGAGACAACCTTAGTCATTGGGGTTTCGATGTACCCGGGGGCTAGAGCGTTAATCGTTATACCTCGCCTAGCAAACGCGGGTGCCATGCGACGCATCCATCGCGCGATGGCTTGTTTGGAGCCACTGTAGGCTTCATGGCCTGTGATTTTTTCGCTTTCCTCAAGAGCCGCGTCTTCATTGCCGGACAACAGTAAATCTACGTAGTCATTGCTGGTGGCCATGGGTGCAGAGTTAGATGAAAGTAATACGATGGCACCATTCTTGAGCGCGACTAAATCGGCTAACTGTTCTGTTAGGTTTACGGTACCAAAGTAATTAACACTGGCAATAAGGCGATGATTGGGAATATGAGACCCGACACCAGCACTTGTAATCAGACCATCTAGCCCCTCAGGTGCCAAACCTTTTATGCCGTCAACAGCTATAGTGCGGCCTGCGGCAGTTGACAAATCCGCAGTGATATCAGCATCTTTTAAATCGACGACAATAACTCGGTGGCCCCTAGCAATTAAGTTTGACTTAATTGCCGCGCCAATACCGGTAGCACCGCCAGTTAAGGCATATATTCCCATGATTTAATTCCTCGTTGCTTAGTCTTGTCGTTGCATATAGTAGTTATAGTCAATAGACCCAAAATTACGATATTTGTGAGCCTTAAAATAGTGCTTGATGAGTCATTTTGGTTGGCCAAATCCATCATTCACTCTATCCAAGTATCATTTATTGAACGAATATCGCAACCAAGTTGGATGATTCTGCGCTGTGCACAAAATGCTACAGTACCTAGTATACCTAGGCCGTGAGAGTTCATTTGGAGCGATGCCATGCAATCTGAGCGCAACATAACGAATAAAATGAGATTGATAAACTTGTTCAGAGCCTGGTCATTGATGCTTGGTTCATTCATCAGTGTCTTTGTTGCTGCTACTGAGAGACCTAATGTTGTTTTAATGGTGGCTGATGATTTGGGGTGGGCCGATGTGGGTTTTCACGGCAGCCCGATTCAGACTCCAGCCATAGATGGTTTAGCGGCGCAAGGGGTGGCCCTAGAGCGCTTTTATGCAGCCCCTATATGCTCACCAACGCGAGCTGGATTATTGACTGCCAGAGATCCTGTACGTTTAGGTATAGCCTACGATCAGATACACCCCTGGTATAACGCTGGTCTAGGCAAAGATGAGTATCTTTTATCTGAGGCCCTCCAGGATGCGGGCTACCAAACGGGCATTATTGGCAAATGGCATTTAGGTCATAGTCAGCAACAGCAATTACCCAACGCCCAGGGATTTGATCATTTTTATGGTCATTTACACACGAATACTGATTTTTATACTCACCGCAGGGAAAATGGACATGATTTGCAACTCAATGGCGTGAGTGTAAGCCGTGATGGTGAATATTTAACTCATATTGAAGCTGATCAAGCCAAGAGGTTTATTGAAACACGAGACAAAGATAAACCGTTCTTTATGTACGTACCTTTTACAGCGCCTCACAGTCCTATGCAAGCGCCTGCCAAGACTATTAAAAAGTATAAGCACCTTCCAAGACAGAGCTATCAGCGGGTTTATGCAGCCATGGTTGATGAAATGGATAGGGCGATAGGGAGTATTCTCGATACTCTTGAGAGCGAGGGCCTTGCCGACAATACTATTGTGATCTTTATGAGTGATAACGGTGGATCGAATTATTTCGGCGGCAACAACAAACCTTTAAGAGGGCAGAAAGGTCAAACTTTTGAAGGGGGTATACGAGTGCCGGCGGTTGTGCGCTGGCCAAACCACTTGGCTGCTGGGACTGTTCTAGATCAAACAATGTCGTACCTTGATTTATTTCCTACTATTGCCTCTGCAACAGGTATTCAGGCGACGCTACCGAACCCTATTGATGGTCAAGATATGTGGCCTGCATTGAATAGCGGAAGCTCAGTTAAGCGAAAAGCGCCATTATTTTTTGTATCAGAGATTCCCGTTCCAGGACTAATTTGGACTGCGGTGATAGATGACTCAATGAAATTGGTACAAATAGTACGAGAAGGGCAAACCAATGCGAATTTGACGAGCTTTTTGTTTGATATTACAAAAGACCCTTATGAAACCAATAATTTAGCGCCTATTAATATAAGTGAGGTAGCACGGCTGGCGGAGTTAATACGTCAGCGTCGAGCCTTGCACCCGCTTGCTGGCACAAGGGGCACTTTGGTGCCTCATCCTGGATGGTTGCCCCCAGTAGACTGGGCAAGAGCTGTCCAATCAGAACAGACGTTGCAATCAGAGTGGACCAATGAGCTTCCCTTTTCTGAACAGTTGATCGACCAAATTGGTGATCGAGGTGTGCTGGTGGATGAGGAGACCAGAGAAAAATTGCGTCTGCAATCCATAAATACTCAGCGCGAGTTAGGAAAAGATTAATATTAAGCGAGGATGAACAATACTAAGGTGTGATATGACGAAAATATCTGTTTCTGAGAGCTTGGCTAGGCGGCAATCTGTCCGTGAATATATTAAGCAAGATGTATCACCTGAATTGGTAATCGATATCCTTGAGACTGCTGGGAAATCTCCCTCTGGTGGTAATCTTCAGCCCTGGAGAGTACACGCATTAAGCGGCGAAGTGAAAAACACACTGTTTCAAAAAACCATTGCCCAGGCTATGAATAACCCTACAGGGGTCGATCCAGATATTCCTATTTATCCTTCGGGCCTAGCTGAACCATGGCGGTCGCGCCGTGCTGATTGTGGAGAGGTTATGTATGGTGCCCTTGAAATTAAACGTGATAACAAAATGGGTCGCATGCAACAGGGCGCAAGAAACCTAAGCTTCTTTGATGCCCCGGTAGGACTTATCTTCACGCTTGACCGTAGTTTCTGCGAATCTCAGATAATTGATTTAGGTCTTTATGTACAAAGCGTGATGTTAGTTGCCGATGAAAAAGGACTGGCAACCTGCCCTCAGGCCTCATGGAGTATGTGGGCGGGCATAGTGCGAAATGTGCTGGGTTTAGCGTCTAACGAGATGGTCATGTTGGGCATGGCTTTAGGGTATGCTACTCCCGATGCCCCTGTCAATCAACTTAATCAGCCACGTGTAGATGTCACTGCGTTTACAACGCTCCATGGTTTTTAACATGATTAACAATAGGCGGACAAGCCATGAATTATGAATTGATACAAGTTGAAAATCAGGGACATGTCTGTGTCATTACGATAAATAGGCCTAAGGTCTTGAACGCACTAAGTCCAGCAACATCCTTTGAAATGGCAGCGGCTTTTGATGCATTTGAAGCAGATGAAGATTTATGGGTTGCCATTGTTACTGGCGGTGGTGATAAAGCGTTTAGCGTTGGTGGCGACATTAGTGTGATGGCTAACGCAGAAGTGGCGGATGATTATGTCTTGCCAGATAGTGGCTATGGCGGTTTAACGTCGCGTACAGGTTGCTATAAGCCCATTATTGCCGCTGTTAATGGCTTGGCTCTGGGTGGCGGCTTTGAGGTGGCCTTAGCGGCGGATATTATCGTTGCCGCTAAAGAGGCTGTATTTGGATTGCCAGAACCCAAGATTGGAGCGGCAGCAGTGGCTGGTGGTATGCATCGATTGGTGCGCCAAATTGGCTTAAAACCGGCGATGGGGATCCTGTTAACCGCCGACCTGGTAACCGCTCAAGAAGGCCATCGATTAGGTTTTGTGAATAAGGTGGTGCCTAGGAATAAATTAATGGCTGCAGCTGTTGATGTTGCTGAGAAAATTATTCAGTGTGCACCTCTCGCTATTCAAGCAACCAAACAGGCGGTAATGGAAGGCTTGAATACCTCTAATCTTAGTGAATTACAGCAGGCCCAAAAAGATGGGCAATTTGACCGATTAGAGGTTATGTTACAAAGCAGTGACATCAAAGAGGGCCTCACCGCGTTTATGGAGAAAAGAAAACCTCAATGGCAAGCTAAATAACAAGGTTTCGTTGTTCTGCTAGGTCATCATTCCACCATCGATTCTCACGTCAATACCGTTGATATGAACGGCATCATCGGAGGCTAAAAAGGCCACCAGGCTCGCCACATCAGAAGCGGGACGCACAATACCATCAAATGGCAGTATTTTTTTCAGTAGATCGTAGTCTGCGCCCTCGGGTAACTTGGCATTGTTACTCATGGGTGTCTCCACTGAAGCGGGACTGAGAGAATTAGCGTTGATACCCTGTTTGCCAAACTCAATCGAAATCGTTTTAGTGACCGATAGAAGCCCACCTTTTGAAGCGGCATAGGCAGCTGTCCAGGGGTGGCTTCCTAGAGCAGCGGTAGAGGTCATGTTGACAATGCTACCTTTAGTTTTAATTAAATGGGGCAGTGCGGTTTGGCACATAAAAAATGTCCCCGTTAGGTTGACGGTGAGTATGCGATTCCAATCCTCTAGGGATACCTCTAGGGTGTTTTGGAGCTTCAAAATACCAGCAATATTACAGAGTGCATTGAGATTTTTGTGATCCTTGATAACTGCGGCCACTGCCTTTTTTGTGGATTCTGGGTCACCAATGTCGCAGACGTAGCTAAATGCTGCACCACTGGTATCTGGGTTGTTATTTATGCCATTCACGGCATCAGATAGGGCATCCTCTTGGATATCCATGCAGGCAACGAGTCCGCCTTCTGAGGCGATTCTTTGTGCAGATGCCTTGCCAATACCAGATGCGGCACCGGTGACGATTACAACCTTGTTTGTGAAACGACTCATATCTACTAAGCTCCTTCGTGTGTTTTTACTGCTCTTTGGCGATTATTTCTTGGATGGCGGTTCCGGGTATGGCCTGCATGCCGCCGTCTATCTCTAGTATTTTTCCGCTAACAAACTCGCTGGCAGGAGAGGCTAAATAAAGTACTCCAAGGGCAATATCCCTTGGTTGGCCCAGCCGTTGAAGAGGAATCCAGCGCTCAGCTTCAGCTTTACGTTTTGGGTTACTGGTAATGTATTCCATGCTCGGGGTTTCAATAGCACCTGGTGCGACAGCATTAACTCGAACACCGGGGGAAAGCTCATAGGACATAACCTTAGTCATTTGATTCATGCCTGCTTTAGCCGCGGCATAGGAAGAGAAGTTCTTGTCGACCATCCAGCTTAGAGCTGATGAGACATTGACGATGGTACCGCCACTGTCTCGTAGTGCTGGAGTGCATAAGTGAGTTAATGTGTAGGCGGATGTAAGATTTATTCGCAGAGTATGCTCAAAACGAGACATGTCGACCTCTTCAATGGGTCCCCATCCGCGACCTGGAGCGCCGGCATTGTTAATAAGAATATCAATGCCTTTGAACTTTTTTAACACTTGATCAACTAAGTTCTTTAGCTGATCTTCCTTGGTGACGTCACAGACTACTGCTAATGCGCTGCTTCCAAATGATCGGATTTGCTCAGCGGTGTCTTCGATATCCTCAATACTTCTGGCGACGCAGACGACTGATGCGCCCATTTCTCCAAAGCAGATCGCTATGTCTTTACCAATGCCTTTGCCCGCACCGGTCACAATGGCAATTTTTTTGTCCAATCTAAATGCATCTAAAACCATGTCTTAGATCTCTCCTTATTGTGAGGTTATATTGAGCTGTTAATAGCTTTTAGACGAATAGGTACGCCATCAGATGGTTTGGGAATGGGTACCCAATCCAAAACGGGGGCATAGTCAGGCGGCGTGCTGACTTCAAAATTGCGTAATAAATGAAAAATGAAACATTTGGATAGCATTAATGCAAAGTGCATACCGATACATTTATGAGCACCACCACCGAAAGGGTGGTAGCAGAAGCTATGATTTTTCTGCTCATTTCTCGGCTCATTGAATCTGCTAGGATCAAATACATCGGGATCGGCCCAGTATTCGGGGTCACGTTGGTTGTAGCAAGTTGGCATGAACAATAGGGTATCAGGGGGGATTGCGTGACCACCGAGTATAGTTTCTCTAATAGTTCGCCGCATACTCATTGGCACTGGAGGATGTAGCCGCAGAACCTCTTCGAAGCAATGTTCAAACTCAGGTAATTTATCAAGATCATCATAGCTAAGCTCATCAGTTCCGAGCGCCAAACACTCCTGGCGCAGACGATTCTGATACTCAGGTCGTGAGCCTACGTACATGACCATATGACTGAGCACGCTGGTGGTTGTATCGTGAGCGGCAAAGAGCAAAAATGTAGTGTGCTGAATAATCTCTTTGTCACTAAAAAACTCGCCTTTTTCAGTCCGTTCTCGGCACATGTGGCTCAGTACATCTTCGCCATCGCCAGCTCGGCGGTGCGGAATTTTACGCGCCACATAGTCAGCCAAGGCAGATTTGCCTTTAAGTCCTCGATGAAATTTGGTGCCAATAAGGTTAAATCTTAATACAGAGCCCAATCCACCGCTGACATCTGAAAATGCTTGGTTAACCATCTCTGACTCTTGGGTGAATTCTTTCTCGCCCAAAAATATCTTGCTGCCAATATCTAGGAGAACTTTCTTTATTTCAAAATAAAACTTCAGCTCCGTATCCTTGGGCCAGTTAATTAGGGAATCCCTAAAACGCTCATTGAGCGGTTCCATGTAATGTTTCATGGTGCTAAATTTGAATGCTTGTTGCATGATCCTGCGTTGCATTCGGTGTTCATCAAAATCAAGAAGCAAGAGCCCTCCGCGATAAAAGGCTCCTAGTTGTTGTGCATAGGCCATTTCATTCGAGAAGTTATTATTGCGGTCGAGCATAATGGTTTTAAAGTTGTCTGCACCAACCACTAACAATCCAGTTTGATCCGCGATCACGATACGTGAGACTTTGCCAAACTTTTCCACACGACCTCTGGAATCCTTGAGCATATCTTTAATAAAGGGCAAAGCATTACCGATAAGAGGGGGGCCTTTAGTACCAGGAATATGATTTAATTCGTAGTTATTGGGTCGTGTTTTGTAATCTAAATCACTGGTGATGGTCATCATTTGTAGTGTCGCTCCTTTTGTGTATTGCGCTCTTTAGGACGCCTCATAAGGCTCTTGGGCTGATCGACTCAGCAAGAAAAACCGCAGTATTCTCCAGGCTTATTGCCAAGCTGTGTTCCTGTGCGGTGAGCCATGTCAGTAAAGCATAAAGATAACTACCAAAGACCGTCTGTATTAGTAGCTCTAAGGGGTAATCCTCTCGCACATCTCCTTGGGTGATTCCTAATCTAATAAGCTGGCCCATTGCGCCATGCATTCGCTTGAATCGAGCTTGTGATTTATGGATGTCCCCAATAGCACCAATGCCTTCGACTAAGGTCAATCGGGTTAGTTCAGGGGCTCCCTCAATAAACAAAGCAGATCGACGCATCACATGCTGTAGACGCTCTAAGGTGCTGTCATGGTTGTCTAATTCATCGGTGATATAACTGACGAATTGCTCATCCATAATGTCAATAATTTCATGAAGAACCGCGAGTTTTGATGAGAAATAGTTGAAAAACGTAGGTTTGGAAATGTCAGAGAGATCAGCGATGGCATCAATGGTAGTATTCGAATACCCCTTTTCTATAAACAGTTTAGAAGCCACATCGCAGATACGTTCATGGGTTATACGTTTCTTACGTTCGCGGATACCTTCTTTCACCACTAACTGTAAGTTTTCCAAAATAAATTTCCTCGTCTGTTTGAGTAGTCAAATTGTTAGAATTTTATCAATAAATATACTATAGTACAAAAATATACCATAGTTAAATAAAGTACAAGCTTCCCATAGTTTTGGGTGTTACAAGAGATTCTTTAAATGTATGTATTAGATAACAAAGTAGGACTAGTCACCGGTGGTGGTGTAGGTATTGGCCGTGCTATTTGCGAAGCTTTTGCTCGTGAAGGGGCAAAGGTCATCGTAGCTGACTTTAATGCCAAAACTGGACAAGAGACGGTTGATATAATCAAAGAAGCAGGGGGAGAGGCGCACTTTGTCTGTGCGGATGTTAGCAATGAAGAGCAAGTAAAGGCGATGATTGATGCTGCTATTACTATTTTTGGCAGACTTGATATCGCCTGCAATAGCGCAGCTGTCAGTCGTGGTTCTGGACCTATTCATGAATTTGAACGCAGCGTATTCGACGACACACTAGAGATGTGTCTAACCAATACATGGTTATGTTTAAAACACGAAGTTGGAGCTATGCTGGATTCAGGTAAGGGGGGTAGTATTGTAAATATATCCTCTAATTCTTCATTGAGAGGACAGCCCTATAACACGGCTTATGCAGCGGCCAAGAGTGGTGTTAATGTGCTGACCAAGAGTTCGGCAGTAGAGTATGGGAAAAAGGGTATCCGGATCAATGCAGTGTCTCCAGGAGTTATTCGTACACCTGGAATCGAGAAATATTTTAAAGAACAACCAAAACTTGCAGATGCACTTGAGCGCTCAGCAGCGATGAGTCGCATTGGTGAACCTTATGAGGTGGCTGAGGCGGTGGTGTTTCTTTGTTCAGACAAAGCATCATTTATCACTGGACAGTTATTATCTGTTGATGGTGGCGCCGCTGTTAAATGAACCCAGTAGACGTTAAGCACAACTTGAAAATAGAGGAATTTAGAATGATTGCGACTGATCGACATTCACCCCGAGTGCCACTGGCGATGCCATTTGGTTGGTTTCAGGTGCTCTATTCGAGTGAACTTGCCATCGGCGAAGCAAAGCCGATAACCTACTTTGACCGAGATTTAGTGATTTTCCGCACTGAATCAGGTGCCGCTAAGGTAATTGATGCCTACTGCGCCCATATGGGAGCTCACTTGGGCTATGGTATTCGTGAACACGCAGGTTCGGCTGCTGCGGTGGATGGTGAGAATATTGTGTGTCCTTTTCACGGATGGCAGTTTAATGGGGAAGGACAGTGTAAACACATTCCCTATGCCAAAAACCTTCCTCCGAGAGTGGCGCGCGGCGAAAAGGTGATTCGGTCCTATGAGGTACGAGAGATAAACCAGTGTATTTTGGTTTGGTATCATCCTGATGATATTGCTCCGACCTATGAGCCACCAATTGTTCCTGAAGCTGCATTAGAAAATGACGAGTGGGGTGAAATCAAAAGTTTTACCTGGGAGATCAGTACACACATGCAGGAAATTGGTGAGAATGCAGTAGATGCTGCACATTTTCATTTTGTCCATGGGACTGATGATATTCCTGATGTGCAGAAACAAGAGTTTGGTGAATTTACTCGCCATGGGTTACTAAAAACGCGTAATGAAACACCCAGAGGGGTAATCGAAGGATTTATTGAGAACTTCAGCACAGGCCCTGGATTGTCCGTGATTAAATTCTCTGGTATTTGCGATACGATCTTGCTGGCTAATTTAACTCCTGTTCATTCTGAACATGCTCGTGCAATGTACGCTTTCATGCAGAAAAAGGTGGATGGCAAAACAGTTTCAGGGGGTATTGGTGATGCGATTATTGCCAATATTTGTTCTCAAATGGAGGAGGATATTATCATTTGGAACCGCAAAATCTATTATGAAAGACCATTGCTTTGTGATGGTGATGGACCCTTTGCCAAGTTTCGCAAATGGTATGGTCAGTTTATTCCGCCATCGTCAGCTCAGGACTAGAGGCGCTCGATACTCGGCGGTATCCATTGATTATCTAAGACGTTTTGCTTAGGCTCATAAAGGCGCATAACAAGCATGAAGTGACCTTCAGGTATCGGCAGCCAATTAGTGGTAGTGTCTGCGGGCATTTCATGCTGTAAATCAAGGGTCAGGCCGCCCAATTCGTTGTAAGTTAGTCCCTTAGTTAAATTGCCAATGCTGTAGCGGTCGATGCTGTTGGGCTCGAATTGGGCATCCTCAAGTTTGTATGCGCTGAGTGACCAGAAACCATCAACCGGTGGCAATTGTTCGGGATTAAAGTGAACTCGAAATCTATCGCTGCCATTCAGTAGGTTACCATTTTCATCGAACACAGCAGCAGGGTAGAGGCTTTCCTCGGGTAGATTGCCATAACCTCCTTTGACCACAGAGGCACGATGCATATAGCGATAACCGTATACTCCAATATCTTTTGAGATCATCCAGCCATTTGTGGACTTTATGGAGCGCTGTGTTGATGCCTGAATAATATCTTCAGCGTCTTTTATTGCGTGCTCCAAACCTTTGCGTTGGGGCGGAGTGAGAAGATCTACATCAAAGGTTACATTAGGGCCTACACCAATTTCATCAAATTGAGCTAATAGGGCTGCCTCTCCAGGTCGAAGAGGTAATGTTTTTAGCGTGCGATTAAGTTCGGCAAAAAAACCAAGAGATCCTTTAAAATCATATTTTTGAGCGTTTATCTTTTCAGTTTTTTTATTGCTCGGTTGCCCATTAAATTCGCCTAAGGGTTG
>UPTG01000926.1_pt1 | contig 22780 bp, 12 predicted proteins | sample 2160121 | NCBI WGS metagenome assembly UPTG01 (sample SAMN06266255, study PRJEB28933) | marine metagenome | isolation source: Columbia River Estuary | place: USA:Columbia River Estuary, USA | collected 2014-07-27
GCAAAGAGTTCCTTGTGTTATGTGGGCTCCAACATTGATACCTCCTGGGACCGAGTGTAATGAATTGATGGGAACGATAGATCTGCTGCCTAGTCTTGCTACTATAACTAAAAAGAGTCTTCCCCAAAATCAAAAAATCGACGGATTAGACGCATCTAGTCTTATTCTTGGGACAGGAGAGTCGCCGAGGAATGAATTTTTGTATTACACTTCTAGAGGAGATTTAGAAGGTATTCAATTATGGTTGAATTTACCTGCAAGTCGCAAAATGATGCCTGCAAATTATCAACAGTACCTAAATATAATCTTTCTTGTTGTGGTCTTTTATATTCCTCTCTTACAACGTCCTCAATTCTAAACTTTATTCTGCCCCCTAAAAATCCACTTAAGGTTCCTCTTCCGTCGTACTTGGTAGTTTCTTGACCTGCGTACATTTTAAATATAACATCATCGGTAAATTCATTTAATTGGCCCGGAGGTAAATTAAATCTTTTGGCTATTTGTGCTTTTACCATTTTAGGTAGCTCGGTTGCTACAATGTTTTGCGCAACACCACCTGTAACTTTATCTTTAGGTATAGCGTCAAGTTTAGCGTTGCTTTTTATAGCTGCATCAGATACAGACTTTTTATTTGTATCTTCAATTTGAGCACCTGCTTTTAATTTCTTTTTAGCTTGCCCTGTAAGTTTACCTTTTTCAATTCCAGCCTGGTAGTCTTTAATAAAATCAAATACTTGTTGCCCACTATTGAACTTTAAATTCTTAGTTCCAAATCTAGTGTTAAACAGATTAGCTATAGCTTTGCCTATTTTAACCCATTGTGATTCTTCTAGTGCTTGAAAAGGTATTTCGTTTTTAGAGATGGCATCGGAAAAGAATGTAAAATACTCGTCCATATCAGCGCCGTCTACATCTCCTATTCCTTCCTGGCGATACATTTCTGCTCGCGTTTCAATTTGCTGAAACACACCTTTATTTTTTAGTATTTGCTTAAATTCATCAACAACCCTTTTCATTTCAGGATTATTTTTAAATTCAGACTTTAATACTTTATGTAATAACTCGTGCGAAGCAACCGATATAGCCTGTGCATTAGCAGCTTGTTCCCTGTTTATAATTATTTTGCCATCAACTTCAATAAAACCATCTGAGTTCATATCCAAGTCTGATAATCCAGCAGCTTCCATTTCTGCTTTAGAGTTATAAACTGTTACATTTTCTTTACCAACAATACCCTGTATGGTTTCGGTCTCTTTAACAACTAGTTCATCGGCAGCTTTATTTCTTATAGCTAATAGTTCATTATTTAGCCCTTCTAGGCGAGCGTCAACATCTACGCGCATAGGAGGTGCTAGTTGGGATCTTTCATTAGTAGCCGCTTCTATCTTAGATTGTACAACAGCAGCCTCTATAAGAGCGTCTGGAGTCTTTAACATCCAAGAAGGAAATTTATTGCTTGAGTTTCCAACTGCTTCAGCTTGTTCTAATATAGCGTCAGCGTCTTCTTGCGACAATCTACCAGCATCAATCATTCTATTAAAACGTTGCTTTGCGCTTTTTAGATCGCGAGAAAGTATATATAAGTTTTGTAATCTTTTATTGCCATTTACCCTAGAGCCTGGCGTGCTTAAACCGCCCATTAAACCACCCGCTGCAAAAGATAATATTGATGTATTTACAAAATCATCTTTGCTATAGTCCGCTTGCATTAGATCCATACCAGCAGTTTCGTTTATTCTTTTATTGACTACTTCTACCTCAGCAATTTGTTGTACATTTTCTTGAATAAATTCCCCTCCACCTTCTCTTACAAAGCCAACAGTTTTTCCCGTTGTTTTTAATCCTGTTTGCTTAATTTGGTTTTTAACACTTTCCCCAAAAGCTAATTGACTATTAGATTTTTTATACTCATTAACCGCTTTTGTAAATATTTTATTTTTTGTAATTATATCGTCAAGCTTATTAACAAAACCAATTCTTGGATTTATTGGAGTGGTTAATCCGTAAACTACGGCCATCTCTAGTTGAGCTTGATCGGCTAATTTTTCTGCAACTTCATTTGAAAGCCCAGCTTGCATAGCTGCTTTCATTGTGTTTTCATAACCAGTTACACCACCTACAAAAGAGTAATACATGCTAGCATCGAGCATTTGCGCATTAAAAGGCAACTTCATTCCAAAAGTTTCTTTAGTACTTACAAACCTGCCTTTAGCTCCTCTAGCTCTTGTGCTTATGTCTTTTAAACCTTTAGCTGATCTTAATTTGTTTGCTTTTGCTAAGTAACCAGCGGAAGCGGCTACTCTTGCAGTACCTAATCCTTTTGTACCTATTACATCAAAAACAATACCACCAGTTACTTCGCCGCCCATAATAGCGCCGCCGCGAAAACTAAAGTCATCCATTGGTTTGCCTTCGGCGTCAATTGTTTGTGAAATAGACTTTAACTCTTGCGGATCCAACACTTGGCTTACATTTACACCTTCTGTTGTGTTATATATATTACCCCTTTCGTCTTTAATATATGTGTCGCCCCCAATAGTTGCGCCTTTGCCGCTAGCATAAAAGTATTCTAGCGAATCAGTGTCCGCTATTTCATCTTCTATATTTAATAAACGTTGTTGCTTGGCTCTTTCGTTGCCGCCAAATATACCTATAGTATCGTCTATCCATATTGCAGTTTCGTCTAACTTTTTATAAAAACCAGTACCTAAACCTTTAATAAATTCACCAACATTTGCCAATCCCTGAGTGCCAACGCCTGTATTTTCATTAAATTCTTTTCTTTTTTTGTAGGCATTTATTTTTTCTTGCTGTACTTTTGCGTTTTTTTCCATTAATGCTGGAAAATTTTCTTGCAAATATACTTTTACGGCTTCCTGATCATATCCAGTATAACCAATATCGCTATTTTTGTAAGCCTCTTCTCTAACATCATCCAACGACATGCTTTGATCAAAGTCGTTTGGGTTTTGCATTATGTTGTCAATAAGTGCTTTGTCGTTTAGCCTATCATCTCTTTCGGCCATATACTGACTGAGCTTTCTAGCTAAAGTTCTTTCTTTAGTTACTTGTATGGTTTTTTTATCGTCTCCCGTGTATATTAAACCTCCAAGTTCACCATATACACCATCAGCAACGTCTTCTTCAAAACCATCCATAAAATCATCCCGCGTTAACATACCTTGGAAGTCTTGCATTTCAAGCTCTGTTAAACCTGCTTTGGCAAGTTCTTTTTTACTAAAGTATTTGTCTACAAACCAAGTTTCGCCTTTAGGGTTAAAATACCTATTAGTAAACTCGATATCTAAGTCATTGTCTTTTACAAAAGCCTTAGTCTGCACTTCTAGCGAGGGTCTATCTTCTGTCTTAACGTATTTTGGATTATTTACTTTTCTGCCTCTTGAATTATTAATAAACTCAGGTTCATCTAAGTTATTTATAGTTTCCCTAAGTGTTTCTTCCTGTGATGGTTCAGCGTATTTTTTTACTTTTCTACCTCTTTTATTTGTATACTCTTCTAAAACTAATCGTTCTTCAGGGTTTTCAATTAAATAAGAGTTGGGTGCTACTATTCCATTACTACGATTCTCTACTGATTCCACAGAACCAAGTAGAAAACTGTAATCCCCATCTTTTTTTGGAGGTTCGTTTGCAGGAGGAACACCTGCAATTACGGATGCTCGACTGGGTATTACTGGGGTTACAGACGCATCCGTCTCCACAACCCCGTTTTGAAAATCCTCCACAATGCTTGCATCAGGATTTTTATATTTAAAGTAAGTAAGTTGATTTTCAGTATAATCTTTAGTATCAACAACTTCTCCGCTTGCTAATTTATATTTTGGCATAACTATTAAAGTGAATTATATTTTTCCATTAACTTATCTGTAAACTCCTTACTACCCGGCTCTAGATTTGGAAATTTTGATTTAATAAAATCTTCTGCTAATTTCATTTTCTCATTATTTCCATTATTGTCAGACGGTGTTGGAGTTGTTGTTGGTGAATTATTAGTCCCTCCAATTGGTACGTATTTAATTTTACCATTTGGATCTTTAGGTAAATAAATAGCAAAATTACCAGCTTTACCCGTTGGTGATTCTGTAGATGTTAAATACTTTGTTTCTGGAGACTTATAACCCGAGGTACTTGATCCGCTTCCCCGATTAATTTTAGATTGCTTGTCATTGTAGCCTTGTAGTGCGCTTGCTGAAATACCCTCCATTAATTGATTTATAACTATCGTTTGAAGTTCGTCCGCGTTTTCAACGTTATTGAGAGCTTCTTGATTAATAGCCATAGGTTGACCGCTAAAAAAACCATCGGCCGCTATAGAGCGTAATGCGTCTGGATTTGTATTAAATGCTTCCTCAAGCTGTAATCTTATGCTTGACGCTTGCGTTGGGTTAAGCTTTGCTCCTGCTTTATATACTGTGTTAGCAATTGTGGCTATAGACGTTGCTGTCTTAAAAGCTTTTTCCGATGGATTTCTAAAATCCCTAAAATTAACTTTTTCGCCGTCCGAAGTACCAAAAATAAAGTCTCCATTTTCTATGCTAAAATTTGTTTTAGGATCATATATTTCTCCCGCCTGTTTTTTACGCACTAGATCGCCGTTAGATAGCCTGTTGTTTTGAAAGTCATCAACGAATTCTGCTTGATTGGCTTTGTATGTTTTTAATGTACTAGATAGATTAACAAAAGAATTGTTGACGGAGTTCATTATGTCGGCATAGTGCATGTATTCTGGGTCACTTGCAGAGTAGTTTACTATCTCGTTAGCCGCTTTTACGTATTCGTTTTTTTGGTTAATCAAGTAACTTTGAATAGCTTTTTGCTGTTCCGGTGAAACCCCTGTTAGATCAACATTTGATTTCATTTTATTAACATAACCTGCTATTTGCTTGTCCACAGCTTTAGCTTTGATCTCCTGCTCTTTTACAAGACGCCTTGCTCTTTCCCTGCCCGCTTGAATACCTTTACTAGCTTTTTCAAGTTCAGCGCCTACAATACCGCCTACATCTAAAAAACCTCCATCTTTAAGTCCTCCAGTTGCAGCAAATAATTCCCCTTGTATTAATTGTTGATTTGCCATATATTTTTTTTTATCCTGACTGTGCGCCCATCATGTTTTCCATAAAGCCGAATTGTCCATCGCCACCGCCCATTTCAGATAAACCTGGTATTGACGGCAATACAGCTCCAGCTAAACCGGTAACCCCACCTATTATTGACTTCGTAGCTGCTGCTTTAGCTGCTTTAGCCGCACCAAGTCTTTGCTGAGACATACCCAATAATGTTTCTGTTTGAGATTTTTTGGCTTGCCTAGATTGTAGTTCGCCTGCGCGCTCTTGCATATCAAGTTGGCCCGCCATGTTTCGCTCTGCCATTTGGTTTGCTTGCTCTTGCTGGCCTATGCTAACAGATGCAGTTCTTAAATTTTGTGATTGTTGACCTGCTAACGATTGTGCTAATGCTGCAATTCCAGATCCTCCAGCCGCTCCCTGCAGACCAGACATAGTATTAGCCAAGGCTTGCTGCTGCTGTTCTGCTGCAAATTGCGCTTGGCCTTGATTTACAGTTAAGTCTTCCATGGTATTTTCCATGTTAGCATACGCGTTAGATGTATCTAAATTTTTAAAATTAGCCATCTGCCTGTTGTATGCTGTTTGAGCATCCCGTAATTCTCTTTTTCTTTTACCGCTACCAATCAAACCGCCGGCAATTCCAGCGAGCCCTTTGACAGCTCCTAATATTGGTAACATATCTTTATTTATTTATAGTTTTATTATTACGTGTTATTTACTACTCTCAAAAATCTCTGTACCCACAGAAAACATTTCTATACTATTTGAAGAATTGTTTCTAAATTGAGCATTTAAGTAGTAGCCTGTAAGTGAATTTATATTTGTTGAGTTTGTTTTACTAAACAATATGAAGCTGGTAAGTGATGGTCTTTGTGCGGCGGGTGGTATTTCGCATGTAATAGCATTATTAGAGTAATCTATTGCTGTTATAATACCAATTTTTTTTATTGTCTCACCATTTGGATCATTTGTATAATAAGCGGTATCTCCTATTTGAACCGAAACTTGTATAGGCTCTGGGAATATTAGTGTTATTTCATCCATAATTAAGGGTGTGTATATGTTAATGTTGCCCCTACTCCGACGCTACCTATATTAGATACATACGCATTATATTCATAGCTATGGCCTGAGAGCAAGGGGAATTCAGCTGTAAAGTCGCTTGTATCTCTGCTACAATTGCAATTATAAAATTGATATTCCGTGCCAGCAGTTGTGTCTTTAGCTTGTATTCCTTTCACTTGTATTGTTCCGCCATTTGCATTTATATTTGTCCCACCTGCAATTAGAACAGGGGAGCCAGTTATCGGATCTGCGCCGACTGTTCCTGGTTGCGTAGTTACACTAGGAGGAGGATCAGGAACTACCAATATAGCGTCTAGGTCAAATGTAAACGTTACGTCATCCCATCCATAAGCCTGAGTATATACCTCGCTGGTTAATGTCCAGTTATTGGGATCTGCGGGGTCATTTTCCATATCTACATTAGTTAGGAAAACTTGATTGTTATTTGCTAAGCTTAATGTTTCGGTAGAATTATTTAAAACTGTTATTGTGTCGCTAAAGGTTATTTCTTTTGAAACCGCGTCTACAGTCAATACTGTTACGCCGTCTGGCAAATTAGTATCATAAAAGCTCATTCCAGCTGTTATGCCGGTTACGTCTGTTACTTTTTGAACATCGCTGGATCCGCCGCCGTCGAAAGTTATAGGATATTCGGGTAGATTTATAATATAAGCATCAGTTATAGGGGATAGTGCAATTAACGTATTCCCCGTGTTGTTGGTTATATTAAAAGAAAGACTAAGAAGTGTTCCAGGCTGTTTTGATAGGCCGGTTGAAGTAAAGTTTCCAGGAGAAACACTTATAGACCTAGCTGTAAATGTATTATAGGTTACGCTTATAGAAATATATTGATCTAAACTAACGGTGACTTGCTGACTAAAGCTTCCAGAAAATATACCGTCAATTGTTATGCTATACGTTTCATTTTCAGTAACAGCCGGGAAGGTTATATCTACAGACTCGCTTCCTGTTGAATCTAACAAGCCGTTGTATGTGTTAGTACCTGAAAATATGTTTTGATCAGATGTGAGTACGTATGAAGCACCAGGGTCCCCGTTAACTGTGTAAGTTCTTAAATCTCCTGCCTGTGGCAATACCGAGGAATTAAAGGAATACGAATCTATTTTTAAGGACGGAGCAAAAGCGACGGCAGCTATTTCCCACGAATCCCCTGTAACACTTGCGCTTCCAAAAGTATAAAATACCTCTATAGTTGTACTTATTATTTGGTTTTGAGCGTTAGTAACATGCGAATACGACACACTGTAATCCGCCATATTCCCGCTTGTTATAGCTATAACAGGGGTACTGACGAAATAAGTGCCAGGCGCGGCTGATACTACTTGGGTAAACACATTTTTGGTTTGACCAAAATTACCAGGTGCGCTATATGTAGCGTTTAAAGTGGAAGGTGTTACGTTTATTGCTTGGGCGTATGTTACCGTCCCTGAAACCGTAGTGTCAGCTGTAGTCGCTAATCCTTTTATGCATAAATCTATTATTATATCATTAGTGGGCATAATTGAACCTGGTATTAACGTAACCGTACACAAAACATTCTCAACGTTTATAGCGCTTTGGCTAAAAACTACATTAGACACAAAATCCGGGTACGGCAATATAACACTAAAATTGTCCGCGTCTAAAGAAAAACCCGAATCGGGTACCAATGTAAGTATAATGTTTTGAAAGTCTGTTAAAACAGTGCCAGCTCTTATGGCACTTAGAGAATGAAAGCATTCTACTGAAAAATTTCCTACGTTTACTGTGTTGCTCATATTAAGGTATTATATCTCCGGTTAAAACGTCTAGCGTCAGTGCTGAGTTGTTTGGCTGTACTGCTGCATAAACCTCTTGCTCTTCTTTAAATATCTGCATTGTAACGCCGTTTCCGTGTGTATTTAATAGTCCGCCTGCTTCATAAGTATCTGGAATCAATCCAAAAACAATATAACTTGGATTATTAGGATCTGGTGCATTTGCTATTATTTGTTGAGCGGTTTCAATATCTATTGTCACCAAATTATATCTGTCCCTGGTTGCGTTAAAGTCGTCATTAGGGGTTATGTATTTTTGGAACGGGGCTTCATGCCTTAAATCTGTATTTGTAACCCCTTGTGCGAGAGCGGAGGGAATTGTACCTGTCCATAGCACATCTCCTGTTGGGCTGTCTGGATTGCCGTTGGTGTCTCTAGAAAATGAATCAAAACAATGATTGCCCTCAGGTGTTAAGTCATCAAATGTATTGCCTACGTAAACCCTAGCAATAAATGTGTCGTTTCCGGTAATTATATAAGTACCCCTTCCGCAGCCATGGAAGCTACTTGGTATCGCCGCCATTGGAACCGGAGTAGGATCAGTTGCATTTGGATCAGTCCAGGTTCTTGCACCTTGAGCGTTTCTGGTTGTTATTAAAAACTCTAAATTAGCCACAGCTGCGGCAATAGTGTCACCTACTACTTGTTGCGTACCCGTATTTCCATCAGGATCTTCCACTGTCATAGTAAAATCTATTAAGCCAGGTTGCTGCCCGTCTGGTACACAGCTATTTGGTATATACCAATTACCTGAGCCGTCATTAATAGGTTCAGGTTGTGCCATCCAAACCGGTAGGTTCGGAACTGGGGTTTGTATAAATAACTGTTCAGGAAAATGATCCGGATCTGCTAATATTATAGGATTATAAGTGAAACAATCTCCTGGTAATAAGTTTGGCGATGGAGCAGTACTAACAAAATAAGGATCTTCAGGTACTTCTAAAAACTGTAGAGTAACGGTGAAAGTATTACATATAGAACCACAGCACGCTTCAACTACAAATGTTCCTGCTTGCCCGTAAAAATTTAAATCAGGATTAAACACAAAAAAGCCGTTTGAGTTTAATGTTAAATTTCCACCTGAAGTAGAATCTAGCACCAAGCTATATGTTGTGGTTTGAGAACAGTTTGTTGGGCCCACTAAAGTTTGTGTTAAAACAATATCTTCTGTTCCTTCATAAAACTGATCCACTACGTTTGGCAGCTCTTCTTCTACGTAGCACGAAGGATCTATACATACATTTATATAAAAAGCGGTAGGCTCTGTGTCGCCAGTCAACTGATCTGCTCTCCCTATGCCCTGAACAGAAAACTCAGGTGTACTAACGTTTGTGTCACAGTTGTCGTTGAAAAACGTTGATAACCCTTTTATGTAATTAAAATGCTTACCTTCTTTTGTTATAAATTCTTTAACTTGCCCTTCTTGTAGGTCAGTGTAAACTGAACTAGCATACCAGCCTGGCGTAGTTGTAACGCCTGTTGGTATTAAACCTTGGGATACAATTTCAGCTATAGAAAAGTCTCTTAAATCATTTTCACCGTCAACAACTGAATAAACGTATTCTAGAGATTCAGTACCAGTGTAGTTTAATGTTTTAAAGCCTTTAACCACAGGAGAAGCGTCGTTTATTATTAAATCAACAGAGCTTTCATAGTACTTGCCATTTTTACTTTGTGGGCCAATGCCGTAAAAACTATTATAATTTTCATTACTTTTATGCTGCCAAATCGCCCCTGATTTAAACGTATAATAATTGTTATTTAAATAAGCGCCGCTTTCAGGTATAAAACTTTTTCTACTAGACCAGCCGTTTATGTTTTCAGCAAAAGATACTGTAGTTTTAGTGGTCGGTAACTTTTGAGTAGGCGTTGGGCAATCTGGATCTTGGTTTAATCTGTCAAAAACCTTTACAGATAATTTATCTTGCCACTCTGTAGTTAAATTAGACAGGGTTAAGTTGTATTCACCTGAGGTAACATCGTAAGAACCTATTAATATATTATTAGCTATTAGGTTGTCGCTAAAGAAATCGCCCATTCCATATCTGGAAACTTCCTCTATACCATCTCTTGATAACCTTAAAACAGCGCCTCTCGCTTGATCCGTAAAGTAAACTCTATATCCAAACTTAGCAAAAGATTCTGGATGATTTGATATACCAAACTCTCCAGCAAATGGAACAGATTGTCCCAGTACATTATTTGTGCCAGTAAGATTAGTATTGCCATCAGCATTAAATAATGCATCTTTATCAGCTAGTATTTTTAATACTTTATCCTCACAAAAAGTAACAAGGTCAGTGTCTCTGGTATGTAATTTTTTAATACCACCGTATATAGGATTAAGATCCTTAGTTATTTGTAACCCTTGTATAAATTGATTTAAATTATTTATGTTAGAGTTAGAGTTATATATACCCGAATAAATAAGACCGTTAGGCTTTCTTTCTTCTCCGTAAGGCTCATCCAGTGGAGCGGAAACTATTGGCCCTTTGTCTATTGTAGGTTGATTATAATCATCTCTTATGCGGTTTGACTCAACTCCGTTACCGTAAGAATAACAGTTATGCCAATCCAAAGTTTTCTCTACTCCATGCTCATTTATTGGAAATGCATCAGAGGCTTGATAGTATAAATCTAAATCGACCGCCTCCCTAGGCTCTGTTTCAAAAATAGCCGGGTTGGTTGATGTTAAAGTTCTGTTGCCCGCTCCGATAACCTCTTCTAAAACTTGTACGTGAGGGAGAGAACCACCTCTATCTTTATCTAATGAATTTCTATCTCCATTAAATTTTGCAAAAAAGTCTATATTTCCATTAGGGCCGAGTGGCTCTTCTAGCTTGACAGCTAAAGTATACATGTGATTACCCGCATCAGAATCTGGTTTGCAATTAAATAGTCCAACGTTAATCAACTTGCCTCTTCTTGACCTGTAAGCCTCTACATCTTCAACCCCGTACACGTTACTTTTGTTGCCGTTTCTGCTGTCTATAAATCTTACCATAACACCCGGCTGCAATAGCCCGTTGCTCTGTCCGACATCCCCAGCTAAGGGGCCTAAATAATCACTGCCTCCAACCCCGGCACATCCAAATCCAAACGATGATTCCCCGTTTGTTGGTGGATTATACCATGCTATCGTATTATCACTTTTGTTGGAGCCATTACCTCCCCAAGCACCAAAGCCCATAACTTGTTCCTTAGCAAAATCATCTCCACAAACTTCAAACCAAGGATCATCATCTTCTCCTGGATCTTGATAATTCCACCCAAATTTATTTCCATTACCTTCTGTATTGGTGCTTTGCTTAAACACGTTTATACGCTGCTCGCCAAGAACGCCGTACACTTTTTGCATAGCGTCAAAAGGTTTAATTATATTTTCCTGAAACGCAAAATCTTTATTGATTTTTACAAAAAATCGCCCTTCAAATTCAGGCTTATTCTCTTTAACTTCTTTAAAAACATTTATTGAAACCGTTGCACCCTGTGCTAGATTACTTAAAAAATTTGCATCTTCACCTAATGGGTCGTCTAATAAAACCTCGTAAAGATTACCTATTCCAGTTGGGCCTCCACTTGCTATTCTGTATTCCGCTGTTCTTGATCCACCAAATCTTATTACAAGCAAGTGCTCTGATGTAAAAGATTCTTGGAAAGGGTCATTGTTGCCGGCTCCAGATGGCCCATTAAACTCTAACCTAATAAAATCTGGTTCAAACCCTGTTTCAATTTGTACCCTAGCAAATGCTACGGACCTGTTAAATGTTGCAATAAAATCTGGAGCTTCAGGCTCTATAGCCAAAACCTTATACCTTGCTTCTTCCGCAACATATACATCTGTGTCGTGCTGTTTTTTTAAGACTAAGTACGACTCTTCTGTTATTTTATTTCTTTCAGACGAAGGGAAGCTTATCCATACGTTACCATCTTCAGCGTTGTAATAGCGATCTAATGCTAAATTGTAATATTCGTTTGATGTTTCTTTTATAAAATATTTGAAATGTGTTGCCCACGAAGGAGGTGCGTGATTAGCTAAAAATTTCAAGCTAACTACAGATGAGGCATCTGACTTAGGTATAGCTATAGATGCGTTGTTATTTGTAAACACAGGTGTTTCTCTGCCGTACTCATCTAGATACAAAAGGCCCGCTTGGTACGTTCTTAGTGACTTTATAGAATCGTAAGGCATTCTTAACAAATCCTCGTCATTAGCGCCAGGATGTGTTAGCGCTTGCTTGTCTACACTGATATCTATTACAGCAGGCACATTGTAGCTCTGCAAATAGTTACCGTATACTATTCTATTCTTCGTTATCTCTAGCGCCTTAGCTTTACGAGGTACGTTGTCCCATGGTCTTATTATTTGATTAGAATCAATGACTGCACCAATAATCTCAGATTTTATACTAAAAGAAGTTATTGATTTATCGTCAATTGTATCAACCAGATAAACAGCATTAGATATAGACTCTTTATATAGAATCTCAATTTCTTTAACATCGTCATTACCCCAGGTCAAATCTAATATATCTAGCTTTCTTATATTATTGGTCATGCCAATATTGTAAGCGTCAGATGATACATATTTAAATTCGTTGCCTAAGAACGCTGGCTTTGTCCAAGGGGAGAAGGTAGAATACTGATTATTTTTGTATTTCCATCTATACGCAAAACGTACAAACCTAAACTCGAACATAGGCATATCTTCTTCCAATAAAATTTCCCAAATAATCGGCTCTATATTGCCAAGATCGTCATAGGCTTTAATTATGTCTTGAGATATGGATAAAATATTTATAGTAATAGAGGTAGTTCCTGATCCAGAAACAACTTCTGCTCTAATGCCAAACTCGTTTATTTCGTTTGAGTCGTTTATGCGGCTACCCACTAAATTTACTATACTTCCCGCAGCCCAAGTTGGAGCGGCGCTAGTAGTTATAGTTACTTGCCCTGTAATCCCAGCGGGATAATTAGTCGGATTTTCTTGCGCCTCAGCATAAGTGGGCATAGAAATGTAGTCTTCTGGATCAGCGTTAGCTGGTATAAATGTAAAGTTTTCTTGATCTGTTACAGTGTATTCAGAAGTTACAGGAGTTATACCTGTGCCCGGGCCGCCAACAACGCTGGCAAACATTGCTATATTAGGGGAGGTTAATGGGGATTTTTTTATTACAGTAATATCTTCTTCTACGAAGTCTCTGGTATATATTTTAGAATGAGTTGTAAAATTAGGGGTAGAATTTTGAAAGTCAGCGATGTTCAATCTTTTAGGCTCAGTTTGATCGTCTGTCCAATATAAAACATTATCTATAACACTTACGCCGGTTATTAGATTTTCTTTTCTAAAGTTTAAAAAGTTTGATATTGCCTTGCTTTCAACCAAGAGAGGCGAAACAGTTTTATCTGAGTCTGAAAATTGCGCTACAACGCTAACTTCGTTAGAGGCTATAAACCAATATATCTTATTAGTCAACGTGTCTACAAAGCTGCCTATACATATGGCATTAGTTAAACTATTAATATAATCACTTCCCCATTCTATAAACGAAGATGTAGATGGATTATATGTTTTGTTTAAAACCTCAGTATTACCTTTTATATTTTGTAAAGCACCCGTATCCGATCCTTCAGATGTGGATATCTCTAAATTTAAAGCATCTCTATACTGGCCTTCTGGTATTAGTCTTTCGTCTTGGTCTTTGTTCATTTTACCGCCACGAAAGGTGTGCAAGAATTCTGCCATATTAATGTTTTATTTGCTTAGATTTACCTCTCATTATTTGAGTAATCTCTTCTAATTTTATATTTGATAATCTTAATTTAGCATTTCTTTTTGCTGCAGATGATTCTTTTTTAAATCTTTGCACGACATACTCTGGTATGTTCGGCCTAACGGATAAAATAGCGTAAGCAATATACTTGTACAAAGCTTCTTCTGCTAATTTATGAATTACCATTTCTTCATCTGTAGCTAACCCATCTGAAACGTATTTTAAAGTAACAATACGGTTGCACATGTCCGAGCTAAATCTAATTAACCCCTGTATCGGGTCTATAAAGAAAACACCATTGGATTGCATGTATTGAGGATCTAATCCGTATCTTTGCCCAATATTGCCTCTTTTAATTAAATCTGACTCACGTTCGCTTAAATCGTTGCCGCTTCCATTGCCACGTTGCCTAAAATCATGCCACGTATTAGACTCTTGAGACTCTAAGATTTCTCTATTCTGCTGATCAAACAAGTATTCGTAATTATGATCTTGAAGTATTGGTAAAGGGTTACTTGTTTTGGAAGTTGGATATATGATACGCTCAACCCCGTTATCGTTCCATGTTAATTTTACATAGTTTACGTAATCCTGCGGTAAGACAAAGTATAGCTGTGGCCCAACCTCTATCTCAACAGATTTGTTTGAGGGTAATATGTCAAAGTTAAATTCTTGTATACCACGCATTGCATGAAACAAGACATCAGTTCTTTTTATTTTGCTAATTATTTTTCCTTCGCCAATATAAGAAATCATAAAGTTATTAATAACATCCTTTATGGTTGTAAATTGGTAATCACCGTAATTTTCATCCCAACTGTTCCACTGGCCATCCGCGCCGAGATAATATTGTTCGTTATTTTGAGTAAGTAATCCCATTTATTATGATTTTTCTTGTTGTGTATTCCTAACCTCTTCTTGAGTTGCGAGTTGATTAACAGCTAGTTCTTTCGCTGCTAAGCTTGCTAGTTCAAGCACCTTTATAACCAATTCAGTTTCCTCAGAGGCGTGTAGTTCAAAATCAACGGAATATGTTGAATCATATAAGGCTTCACCTAATACCATTTGGTATTTCCATTCAACTTTAGCAGGCTGCTTTATATACGTTAAATCTACGTCTAGTTGTATTTCTTGATCTCCATATACTTTAAGGCCTCTGTTGTCGGCTACATATATAGGTCTAACGTTTTTGGGTTTTGTAAGTGGAGAAGAATTTATATATAAAAACTCGTTTGCATTAATCCTTTCTACAGTGACTTCCTCTATTGTTGTTTGAGGTGTTTGTGGCCCTAGAGCAGGATCTAGTATTAATTTTGTTGTAGAATTTTTATATATTATAGTACCAAGGCGGTACATATCTTGCGGCAATGTAAATGAGCTATCCGCTATTGAATACGTAAGATTATCACGTTTTTCAAATATAGCTATTTTTTCATTAAGTAACTTTAGCATATCTGAATATTCAGTATCATTACCTGGTAATCTACCAAATTGATTTATATCGTAAAAGTATTGCTCAAATAAATCTAACTGCGCTTGATTTGCAAATAAATTAAATTCCTGAGGCGTAACATACCCTCGTTGTTCTTTGTTGAGTATTGATAATACTCTTTGATAAACAGTATCTATGCTTACAGCCATATTCTATTATTTATAGTAATTAAGCCACCCCAAAGATGGCTTAACCACTATGAGTGACTATTAAAGTCGTTTTTCAATTGCCTTGTAAACCTCAACGCCGTCGTCTGTTTTAAACCAAGCAGCTAATGCTGAATATGGGTTTTCATCAAACGGTATAGTTAAAAGTTTTCTTTTGGCATCACCATATGTAAATGTTCTTTGATCCGCGGATAGCTGAATAATTCTAGCTTCAACCGCTTTAATACCAAAGTTTCTTAATTGCACGTTGTCATCTTGAGCTAGCTCCGTAAATAACAATGGATTTCTTTTAGCAAAAATTAATCCATCTCTTTTTAATTCACTGCTAGACAGATCGTTTACTTTATTTCCAAACTCAACTCTTAATATAGCTTCTAGCTCATCAACACTAAGTGATTTAGCTAAATTTAAAGCCGCTATCTCCGCTTCAATCCAATCTAATTGGTTTGCTGCTTGTTGGGCTGGTTTGTATTCTTCGTAAACTTCATTTCTAAATGGATGATATAAAGAAAGTAATTTTTGTAAAACTTGGTTTTCTTTTGGTACACGCAGTGCGCCATCTCTCATTACAATTCTACCCAGTGTAGCTGGTCCTTGTTGTTCATCAGCAAATGGGGACCTTTGATTGGTGGCATATTTTAGCTCTCTTTGATACCCTTGCTCCTCGTCAAACCAAAGTAACGGTCGCTTAGCTGTATGCCGTGAAGGTATTGTAAATACTAAAGGTCGCTTATTGCTTTTTAACGTGTATAATCTATCTTTAATTTCCCAACTAGGTTTAGTTGGTTGTGCTGCTTCTTTTTTTGCAACAATTGGTTGAGGTGCAACCTCAATTGTTTCTTCTGCTTTAGCTTTCTTAGCCATAATATAATATAATAAAAATGTTAATAAAGGTAATAACTACCCCCGTAGATTCAACGAGGGTAATTACTACATTAAAGTAATACTAGACTGTTGATTTCAACAATACGAAGTTGTTAGCAGCTTGTACACATAGTGCTCTTTCAGATAAGAAATGAACATTCATTTCATCTGCGTCACTTGTGAAGTTACCACCAACTGAACCAGTTACCCAAGACTTTAATCTACGGTCATCAGCTTCAGAAGCTCTGTAACGGATGTGTAGGAATGGTCGAGAGATATTTTTTCCTAATTGTTGATCATAAACTGTTGAAGTTCCAGCTGGTACCAAAACGCCATCCACATCAGCAACTAATCCACGAGTAGTAGAATCGTTTAGATATTTCCAGTCAGTTTTATAGAAGTCATAAGAACCTCTACGGAATCCAGAGAACCCTAAGTTCAACGCCATATCTGCAGAGTTGTCAAATACACCGTAAGATGTACCGCCAGCTCCGTAGGTATTTTGGTTTGCAAGCATGTTGTCAATAGACAAAGAAGTTGTTCTATCTAAGAAAAGCATGTTTTCTTCAATAGCTCCTTGCTTATCTAGCTCAGCTAAAATAGTGTCGAATTCAGCTAGACCTGGGCTTGGTGCACCACCAGCAGCGGCAGAGGCTCCAAAATCAGCGTCGTTGTATACAAGACCACGAGTTTCCAGTACAGAGAATAAACCGTCAGAACCAGTGATTGTTCCACCACCACCAAATCCAGCAGCTTGTGCAATATCTCTTGTTGTTCCGTCAATGTTTAATGATTTCTCAGCCTCTACCATAGCCATTTCAAGTTGATCTTCAAAACGGATACGAGCTTCGTGCTCAGATTTTAAGTACCAAAGGTAACCAGATGTTCCAGCTTCAGTAGTTACTTCTACCCAACCAATTTGAGCAACATCAGAACCGTTTACATTATACTTGTCACGCAAGATAATTGGTTTGTTGTTGAAAGTTGTGAAAGAAGCGTCAACTGAATTACCAGCTTTTTCAGTTCCTTTAGAGTATTCAGATCCGTAAACAAATACTTTTACGTCGTCACCGGTAACTGTAATACCAGATACCTCACCGTAAGTGTCTACAGTTACAGTCTGACCTACTACGTCTTTTACATAAGCTTTTTGAGTTGTAAATCCTTTAGACACAACAATTGTCATTCCTTTTCCGATTAAGTGACCGACTGGGAATGTAAGGTTAGTTGTATCTACTACTGTTACATCGTCATAAGCGATATGTAATCTACCTTGCTCAGACCATACTACTTGATCAGAAGCCATAGGCATTTCAGCCCCAACCATACGTAAAAATCCAGAGATAGTACGGTTACCGTATCTCTCTACTTCTTTTTCGTATACTTCAGGTAGAAATTGTTGTGTAAAATCCATCTCTCCTACAGAAAGATAGTTGTCACCGAACAACCCTTTAATAGGGCGTGGAGTTAAGTGACTTAAGTTTGCCAACGAGGTTGGCGAAGTTGCAAATGCCATTTTATTATTTTTTAATGGTTAATTATCTTTTTTTAATTTTCAACTTTGAACCACTAACACTATTGTTTGGAACTGCACGTATTTGCCAACCATTTGCCGTAGTAACTTTCTCATGAGTCCCTCTCGGATCCATATCTACGTTTTTAGATTTTTCAATACTGCTTTTCATTGCATCAGCTTTACCTTGTTCGTAAAAGTGATTAGCAACAGCATCAGCATTCATTGCTGTAAATAGAGATTTGTGATATCCCTTAGCGTCTATCATTTCATTTTTGTCGTTCAAGAACTTCTTGACGAAATTATTGATGTCGCTTTGAGTGTCTTTAACCTCCGTGGTATCTTTAACTTTAAACCTATACTTTTTGTCTCCAACAGAATAATCAAAACCTTTGAAATTCTCACTAAAAACAGTATCAGTTTGCTGTAAAAATATTTTTGCTTGTTGTTCGTTTTCCTTTTTAACGGTTTCTTGTTCTTTATTGTACCTACTAAAAAAGTCAACGGCTTTTTGTTGTTCTGGATTTAATTTTGACCCAGCTTTAATTTCTTCGTAATAATTGTTTTTAAGTTTTTCAAGATGTTGCTTTGCTTTAGCAGCTTCTTCTTTAAAAGCAATTTTAGCTTTACGTATTTCTTTTGGCTCATCTAACTCTTCGTCATATGAAAAGTCTTCCATAAGAAGCTCTATGTCTTCTTTATCTAAGTGAGGTTTAGTGGTTTCATAATATTCTTTAATAAGCTGTGCTTCGTTTAATGCAGAATAATCGGTATTAAGCTTTACATAGTCTTCTAAACTTCCGCCTGTGTCATTCATAAAGTCAACAACTTTTTGAATATTTTCTGGCAAATCAATGCCAGCGTCGGCTTGGACTATAGCTTGTTCAACTTGCTCAGTGAGCTGCTCTACTTGTTCAACAACTTCTTCTTCAGTTACTTCTTCGAGAACAGTTGATTCTTCTTGTTCGGGCTCCCGTACTTCTTCAACCACTTTTTCGCTGTTGCTACTGTCTTGGGATTTTCCGACAACAGCATTGCTGTCATCTGTGCTTTGCTCTTGAACGGCATCTTCTTTATTGAGTTTAGTAAAATCTACTTTTATTGTGCCTTCATCATCCTGGGATACAGGCGAATCTACATTTTGCTCTGGTGCTTTATTTTCAGCAGCAGGCTGCTCTTGGACTTCCTCTTGGGAGTCAAGAACCTCTTCTTGGTTTTCTAACATGATAAAATATTATATAATTATTACTATTATTATTACCTAGGCTCGAAGGAACCTAAGTCAAATCCTCCGCCAATGATGTCGTTTCCGCTAGATTCGAAGCTTTGAGGAGGCGTATTGTTTTTTCTTTGCTCTATAAGTTGGCTTTGTTGCGTTGCTTGCAGCTTTGTTCTTTCGTCTTTTCTGTCTTCTTTTTGTGTTTCTTTCTGTGCTTGACCTGATGTCTCTACGCCTTTTAATTGCATATTATATTGAAATTCCTGAGCCATCAATTCTTTTTTAGCCGCAACCTCAGCTTGCATTTTTTGCAATTCAAAATTATTTTCCATTTGTAACAACTGAGCTTTTTGAGACGTTAAAGCTTGATTCTTTTGTACTTCAGCAGCGGCAGCTACCTCTTGAGCTTGCGCGTTTGCTTGCGCTTGAGCTTGTATATTCTGCTGCTGTATTAGCTGGTCTTGCTCTTGCTTACGCTTTCTACGTATTTTTAAAACTTGATTTGCTAACTTTATATTTTTAATTTCTCTTATGTCAATTGCATCAGATAGATCTATAAGGCCAGCCGACAAAGCTGTCTGTATGTTATTTTCCAACATTGAACGTTCGTCATCGTCTGGCGCTAATTCTAAAAATATACCAAAATCATAAAGATGCAAATCGGACATTTCTTTTAATGTAGCGACATTATGCCCACCTATTTTTTGTACAAAAGCATCTCTTGATGGTGAATATTCTAATATATCTGATATCCTTAATGATAAGCACTCCGCGGTTTGAGCAGTTATAAAAAGACCAGCATCCAATATATGCCTTGTTGCGGTATTAGAATTCGCAGCGGCCATTTTCTGAATACCAACTAAAGCTCTTGAATCAGGCGCACTGCCATCTCTGGCTTCATTAAGACCTGTGACATCGCGTATCATTTGTAAATAATAATTATACGTAGATATTAAAGACTGTAATTTTTGACCACCAGATCCGCTTGCTATTTCCTGTACGGGCACTTTACCAGGGTTCATATCACCCTCTTGAGTAAATGATCTTCCTATTACAGAACCTGTTTGGAAAAACATATTTAAGGCTTCCTGCGGATTATAGTTTGTTCCATTACCCAAATCTATTTCAGCTAAGCCGTCAGCGTCAAGATAAACACCGTCTGGTATCATTCTTGCCATCACTTGCTGTAATTTAAGATGCGTTAGCTGTATCATATCAGCAAATCCCGTTATACGGCTAACTATAGATTCAATTTTGCCCTTATACATTCTTGGGGCAACAATACTATAATTCATGAGCACTTTAGTGTGATCACTTTTTGGGCGCATCATATTTTTTGCCATATCCCATTTTAGCAAAAAGTCAGTTCCTAAAACCAAAACACCCTCATATAAAACCTCTAATGACCTTGAAAGTTTTCCAAATTGCTCTTCAAGCATTTCAATAGGCGGATTGAATTGATCGTCTCTTACTAATATTTTACTTGCTCCTGTGGCGGTTTCTTTAACTTTATAAACTTCATTCATATAAGTCTTAAAATTAAAGTACAGTATTTGTACGGTGTTACTGTCGGACTGATCGTAATTTCTCATAGTCCTGTCGTAAAAGCCATTGTTTTGAAAGCCCTGCTTAGATATCTGCTCTAGGTCTTCTTGTGTTAAATCGGGGAACTGCTTTTTTAGTTCATTTAAAGGTATACTTTTAACCTCGCCGCAATAATATATATCATCAAAATATGGTGATTCAGTGTACGAATAAACTAAATTAGCAGGGTCAACATAATCAACAACAACACCCTCGGATTTGCTAAATCTATTTTTTACAGCTCCAACACCTATAACAGATAGGTCGTATATAACTCTTTTCTTTGTTAAATCATAATTATTACCTTTTAACAAAGTTTGTATTGCCTGCTCTTCAGCTAACTCTACAGCTTGTTTATACGTTAGCTGCATATGTAGCTCTAATTCTTCTTGGCTATCGGGTAAAAGATCTGGATTGTTTTCAAAAAGATTAATACCAAATTCTGCTTCTGCAAATTCGTTTAGCTCTTTGGTCTGCATATCACGTATAATGGATTCCATATAAGCAGTTCTTTTGCTTACGCCATAAGGATCTTGTGAATAAGCTTTTATATCAAAAGACCTTTCTGAAATACCATTAACTAATATGTCTACAAATTTAGAAATAATTGGTACTGGTTTCCAGTCTAAATTAAGATATGATAAATCCCCGTTTATTGATAATTCATCTTTATACTTTTGTATTGGCTGTTCGCCCCTTGCGTATAATCTTAGATGATGAAATGTATTTTGATTGCTTCTATATCTCGAAGTGCCGGAGTCCGATTTAAACCACTCGTCCTGAATGGCTCTACCTACCCGAAGGCCATACTCTGATGACATTTTTTCTTCGTCACTAGCAACTTGGCTAGGAAAAAAACTTTTTACAACTGACTCAGCCATACGTTATTTTATTATTTTCGATATTGTACCGCTATTTTTATATTTAGCAATATTTAAATTTAACTTTTGTTTTTGAACAGGAGCAACTGGCCTATATAAATGCCTATTACAGGCCATTATAGCAAGCCCCGAGCTTATAGCGGCGTCAAACTTTGTTCTTTTATTTATATCAAATTTCGCCCAATCGTTTAGGGTGCTGTTGAAATACATGTCCCCATATTGACCATCTGCTTTTAAACCTACGTATTTATCTATATAAGCTTCTATAGCAGCTGCGTGAGCTTGTTTAATATCTTCGCTGGAGTTTGGAATTCCGCCTATTTCTTTTTCAGCTACCGATAACTTATTCCATATCTTATCCGGTCTGTTCATTGAGTAGCCTCTGTATCCTCTTCTTTTGAAATAGTACAATAACCTAGGTTTGTTATTTTCAGCTAATATAGGCATTCCGTAAAACACGCAAGCCATAAGCACATCTTCAAAAAACATTTCAGAAGTTTGAGGTCTTGCAATGTATTCTAAAAAAAATGAATTTGGAGGAGCATTTTCCATACTAAATTTAGTCAACCCATGTAATGCGCCCTTAGACCCCTTACCATCAACCGTTCCTGATATATCATAACTATCGCACCCAAAAGCGCCAATATGTTCATTGCCAGGGAATCTAAGACCATTTTTTGTGTATTGCTTATTTTGCAATTCATAATTAGGAACCCAAGTTATTTTAAACCTACCGTTCGGGTTTGGTGTAAATTTAACCTTAGTGTCTTTTATTCCATTTTCCCACGAAAAGCTACCAATATTTACTACATTAGTACTTGATAAATCTTCATTATAATCTATTTGTTCGTATAATTTAACAAGATTAAATATACTGTTTTTTGTTTCATCTCTAAACGCATGCTCTTCCGTGCGCGGAAACTGCCTATAAAACTCATTTAAAGCGTCCTGGTCGCCTTTTAATCCTTCCGCTTCATTATTCCAATGCTCGATGACTCCGACCTCGATGGCTTCCCCGTGTGGGCCAATACAGCCCGCTGGTGGGTCTTCGAATACAGGCATCCCATGATTGTCAATGAATCCTTCGTAGTTCCATTCCATAGGAATGAACAAAGAATATAATCCTGACTTAGTCTGTCCATTGCGGTTTCTTTTCGTGACGTCTGAGTCATTATAAAGCTTTTTAAAATTTTCGCCTCCTTTATCTAAAGCGTTTGACGTTGATCCCATCATACACTTACCGATAATTCTTGCTCCTAGCCTTAGTGTTGTTTTCGTAACCCTCCAGTTGTTGAGGATGTTGTCCGGCCTTTCCCA
>UPTG01000928.1_pt1 | contig 22769 bp, 22 predicted proteins | sample 2160121 | NCBI WGS metagenome assembly UPTG01 (sample SAMN06266255, study PRJEB28933) | marine metagenome | isolation source: Columbia River Estuary | place: USA:Columbia River Estuary, USA | collected 2014-07-27
GCGATAGCCAAGAAACAGTTCTCGGACTGATCAATGAATACCAGCAGGCGGGCATTTCAAACCTAGTGGCACTGCGTGGCGACCTGCCCTCGGGTATTGGTGGCACCACACAGCTAGTGCATGCTAATGAATTAGTGGCACTGATTCGGGAAAAAACCGGCGATCACTTTGATATTAATGTGGCCGCCTACCCAGAAATTCACCCTGAAGCCGAAAGCTACAGTAAAGACATCTACTGGTTAGGCGAAAAGTTTAAGGCTGGTGCTAATCGCGCGATTACCCAGTATTTTTATAATCCTGACGCCTATTTTCAATTTGTCGAAAACTGTCAAAAAGCCGGCATCGACAAGCCTATAGTCCCCGGTATTATGCCTCTAACTAACTTCCAGAACCTTCTTAGATTCTCTGAAAACTGTGGTGCAGAAATTCCACGCTGGTTGCAGTGGCAACTCAAAGAGCGCAAAGATAATCAAGAAGATTTAATCAACTATGGTATCGAAATTGTCTCTAATTTATGTGAAAAGCTGATGGCTGGTGGTGCACCGGGGTTACATTTTTACACCATGAATCAGTGGCAAATTTCCGATAAGCTCTGTCAAAATATCGGGCTGGAAAGCAACAGCTAAGCCATGCGTATTCCCAGAGTTTATTCCCCGCAAACCATGGCCATTGGCGACTGCATCGAGCTTGAAGCCGGTGCAGCAAGGCATTTGACCTCAGCGTTGCGAATGAACTCTGGCCAGCTTATTACCCTGTTTAATAGTCAGGGGGGCGAATATGTTGCAGAGCTAGTCGAAGCTAAAAAGGGCAAGGCCACAGTACGTATCACTGGCTTTGATCAAACCGATCGCGAATCGTCACTGTCTATTCATTTAGCTATTGGTATTTCTCGTGGTGAACGCATGGATTGGATTATGCAAAAAGCCACTGAGCTTGGCGTGAGTGAAATCACCCCCCTGTTTACCGAACGCTGTGAAGTAAAACTCAGCGGTGATCGACTCGACAAAAAGGTGGGTCACTGGCAACAGGTAGCTATTAGTGCCTGTGAACAGAGTCAGCGCAACCGAGTACCTCAAATCAATAAGCCCTTAAAACTAGACCAGTGGCAAACCCACTGTGATAGTTCACTTAAATTGGTGCTTCACCATCGCACTGAATCACGTCTTGCCGACATGCCTCAGCCCAGCGGGCAGATCGCCCTGTTAGTTGGCCCCGAGGGTGGTCTTAGTGAACGCGAAATTGAACAGGCTATAGCCCAAGATTTCCAAGCGCTTGCGTTGGGGCCAAGAGTACTGCGAACCGAAACCGCGCCCTTAGCGGCAATCTCTATCCTGCAATCCCTTTGGGGAGATATGGGCTAGTGACAATCAGACGAGGTAATGCAGATGCTAATTTTCTAGCACCCGTTATTGCCCTGTTTTTGCTATTTTCTTCCTCGACTCAAGCCAAAGATGCCCGCCAAGCGCTAGGCACCATATACTGCGATGGCGGTATCCGTGGCATAGCCACGCATATTCAATCACCCCAAGGGGTTGATCCTAATCAATCTATTATTGTGACTGCCGCGCATGTAATTTATAACCCACAAACCGACCAGCTATTTAAACAATGTCATTATCGACCGCAGAATAAGCGACTTAGCGGTATTGGCTTTGAAACCCTCTCTTCTCACAGCTACTCGGTAAACAATAAGAATAAAATTGCTCAAGCCGAGAGCGACCTTGTTTTTGTACAACTCAAAAAAACAGCCCATCAGCCTAGGCTTAAGCTAGCGCAGGATTTTTCTAATGTAGCGTCAGAGTTTTCTTTGATAAGCTCTGATTTAGACGGTTTTAAACTGACTAGATGTAGCAAAATTGACCACCCCCATCTCAATAGCGACAAATTACTGTTACATAACTGCCCTGTCCAACAGGGTAGCTCGGGAAGTCCTTTATTAAACGCAAGCGGAGATGTTATCGCCATACATGGCGGAAGATTTACTGTTCAGACAGCAAAGGACAGCAAGGAAAGTACTGAATGGATTGGACAGGCGAGGCGCATTGATTCAAAGATTGGTTTTAGTTTAGACCTTTAAACACCAATGGTATTAGTCGCTCGCCAGGACATTAAAAACCTTTTCCCATAACAAATAGCCGAGGTAGGCCACTAAAAAACACGAATCACGATGCTGTACGTGGAATAGACTAGTTTAATTTCACTTTGCTTATACTCAATACCTAGGTGCTTAAATGGATTAGCCCAAGGATTGAATGCAAACTGATATTTGCCTTTCACGGTTACGAGCTGCAGGACCTTAACTGGGATGAACATCTGTTTTGCTTTATAAAAGTGGGCGGACTCTACTTCTGAAAAGGGGATATTCCAGCTCCCACACTCAATACGATCCTCATAAACTTTAAAAAAACCCCGCTTGGCAATAGTCCAATTGTGAGAGAATCTAACCTCTTCACCCTCTCGATTCGTTGCCTTACAAAAACACCTGTATTTCACTCGAGTCCTTTTAAAAAATTACACCGCAATAATCGGTGTGAGGTACGAGCATCAGACAACGTAGACGCGCAGTTAGTTGCATTCGCAAAGATCTCACTTATTGACTCTAATTACCGCCGTTGATGCCAATTTATCATGCCAACCCTGCTTTCGCTTATCAAAGGCGACCCAGAGTATCCCCAAAAGCAAACAGTAAAAAGAGGGCAAATAGCCAATGTATCTGATTAAGGCCTGACGAAAACTAATAGGCCCTGATGTTTTGGTATCAACAATTTTTAATTTCAAAAACATCTTACCGGGTGTTGCAGAGAAGCGCAGCCACAATAAAATCGTAAGAGTGATTGGCAATATAAGCTCTAACAAAATATGCCATACGCCCAAATATGACAAAGGCCCACTATTGAGGTATTGGCCAAAACCATAAATTAATGGCAACGGTATCAACAGCAAAATAAACAAGATACTGTCAATTATAATCGCGCAAAATCTTAGCCAAAAGCCCGCATAAACAACATTATTTTTAGCATCTTCCATGACACTGGTCTCCTACCCATGTATTAACCCTGAATAAGGTAACTATAGACCAGTTAAAAGTGCCTATCGGTTCTAACTCTGTTTATTACATATCTGAAAAAGGGTTTTCCAAATCAAAAGCGACCTCTTGAGCATAACCAGGAATGCTAATACCCTCTTTTGTAATCTCAACTTTATCTTCGTCAACTAAGGCTTCACCAAAACGATAAACAACATCTAATTCAGCCGCATCGGCGCGATTGGCATAGGCTTCGGCGTTATTTCTCGTGGTCTCGCGCTTGGCAAAGTAGGCTTCAAGCTGATCACCATAGCGAGCTGCCATCATTTTTTCTGCTTGCTGGGGAGACAGCACAACGGCGGTTGCGTTATTGCCGCCAAAACCCTTCGAGTTAATAAAGGCGACATGCATATTCTTTTCACTGGTATTCATGTCTTGTAGTGGGAACACTGTGTGTTTTTGATTCACATCATCAGCCACTTTAGTAATGGTTTTTATGCCAGGAATAATTTGATACTTAAAGGTTCCCAATGCTGACATCAGCTGATCACCACTGGCCGTCGAAATGGTATGGCCCACATAGGATTTAACTGCAGTCACCGGCCAGTCATTAATATCAAAGGCTTCGGCTACGCGGTTAATTAAATTAGATTCTGTGGTGCGGTTCGCTGGCGTACTAGAACCATGAGCATGCACAAAGCTGTGCTTTTGAACTGTTTCTTTGCCGACAATACTCGCTGCAGAGGCCACGGCCTTAGCAAAAGAAATCGTATTCCCGACGCCCGGCGCAGAAATAGACTTTTTAACGCCATCGGCATTAATAAAGATTTCGGGTATGGCGCCATGAACATCTGCACCTAGCTCGACAGTTAGCGCATCGTCCATCAAAACAACGTACTGGGTTCCCTCAGCTAGGGTAAAGCCACAGTTTTCACCAAAAGGACGGCTAGCACGACGCCAATCGGGCTTATCTGCACCGTCTAATTTGGCTAAATTTTCATCGCTACCTAGGGCACTCATATTCGAGAAGCCTTCGGATACCTCGGGCATTATGACTGATTCTGCATTACCCACAACAGCCACGCGACGGACACCACTACGAATATCGCGAACCGCTGCCTGCAAACAATAAAGAAAGGTAGCACAGGCACCGGTAATCGCTTCAGTATGGCCAACACTGCCAAGAACATAGGCGTTAACAAAATCGGCAGGCATGGAATTCAGGCCCATGGGCACCTGCTTGGCTGTGGTTCGGCCACCTTTTTGGCGCGCCTGAAATAGACCACCAAAACCTTCTTCGCTCATTTGGCTAAAACCGCTCGAGGAGTAAACACCTATCTGATCTGGCTTAACGGAATCGGCAATGGTTTGCCATTCTACGCCCACGGAATGCAGCGCATCACTAGCGCCCATTAAGGCCATTTGTAATGTACGAGGATGAAAGCGCGCGTTGTAATGATCTGCAGGATCAAAACCCTCGGGCAGTTCCCCTGCAGCTTTTGCCGCCAACTCGTAGTCAGAACCCACTAAAAGGTCGCTATCTTCGCTTAACTTAACCTCAAAGGTACCGTCCTGTAGATCGGTTAACTGCCAATGCTTGGGTGTCACTGTGGGTAAGTCGCGCTTAGCAATGGTAAATACCGGCTGTGACTCTGCGCTTGCACTGAGACTTACTTTTTTATTGCCAGAAACTGCACCGGGATCAAAGGAAGTAATTTTTCTAACTAAGGTACCACTCAATACAGTATTGCGAAATTCTTGATTTACCTGAGTCGCATCAAGTATTTGACCGTCTGAAGTTTCATACCCCTGCTCTGAAGCCTTAACTAACCCCATCAAACAGGCAAGACTAACAACCGTTTGCTGCTGCTGACTTTCTGGCAGTGATTCAAGGATCATGCGGCGAAACGCCTGATGTGATGAACTGCGACCGGCCGCATTGTAGCCGCCGTAACCAACAATAAGTGGTAGTGAAACTGACATTCCCTCTTTCCTTTATAAATTAAACTTATAGTCTAAGTGTAATCGCATTTTTCACTTATATATTTAATATTTAAGCCATATTCATTAATTTTTAAGACTTTTATGGTATATTTAGGGTATGAATTTCAATCTCACCCTTTTACTTTGCGACAATATGCTGGTTTCTAGTACTACGCTAGCAGCAGAAATTTTCAAATTTGCGCAAACGGCGGCCGTTGCTAATCGCGATGACGTGAAGGAAGTTAAGATTCGCTGGCTTAGCCCAAATGGGAAACCCGTTAAAACCTCTGCGGGCTTCGAGCTTCAACCAACCCATAGTATTGATGACGTATTTGACAGTGATCTTGTCCATATCCCTGCCATGTGGCGCAATCCAAAGCCGGTGGTTGATCAATGCCCATCTTATATTCCATGGCTTCAGAACCAACATAAAAAAAATTCTAAGTTCACCGCTGTGGGAACGGGAGTCTGCTTTCTGGCTGAAGCAGGACTGCTAGACGATAAACCGGCTACTACCCACTGGCATTATTTTGATCAATTTCAGCGGCGTTATCCAAAAGTGCAGCTGGAGCGCCAACGGTTTACCACGCAGGCCGGTAATATTTATTGTGCGGCTAGCGTGAATGCCATGGCTGAATTAATTATGCATCAGGTTGAGCGAATTTTTGGTCGGGTTATTGCTCGACAGGCACAGCGTAACTTTTTTCACGAGATCCGTAATTTATCTGAATCAGCAAGCCTTGAAAGCGAAAGACAAAGAAAGCATGGCGATGAGGCTGTGGCGCAGGCACAAATATGGATTCAGGATAATCTAGCAAAATCAATCAGTGTGCCCAGCTTAGCGGCTCAATTTAATATGACCACCCGAACATTTAATCGGCGCTTTAAGACTGCTACCGGCCAGACTCCAGTGGATTATATGAACAACACACGTATGACATTCGCCTGTGACTTATTAAAGAACACAGATTTATCGATTTTGGAAATTGCCGGATTTAGCGGATTTAAGGACGCGACTTGGTTTTCATCACGCTTTAAGAACTGGTCTGGCGATACGCCGAAGGCGTACCGCCAAACTGTTAGAGCAAAGTTATTTGACTAAGCGCAAAGCCTAAATAGCTCTTACGCGAATGACACCTTCAACCTGCTCTACCTTTTGTAGCATTGCAGCAGAGATATCGCCTTCAACATCGATAATGTTATAGGCTACTTCGTTGCGACTCTTATTCACCATGTCGACAACATTCAGCTCAAAGTCAGCCAATATTGATAGCACGCTACCCAAAACTTTAGGAACATTTTGGTTGGCGAAGGTTAAACGACTACCGCCATTGCGTGTTAGCTTAGTAGGCGGAAAATTAACTGAGTTATGGATATTGCCATTTTCAATGTAATCCATCAGTTGATTGGCTGCCATCACCGCACAGTTCTCTTCTGCTTCTGCTGTACTAGCACCGATATGCGGCATCGCTAGAACATTTGCTTTGCCCAAGAACTCAGGGGTTGGGAAGTCACAGATATAGCCGGCAATTACGCCGTTATCCAATGCCTTCACCATATCTTCTGTGCTAACAATTTCTTCACGCGCAAAATTTAAAATCTTTGCTGTGCTTTTCATTCCGCTTAATGTTTCAGTATTAATCAGATGTTTTGTCGCAGGAATAGCTGGGACATGCAAGGTAACGAAATCAGATTTTGCCAATAGAGCTTCAAGACTATCCATGCGCTCAACCTGACTTGAGAGCTGCCATGCCGCTTCAACTGAAATTGCGGGATCATAGCCAATTACGTCCATACCTAAATCGAGCGCAAGATTGGCAATAATAGAACCAATAGCACCCAGACCTACAACACCCAAGGTTTTACCGGTAATTTCTGAGCCAGCAAAACGCTTTTTCTCTTTTTCAAGCAACTTGCCCATCTCGCCAGCATCATCCATATGGGTTAAGCCTTGAACATAGTTCATGCCGCCATAGATGTCGCGAGAGCCTAAAAGTAGACCAGCTACAATAAGCTCTTTTACCGCGTTGGCATTAGCGCCCGGAGTATTGAATACCACAATACCCTGATCGGTATAATCAGCAACGGGTACGTTATTTACACCAGCGCCCGCTCTTGCAACGGCTAACAAACTTTCCGGAACCTGCTCCTCATGTAGCTTTTGGCTTCGCAAAATAAAACCTTGAGGATCAGATAGGTCACTGCCTACCTCGTATTTGTCCGCTGAAAAACGGCTAAGGCCTTTGGAGGAGATTGCGTTATAGGTACGAATTTTGTGCATATTTAATTCTCTATTAGTTCTTTTCAGTTATTGGGCAACTTGTGTGTAGGCCCATTCTAGCCAAGGGAGTAATGCTTCTACATCTGACTGTTCAACAGTCGCGCCACACCAGATTCGCAAACCTGCTGGGGCATCGCGGTAAGCGCCAATATCAAAGGCGACCGCTTCTTCTGCAAGCAGTGCTACCATCTGCTTGACTTGATCGGCGTCAAGGTCAAGGCTCAAACAAACACTGGTGTTTGAAATTTGATCCGGCTCTTGAGCAAGAAAATCAATCCATGAGTTTGAATCAACAAACCCTTTAATCACCGCTAAGTTAGCTTCAGATTTAGCAATAGCACCAGGCAGACCGCCAATGGAGCGAACCCACTGCAATGCATCTAAATAGTCTGCAACACAAAGCATAGATGGCGTATTAATGGTTGCGCCACGGAAAATACCTTCTATTAACTTACCGCCTTTGGTAAGACGGAAAATTTTTGGCAATGGCCATGGTGGGCTGTAGGACTCAAGTCGCTCAACTGCACGTGGACTTAAGATGATCATGCCATGTGCACCCTCACCGCCCAACACTTTTTGCCAGCTATAGGTAACTACATCAAGCTTTTCCCATGGCATATCCATAGCAAATACTGCAGAGGTTGCGTCACAGATAGTAAGGCCCGTTCGATCATCACTGATCCAATCGGCATTCGGAACTTTTACCCCAGAAGTGGTGCCGTTCCAAGTGAATATGCAGTCATTGTCTGGGTTTGCCTGAGACATATCTGGCAGAGAGCCATAGTCCGCAGTATAACTATTAAGATTATCAAGCTTTAGTTGCTTGACGGCGTCTGTTAACCAGCCGCGGCCAAAGGATTCCCAAGCGAAGATATCTACCGGACGCTGTCCCAGCACTGACCACATAATCATTTCAACAGCACCCGTATCTGATGCTGGCACAACACCCACACGGTAGCCCTCGGGCAAGCCCAAGATTTCAGCCGTTTCAGTACAGGCTAAACCCAGTGCTTTTTTACCCAAAGAGGAGCGGTGTGAGCGCCCTAAAGTGTCTATTTGTAGTTGATCAAGGCTGTAACCTGGACGCTTGGAGCAGGGGCCTGACGAAAAATTTGGGTTATTTGGCTTTGTATTTGGTTTCATATTTTTTGCTTTGGCTATTGCCATTCTCTCCAACTTTAAAAATAAAGAGCCACCGATTAACTCGATGGCTCAAAAGTCGCATTGGGTGATAATCAACTATTTATTCTTGGCGGCGCGCTCTTTTGCAATAAGAAAATCAGCCACTTTTAGCATGCCTGAAAAACCACCAGCCTTGGTTGTGCTTACACGGTATTTCCCATTGACGATGATCTCTGGGGTGCCGCGAACGCGATAGGCACGTACTCTCGATTTTGCTTGGTTTACCATACTAGTAGCACCAAAGGAGTTAAACGCACTAGAAAATTTTTCTTTGCTCACGCCTTCAGCAACAAAAATTGCCTCAAAGTCGTTTTGTTTCTTAATCGACTTTTTCTTTACATGAATGGCATCAAAAATCGGCATATGTACCTTATCCAATACATTCAAAATTTTAGCCGCATAATAAGCTCGCGCATAAGGCTCGAGACCTGACTGCCATACTGCTGGCGTACTTTGAAAATCAACATCAGCAGGTAGCGCTTTCACCCAAGGGTGAAGATCAGTCTGAAAATTAAAACAATGTCCACAGGTGTACGAAAAAACTTCATTGATCTCAATTTTCTCTGAATTAGCAGTACGCACTGCCTGAGGTAAAATATCGTAATGCTCACCCGCTTTAAACGCTTCATCTGCCGCTTGGCACATAACCAGCGGAGCTAGAGCGAATACAAAAACAATTCTTTTAATCCATAGCATCGTTAATCTCCTTTCAAACCAATGTAAGCTTTAATTAAGCTTAGTTTAATCCTGAAATATAGTTGGCAAGCGCTTTGATTTCTTTGTTACTAAGCGCCTGTGCCACACCCTGCATTATTTTGGCATTGGAGCCTGAATTACGCTCACCACTACGATAAGCTTTAAGCTGCTTCTCGGTGTATTCCGCGTATTGTCCACCAAGGGCTGGGTAGCCAGCAGGTCCGTTACCCTTGCCTGAGGGCGAATGGCAGGCTATACAGGCAGCAACACCAGTTTTTAGATTGCCCGCTCGGTACAGTTTTTCACCTAGCTTAAGAACTTTTTCCGGATCATCCATGCCTATTAAAGTAATATCTTTGGCACCTGCAATCTGCAAAGATTGGCTGTTGTAGTAAGCTGCCATATCCTGAAGATCTTGATCCGTCATGTAATCAAGGATCCCCGTCATCTCTACAATAACTCGCTCACCGGCCTTTACGTGGCGCAATTGAGCTGTTAGGTACTTTTCACCTAGCCCCGCAAGTTTTGGAAACGAAGGAATTGCACTGTTGCCATCTTGACCGTGGCAACCCGCACAGCTAGCAGTTTTTAGCTTGCCTGCTTGTGCATCACCCGCAGCCCAAACAGGTGCGATTAAAAACATCGATAATAGGCCGTAAACAAAAAAGATTCTTTTCATGGTTATTCCAAATCTCATAATCCGTTAGAATAGTCGGGCATATTGTTACTATACGCGCGAAAAATTAATAGGTGGTTAGCTCGTTGAGCATTTGCCGGCGCATTATATACCAATAAACTGCTTTTCTTAAGCAAATTACACTGTCTTTTTATGGATTTTAAAAAAGTGAATTTTAATACTGTTAAATTTTTGATCAGCGCCCAGACACTTCAACAGTGCCCTGCTGACACGGGTAGCGAAATTGCTTTCGCAGGCCGCTCTAATGCTGGGAAATCAAGCGCTATCAATACGCTGACTCGCAATAAAAGTCTGGCTCGAACCAGTAAAACACCGGGTCGAACTCAGCTTATCAATCACTTTGAGTTGACGCCAGAAAGTCGTCTTGTGGATTTGCCGGGCTATGGTTATGCCAAGGTGCCAAAAGAAATTAAAGCCAAGTGGGATCGCAATCTTGCTGAATACCTACAAAATCGCAATAGCTTATGCGGCTTGGTTCTTTTGATGGATATAAGACATCCGCTGCAAGATTTCGATCGACAGATGCTTAATTGGGCGGCTCAGGCAGGTCTTCCCGTGCATATTTTGCTCACTAAGGCGGATAAACTTAAACGCGGCCCTGCAATGAGCTCGTTATTAGGGGTTGAAAAATTACTGCGCGACATGGATCCCGGCTTTACCCTTTTAAGCGCACAAATTTTTTCTTCGTTGAAGAAAACTGGCCTAGAAGAGCTTGAGAAAAAGCTGGCTAGCTGGCTTGAGGACTAATACACCCGTCTGTTTTAGATTGGCAAAAAAAAGACCCTGAACAAATTGGCTCAGGGTCTTGCTTGCTACTTGGAGAGTTCACACTCAAATTCTCACTAGGGGAAGAGAATTCATAATTGTTGCTTGCACTAATTTAGACCGCAGTTCTGAATTAAGTTCCCCATATTTTAAAAAAAATTATTTATTTTTTAATGAGCCTCATCCCAGTTATCTCCAACCCCTACATCTACAACTAACTTAACCTGCAGGCTCGCTGCATTTTCCATGCATTCTTTGATGCCAATAATAACCTGCTGATGTTCGCTTTCAGGCACCTCAAGCACTAGCTCATCATGCACCTGCATAATCATTCGGCTTTTGAGCTTTTGATTTCTCAGCCAGTTATCTACATTGATCATCGCCAGTTTAATAATGTCTGCTGCCGTGCCCTGCATGGGCGCATTAATTGCCGTGCGTTCTGCCGCCTGACGACGCATACCATTTCGGCTATTAATTTCCGGTAAATACAGTCTTCTACCAAAGTGAGTTTCTACATAGCCTTTTTCAGCCGCGCTGTGGCGCACCTGATTCATATAGTCTTGCACACCGGGATACCGCTGGAAATAAAGCTCAATATATTCTGCTGCCTGCTTGCGCCCGATATTTAATTGCTTCGCCAAACCAAACGCTGACATGCCGTAAATAAGACCAAAATTGATGGCCTTTGCACTGCGCCGCTGATCGATTGTGACCTGTGCTAAATTAACGCCAAATACTTCAGCCGCTGTGGCTCTATGAACATCTTGTCCCTGCTCAAATGCTTTTAGTAAATTCTGGTCGCCTGACAGGTGCGCCATAATACGCAATTCAATTTGCGAGTAATCCGCGGCTATTAGCCTATGCCCTTCAGGCGCTATAAACGCTTGCCTGACACGACGCCCTTCAGCCGTTCGAATGGGTATATTTTGTAGATTGGGGTCAGAAGATGAAAGTCTTCCCGTTGCAGTGCCGGCCTGATGGTACGAGGTGTGAATGCGCCGCGTCGTGGGATTAATCATAACCGGCAGCTTATCGGTGTAGGTCGATTTTAATTTGGCCAGACCCCGATGCTCTAGGAGTACTTTGGGCAATGGATAATCCAGCGCTAACTCCTGTAAAACCTCTTCTTTGGTCGAGGGCGCTCCCTTGGCTGTTTTCTTTAACACCGGAATTTCTAATTTTGTAAATAAAATCTCAGCAAGCTGCTTGGGGGATGCTAGATTAAATTGCTGCCCTGCCAATTCCCAAGCTTGAGTTTCTAGTTCAGCCAATCGCTCTGCCAGTTCTTGGCTTTGTTGAAACAATAATGTGTCATCAACCAGCGCACCGGTTCGCTCAATGCGTGACAACACTTTTATGAGTGGTAATTCGATCTCTTCGAATAGAGTTTTTAAGGGTAATTCAGCCTTTACCTGTGGCCACAGTGCCTGATGCAATCGAAGCGTAATATCTGCGTCTTCGGCCGCATAGGGCCCAGCCTGTTCAAGGGCAATTTGGTTAAAAGTTAGCTGTGATGCGCCCTTACCTGCGATCTCAGTAAAGCTGGTTGTCTCAACATCTAGGTAATGTTGAGCCAAGCTATCCATATCATGTCGCGTTGCCACACTGTTTATAACGTAGGATTCCAGCATGGTGTCATAGGCAATGCCTGTAAGGTCAATGCCATGCTGTGCCAACACGCTTGTGTCATATTTTAAATTTTGACCCACCTTTTTGATCTGCGGGTCTTCAAGAATTGGCTTTATTGCCTCAAGCACCATTTCCCGCGATAACTGCGGTGGGGCGCCTAAATAGTCATGGCCAAAGGGAATGTAGGCGGCTTCGCCGGCTTCAACTGCAAGGCTAATTCCCACAAGATCTGCCACCATATAATTCAGGCTAGTAGTTTCAGTGTCTACAGCCATAAGCTGACTGTTTTGTAGTTTTTGTAACCAGTTTGAAAATTGTTGCTGGTCTAAGATGGTTTCATAATTAATGGTTGAAGGTGCAACTACCGATAACTGACTACGGGGCTCAATCGTCTGAGAATTTGATTTTGGCTGTGCTGGAGCGGAATCGCCCGATAGCTCATTAATCCAAGTTTTGAATTCTAAGTCGATAAATAAGTTAAGTAGCTTCTCGTTATCTGGCGCCTGATTAGCTAGCTCATCAACTGCAAGATCAACCTCTACATCAGTTTTAATGGTGGCTAATTGATAGGAGAGATAGGCTAGTTCGCGGTGCTCTTCAAGCTTTGCGGCCATAGTTTTCGCTCCGCGAAAACTCAAGGTTTCAACCTCGTCGAGACGCTGATAAATTGAATCAATGCCACCCAGCCCTTGGAGTAAGCCAAGTGCGGTTTTTTCGCCAACTCCGGGAACCCCCGGTATATTGTCAGATTTATCACCCAGTAGCGCTAGGAAATCAATAATTAACTCAGGCGGAATGCCAAACTTAGCTATCACCCCTTCCCTATCCAGCACGGCGTCAGTCATGGTGTTCACTAGACTAATATGCTCATTAACCAGCTGAGCTATATCCTTGTCGCCAGTTGAAATAACCACGGGCTGTTTTTTTTCAGTGGCCTGAACCGCATAGGTACCGATGACATCGTCTGCCTCAACACCCCCAATGCTAATCAGTGGCATACCCATAGCTCGAATAACATCATGTATGGGCTGAATTTGCGATCTTAGCTCATCTGGCATTGGTGGACGGTTAGCTTTGTAGTCGCTGTATATGTCATCGCGAAATGTTTTACCTTTAGCATCAAAAATAACGGCCGTGGTGCTGTCTGGGTAATCCTTTTGCAGGCGCCTCATCATGTTGATAACCCCCTTGACTGCACCTGTTGGCAAACCTTTGCTATTAGTGAGCGGAGGCAATGCATGAAAGGCTCGGTAAAGGTATGAAGAGCCATCAACAAGAATCAGAGGCGTTTTATCAGTCATAATTTCTAGCTTTAGTGGTTAATTCAATTAATTAAGGATACATCAATTTTCAAAGCAAGAAGCAAATTGCTTTGCCAAGCCAAACATATATGCCTCGTAGCTAGGCAGCTCATCTTTATATGCCACCGCCAATATATCTATTGTTCTTGTCGGTACTGCTAAGTCTTTAGCGATGCCAACAGCATCTTTTTGGCCATGCTGTGGCTCTACAAAAACACAGCTAACGTCCCTTTTTTCGCCCTCTAGGCGCAAATTATATTGTGTTTTCGCACCCTGCTGCTTTCCTAACATGTCGCGAATTGAAAGCCCCGACTGAAGATCAAATTCTTTAATAAAATAACCAAAACCTTGGTGATGAACGATGTAATTGCCCTGTTTGGCATTTTTTAGTCGAGCTTCTATATTTTGCTTAGCCTTTTGGCTGAATACATTGTCGGCCTTGATACCCAAACGATCAGACAATCGATGAACTAACTGTTTAACAATTTCAGGTGATAGCCAAATGTGCGGGTCAATACCACCATGATGGTCGTCATGATCATCATGTGAGCTCTCCTGATAATCCTCAACATGCTCTTCGTTATGTTCTAAGCCGTCTTTATGATCCTCGACATGATGTTCATTGTGAGCAGAGCCTTGGTGGTCAGCCTCTAGCAAGTCCATTGCCGTAACTAACTTTTCTAAGGGAACATTGGCGAACTGTTTGGCAGATCTAACCTCAAATTCTGGCCCAATCCACAATACTAGATCTGCATCTGCAATTTTTCGCACATCTGAGAGCTTAATGACAACATCATGTGGTGAAAGCGCCGCAGGCATTAGATATTCAATCGTCACATTATCTTTAAACGCCGATTGGGCAATAATTGCCAGAGGTTTAATACTGGTGACCAGTAACGGTTTGCCTTTTTCTTGGGCAGAAACTGCTGAAGCTAGAGAACATAACGCAAAAAATAAAGAAAGGCAGAAAGCCTTAAATGCAATGTTATAATATAACATAATTAATATATCACCAGTTTAATTCAGTAAAAAACACTTTTAGAGCTATATAATTCATAAATAGTTGTGTTATATTATAACATACCATTTATAACTATGGCTATTATATGCTCACTAATGCGCGCTTAGTCTACCAGCCACACGATCAGGTTCGCTCGATTAATGCCGCCCTAGATCGTGCTCACGAGATATGCGAAACCGCAAATGTACGCCTTACGGCAACTAGAGAGGCTATATTAAGACTACTATGGCAGAGCCATCAACCCTTAGGCGCCTATCAGCTACAGCAGCAATTAGCCAAGATTACCGACAAGCCCGTCGCACCACCAACCATCTACCGAGCCATTGAATTTCTTATCGATTTAGGCCTTGTGCACCGCATTCCTTCATTAAATGCCTTTATTGGCTGTCCATTTCCTAGCAGCGAACACAGCAATATCTTTTTAATCTGCGAAAGTTGTAAAACTGTAGCAGAAATAGCGGATAATAGGGTTAATACTTTATTAGAGACATTGAGTGATAAGGCTAACTTTAAGCCTAAGTCACAAACTGTAGAATTATTCGGTCTCTGTCCAAATTGTGAGCCTGGAGACAACAATGAATAGCCCGCTAATAGCCCTTGAATCTATCAGCAAGTCTTTTGCAGAGAAAAATGTTCTGCAAAATGTTTCTATGACTGTTAATAGGGGTGAAATTACCACCATTATTGGGCCCAATGGGGCCGGAAAGTCCTCTTTAGTCCGCGTTATACTCGGCCTGATAACCCCAGACCAAGGCAATATAAAAAGATCTAAGGATTTAGTGATTGGCTATATGCCGCAAAAAATTCATATAGACCCCACATTGCCAATTTCAACGTGCCGTTTTTTACAGCTAGCCAATACCTCCCATGATGCCTGCCACAAAGCGTTAGACCTTGTGGGCATTCCCGAGGTTAAAAACACCCCTTTTCATAAATTGTCTGGCGGCGAAATGCAGCGTGCACTGCTAGCCAGAGCGATTTTACGCCAACCCAATTTGTTAGTTTTGGATGAACCTGTTCAGGGCGTAGATTTCAATGGTCAAAACGCGCTATATGGTTTAATAGGGGAGTTAAGGTCGTCCTTAAATTGTGGAATCGTAATGGTTTCTCATGATTTACACCTTGTGATGTCTGCCACCGATCACGTTATTTGCCTCAATCATCATATTTGCTGTCAAGGCAAGCCTGAACAGGTAACTAAAGACCCTGCTTATCTGGATATTTTTGGTGAAACCGCGCTCTATAACCACCATCACAATCACCAGCAAAGCGTGCAGGGCAATGTGTCAGACGATGGCGGCAATCATCAACATGGGAAAGGGTGCCAACATGATTGATTTTTTGATTTATGCACTACTTGCCGGTCTGGGTGTTGCGCTTGTCGCGGGCCCCCTAGGTTGCTTTGTGGTATGGCGACGCATGGCATACTTTGGCGATACCCTTGCCCACAGTGCGTTGCTTGGGGTTTCGCTGGGTGTTTTATTAAATGTCGATCTTGGTATTGCTGTTACTGCAGTTTGCCTATTAATGGCGCTGGGGCTTGTAGCGCTAGATCATCAGGGGGTATTAGCACTAGATACCCTTTTAGGCATTCTATCTCATTCCTCTCTGGCCGCGGGACTGGTGGTAATTTCATTACTATCTGACGTCAGGGTAGATCTCATGTCCCTGTTATTTGGCGACTTGCTCTCAGTCACTAAAGCAGATTTATGGGTCATTTATTCAGGGGCAGGAATAGCCATTCTACTACTAGCAACCTTATGGAAGTCGTTGATTAGCATTACTGTGGAGCCAGAATTAGCAGCAGTAGAAGGGGTTAAGGTTGCCCGCGTACGCACAGCTTTAATGGTTATTACGGCATTAGTCATTGCAATTGCCATGAAAATTGTTGGGGTCTTATTAATTACCGCATTACTAATTATTCCCGCTGCCACCGCGCGCAGAATTAGCGCCACACCTGAATCAATGGCCATGGTTGCTAGTCTAGTTGCAATGCTAGCGGTAGTCTCTGGACTTGGCGCATCCTGGTATATTGACACCCCTGCAGGACCCTCCATTGTGATTAGTGCTACTCTAGCTTTTTGTTTGTCATTGGGGCTGAAGCAAAAAGGCTAGCCCCCAATCTATCGGCTGGTGCTATTAAATCTTAGCCAGCCCTTCAGTTAGCGCTTGCCATACTTCATCGGCGTCACTTTCGGCACCGCTGTTACTTTTATTATCTGTATCCAAAAGAACTGATCGACCTATATCCGCTGCCTTGGAGGCCTGTATATCGGTTTCATTATCACCAATCATGATGCAATCACTGGGCTTTAAGTCAAAATCTTTAATAGCTTGCAGCAACATACCTGGGGCAGGCTTACGACAGTCACTTTTTTTCAAATAGGGCGGTTGGGCTTTTTCAGGGTGATAGGGGCTGTAGTACAGGCCGTCAATTTCGCATTGATTTTCTACAAACTGCGCTTTCATCCATTCAGATAATCTTAGAAAATCGTCTTCTGTATAGTATCCGCGGCCAATACCCGACTGGTTAGTGGCAATAATAAGCTTATAGCCAAGTCGCTTAGCATGCTGGCAAAGCTCAAAAATGCCGGGCATAAAATCAAATTCTTCAATTTTATGAACATAACCATGATCAACATTAATAACACCGTCTCTATCTAGAAAAACCGCCTTATTGCTCATACCAATTTTTGCTCCCTCACAACAGTATCGAACATCCTTATAACCGACTCAGTTGTTATCTGTTTCATCAGCTCACTGCCTTTATTGCGTCGCCCCCAAGGAAGCTGCTGAGAAGACCTGCCATATTGCTGCTCTAGATTGTGATGATATACCTCAACCACATAATCTTGATATAAATAGGGCCCTGTTCGCGCGGGGTTTGAATGTGCATACAAGCCAATGACTGGCGTTCCCATGCAAACCGCCATATGCGCAGGCCCTGTATCTGGGGCAATCACTAGCGAAGCCTGTTCAAGCAAACATAAAAGCTGTTTTAATGAAGTCTTAGCCACCAAGTCTACTATAGGGAAGTTGGCTAATGTCATAATTTCTGCGGCTAGATCACGCTCTAACTGCGTTGGCCCACCAGTTAACACCACTGAAAATCCTTGATTATAGGCATATTGAGCAACCTCAACATATCGACTGGCAACCCAGTTTCGTTCTGCACCGCTAGCCGCCGGCGCAATAACCAAAACTTTCCCCATGCCATCCAATTGCTGTTGCGCGAAAGCTTTATCAGCATCGGTAACCGGCATCTGCCAAGATGGTTTGAAGCTTGGCACACCAATAGCATGCGCAAAACCCATAAAACCCTCAATCACATGGGCTTCACGTTTCTTTTCGATTCGCTTATTAACAAATAGGGAATGGCCTTCTTTGGCTCGCTGCCAATCGAAGCCAATTTTTACTTTGGCGGGAATACAGCGCGCAACCAGATTGGCTCGCAGAGCTACCTGCATATGTAGTAACACATCAAAAGTTGTGTTTTGAAATTCTCGCTTTATTTTTTGATAAGCCAACTTGCCCTGACTTTTATCAAAAACCACAAAGTTCACACCCGGCAAACCCTTTAATAGGGCGGCTTCGACCTTGCCTATTACCCAGGTTATTTTGGACTCAGGATAGTAGCTTTGGATTGCCTGTACCACAGCAACAGCGTGGCATACATCGCCAATAGCCGAAAGCCGGAGAACACAGATGTCCTTGGGTTTATCTGATAATATCACTTGCAACCTTAGCTAATATAATGAAGTTCGCGATGCGCTTCATAGTTTTCAAGTCAAACCCACTGAAGATCAATTGGGCCATATATCACTGCTTCATCAAGCTTGTTATACTAATAAAAATCAAGGTAATCCCTATGCTCGATATCATTAATAACGGCAATCATACATTACTCACTGCCGTTACTAACCCCCTAAAGATAAACCGAAATTGGTTTTCGCCAGAATACTGGCGTAGCCAAAATGCCATTATAGCGGAAAAAAAAGGTCGCTCTACTACCTGGTTTATTAAGTACTCTTCAGGCACAGCGGTGCTCCGTCACTACTGGCGTGGCGGCCTAGTTGGCAAAATCCTTAGCGATCAGTATCTGTTTACGGGATTAAAAAATACCCGCACTTACCAAGAATTCACGTTGCTACTTGAGCTCCAAAAAAGAGGACTCAATGTACCTACGCCAATTGGTGCTCAGGTTAAAACCGCAGGCTTGGTTTATCGCGGCGATTTACTTACCCAAGAAATTGCAGGAGCGGAAAGTTTAGGTGAAGTGCTGCAGCATAGAGCCTTAGCTGCTGCTGAAATTGCCAAAGTAGGGGCGGCAATTGCAGTCTTTCACCAGCAGGGCGTCTATCACGCTGATCTAAATATTAATAATATTCTGTTTGATCAAGAGCAAAGGATATTTATTATTGATTTTGATAGAGGTCGCCTAGTTCGTCCAAGCCACCCGAGCTTAAAACAAAACATGGCTCGGCTGAAACGGTCATTTTTGAAAGAGGCTTCGAGAAACAGCCCCTTTTATTGGCAGGACAGGCAATGGAGCAAGCTAATTGAAAGCTATGAAAAGACTATGGCTAGCTAGTTTTTATTTTCTTGATAACATTTGAGGTTGAGCAATCATTCACAAATTCTAATATTTCAACCTGCCCCCCATTAGCCAATACTGTGTCTGCACCGGCAATATCTTCCACCTTATAATCGCCGCCTTTGACTAAAATATCGGGATTAATATGCTTAATTAAGTTGGCCGGCGTGTCATCTTCTTCAATAGCGCCAAAGGGAATTACCCAATCAACCGAAGCCAACGCCATCAGGACGGTGGCCCGCTCTTCTAGCTTATTAATTGGACGGTCTGCACCTTTGAGTCGAGTTATAGATTGATCATTATTCAAGCCCACTACCAGCTTATCGCCACGGGCTTTTGCCTGAGCTAAATAGCGTACATGGCCCGCATGTAAGATATCAAAACAACCATTGGTAAATACAATGGTTTCGCCTCGCCGCTTAGCCTGCTCAATATGATCAAATACTTGTTCAGTGGCCGGATGATAACGCTCACCCGTTTTACCCAGATACTCAGCCAACTTAGCTGACAATTCTTCAGGGGCAACCGTTGCAGCACCTAATCGAGTCACCGAAATCCCTGCTGCAACATTGGCAATCTCTACCGCTTGAGCCTCGGGCATCTGGGTTGCCAACATCACGGCAAGAGTAGCAATGACGGTATCACCGGCACCAGTAACATCAGCTACCTCTAATGTTTGCGCATCAAAGTCATGCTTTTGTTGTGGCGAAATTAATGACATGCCCTGCTCGGAACGCGTCAGCAGCATAGCGCCAAGTTTACAGTCTGAAATAATCTTTCTGACACTCTGGGCAATCTGCTCTTCGTCGCCTAAAAGCCCGCCAGCCGCAAGATATTCAGTTAGGTTTGGGGTGATAAAGTCGGCACCCGCATAGTCTGATAAATCTTTTGACTTGGGATCTACTAAAACAGTTTTACCGGCTTTTTTCGCCAAGCTAATCATGTCACCAATATTGGCTAATGATCCTTTGTTGTAGTCGGAAAAAAGCACCATCTCAAACTGATCAACCAAGGATGCAAAGGCCTCACTCAATTGGTCAGCATTTTTTTGAGTAAACGACTCCTCAATATCCAGCCTAACAACCTGCTGACGGCGGCTTAGAACGCGAATTTTGGTAATGGTTGGCGCCTGCGGCTGTTTTACCAACCGAGAACTGATACCCTCGCCTTTAAGTAAAGTCTCTAAATGTTTGCCGTTATCATCATCGCCAATTATCCCTAGCAGGCTTGCATTAGCCCCAAGGTGTACGATGTTTTTTGCCACATTGGCCGCACCCCCAGCCTTATCTTCAAACTCTGACACCTTAACCACTGGCACTGGGGCTTCTGGTGAAATGCGTCCGGTGTCACCATGCCAATAGCGATCTAGCATGACATCCCCGATCACCAGTATTTTGACGTCTTTGAGTTTTTGAAAATACGATAAATCCATTATTCGGCGTCCACCACAAGGGCATCAATTGCCTCACACAGCCAGTGACCGATAAACATGTGCGCTTCTTGAATACGCGCAGTTTCGTCATTAGCAATAATGATGGGTAGTTGAGCGATATCTTTAACCTTTCCGCCATCACGCCCGGTTAGGGCGACCGTACAGGCGCCTATTTCATTAGCCGCGCTCAGTGCAAGGTTAATATTGGCACTTGTGCCTGAGGTTGTGAGACCGATGACCAAATCTTCCGGCTTACACAGGCCTTTAACCTGTCGTTCAAATACCGTATCAAAATGATAATCATTGGAATGAGCGGTTAAAATAGAGGTGTCTGTGGTCAATGCAATTGAGGCCAGTGGGCCACGCTCATTTTTGTAGCGCACCATAAATTCAGCGGCTAAGTGCTGGGCATCTGCGGCACTACCGCCATTGCCCATCCATATCACCTTGCCGCCGCTTTGAAGGCTCTTATTACAAGCCTCAAGTAACGCCAATACAGAGTCATGGTAGCTATCCATTAGCTCAAATGCCTTTTTGTGGCGTTCTAGGCTGGCGAAATAGCTTTGTTTAATTTGGCTAGAAATCATATTCATCATTGAATTGCTTTTTTGGTGGATATCAAATTATTACACATTTAAACTATCCACGCTTCAAAATTTAAATCGTTCCATCCAATTAGTATAGAGTTAAGCTATTGCAAACAAATATAGAGTTAAAGATCAACCTATGCGCATAAGTCGCGACTACTCTCAAAACGCAGCTTTTTTATCTGAAAAATTTTTGGGTAACTGCAAACGCATACTGTATATGTCGCCTATGGCAATAGGTGACTATGTTTATCAGGGTGCTTTTTTAAAAGCCTTGAGTAACAAGTATCCGTTCCTAGAGATCGACTTATGGATTGATGACTGTCGAGCCAGTAAAAAGCTTTGGCATGCTGGACGAAATACTGCCATGAATCAATGGCTGTCTTCAGAATCTTACATAAATTATGTATATTCAATGCCAGAAAGCTCGGCAGAGCGGGACCAAAACATCAAAGAAGCGTGGAGTAAAGACTATGATGCCGTTGTATTTATTACTACATCGCGTATTTCTGGGTTTGCAAGCGCTGCACTAAGCATTGTTAACAGCGGCAAAGTGTTTGGTACCACTTCATTTAGCATTATTGATAACGTTTTGAACTATTTAGCCTATCAAAAGTTAGACGGAAAAATAAGAATTCAAAATTCCTTTAATTATCACCATATAACTGACTTTTATCAGGCTATTTTTCTGCGTTTTTTTTCGCTGTCAGTGCCCAATAAAGAACGCATTCTTAAACTGAACCTTGCTACTGGCCTTACAAAAAAAAGTGCAAATAAACTTTCATATTTAGCTCGGCAGCATCAGCTAGAAAATCCTAAAACCATTTTTATTAATCATTTATCTACAACCAGCAAGCGCGACTGGCGACTTGATCAAGTTGAGGAGCTGACGCTCTTAATCAACAAAGCTATACCCAATAGTTTAATTATTTTAAATGCGCCGCCTCATGCATATGAAGATCTATGTCAATGGCTAAAGAACAATCAAAAGCTAAACTCACTGGGCATTGAGGTTTTCACTGCAAAAGAAAACTTTTTTGAACTGCCCGCCTTGATGTCGCAGTGCGATCTAGTTATTTCAGTAGAGACGGCAATTATGCATTTGGCAAGTAGCTTAAACCTCAGCCAGATAGCCCTGATAAGAGAATCAGCTTATCGCTGGAGACCTCAAAATAATGCGAAGGTAATTCTGGGCAAGAAAACGGTAGACTCCATCTCACCAGCAACTGTTTTAAAAGCGATGCAGGCCCTTGACGTATTATTGCCAGAAAATTGATGCCTCTAGCTGACTAAAGTTTTCTGAATATACGTTGCTACCCACTGTTAAAGAAATGCCGATAGGGTGCCGATTAACATTTCGTCGATGCTCTAACTTAATCTCGTAAGCTCTATCGTAGCGCGCCTTATCTTCGTTGCTATGGGTTGCAAAAGAGCCCCGCCATCCTGATGTTGTCGAGGTCGTGTAGTCCAAAGTTACATGATGCGCTCTGGCTGGTATACCATGGCCAAAATCCCTCTGATCCGCAATATAATTGCCATATACAAAACCATTATTGGTGTTTCCGTAAGTGATAAG
>UPTG01000940.1_pt1 | contig 22410 bp, 16 predicted proteins | sample 2160121 | NCBI WGS metagenome assembly UPTG01 (sample SAMN06266255, study PRJEB28933) | marine metagenome | isolation source: Columbia River Estuary | place: USA:Columbia River Estuary, USA | collected 2014-07-27
GTTTTTGTGAATGTCAATTCTAATGAAAGCTCTACTATTAAAGGGTCTAAATATTTGAACGAAGATTTTGTTAGTACCAAAATCTCCTCAATGCCAAATCAAATATTTGGGGTGCGTTATAATATTTACGACGATCAAATGGAGTTTCAAGGGGCTGAAAATACCGTATATAGCTTAAATAAGAATGATGACTCCATTAAAATTACATTTACAGCAGCTAATGAATCTTACAACATTTTTAATTATATTGATGAAAGCGGACGTCAAAAAAAGGGGTATTTCATAAAACTAAATAACGATGGCGAAAACCTAATTTTAAAGAAACATAGGGTTGTATTTTATGAAGAGCAAGCTTCTAAAACAGGGTATGATGAGCCCAAACCGGCGATGTATAAAAAAATGAAAGATCGCATTTATATAAAACTCGCCAATAAAGAGGCGGTGGTATTACCCACTAAGAAGAAAAAACTTGTCAAGGAACTTTTCTCGGAAAACCCTAAAATTATATTAGACTTTATAAATTCCAATAAGATAAAGCTTTCTAAAGAGACTGATTTAATTATATTTGTTAACTACTTAAATACCTTATAAATATTAATTTAACCCCAGACCTTAAATTTTTTACCATGGAAAAATACCTAACAACTGCAAAAAACCTACTTCTTGAATATTCGCCAAGAGCACTGTATGCTTTAATCCTATTAATCGTTGGCTTGTATGCCATAAAATTTATTATTCGTCTTATTATTAAATTACTTCGAGCGCGAAAAGTTGACGATACGCTCGAGCATAAAATTTATAATAATGGCGAAAGTACACGTCATATCGATTGGAAGTTGTTTGCCAAAACAGACAAGCTTTACACCAAACGTTATGACGAAGAAACCAACTTGCGCTGTCATTTGATTGTGGATAATAGCAGTTCCATGCATTATCCAAAACTTAAAAACTACTCTATTGATAGTCTAAATAAAGTTGGTTTTTCAGTTTTAGCGTCGGCAGCGATGATGCAGCTTTTTAAAAAACAACGCGATGCGGTTGGATTGAGTGTCTATTCAGAAGCACTTGACTATTATGCACCAGAAAAAGGAAGTGAGCGCCACCATCAAATGCTGATCGCCCGTTTGAACGCCACCATGAGCAGCCCTCAAAAGGAAGTAGGTACCAAAACCTATGAGGTATTACATCAAATTGCAGAAAAACTCCACCGCCGTTCATTGATTTTCTTGTTTACAGATATGCTTCAGCCCGATCAAGAATCAGAACAATTATTTGAAGCGCTCCGCCATTTGAATCATAATAAACACGAATTGGTGTTGTTTCATGTCTATGACAAAGCCACCGAATATAATTTTAAGTTTGACAATACGCCTAAGCGTTTTGTGGACGTGGAGACAGGTGGAGCCGTGGATTTGTACCCAGAAGCATTACAAGCCAACTACGAGGCTGCTATAGCATCGTATTTCAAGGACTTACGCATGAAGTGTGGGCAATATAAAATCAATTATGTAGGGGTAGATATTCAAGAAGGATTCGACAAAATCTTGACCACGTATATGGTCGAACGTCAGAAATTTATTTAATTTTCATTTTAGTTGAAAATAAAGTCAAAAATAGTTGTGAAATGAAAAATGCAGTGTATCTTTGCAACCGCAATAACGCAACGGTTTGGTAGTTCAGTTGGTTAGAATACCTGCCTGTCACGCAGGGGGTCGCGGGTTCGAGTCCCGTCCAGACCGCTAAGTATTTTTAAGAAAATACAAATAGTAAATAAGACGTTGTGTTGTGATAATCAAATGATTATCCGTGGTTTGTGACAAAACCAGTGAGAAGCTTTCCTTTAATGGAGGGCTTTTTTTATTTCCAAACCTGTCTATTTTGATAAAATAAGATGTCATCCCAAATACATACATAAAAAAAGGCAATCCATGTGGATTGCCTTTTTTTATATCTAATCACCAAGGATTAGCGGTGCTTCAGATTAATCTAACGGAACACTACCGTCCAAAAGTGTATCCTTAAACAAGAAATTTTTAATTTTTGAGATATAATCCACTTGATTTACTGTTTTAAACCCTTGTAAAAAATAGATGTTTTAATACTGTTGTGAGTTTTTATCGTATATTGTATGAGTTACTACGACAATAATTCAACAAAAATATGTCATCATTAACTCCTTCAACTTCAATTTTAGGGCTCAGAAAAGCCAAGCACTTGCTTAGACGCAGTTGTTTCCAATATTCTAAAACCGTTTTGGATCAGTTTGCAACTTTAACTCCACAACAAGCATTGGCTCAACTCACTGTAGAACCTACTGTTTTTTGGGAAGATCCTTATGACATGAAAGTATATGCTCAATCCGGAGTATCCGATGATTTTTGGATTCATACGCCCAATACAGTGCCTTCAGATTTTCCTTATGGACAATTTCGAAAACGAGGAATACTTTCTGGATGGTGGTGGTACAACGCTTATAAGCAGAACAACCTCAAGCACAAGCTCATCTTTTTTTTACATACAACTTTTACGGTTTCTAAGGATAATGGCGTCGGGAAGTCTTCCTATTTTTATGACTATTTAAAGTTATTAGATTTCTATGCTTTTGGAAATATTAAAACACTCGCTAAAAAAATCACATACGACAATGGAATGTTAAATTATTTGGATAACACAACAAATAACAAAAACAATCCTAATGAGAATTATGCGCGCGAATTCCTTGAGCTTTTTACAATTCTTAAAGGCCCACAAATCGAACAAGGAAATTATACGAATTACACAGAGACCGATATTCAAACCACGGCTAAAATTTTTTCTGGAATAAAAATGAAACCTAATAGGGATGTTATCGACCCTGATACTGGGATTCCAATGGGTTATGCAAAGGTTTCTCAACACAATACTGATTCCAAAACGTTTAGTAATACGTTTAATAATTTAACAATTACAGGGCAATCCGATGAGGTAGGGATCAAACAGGAGATAGACGATTATGTAGAAATGGTATTTGCGCAAGAGGCAACAGCCAAGGCGTATGTTAGAAAAATTTATAGATATTTTGTAAAAAGTGAATGGGATCAAGAAGTTGAAGATGATATCGTTACGCCGCTTTCAGTGCAGTTGATTGCATCTGATTATGACTTGTTAGATGTCGTTAATACGCTTTTAGAATCAGAGCATTTTTATGATGAAGATGATTCAGATAACTCAAATGAAACTATCGGAAGTATAGTCAAAAACCCTATTCAACTTTTGAGTGAAGCGTTAAGTTTATTGCAAATCGAATTACCAGATCCTTCCGCAAGCAGTGCAAATCCGCCAACGACTTGGACAACAGATCAAGATTATTTTCACAAATTTTACTTTAATTTTTGTTATTTCGGATATTTTGCTGGCTCTGGGATGAATCCATTTTCACCTGAAACAGTCGCAGGATACCCTGGCGATTATCAATCACCTGATTTTGATCGTAGTTGGTTTTCTTCCAACACGGTTATTTCACGCTATAAACTTATAGAATGTTTTATTTCTGGAAAAAATAAAATTAGCAGTCCAAACACCAATATTTGGGTGTTGTTTAACAGTGTTGATTATGTACATAATTCTGGAAATTTTTCTTTTGCGAGTGATGCTCAGACTTTAGTCACCGAGATTTCAGAGTTGCTTTATTGCGAATCTATAGATCAAAGCAGAATCGACTATTTTATGACGGTTCTTAATGAAATGGATCCCTATTATTGGAATTCAGCTTGGAATAGCTATCTCCAATCCGGAGTTGATGTACAGGTCAAAATACGACTTGATGCCCTATTTACTAAAATGATTAATGCTCCAGAATTTCAATTGATGTAAGACGCAGAAGAATGAAAAGAAGACAATTTATAAAACTATCATCAACAGCTTCAGCGATTGGACTTATGCCTTTTCAAGTGAATGCCTCTTTAAAATTAATGAATTCATTTTTTAATTGTGATGTCTCAAACAGGAAATTAGTGTTGATTGAACTCTCTGGCGGAAATGATGGACTTAATACGGTGATCCCTATTAGTGCGTTTACCGATTATCAAACCCTACGTCCAAACATTCATATTCCATCAGCCTTATATCTTCCGCTTAATCAGATTGACGCTAGTTTAGCAGGCACATATCAAGATATTGCATTACATCCTGCCCTTACAGGGTTGAAAGATTTATATTCAGCAGATCAACTCAGAATTATTCAATCTGTAGGATATCCATCCCAAAACAAAAGCCATTTTGCGTCTCAAGATATTTATGCAACTGGTAATGATGGTAGTAATTGGAATAATGGCAGCGACAGTGGTTGGATTGGTCGTTTTATGGAACAAGCTTATGCGGATTTAATTCCAGCAAACTACCCATTGGGAATTCAGATAGGTTCACAAAATACAAATCTTGGATTTCATGGCATCGTTGAGCATGGTCTTGCCTTAAATATCAATGGTCAAGATTCGGAAAATTTTTATTCTGTTTTAAGTGGTTTGGGAGGCAATCCACCAGTAAATATTCCAAACTCACATTACGGAACAGAACTTCAGAACATAATAAACGTCGATGCGCTTTCCAATCAGTATTCGGAAGTCATTTCCAACTCATTCAGTGCAGGTTCAAACAGTGCTGCAACGACTTATCCAGATACTGATCTTGCCGATCAGTTAAAGACGGTCGCCAGATTGATGCGAGGAGGTATTCAGTCTAAAATATTTATGGTTAAGTTAGGTGGATTTGATACGCATAATAATCAAAACCAAGCTTCCGGAGATGTACAAGGAAAGCATTATGAATTAATGTCCGAATTATCCGGAGCCATTGAAGCATTTATGTCAGATTTGAATTCCGATAGTTTAGCGGATGATGTGTTGGGAATTACCTTCTCAGAATTTGGAAGAAAAGCCCAAGAAAATGGCAGTTTAGGAACGGATCATGGCGAAGTTGCGCCTGTTTTTGCTTTTGGAAAACCGGTTAAAAGTGGGGTTTCAGGAGTGAATGTTGATTTGAGTGAAGCGGTTTCATCTAATAATTTTCAAATACAATCGGTTCAACATGATTATAGACAAACTTTTGCAACCATTATGCAAGATTTTCTAGGCTCCAACGATGCTGTAGTAGACGCTGCCTTTGTAGGAAATATGAACAGTGAAAGCTTTACAGATTTTAAAATCTCAGAGCTGATTAAATCAGAATTTTTGGTGCCTGAAAGCTGCTATGAAGGCAGTTTAAATATCCCTAGCGAAACACTTGCAGAATGGTCTGTATATCCTAATCCATTTAAAACAGATTTCTTTGTGAAGTCTGAAAATCAACATTTAGGGACTTCGTATGAATTAAGAAATCAACTTGGTCAACGCGTTCTGAATGGGGACCTTGAATTTATAAATGGAAGTGCAATGGTGCAGACGAAAAACTTACAAAACGGACTCTATATTTTAACATTAAAAAATTCTATAGAATCTTCCGTTCATAAGTTAATTAAATATTGATTTTAAGAGTTTTAAACATAAAAAAGGCGATCTACATGGATCGCCTTTTTTAATAATACACGTTTTTTTAAACTTATTCTTTCGTTAAGTCAAACTCCTGACCACCAAGATTCAATTTAAAACCAGTTTTTTCTGCATTAAATTGAATGCTAAGTCCAGCCTCTTCCATAGAAAATTCACCACCACCTTCACTCTCTAGAGGTAAGGTTGGTTGTCCTTCTGCTTCGAGAACAAGGACTCCGCTATTTTCAGTAACAGTAATTTTCATTGGAAATACAGGTGATGAATAGACCCCTAAATAATCTGTTAAAATCTCTACACTTCCTGCACCATCAGATGCTTTCCATTTATTATTACTTGAATCTACATCTGGTAATGCAAAGTCGGGATCAATAACTACTTTGGTCAACTCTTCGCTAGTATCCACTTTAAATGTCCAAGATATATTGCGTTTCCAAATCTCAACTGGCAAAGTTTTTCGTGTCACCTTTCCGCTTTTTGTTTTTAGTTCAATAACAACAGGCATCGGCATTTTCTCTAAATTTTCTATTGTAATAATAGCACCTTGCGTCGGGTCATTTTTAACATATTTAACTTCGGTAACCGCTTGATCTAATTTCCAGCTATTAACAAACCATCCTCTCCAAAACCATCTCAAGTCTTCACCAGCCACATTTTCCATGGTTCTAAAGAAATCATCTGGAGTTGGATGTTTGTACGCCCAACGGTTGATATAAGCTGTAAAGGCCTCGTCAAAACGCTCAGGGCCTAAGATTTGCTCACGCAACAATACAAGTCCCATACTAGGCTTGTAGTATGCCAAAACTCCTAGGTTGCTTTCTTTTAAGTTGTCTGGCGAAGTATAGATGGGTTCGAGTCTGTCATTCACAAACATTCCAGACATACGGTGCATGTTTGATTTGCGTTCTTTGTATTCTCCATCGTTAAATGCATCGGTACTCAAAGAATTAATAAAGGTATTAAATCCTTCGTCCATCCAAGCATGTAATCGTTCATTAGATCCTACTATCATAGGGAACCAAATGTGACCAAATTCATGATCTGTTACGCCCCACAAACGCTCTGTTTTTGATTCATAGCTACAAAATACAATACCTGGATATTCCATACCACCTTCGTTTCCAGCAACATTAATAGCTGCAGGGTAGGGATATTCTAGCCATTTATCAGAGTAATGTTCAATAGATGCTTTTGTATATTCTGTAGAACGCGTCCAACCATCTTGTCCTACACTTTCAACAGGGTAGGCAGACATGGCTATAGATTTTTTTCCACTCGGTAAATTGATACGTGCAGCATCCAAAATAAAGGCTGCAGACGATGCCCATGCAACATCCCTTGAGTTTTCAATTCGAAACTTCCATGTTAAAGTAGGAGTATTTGTTGGTCGTGAGCTAGGTTGTGTCACTTCTGCTTCCGATCGAATCATAACAGTGGCATCGCTAGTTTCCGCTTTTTTCAATCTATTTTGTTGTTCAGCTGTGTAGACTTCAGAAGGATTTAAAAGGGCTCCTGAACAAACTACAATATGGTTTGCAGGGGCTGTAATGTTCACATCAAAAGTTCCATATTCTAAGTAAAACTCTCCAGCTCCTAAGTATGGAAGCGTGTTCCATCCACTCACATCGTCATAAACACTCATTCTTGGATACCATTGTGCCAAGGTGAAAATACGACCATTTTTGGTTTCTAAAACACCCATTCGGTCCGACCCATAATCAGGAGAAGTAAATGAAAAATCAATCTTGATTCCAACAATTCCGCCATTAGCTTCTAATGCTTTTGGAAGGTTCACTTTCATGCGGGTATCTACAATTGAATACGTGGTATTAATTTCTGTAGAACGACGTCCTTTTTTGTAAATCAGTTTGATAGTATTGATGCCATATCCACCATCAATATCTTGACCTTTGGCCCCGTTACGACTTCCTTTTAAAGGAATTATTGCATTTCCACGGGAGTCTTTCTTAAATAAATTTTGATCCAATTGCATCCATAAAAAATCCAATGCATCTGGACTGTTGTTCGTGTAAGTGATGGTTTCAGACCCCGAAATTTCTTTCGTTGTTTCGTTTAAGTTAACGTCAATAGTATAATCGGCGCTGTTTTGCCAATAGGCATGCCCAGGCTTTCCGCTCGCAGAGCGTGTTGCTGTCCCGTTTTTACTGTAAAAGTCGTGCCCAAAAGCATCGTTATAGTTGTAATTAGAGGGTTCTTTTTCTTGAGCAATTAGGGATGATGACAAGAAAAATAAGCCAGAAAATAGAATAGAAAAATACTTGTTCATAGTAAGAGTTTTTTTATTAAATGGTGAAATTAATGTAAATTATAAAATATTGATTAAAAGTTATGTTAAAAGCGATGAGGTATTAAAATACGATAGATTTATGTTCCCAAATGATCGAAATAAAAAGGCCTAAGTATATCACAGCTACCATAAACTTAATAAATGCAGATGTTAAGAATCCTAATAAGCTTCCAAAAGCAGCTTTCAGGGCCGTTTTAGAATCGGCTTTATTTATCAATTCGCCGATAAAAGCCCCCGCAAAAGGACCTATAATAATGCCACCAGGAATTGGAGCAAAGAGTCCAATAATGAGTCCAACAGTAGTTCCAATCATTCCAGCTTTGGTGCCGCCAAATTTTTTAGTGCCAAGAGCCGGAATAATGTAATCTAAAATCCAAATTAATACAGCAATAATCAGCGTTACAATAAGTGTTACAAAACTGATGTCAATTTCAGGCATAAAGTACACAACCAAAAGTCCAATCCAACTAGTAAATGGCCCAGGTAAAACAGGTAAAAAACTTCCAATGATTCCTAGAACCATTAAGGAGGTAGCGATTGTGATTAAGAAAAGATCCATAGGTTTTATTTGTTAGACTCTAAGAGTACTCCAATGTTACAAAATTTAACAGTTTGTTAAAAGAAATAAAAAGTCATTTTGTACACAAAAGACTATTTTTGCATCAAATTTTAAATTATGGAATCCCTTTCTGAACTTATTAAATTAATAACACTCGAAAAAATTAACGATCATACCTTTATAGGTAAAAATTATAAAGCTCCATGGGGACGTGTTTTTGGAGGTCAAGTATTGGCACAATCACTACATGCAGCCTATCAAACCGTTCCTAAAGATCGATATGCACATTCGATGCACGGCTATTTTATTTTAGGAGGTATTATTGATGTCCCTATAAAATATGAAGTTGATGTGATAAGAGATGGTGGCAGCTTTACCACCCGTCGAGTAGTTGCTTTTCAAAATGAAAAAGCCATTTTTAATATGTCTGCATCCTTTCAATTAAAGCAGGAAGGAGTTGATCATCAAATTTCGATGCCTAATGTTTTACCCCCCGAAGAATTGATGAGTAGTCATAAACAAATTGAACAATTCAAGACCGTAATTCCAGATACTTATAAACGTTATAAATCCTTTTTACCTAAAGTGTTCGAGTTTAAACCTGTTGATAATATGCTTACAAAGCTGGTTAAAAACAGTCCGCCATTTGACAACATTTGGTTCAAGACTTGCGAAGATTTAGCAACCAATATTCCACTTCAACATCAGTTATTGGCCTATGCGTCGGACTATAATATTTTGCGTCCCGCATCCATGCCGCATCGCGAATTTTTGAATTCAAAAGAGGTATTTTATACGAGCTTAGATCATGCCTTGTGGTTTCATCGCGATTTTGATATCAGTGAATGGCTTTTGTACGCGATTGACAGCCCTAGTGCTTCCAATTCGAGAGGATTTTCAAGAGGGAGTATCTTTGATACTAAAGGAAATTTGATCGCATCTGTTGCTCAAGAAGGTTTGATGCGTATCTTAGATCAAGGTTCTAAAGTTGGCACTATTTAGGCTTAAGTAGGCGCTTTCCTTTTTGTTTTTATTAATTGTTTTTTTGTAACTTTAGACATAAAACCTTGATCAATGACTACAATTACTATAAAGAATGGTGATTTAAAGAAAACTAGTTTTAAAGATCCAAAAGACTTATTTGATTTTTTAACAGCATATTTTGCCGATGATACAGTCATTATAAAAACCTCTGTTGATGCGCTATCTACTGAGCAGCTTAAAGCTTGGAAGCAACATAAAAAAGAGGGGTATAGTGATTTTGTAGATTTAAAGAAAAGGAAGCCCCACTCAAATAATATTTAGTACTTTAGAATAACTAAAAAATACCGTGCTTTCGCTGAAAAAATTGATAACACTCTTTATGTTTTCCATATTTCAGACCACCAGTAAATGTTACTTTCCGTCCTCATTATCAATCAAAGAGAATGTTTCTTTAATCTTAAAAAAGTCTAGTTATTTCGTCTTTAAACCGCTTATAATCTACTTTTTTAGACACAAGTTTTAAGGCCTTATGAACGACTTCAGAAACTATTTTAGTGTCAAATCCAAGCCCAATCGCTATTTTGCTCAATATTGTAATTTCATGTACATCTCTTATGTGATCTATGTGTACAATTCTCGCTAAATCATACAAACGCTCTATACGTTTTTCTAAGGAAGCAGGTGGGTTGATAGGATGAGATTTGTAGTCTTTTAAGATGCTTGCATAACTTTCTTTTGAAATGTCTAATTTTTGTGCAAGCCGATCTAAAAATGTTTTTTCTTCTTCACTAATGAAATTATCACTGAAAGCAACTTTCACAATGGAAGCAAAATGGTCTTGGTTTCGGGTTGTAAACCCACTGTTGAATAAATCTGCAAAGGTCATATTTTATAAATTTAGGTATACAAACCTACATATTTTTTTTAAACTTTAGATTTATTTTTTTAAGGGATTATCTCCTAATTAAAATCAAATTCAAAGACTATTATTATATCTTTGCAAAAATTTTTTAGTTGAGTAAAACCATTCTTTCTCAAGTATTTCAACAGTCTTTGATTCATCAAAATCTGCGCACTGCCATATCCAAACCCAAAGAAAAAATACATTTGAAAGGCGTTTTAGGCTCTTCGTTGTCCTTCACAATTGCCAGTGTGTTTAAAACCACCAATCAACCATTTTTATTGATTTTTGACAACAAGGAAGAGGCAGCTTACTATTTGAACGATTTGGAAGTATTGTTAGACGATAAAGAGGTGTTGTTTTATCCAGGAAGTTATCGCAGACCTTATCAAATTGAAGAAACGGACAATGCCAATGTATTACTAAGAGCAGAGGTCTTAAACCGTATCAACTCTCAAAAGAAACCAGCACTTATAGTCACTTATCCAGAAGCACTTTTCGAAAAAGTACTATCCAGAAAAGAACTTGAAAAATCAACCTTTAAAGTTGCTGTTGGTGAAGAATTAAGTTTAGATTTTTTTAATGAAGTTCTCTTTGAATACCAGTTCAAGCGTGTTGATTTTGTGACTGAACCTGGCGAATTTTCTGTACGTGGAGGTATTGTCGATGTATTTTCATTTTCGAATGACGAACCCTATAGAATTGAATTTTTTGGGGATGAGGTTGACAGTATTCGTACCTTTGATATTGAATCACAACTTTCTATAAAATCAATTAAAAAACTCCAAATAATCCCTAACATTGAGCATAAGTTACTCAACGAAACACGGCAAGGGTTTTTAGAATACATCTCCTCAAATACAGTAGTGTTTACCAAAAATACTACTGCATTTTTAGACGCTACAGATAAACTTCAAGAAAAAGCATCTGAAGCCTATGACCAACTTTCATCGGCTATCAATCATAGCCGTCCAGAAGATTTGTTTTGTACGTCTCATCATTTTAAATCTCAGTTATTAAACTTCTCTGTTGTTGAGTTTGGAAGTACCGCTATTTTAGCACCCAAAAAGGAACAGCAATTGGAAGTTCAAGTCAGTCCTCAACCGTCGTTTAATAAACAATTTAATCTCATAATTGAAGATTTAAATACCCATCATGACCTAGGCTATCAAAATTATATTTGTTGTTCAAATGCCCAACAAGCCCAACGTTTTTATGATATTTTTGAAACCGTAGATGAAGAGGTGCACTGCCAAACTATTGTACTGTCTTTATACCAAGGCTTTGTTGATCATGATAAAAAAATTGTTTGCTATACCGATCATCAGATTTTTGAACGCTACCATAAATTTCATCTCAAAAACGGATTTTCTAAAAAACAATCCATCACTCTTCAAGAATTAACAAAACTAGAGGTTGGAGATTATATTACTCATATTGATCACGGAATTGGAAAATTTGGAGGCCTACAAAAAATTGATGTAGAGGGTAAAAAACAAGAAGCTATAAAGTTATTTTATGGCGAACGTGATATCCTGTATTTGAGTATTCATGCCCTTCACAAAATCACAAAATTTAATGGTAAGGATGGCAAATCCCCTAAAGTCTATAAATTAGGTAGTAAGGCTTGGAAAGTATTGAAACAAAAAACCAAATCTAGGGTTAAAGAAATTGCCTTCAATCTCATAAAACTGTATGCCAAACGGAAATTAGAAACAGGGTTTAGGTACAACCCAGACAGTTCAATGCAGCTTGAATTAGAAGCGTCGTTTGTGTTTGAAGATACGCCCGATCAAATGACAGCTACTGCCGATATCAAAGCTGATATGGAAAGCGAACGCCCTATGGATCGTTTGATTTGTGGCGATGTAGGATTTGGAAAAACAGAAGTCGCTTTAAGAGCCGCCTTTAAAGCCGTAGATAATGGCAAACAAGTGGCTGTTTTGGTACCTACTACTATTCTGGCATTTCAGCACGCGAAGACTTTTAAATCTCGTTTAAAGGATTTCCCTGTTGCAGTCGATTATATCAATCGATTTAAAACTACCAAACAACGCAAAGAAACCTTAGAGCAGTTAGAATCAGGAAAATTAGATATCATTATTGGAACACATCAATTGGTTAATAAATCCGTAAAATTTAAAGATTTAGGGCTGCTAATTGTCGATGAAGAACAGAAGTTTGGCGTCGCTGTCAAAGAAAAACTCAAAACCCTTAAAGACAATGTGGATGTGCTTACACTGACTGCCACACCCATTCCACGAACACTTCAATTTAGTTTGATGGCTGCACGTGATTTATCGGTAATTACTACGCCACCACCCAATCGTTTTCCAATAGAAAGTATTGTGATTCGTTTAAGTGAAGAAACGATTCGGGATGCCATTCAATATGAAATTCAGCGGGCAGGGCAAGTCTATTTTATTCACAACAGAATTGAAAATATTAAAGAAGTTGCAGGGCTTTTACAACGCCTCGTTCCTGATGCTAAAATTCGGGTTGGTCATGGGCAAATGGAAGGGCGAAAATTGGAGCAGCTCATGCTTGATTTTATGGGTGGAGAATTTGATGTATTGGTCAGTACCACTATTGTAGAAAGTGGTTTGGATGTTCCCAATGCCAACACCATTTTTATTAACAATGCCAATAATTTTGGATTGAGTGATTTACATCAAATGCGAGGCCGTGTAGGAAGAAGTAACAAGAAAGCCTTTTGTTATTTTATAACACCGGATTACCATGCCATGACCGATGAGGCTCGCAAACGTATTTCTGCACTGGAACAATATACAGCTCTAGGGAGTGGCTTTAATATTGCCATGAAAGATTTAGAAATTCGAGGGGCAGGCGACCTTTTAGGGGGAGAACAAAGTGGATTTATCAATGATATAGGATTTGAAACCTATCAAAAAATTCTGAACGAAGCCATTGAAGAACTCAAAGAAACAGAATTCAAGTCGCTTTATAACGAGGATATAAACACCAAAGAATTTGTAAGGGATGTGACTATTGACACCGATTTTTCTTTGCTATTTCCTGACGATTACATCAATAATATTACAGAGCGTTTAAGTCTTTATACCCAACTGAATACTTTGAAAAATGAAGATGAATTACACTTATTTGAACGGGATTTAACAGATCGATTTGGACCTCTACCTACACAAGTTGTAGATTTATTGGACAGTGTTCGGATCAAGTGGATAGCAACAACTTTAGGGTTTGAAAAAGTAGTCATGAAAAACCATAAATTAGTGGGCTATTTTATCAGTGATCAAGAGAGTCGTTTTTATCAGAGTATTCATTTTTCAAAAGTATTGCAATACGTACAAGCGCACCCCCAGTCCTGTGTAGTGAAAGAAAAACAAATGCGTGTGGGACTTCGATTATTGATGACATTTTCAAATATTAATTCCGTTCGGCAAGCTCTGGAGGCTTTGAAACCTATTTTGGCATAACTCTTGGTTTTCAATTCAAGTTGATTATATTTGAATCCAATAAACCTACAGCCTCATGTTTAAATACCTTCTCTATTTTAGTTTAATTGTTCCGATTTCGGGATTTTCTCAACATCAAATTAAAGGCACTTTTTCGCCTGCTACTGAATTTAAAGCAACCATGTTGTATCAGCTTTCAGCAGGAAATGTGAACTACACCAGTTATGGATCCGTGAACAAAGAAGGCGTTGTGCAAATTGATCTTGATGCCTCCATCCCTGCAGGAGTCTATAAATTGGTGTATGCCTTGCCTCAATCCGATCACAATTTTGAATTTATTTACAATGGAACAGAAGATGTTGTTTTTAATTTTGATAGGGCTACGGGTGTTGAATTTATAAACTCCAAAGAAAATCAATTATTTCAATCCTATAAACAGTCCATCAGTACAGCACAAAATGAGTTGTTACAATTTTATACCCAAAAGACGTTGGACTCAATAAAATATAGAAAACACCTCTTACAAATAGACAGCCTTCAAAATTCATATGAAACACTGTCTAAAGGTTTGATTGCTTCCCATTTTATAGTTGCGAGTAAACCCTACGTACCAAGCAAAGTGGTAACGGCTGAAACCTATATGGAGAATGCGACATCTGATTATTTTAAACCCATGAACTTTCAAGATACGATTCTTCAAAGCTCAAACTTTTTAATAGACAAATCCATCGATTATATTCTAGGGATGCACCCTTCTGATACGCCTTCATTTCAGCAATACACAGCTAATATTGATGCGGTGTACCAAGCTTTTTCAAATACAAAACAAGCTTATCAACTGATAAGTTTGAATACTTTAAAGGAGTTTTTAATTAAATCACAGCAAGAAGCGTTGGCAGTATATCTTACAAAAACCTATGTACTGCCGTTGGCGATCGAACTAAGCGCAACAGAACTAGTGTTGTCCTTGCAAACGTTTTTACGAGTTGCTGTAGGTGCCAAAGCTCCAAATTTTGAGATACAGGACCCTTTAACAGCATTACAAACATCTCTTTATGAGCTGAAAGATACCACCACTTATGTATTAATTTTTTGGAGTAGCGATTGTGGACATTGTATGAAGGAACTTCCTCAAGTACATTCCTATATTTCAAACCATCCTGAAAAGGACTTAAAAATCATTGCTATTGGATTGGAAAAAAAGCCTCAACCATGGGGTGAAGTTATAAAGAAATGGCCCACATTCTCACATACTATTGCAGAAGGTAAATGGGGGCACAGTATTACAAAAAAATATGACATCCAAGCAACACCAAGTTACTTTGTGTTGGATGCTTCCAAAACAATAACATCCAAGCCATATTTATTAAAAGATTTAAAAGCAGTTTTAGATCAAAAGTGATAGAATGCATTTTCAATATGCTCAATTTGAGGGGCTTGTTTTGTAAGTACAATCGCAATAATATCAAAACGAACTTCGACCTCTAAATTTTTGGAAGCCACAAAATAATCTACCGTTTTGACAATGCGTTGTATTTGGGCTGGTTTCAGAAATTCTTCAGGTGCTCCAAAGTCAGTAGTACTTCGAGTTTTAACTTCTACTGCCGCCAAATAATTATTTTTTTGAGCAATGATATCTACTTCCCCTTTTAGATAGCGAAAATTTTGTGCTAAAATCCGATACCCTTTAGATATTAAATAATCCACTGCTAAGTGTTCTCCAGAAATACCACGTTTATAAGAGTCAGACATGAAATCTTATTTTTTAAAAAATTCATAGTCGCGTTCTACTTTGGCAATGCGGACTTTATACTGCTGATACCAGATTTTTTGTCCTTTAATTTGTGCTTTTTGATGGTCTAAATCTGCCTTCCATTTTTTGATAGATTCCAAGTCACTCCAGTAAGATACAGTAATTCCAATAGCTGAATGGGCATTTTCCATGCCCAAAAACCCCTTTTGTTGAAGCGCAAGTGTATTCATAAGTGCGTTTATTTCAGCATAGCCGTCAGTATTAGTGGTGCGTACAGAACTAAAAATAACAGCATAATAGGGGGGGTGAGGGGTGTTTGAAATCATACTAAAAATATCAGTCTAAAAATAAGACCCGTGTTTTTAATTTGGTCACATCCAGTTGGAGTCTGCGACCAAAATAGAGGGCGCGGTTTTCAAGTTCGTGACCTGCTGGAAAACCAAAAGTAACGGGCACATCAGTATCTTTAAGTACCTCTAAAATCAAGGCTTCAATAGAGTGTCCCCAAGCAGGAGTATTGGTTTTAAGCTGGCTTATATCGCCAATGATCACGCCGGCACAGTGTTCAAAATATCCGGCACGTTTCAAACTTTGCAGCTGTCTGTCTATATGGTATTTGTATTCGTCAATTTCTTCAATAAAAATAATTTTTCCTCTAGTATCAAGCTGTGTGTTACTTCCTAAGGTAGCAGTTAATAAGGATAAATTTCCACCTACAAGTGGTCCTGTTGCAGTTCCTAATCTATTGTCAGAACACCCCTCAATTTCATAAGAATTGAGTTGTCCAAAAAGGGCTGTTTTTAGGGTTTCAACAGATTGTTTTATAGCACTAGCATCTTCCGTAAGGTTGATGCACATCATGGCATGCAAACTTTCGTAGCCTAAATTATTTAAAGCATTGTGAAGCACCGTTACATCCGAATATCCAACCACCCATTTGGGATGGGTTTTAAAACCCTCAAAATCTAAATCATCTATAATTCTAAGCGTGCCATAGCCACCACGTGCACACCAAATTGCTTTGATATTTGGATGGTCCAAAGCCCATTGTAAATCACTGCTGCGTTGGGCATCTGTTCCTGCAAAATGAGCTGCTTTTGTTTCGAGGTGTTTTCCAAAAACAACTTCCAATCCCCAACTTTTTAAAAGGGTTTTGGTATTTTGAATCACTTTGGCATCTTGTTTTAAAATACCTGCAGGTGCAACAACAGCAACCGTGTCACCTATTTTTAAATAGGAAGGACGTGTCATTTCTAAGGATGTATTTGGAGAAAAAGAAGAAGTATTTGAGGCATTCATAAGCGTCTTGTTTGGTTCTAGATCATGGGCCAGTATTAAAAGGCACCACATTAAAGTATTGAGCATCATTTTGAAGGGCTTTTTTGTAAAGGTAGGAATTTCTCTAAAATTCTGTTTCAGATTGGATGTATTATTATGTATTTTTGTGCTCATAATTTAGAATTCAATGTCAAAACGTTTTACGATTACTGCCGCTTTACCCTACACCAATGGACCCATTCATATTGGCCATTTGGCGGGCGTATATGTACCAGCGGATATCTATGCACGTTACTTGCGTTTACAAGGCCATGATGTGGCTTTTATTTGTGGAAGTGACGAACATGGAGTGCCCATCACGATCAAAGCTAAAAAAGAAGGCGTCACTCCTCAGGATATAGTAGATCGTTTCCATGCAAATATCAAAACGTCTTTTGAAGACTTTGACATCTCGTTTGATAATTATTCCAGAACTTCTGCAAAAATTCACCACCAAACAGCTTCTGAATTTTTTAAAACTCTGTACGATAAAGGCGCTTTTATTGAAGAAACCACTGCTCAATTATACGATGCTGAAGCCAATCAATTTTTGGCCGATCGGTTTGTGGTAGGAACCTGTCCAAAATGTGGCAATGAAGAAAGTTATGGCGATCAATGTGAGGCCTGTGGAACCACGCATAATGCCACGGATTTAATCAACCCAAAATCGGCTATAACAGGAGCTACTCCTTCCTTAAAAGAAACCAAACACTGGTTTTTACCACTTGACACACACGAAGCATTTTTAAAAGAATGGATTTTAGACGGGCACAAATCCGATTGGAAACCCAATGTTTATGGGCAGTGTAAATCCTGGATAGATGACGGTTTGCGTCCACGTGCTGTCACCCGCGATTTAGATTGGGGCATTCCTGTTCCAGTGGAGGGTGGCGATGGCAAAGTGCTTTATGTCTGGTTTGATGCGCCTATTGGCTACATATCTTCTACCAAAGAATGGGCCCAGCGCGAAGGCAAGGATTGGGAGCCGTATTGGAAAGATGAAAACACCACTTTGGTTCATTTTATAGGAAAAGATAATATTGTATTTCACTGTATCATGTTTCCCGCAATGCTCAAAGCAGAAGGGAGTTATATCCTTCCAAAAAATGTACCTGCCAACGAGTTTTTAAACCTAGAAGGTCAAAAACTATCCACTTCTAAAAACTGGGCGGTTTGGTTGCCGGAGTATTTAAAAGACTTTCCAGAAAAACAAGATGTGTTGCGGTACGTACTAACGGCAACTGCACCCGAAACAAAAGACAATGATTTTACGTGGAAAGATTTTCAAGCCCGAAATAATAATGAATTGGTCGCTATTTTTGGGAATTTTATCAACCGTGAGTTGGTGCTAAACAACAAATATTACGATGGTATTGTGCCACATCCAAACACCTTTTCAGAAATTGATACTGAAACCTTAGAAAAAGTAAAAGCCTTTCCTGCAAGTTTATCAAAATCCATTGAACGCTACCGTTTTAGAGAAGCCAGTCAGGAATTGATGAACCTCGCCCGACTGGGGAATAAATATTTAGCAGATGAAGAACCGTGGAAAGTAATCAAAACGGATCCAGAACGTGTACAAACCATTATGTATGTAGCACTTCAAATTTCTGCAGCTTTGGCGGTGGTATCTGAACCTTTTTTACCAGCATCATCCCAAAAATTAAAAACAATGCTTCAGCTAGCTCCCCACTCTTGGGAAGCGGTACAAACTGGCAATCCACTTTTACAACCTGCTCACAATATTGGAACTGCAGCACTGTTGTTTGCTAAAATTGAAGATGCAGATATAGAAAAACAATTCGAAAAATTAGCGCAAAGTAAATTAGCAAATACGATAGCTAATAAAGTAGTAGAGCCCCAAAAAGAAACGGTTACTTTTGAAGATTTTTCAAAATTAGACCTTCGTGTGGGGACTATTATTGCAGCTGAAAAAATGCCGAAAGCCAAAAAATTATTAGTGCTTCAAGTGGATACGGGCATCGATGTTCGTACCATTGTTTCTGGCATAGCTGAGAGTTTTAAAGCAGAAGATGTTCTAGGCAAACGTGTGACTGTATTGGTCAATTTAGCGCCGCGTGCGTTGCGAGGTGTCGAAAGTCAAGGCATGATATTAATGACCGAAACGCCAGAAGGGCAACTTGTTTTTGTAAATCCTGATGCGACACAAGTGGCTGCAAATGGATTGAAGATCAGTTGAGAGTTCGCAGGGGAGTATAGAGCCTAAGAGTCAAGATTTATGACGTAGGACTAAAAGGGACGTAAGACTAAAAGGGACTTAAGACTAAAAGGGACGTAGGACTTAAGACGGTATGGATGTCATTTCAAGTGTTTTTTAGTTTCAAAATGTATCAAAATTCGAGATTTTAGTGTGAAATACGGATCCTAGACTGCCTGTAATCGGTAATTTTAGCATGACAAAGCGGAAGCGTATTTCCCGCTCCTTACATAATACCGTTATCATATTACGCTATTTTGCCGTTTGTTACTTTGTATTTTTCATTTAGAAAGATTAAAGTCATGTTTGTGTCAGAATTTTTATACGAGCATGTAATTTAATTCTAAATTCAAGTGAGAGCCTGTCCATTAATTTGGATGGGCTTTTGTTATGATTGTTGTTTACGGTTGCTCTTTTTAATGACGCGTTGCTAGCTTGTTTTATAGGTTTTAATAATCCTTGTCGGTGCTCAATTTTGCCTTACTAAAAGTAAGGTAAAATGGAGTTCATATTTAAAATTAGTATAAGAATAACACTTTTTGAATAACTCCAACTTCCCGTTCTTCCCATTATATGAATCGTTTATTACGTCAATGTCCCGTTTGTTACATGTTGCTTTAGATTTAAAAACCTTGTAACAATCTTTGCATGGTAAACCATTACCATACATGCGCCCAATCGCAATCATTATTTTGTTTTTATGCAGCCTTAGTGGGTTTGCTCAGTTCTATGTGACTGAAGGCACCCTATTTAGTTTACAAACTTCCGAAATCATTTTAAGTTCTCAAGAAACACTCCATCAAATAAATGCTCCTGTGCTGGGTAACGGTGCTATAATTTTAAATAGTACTTCCAAACAACAATTGACAAGTACACAAGCTATTTTGGAACTTCCAACCCTGCACCTAAAAAATGCAAACTTGGTACTTATAGACACCCCTTTAGCCCTCCAACACCAACTGCTTATTGACACTGGGCAACTCACTCTTTTTCACGACCTTCGTGTCAGTGACCCCACTGCTATTGTGTTGGGAACAGACGCAAGTATATTTTTAACCTCCACCGCACAAGTGGTCTACACCACACAAATTGAAACCTCCAACCCTCTGCTGGTTGCCACCACCACTACCATTTTAAAATACACGGAACCCCAACGGTTCCAATTACGCCCTAAAACGGCATTTATACCTACACCAACGTCCAACTTTGGGATTCCTATCAATACGGACTATACGGTGTATTGTAAACACTCCACACCCCCTCCAGAAAAAGGAGCTCAGTCTTAGAGAGTACTAAGTATTAAGTACAACGTATTAAGTACTAAGTACAAAGACCCCAGACCCAAGTTTCAAAACTTTAAGACAAACAAATGACCTATTTTTTGTCAATTTATTTGTATGCGTTTTACTTGTAAGAAAGGCGTCAAAACTCTCTAAACACCCCCTTTTTAATCATTTTTAGGGTTTAATTCTCCGACGCTTTGCGTTGAAATAAAATATAAAATGATAAAGTAAAATAATAAAACAAAATCTTTTTTGCTCTCTTGTTCTTAGATCAAGGTAGCTCATTCTGAAGCCTGATTGCTTCAAAAAAATAGAATACATTAAACCAAAAAAAAACAAAAAAATGAAAAAAATAATTTTAAACATTGCTATGATAGCAATGAGTTTGGCCACCTTTGCTCAAGTTGGGATTGGAACAGAAACGCCTCAGGCAGCCTTGGACGTAGTGTCCACAGACAGTGGATTGGTAGTGCCTCGTGTGGCCGATACTGATGCCGTAGCCAGTCCTGTAAATGGAATGGTTGTCTATGACATAGCTAACAGTTGTTTAAAAGCCTACCAAGGGGACGCATGGTCTGATTGCTTGGGTATAGCCTCTGACCCAACCGTAAACAACGATTGTGACGCCGATGGTTTTGTGTACACCGCACCCCCTAGAAGAGGTGTTGCCTTATCTGGTGCTTCTTTTTCGGTAACCGTTAGCAACAACTCCTATGCCACTGCCACCCTTGCTTTTGAAACCGGCGATTTGGTGCTCAGTGGAGACAGTAGTGGAGACATTATTGTAAGCACACCTTCTCCTACGTCGGCAACCCTGTTACCAGGTGAGATTCAAAAAATAACCTACCCGCTCACAGGCACGCCCACCACTGCAGGTACCTTGTCTGCCGATTGGTCCAAGCTCAACTTGAGCTGTACCAAAACTTTGGATATTCTTAATGGAGATGCTACTTTTACAATCCCAACTCTTCAGCCAATCATTTCGGTTAATGATGGAGGCTCAGATTTACAAGGGGTAATAGACAATGCTACCCACCAATTTACCATAGACATTCCGTACACCGCAGGAAGTGGAATTTACGATGCCTACACCAGTACTGCAGTTTCAGCTACTGGAGAATCAGATACCAATGGCATTACCATTACCTACCCAGCAGGAAACTTTGCTGCCACAGGCCTTATTAGAGTAACGGTTGTTGTAGATGGCGATGGGACTTTTAACGTTAAAAAACAACTCATTGCAGCGCTAGAAACCATTGGAACTTTTGATTTCCAAGTGAACGGAGTTGCTAAAGGTAACTTGGTATTGGAATCTTTGGGTGCTATATTGGATCATAACTTTGCGGATGCCGATCATAAATTTGTGTACTTACCGGTCACCAACCCAACCACTGGCAGAACGTGGTTGAACAACAACTTAGGGGCGCATTACAGCAATATGAACCATGCGGCTTTTGACCCAGATGCACAAGCAACAGCCTACAACGATTTTAATGCCTACGGGAGTTATATCCAGTGGGGACGTTACACAGATGGGCACGAACTGATTAATTTTACTGGCCCAACGACTGCTACTGCGCTGGAAGGAGCAACAAGTACAGCTTCAGCGTCGCCTAGTCCAGCCACTAAAGAATTTATAACTGGAAGTAATTGGTACACAGGTACAAGCCCTAACGTGGATGATCTGTGGGAAGCAGACGGTTCAGGCGTCAATGAGGTATGTCCAACAGGTTATAGATTACCAACACTTGCCGAGGAACACAATGAGCGTATATCCTGGACTGCAAACAACCACGTTGGTGCCTTTAACAGTCCCTTGAAATTTTCACTGTCTGGTTATCGTGCTACTAATGGGGTACTTTCAGGAGTAGGATCACACACGGCACTTTGGTCATCTCAATCTTCTAATGGAATAATTACCTACATATATGTTGATAACCCCATTGGAGTTACGCAATATGCTGTTCATAATCCTTTTGGTTTAACTGTCCGTTGTATCAAGGACTAATCAAAGGCTCTCAGTGGTCCGTTAAGGCGGTCTGCTGCTAGCGTTAAGTAATTAACCTTTAAAAATTAAAACCACTGCATTCAGTTGCGGTGGTTTTTTTTGTTTATGAGAAAGTGTTTT
>UPTG01000942.1_pt1 | contig 22398 bp, 24 predicted proteins | sample 2160121 | NCBI WGS metagenome assembly UPTG01 (sample SAMN06266255, study PRJEB28933) | marine metagenome | isolation source: Columbia River Estuary | place: USA:Columbia River Estuary, USA | collected 2014-07-27
ATCATCAACGAAGTGCAAGGCATCAACCGGGTGACCTATGACATTACCTCCAAGCCACCAGGGACGATTGAGTGGGAATGATAAAATTATGTTAAGCCATTGTTTTTAATTAATAAAAATACTGATCTTCAAACTTTCATACAAAGTGGTAAAACTATTGCGTTTCATAGTTTAGCGCTGAGTTTAAGACTAAAGGACACTTATAAAATGTTGACTAAAATCAAGTTTGTTGATGTTGTTAAATGGTTAGCGACAGTAATCCAACTTATTGGGTATGGTATGACTGGATTGAACTTAATCCCCTATAATATATACATATTTTTTGTAGGGATATTTTTATGGTTTGCCGTAGGTTTTATGTGGAAAGATAAAGCAATTATGGTTGTACATGTTGGTGCTTTCATCTCATTGCTAATTGGATACTTGAATGCGTAACCACGTGTTGAGTTCATTGCTACTTTTTGTTTCCTTCAACGTTCGCAATACTTACAAAGTACTTACAAAGTGAAAATAAAGAACAATAAAATCAATTATCTATCCAATTCTCACTATTGAGTGGGAATGAATATAAATTACATTAAATCAATGATAAATGGGAATTTCTTAACCTAGGAGTAACAATGGCAAAAATGGAAATTTTGAAATGTCACTGTGGCTCTGTAGAGTTAGAATTAACCTTACCAAATGGGTTTGAGACTCTGCGAAAATGTAACTGTTCAATTTGTAGCAGAAGAAACGCAGTGGTCGCCTCAGTTTCAATTAACAATTTAAAAATAGTCAAAGGAGAATCTGAGTTAAGAGAATACACTTTCAATACTCACACAGCAAAGCATTATTTCTGTTCAATATGTGGTATTTACACCCATCATCAAAGACGTTCCGTACCATCAGAATATGGGTTCAATATTGCTTGTGTTGAAGGTGTCAAACTCGAAGATTATAAGGACATTAGGTATTTAGACGGTGGGGACAATCATCCGAAAGATACCAACTAAATTTTTCTAGATAATATTACGAATTTTGTAAGTGCTTTTACAAAAACGGTTGTGTTTGTTAGTGATTTTAAAATTTAAAGATGTGCTGGAAATCAACACAATAGACCTGCAAAGTAATTACATAATTATAAATGATTTATGAAAGGTACATTATAGGGTGGACGTAGAGCACCTGTGATAAACGCTGAAGCCCGGTCACAATTGCGTGTTTCTAACTATTTGGCAGTGAGGTTTAAGCCGTGATTGACTGGTTTGCGAGCCGCTTTGAAAATACATTTTTGAAAAGACCCTGCGATAAAGCAGATGCAGAAAAAACATACTTTCCAAATCAAAGGCAAATCAATAATATAAAACTGATACTTAGCCAATGGAGATATGTGATTAAGAGGCTCATTTGCAGAAGGCAGGAAATCCCGTGATAAATAAAGTAATATGCGTATGCTGTGAGAAAGACGCTGCAGCTTTCCATATTGCGTCGACATATATTTGTGAACTTATTGCCGCTAAGACCTATGTGGTTTGGTCCCAAAGATAGACTATGAATATTTCATGTCACTTGACGTAGCACAATTCACAGTCGTGTCAGAGGACAGGTACCAACACATAGCTGCCGCCCTACACAAGAAATCACTGGGAAATAGGTTTGGTTGGTATTTTCAGCAGTTCATTAAAATGTCTGAACTCGACGAAGGTGCAGACAGCGATATAAACCTAATTTGGGATGCTGATACTGTACCGTTAAAAGAGCTATCTTTTGAACATAAAGGAAAAATATCTTTTTACCAAGGCGAAGAATATCACCCACCCTATTTTGACTTGGTTAGAAAGCTCATAAACGAAGAAAAATTAGTGAAATCGTCGTTTATAGCACAATGTTTACCATATCGTGTTAAGTGGTTTAGAGGATTTAAGGCTAAGTTAGAAACGGACAACCAAACCTCTTGGTATCAGAAAATAATCGATTTGATTAATCCTGCTGAAGAGGCCGGGTTTAGTGAATATGAAACGCTCGGAACATATGCTGCTAAAAACTTTAGTTCCGAGGTGAGCATCAATGAGAACAGCAAAAACTGGTATCGATACGGAAATTCGTTGATTGGGCATCCACAAAATATTGAGAAGTATAAAGATATACTTAGTAGAAAATATGATTTTGTGAGCTTTGAAAGTTGGGACACAAAAAAGGTTTCACGCATTAATCGATTTTTGAAATTTTATTTCTTTAAATTCTAAAGACAGTTTGGTAAGTGACACCGAGAAAAATTGAGCACAAAGAGCAGAAGACCCTGTATAGATAAGTTATTGATATTATGATATATATATTTTACATTTCTACTAAGCGAGAGTAATCGCGATAGGCCGCGACATGGAGGGACATTGTGCAAGATGACCAGATTATAGAGACCTACATACCGCCACCGCATCCGAGGGGCATTGAGCTTTCAGGCCAATGGGTTCGTCTGGAACCGCTGGATATTAGCAGACACTCTAAAGATCTGTTTCAAGCAAATACTATGGATCGTGACGGATCAAATTGGGCGTATCTGCCCTATGGGCCGTTTGCGACTTTGGAAGCCTATGAAACCTGGTTAAGTGAGGCGGCCCTCACGCCAGATCCGAATTTTTTTGCGATCATTAAACGTGCCGACAAAAAGGCGGTGGGACTGGCAAGCTATCTGCGCATAAACCCACAAGATGGATCAATTGAAGTTGGGCATATCAACTATTCTCCGTTGCTGCAAAAAACACGCGAAGGCACGGAGGCGATGTATCTCATGATGAAATGGGCGTTTGAGAGCGGCTACCGGCGCTACGAATGGAAATGCAACGCGTTGAACACCAAGAGCCGCTATGCTGCCCAAAGGCTTGGCTTGTCTTACGAAGGGGTGTTTCGGCAAATGTCGATCAGCAAGGGACGCAATCGCAATACCGCTTGGTTTGCGGCCATTGATAAAGAATGGCCAGCGCTCAAGGCCAGTTTTGAAACCTATCTTTCGGACGATAATTTCGCCGCTGACGGGCGGCCTAAAAAGGCGCTCTCTGGGTTAACAAAGCCGCTATTGTATAAGCGCGACACATTTGAATTTGGATCTGAATAATTTTAGTGCCCCCAATTTGCACCGACATGCCCAAAACCGATCGTCACTCAATTGCGATATATGAATCCATATTCCGGCACGAATTTTTCGTTTTCAAGATATTTACATCAACGTAAAAAGGTATCTGACCTGTAAGAAAAAATTTTACAATGAATATTATAGAATTATTTACAGATAAGATATTTCATATTATGAGTAGGTTACACTTTATTTTAAGGAGCGTATTTTATGAAAACTTATAGTGAGTTGAAATCTGAGATGGACAATTTGGAAGCTCAGATGGAGGAAGCGAAGAAACGCGAACGCGCGGAAGCGCTCAAAAAGGTCAAACTACTGTGTAAGGAATTTGGCTTCACCGCCGGCATGTTGCAAGGCGTATTGGCCAAGGGCCGCAATCGCACGCCAAAAACCCAAGGCGTTTTAATAGGGCGGGGATTTTCTCCGCCCTATGCTGTTTGAAGCTACAGAACGATGATGTTTCGTTTTGTGGCTTGCGTAGGGCGAAATTATATCATTGGGTTGGCCCAGACTGTAAGAGGCTTGCAAAATGAACAACCGCCGTGCCGCGCTTTGGATGATTGGTGCTATTTTTTCGTTCACATCAATGGCCATTGCTGGTCGCGCAATATCCGGCCAACTCGATACGTTCGAGATCATGTTCTATCGTTCCATTATGGGCTTTTTGATTGTCCTCGCCGTGGCGAAAACTGTTGGCACGTTGGGCGAAATAGACCTTAAACATTTCCGCCTTCACCTTCTACGCAACATCTTTCACTTTACCGGCCAAAACCTTTGGTTCTTCGCTCTGCCATTAATTCCACTGGCACAATTATTCGCGCTAGAGTTCACCTCACCCATCTGGGTGTTACTCTTGGCCCCAATCTTTTTAGGCGAAGGGTTGACCCTCCGCAAATTGGCGATTGCGGCCTTGGGATTCATCGGCGTTTTGATCGTAGCCCGACCCGAAATTGGTGTGGTAAACATCGGCATTTTGGCCGCGGCTTGTGCGGCCATCGGATTTGCAGGCGCGGCGATTTTGACCCGTAAGCTGACGGTGCAAAACTCATTGACCAAAATATTATTCTTTCTCACAGGGCTACAAATTCTTTTTGGATTGCTTTGCGCCGGCTATGATGGGGACATCGCCCTGCCCTCTGTTGCCACGGCTCCTTGGCTCATACTGATTGGGGCTGCTGGGCTGGCCGCACATTTTTGCATGACTAAATCTCTCTCTTTAGCGCCCGCCAGTCTGGTGATGCCCGTGGACTTTGCCCGACTGCCATTGATTGCGGTTATTGGCGTTGTTTTCTATGGTGAGAGCTTGGATCTTTATCTGGTTCTTGGAGCTGTATTGATTTTACTCGCCAATTACCTAAATCTAAAGCGCCAAGCCTAGTGCAAGGTCTTTTCCAACCGACCATATTGGCTTATGACAGAGCAGAAGCTAGGGAATAAGAGCCATGATCTATGAAGACGGCGCAAAATGGACCGAAGCCAAACAGAAAAAGGCCCTTCTGTTTGCCATGTCGGGCCTCGGCAAAACTTACATTTCTTCCATGCTGCGCCATCGGGGGAATTGGTTTCATTACTCCATAGATTATCGCATTGGCACGCGCTACATGGGCGAGCACATTGTAGATAATTTTAAGAAAGCCGCTATGGCTGTGCCGTTTTTGGCTGAGTTATTGCGGTCAGATTCTATTTCTATGTCCTCGAATATTACCTTTGAGAACCTTGCGCCGCTGTCCACATATTTGGGAAAACCGGGCGATGTGTCGAAGGGCGGCATTCCATTTGATGATTATTGCAACCGCCAAGCGCAACATCACGCTGCCGAGCGCGCCGCGCTTTTGGATACGCCTCACTTCATTGAGCGGGCCAGTGATCTTTATGGGTATGACAACTTTATCTGCGACAGTGGCGGCTCTATTTGTGAAGTTGTCGATCCTTGGGATGCGGCAGATCCGATTTTAACCGCCCTATCGGAAAACCTGCTGATGATCTGGATTGCCGGCAGCGAGGATCACACGGCTGAATTGGTGCGGCGCTTTGATTTGGCGCCAAAACCTATGTGCTATCAGCCGGAATTTCTCATGACTTGTTGGTCGGACTATCAGCGTGAAACAGGCGTTCAGCCCGATAAGGTGAACCCCGATGATTTCATCCGCTGGACCTATGCGCGCGCCATGGCACACCGCCAGCCACGGTATGCGCAAATGGCCAAATGGGGCATTACGCTTCAAGCCAATGATGTGCAAAATTTAAAGACGCCGCAGGATTTCGAAGCTCTGGTGGCCGAGACCCTAGACCACCGCGCCGCAGCACCGCGATCCAATGGCGGCGAGGACTGAACCTTATGCCAATTAAGATTCCCGCAAATCTGCCCGCCCACGCTGTTCTGAGCGCCGAAGGCGTGATGGTCATGGACCCCAGCCAGGCGGACCGCCAAGACATCCGTCCGCTCCGCATCGCATTGCTCAACCTCATGCCGCTCAAAATTCAGACGGAAAATCAATTTGCCCGCCTCATCGGGGCCACTCCGTTGCAGATTGAACTCACCCTCTTGCGGATGACGAGCCACCAAACAAAAAACACCTCCTCCGATCATATGGAGCAATTTTATAAACCCTTCAGCGCGGTTCGGAATGAAAAATTTGATGGGCTGATCATCACCGGCGCGCCGATTGAGCATTTGGATTTCCAAGACGTCACCTATTGGCCCGAAATGGTGGAGGTGATTGAATGGACGCAAAGCCATGTGCATGCCACTTTGGGGGTCTGCTGGGGCGGCATGGCGATGATCAATCACCTGCATGGGGTGAAAAAACATGATTTGCCGCAAAAGGCTTTTGGCTGTTTTCGACATCAAAACCTGGACCCCTCCTCGCCTTATTTGCGTGGGTTTTCGGATGATTTCGTGGTGCCCGTCAGCCGCTGGACAGAGATGAAACAGGATGAAATTGCCGCTGTGCCGGGTCTCAAAACCCTGCTTGGGTCGAGCGAGACAGGTCCTTGTTTGGTCGAGGATCCCGCCCATCATGCGCTCTATCTGTTCAATCATTTTGAATATGATAGCAATACGCTGAAACAGGAATATGATCGCGACATCGCCAATGGCACCCCAATCAACATTCCCGGTCATTATTATCCAGGCGATGATCCAAGCCAAACGCCCCTGAACCGCTGGCGCTCACATGCGCATCTTCTTTATGGCAATTGGATCAATGAAATCTACCAGACAACGCCCTTTGATCGCAATGCGATAGGCCGTTAGATTCTGAATACTGCAACCCTGCCCAATTGGGCGAAGGTGGATCGGATCAATGATGCAAAAACGCAGATATCATCACGGCAACCTGCGTCAAGCTTTGGTGGATGCTGCGCTGGTGCTCATTGAAACAAAGGGCCCAACGGGCTTTACCCTATCGGAGGCGGCCAAAAATGCCGGCGTCACACCCGCCGCCGTCTATCGCCATTTCGAGGGCCGCGAGGATCTGATTGCTGAGGTGGCGTTGCAAGGTTTTGGCATTTTTGCCGAGCGCATGGAAACGGCCTATAATGGCGGGCAACCCAACGCGCTTCGTGCCTTTGAGGCGGCGGGCCGGGCTTATTTGGATTTTGCCCGCGCGTACCGCGGCCATTACGTCGCTATGTTTGAAAGTGGCCTGCCGCTTCAGCGCAGCCCCGAGCTCAACCAGGCCGCAATGGAGGCGCAAAAGGTTTTGCAAGCTGCGGCAGTGGAGCTGAGCAAAAATATCCCAGCCGAGAAACGCCCGCCACCGCAGATGTTTGCCGCCCATATCTGGGCGCTGAGCCATGGGGTGGTCGAGCTGTTTGCCCGCGGCGCACCGGGTGGGCGCAGCCCCTTTCCACCAGAACAACTGCTGGAAAGCGGCATGGGCATTTATCTGCGTGGTTTGGGCCTTATTGCCCCAGATTGATAGATCCCACTAGAGCGCCACGACCAGCAGACTCACTGAAATATTGATCAAAGCCAAAAGCGTCAGCACCATACCGCCAAACCGTAGCGGCATGTTAAACTCGAGAAACCCAAAGCAAATCCCGTGCATGACACGCCCCAGCAAAAGCATTGTCCCTGTGATGTGAAGCCGCAGCGGTGAGAGCTCTGCGACCTCTGCGAAATACATCATCAGCAAAACCATTGGGACATATTCAATAAAGTTGCCATGCGCCCGCACGGAACGCTCGAGCGCTTGCGCTCCAAAATTATTGAAGGCCAGCCATTTCAAAGGTGTAACGCCCCGTAACGCCAAAACGCGAAGCGTCAAAACGGTGAAAAACAGGCCCAAGAGAGCAGCGTAGAATGCGGTAATCATGCCGAAATTTCCTCATGTAAGTTGCCAGTGGCTAACCTGTTATAGGGTGTCGAGCAACTGCTTTTCGGACGGGCTGCAAAATGAACGATTGGCCCGCGGGAAGGGATTGCATATCGGGCGGCAAGAAGACATGTTCACCCCAGACCAAGACACGAAAGAGCCCCAAATGAGCGAAAAATTTGCCAATTACCCCAGCCTGCGCGGCAAAACTGTGTTTGTAACCGGCGGCGCATCGGGCATCGGTGCTGAGATCGTCACTGCCTTTGCCAAGCAGGGCGCCAAGGTTGGTTTTGTTGACATGGACATCGCCGGATCGGAGGCGCTTTTGGCCAAGCTGGAGGGCACGCATAGCTTTGCACCTTGCGATCTGCGCGATATCGCCGCGCTGAAAGCCGCCTTTGCCCAATTGGCCGAAACCCTTGGCCCAGCGGAGATCTTGGTCAACAATGCTGCGCGCGATGATCGACATGATTGGCGCGAGGTGACGCCTGAGTATTGGGATGAGCGGCAAAATAACAATCTGCGCCATATGTTCTTTGCCATTCAAGCCGTAGCCGATGGGATGATTGCGGGTGGCGGTGGCTCGATTATCAACATGGGATCGAATTCTTGGTGGGAAGCCGGTGGCGGCTTTCCGGCCTATACCACCGCCAAAGCGGCCGTGCATGGGCTGACCCGCACCATGGCGCGCGATCTGGGCGATCATCGCATTCGGGTCAATACAGTGGTGCCGGGTTGGATTATGACCGAGCGGCAAAAACAGCTTTGGGTCACTCCCGAAGCCCTCGCCAAGCAAATCGACCGCCAATGCCTGCCCGATCCCATCGATCCTGTATATGTCGCCCGAATGGTGCTTTTTCTCGCCTCCGACGATTCTGCGGCCTGTTCGGCGCAAAACTTTATGGTCGAAGGCGGTTCAATCTAGAGCTAGGCCCGCAATTTTTCCCCCTTCGGATCAAAGGGGGCTTCAGGCAGAACAATCGCATGATGCGGTTTTCCCAAGATCATAACATCCAGCTCATCACCCGCTGTCACATTTTTCAGGTAACACAGCGCCAGGGACTTATTCACCCCATAGCCATAGGTGCCGGATGTCACCCGTCCAACACCGGCTCCAGCCTTGTCGAAAATGGGTTCACCGCCCGTGGCATCGGCATGATCTGGCGCCAGGATCTCAACGATGCAAAGCCGCTCGCGCGGGTCTTTATCTTTGATGGCCAGATAGGCCTCTTTATGCAGAAAATCCTTGTCTAGCTTGATCAAGCCCGCCAGACCAACCTCCTGCGGCCAATATTCCGGGCTATATTCCCGCGACCAGGAGCCGTAGCCTTTTTCCACGCGAAGGCTCATTAATGCACGGGCCCCGACAGGGCCTGCTTCAAAGTCTTTCGCGCAGTCCAGCAGGGCCTCATAGAGCCGCAACTGGTCGTCTGTTTTACAATGCAGCTCCCAGCCCAAATCCCCTGTGAAAGAGACCCGCAGCGCGACGCAGTCCACGCCGGCCAGCTCAATACGCTTGGATCGCATGAAGGGGAAATCCTCAGTGGCCAGCGACGTATTCGTCAGACGCTGCAGCAATGCGCGGGATTTTGGTCCCGCGACATTAAAGCCGCAAAGCGCTTCGGTCAGGCTTTCAAAGCTCACGCCTGCAGGCATCGGAACCATCTTCCAGAACCGCTGATGATAGCGTTCGGCCATGCCCGAGCCGATGATCATAAATTCATCTTCGGCCAAGCGCGTCACTGTGAAATCCCCAGCAATCCCCCCGCGCACACCGATCAAAGGCGTCAGGCAAGAGCGGCCCACCGCCTTGGGCATCTTATTGGCGAAGACGGCGTTGAGCCACGCCTCCGCCTGCCCGCCACAGACGCGATATTTGGCGAAATTCGAAATATCTATGATCCCAGCCGTATTGCGCAGCATACGGCATTCGCGGCCCACGGGCTCGAACCAATTTTGCCGGGTGAAGCCATTTGTGTCCTTTGCGCCGGGGTGATCGGCAAACCACTGCACATGCTCCCAGCCGTAGTTCAGCCCAAACACGCCGCCAAGGGTCGTTTGCAAAGCATGGGCCGGGCGGGTGCGGACAGGCCGGCCAGCGTCGCGCTCTTCATTGGGAAAATGGATCGCAAAACGCTTGGCATATTGGTCGCCCACCCGCGCCTTGGTAAAGGCCTTATCGGCCCAGTCGCCAAAACGCGCGACATCCCAAGCGAACATATCATATTGGCTTTCGCCCTCCACCATCCATTGCGCCGACATCAAACCCATACCGCCCGATTGGCTAAAACCAGGGATGATCCCATTACAGCAGAAATAGTTTGTCAAATCGGGATGCGGGCCAAACAATACATTGCTGTCGGGCGACCAGATCATCGGCCCATTAATCACGCGTTTGATCCCAGCTGTGCCTACGGCAGGCACGCGATCAATGGCACGCATCATATTGTCTTCGATCCGGTCTAAGTCATCGGCAAAAAGTTCATGGGCGAAATCAAGCGGCGTGCCTTCTTCGGCCCAAAACCGCAGATCCTTTTCATAGGCGCCAATCAAAAGCCCCTGCCCCTCTTGGCGCAGATAATATTCGCCATCACGATCCGCAACCGACGGCAGGCGCTGGCTCATCGCGGCCACCTCTGGAATGGTTTCGGTCACGAAATATTGATGCTCTGTTGGCTGAAGCGGCAAGGTAATACCGGCCATCGCGGCCACCTCTCGCCCCCAGAGACCTGCGGCATTCACCACCCATTGCGTGTGAATGTCGCCCTTCGGGGTGCGCACAATCCAGCTGCCATCGGCCTGGGCCTCTGTGCCCATCACCGGGGTGAAACGATGAATTTCCGCACCCCGCGCCCGCGCGCCGGCCGCATAGGCATGGGTGACACCTGAGGGATCGACATTGCCGCCATCAGGTTCAAACATGATGCAGCGCACCCCGTCATAATTGACCAAAGGATGCAGCCGCTCGGCCTCCTCGCGGCTGACCTCGTGAAAGTTCATGCCGTAGAATTTGGCCTTAGCCGCCTGAAGACGCAGCTGATGTTCCCGGTTTTCTGTTTGGGCCAGATATAGGCTTCCAGGCTGAAACACGCCGCAGCTTTGTCCGGTCTCGGCTTCCAGCTCATTGTAAAGGTTCATCGTATAGTGTTGGATACGGCTGATATTGGTGCTGTCATGCAGCCCGTGAATATTCGCCGCCGCATGCCATGTCGAACCGGACGTCAGCTCGTCGCGTTCCAACAGAACCACATCACTCCAGCCCAATTTGGTCAGATGATAAAGTATAGAACAACCAATGACACCGCCACCGATTACAACTGCTTGAGCATGGGTCCGCATTTTCGGCACTTTCTCTAAATTCTCTCGCATAGAGTATCGGCAATGCCTCGGGATGACCATTGCCCCAAGGCGACATCCTATGTCTGATTTGAACCATCTGATCACTTCTCGGACAATTCAAACCGAGCTCCATGGCAGCCTCCGAAAATTTTGGCCGTTTTATGTCGGGAACTGCTATTCTTTTACCCCTATCCCCGCCATAATCTTCCCAACACAGCAGCAGGAGACCTATCATGAAAACCACCACCCGAGTCGCAATTATCGGCGGAGGCGTCGTCGGATGTTCGGTTTTGTACCATCTGACCAAACTTGGCTGGTCTGATGTGATGCTGCTCGAACGCTCTGAGTTGACCTCGGGGTCCACCTGGCATGCGGCCGGCGGATTTCATACGCTCAATGGTGACACCAATATGGCGGCGCTACAGGGCTATACCATCAAGCTTTACAGAGAACTTGAGGCAATCACTGGCATGTCTTGTGGTCTGCATCATGTGGGCGGCGTGACGCTGGCAGACAATCAAGATCGGTTTGATATGCTGGTCGCAGAGCGCGCCAAACACCGCTATATGGGGCTAGAGACAGAGATCATCGGCCCTGACGAGATCGCAAAAATAGCCCCGGTGACCAATATTGAGGGGATCATCGGCGGGCTTTATGATCCGCTTGATGGGCATCTCGACCCATCGGGCACAACCCATGCCTATGCTAAGGCCGCCAGAATGGGAGGGGCGCATATTGAGACCCATTGCAAAGTCCTCTCCACCACGCAGCGCGCCGATGGCACTTGGGATCTGGTGACAGATAAAGGCACTGTGCACGCAGAGCATATTGTGAATGCCGCCGGCCTTTGGGCGCGTGAGGTGGGCGCCATGGCGGGCGTCTATTTCCCACTTTTACCGATGGAGCATCAATATCTTGTCACCGAAGATGTTCCCCAGATTGCAGATATGATTGACGCAGGCGGCGAGCATCCCCATGTGATGGATCCCGCAGGAGAAAGCTATCTGCGTCAAGAAGGTCGCGGCCTTTGCATCGGATTTTACGAACAGCCCTGCCGTCCTTGGGCTGTAAACGGCACGCCTTGGGACTTTGGCCACGAGCTCTTGGCCAATGACTTTGACAAGATCGAAGACAGCATCGCCTTTGCCTATCGGCGGTTCCCAGCGCTTGAAAAAGCCGGGGTGAAATCCGTGATCCATGGCCCCTTCACCTTCGCCCCCGATGGCAACCCTCTGGTGGGGCCAGTGCCCGGGATGCGCAATTATTGGTCCGCCTGTGCTGTCATGGCGGGCTTCAGCCAAGGCGGCGGCGTTGGCCTGACGCTGGCGCAATGGATGGTGGAAGGCGAGCCGGAGCGCGATGTCTTCGCCATGGATTGCGCCCGCTTTGGCGCATGGATAACGCCGGGCTATACGGTGCCAAAGGTCGTTGAGAATTATCAACGGCGTTTCTCTGTCAGCTACCCCAACGAAGAGCTGCCCGCCGCCCGCGGCCTACGCCGCACCCCGATGTATGACCATTTCAGCGCCATGGGCGCTGTCTGGGGCGCGCAATTTGGCCTCGAAGTGCCGAATTATTTTGCCCAAAATGGCGAGCCTGATTTTGAGACCCCTTCCTTCCGCAGGTCGAACGCTTGGGGCGCGGTGAAACGCGAGGTCAAAGCCGTGCGCCGCGGCGTTGGCATCAATGAAGTGCATAATTTCTCAAAATTCTTGGTCAGTGGCGCCCATGCACGCGCCTGGCTCGACCGGATCATGGCGGGGCGAATTCCGCAAGCCGGCCGCCTCTCGCTCACGCCCATGCTTTCGCCAAAGGGTAAGCTTATCGGTGATTTCACCGTTTCTTGTATCCGCGAAGGCCTGTTCCAACTGACCGCCAGCTACGGCAGTCAGGCCTATCACCAGCGCTGGTTCGAACAGAATATGGAGCCTGGCGTAACGCTGCAAAACATCTCCGATCAACGCACTGGCTTTCAAATTGCCGGGCCGAAGGCGGCAGAGGTGCTGCAGGCCTGCACCACGGCCAATGTGGCCGATATTAAGTTCCTTGATGTCAAAGAGCTGGTGGTCGGCGCCACAGCCTGTCTTGTGCAACAGGTGAGCTATACGGGCGATCATGGCTTTGAGCTCTATTGTGACCCCATGGCCCAAAGGGCGCTCTGGGACAGGCTATGGCAAGCTGGGAAGGCGCATGGCATGACCCCTTTCGGCATGCGCGCGATGATGTCCCTGCGCTTGGATCGGTTCTTCGGCTCTTGGCTTTCGGAATTTTCACCCGATTACACCGCCGCTGAAACCGGGCTTGATCGGTTCATAAGCTTCCGCAAAAATGCGGATTTCATCGGACGTAGCGCTGCGGAAGCCGAACGTCTCACCCCGCCAGAGCGTCAATTGGTGATCTTCGAAGTGGACGCGCATGATGCGGACGCCGTGGCCTATGAACCGGTGTTTATTAACGGAACGGTTCAGGGGTTTTGCACCTCCGGCGGCTATTCGCATCATGCCGAAAAATCCATCGCCTTTGCCTTGGTGCCCCGCGCTGAGATGACTGATGACTTGCAGACCGAAATTGAAATTCTAGGCCAATTGCGTCCTGCCAAACGTCTGTTGGAGCCCTTGTTATAGCTGTTGATGCCACCACTTTCGCGCCGCAGATCTTGATCTGTGCCGCTGGCGCCTCGCGGCGTATGGCGCCCGATGACAAGCTCATGTTGCCCCTGCACGGCCGCCCACTTTTGCGCCATATGGCCAAGCGTGTGCTAGAGATCTCTGTGCCCACGCTTGTGGCTCTGCCGCCAGAGCCGCACCCCAGATGGCACGCCGTGAAAGACTTGCCTTTGCGCAAGATAAGCTACCCAGAGAGCGCCGAAGGACTGTCCGGCACCCTGCGCGCGGCCGTGGCCGATCTCCCCCCGACGGTCACACATCTCTGCGTGGTTCTGGCAGATTTACCGGAGCTTGCCCCGGTAGATTTTGCGCAGCTCTTTGAACACAGACGTCAGTATGCTGACTGCTTGATCTGGCGCTCACTTAGCCCAAACGGAAAACCAGCGCATCCAACATTGTTTCACCGGGACACGTTTCCCGCTTTTGCTCAGATCTCCGGGGATGTTGGCGCACAACCGGTGATCGCCAAGTTCAAATCAGCTTTACACGAATTTACCAGCTCTCGCCGAGCTGGATCTTATGATATTGATACGCCGCAGGACTATAAAACCTATCTGAAAAGCCAGGTATAGGCGCATCACCTAGGCCGATGGCGGTGCAATTTTGCGCAGAATACCCGACGCAAGAAACACCCCCACCGCCACGAGGATCACCCCAAAAACCTTCAGAGGTGTGACGGTTTCCCCCAAAAACAACACACCTCCCATAAGTGCCATCAAAGGGGTCAACGCTCCAAAGGCAGAGGATTGCGCCGCGCCAAGCAGTTTCACCGCATAGCTAAATAAAACCATCGCCAATATTCCAATGATGAAACTTTGAATGATGATCATGATCCAAATATCCGGCCAAGGCACGCTGGAAAAACTGACATTTCCGCTCATAAATAACACCGGTACCGCGGCCAAAGTGCCCCAAAACAGCCCGATCACTAAACCCTGCATCGGGCTCAGACCACTTTGGCGAAACACCACGGAATATATCGCCCAAAGGCCAGAGCCGCTCAGAAACATCAAATGCCCGCGCCAAGCGCCATCGCTGCCACCTTTGAGGATGGGCCAAAGACTGACGAGCAGCGCCCCCAGCAGGATCATCGCAAGGCCGGCCCGACGGCGCGGCCCCGGCACTTCGCCAGCCAAGGCATAGGCGGCCACAGCGGCCCAAAATGGCAACATCCCCGGCGCCAATGCCCCGCCGTCAGAGGCCGGCGCGAAGGCAAGGCCTTTGGAGACCACATAGGGGAAAACAGCACTGGCGCCGACCATCAGCATTGCCGCGCGGGGCCAAGCCATCTTTGGGGGCATCACGCCCAGCTTCCACATCCATGGCAGCATGACAATGGCGCCGGGCAACAGACGCAACACCAAGAGCTCTTCTATCGTGAAGTCGCTTTGCACCGCAAATCGGGTGATGAGCATAAATCCTGCCCAAATCGTGACCGTAGCCATGGCCGCGATCAGGCCAAACGCCCGTGTTTCCAAAATTGCCATCACCACCTGCCCTTATCGTATCAAAGCCACGGCACAGTCATCGCCGCCAAGACGATGTACCGACCACCCTTTGCCAATGTAACCAAAGCCACAAACGGCCAAAAACTTTCCCGCAGCGCGCCTGCCACCACCGTAATCGGATCGCCAACGATCGGCAGCCAGCTCGCCAGTAAAGACCACCTACCGTAGCGCAGATACCACCTCTGCGCGCGTTGCATTTGCTCTTGAGAAGCTGGAAACCAAGACCGCCCTTCAAAGCGGCGAACTGCGCGTCCCAAACCCCAATTTATCACCGCCCCCAGTACATTGCCCAATGTGGCGATAATGAGCAGATAGGCAACAGGTTTCTGACCGGCAACCAAAAGTCCGACCAAGACTGCCTCCGATTGCATCGGCAAAATAGTTGCGGCCATTAATGCCGAAATGAACAATACCGCGTAAGAGGTCATCACAGGGCCCTAAGGACGGGCATTGAATACAAACAGCGCTTCACCGCCGATTTCATAACCGTTGATGATCCTTTCGGCGCGCGGTGAGACCAACCAATTTTCCAAGGCCTGAGCCGCTTGCGCTTTGATATGCGCATGGCGTTCTGGGTTAACCGGCAGGTAAGAATATTGATTGAACAAGGCAGGATCACCGGCAAAGAGCAGGCTAAGATCGCCTTTATTGCCAAAGTTCAACCAACTGGCCCGATCTGCCAAAATATAGGCATTCATGGCCGAGGCACTGTTCAGACTGGCCCCCATCCCCGCACCGACCTGACTATACCATGCGGCAAAATCTGCAGGATCGTGATCTGCCGCAGCCCAGAGCGCCATCTCTTTTCGATGCGTGCCGCTGTCATCTCCGCGGCTGACAAAGGTCGCTTGAGCCGATGCAATGCTCTGCAGGGCCTCGATTGCCGATGTGGCCGCGCGCACCTGCGCGGGATCGCCCGATGGGCCAATCAGAACAAAGTCGTTATACATGATTTCACGCCTGTGGCTGCCGTAACCCGCAGCCACAAAGGCCAGCTCGGCAGATTTGGAATGTACGAGAATAGCATCCACATCGCCGGACTGCCCAAGCCGGATGGCCTGCCCGGTCCCCACCACCAAAAGCTGCACGTCCAGACCAATATCCTGTTCAATGGCCGGCAAAAGCACGTCCGATAGGCCGGAATTGTTGAAACTTGTCGTGGCGGCAAGCCGCAAAGTCTCGGCAGAAGCCGCCGTTCCCGCAATGGTGAGAGCGATCAATATGGCGCGGATCATTCTATGATATCCCCATTCAAAAAGGCGATAGCGCCGGGTGATTTGGGCGCAGCGAAAAAGCGATCAGCCGGCCCCTGCTCTTCCAGCTGCCCCTTATTGAGAAATAAAACCCGATCCGCAAGGCGGCGGGCTTGGCCAAGGTCGTGGGTGGTCATGATGATCCGCGCGCCGGCCGCGCTTGCGTCGCATAAAATATCTTCAATCTCACGGGTCGAGCGCCCATCCAGATTGGAGCAGGGTTCATCGAGGAACACTGTATCTGGCCGGCGGATCAAGGCGCGTGCAAGGGTAAGTTTTTGTTGCTCGCCGCCGGACAAGCGCGGCGCCGGAACATCGAGCTCTGCGCTGAGCCCAATCCGCGCTGCCCAATGCGCCACACGCGCGGAAATTTCCGCTTTCGGCAAGCCCAACAATTGCAAAGGATAGGCCAAATTCGCTCGAACCGAGCGCCGCAGCATAATTGGGCGTTGAAAGACATAGGCTTGACCCTGCCGCACCGTTTTGGCCGGTACAGTCCAGCTGACAGAGCCGCTGGTGAGCCGATCAACCCCATGCAAGACCTTAAGCAACGTGGTCTTTCCCGCGCCATTTGGTCCAAGAACAATCGTGAAACCGCCGCCGGGCAGATCAAGATCAAGCGGCCCCAGAACAGCCTTGCCGCGGCGCTTCACCACCACGCCATGCAATTGAGCGTAAAGGTCTTGGCTCACCATCGGCCCTCCCGTTCTGTGCGCGACAGAGTATGAATGGCCAGATTGACACATAGGCTCAAAGCGATGAGCACGAAGCCCAGCCCGAGGGCCAGTGCGAAATCCCCCTTGCCCGTTTCCAAAGCAATGGCCGTGGTTAGGACCCGTGTGACGTGATCGATATTGCCGCCCACAATCATAATGGCGCCCACTTCCCCAATGGCCCGGCCAAACCCGGCCAAGGCGGCGGTCATCAAGGCGCGCCGCCCATCCCAAATGAGCGTTGCAATTCTTTGACCATGCGTGGTGTTTAGGGAAATTAATAGATCATGATAGTCCGACCAAAGCTCGCGCATGGCTTGGTGAGTAATGGAGGCAATCAGAGGCGTGATGATAATCACCTGTGCGATGATCATAGCGGCGGGTGTAAACAGCAGTCCCAACACACCAAATGGGCCCGCGCGCGACAGGAGCAAATAGACAATCAACCCCACCACGACAGGCGGCAGGCCCATCAATGCATTCATAGTGGCAATAACCAAACGGCGGTGGCGGAACCTGCGAATGGCCAACCAAGTCCCCAAAGGCAAAGCCAAGGCGGAGGCGATCACCAATGCGCTCAAACTCACTTGCAAAGATCTTAGCGTGATATCGATAAGGTCCGCGTCGAGGGACCATATCAGCAGAAATGCCTCCGCCATTCCGGCCCATATATCACTCATGTCAAAGCCGTCCCGGTCATTACGCCACACTCATGGATCGGGCCAAGACACGGTGTCGAACGCGCGGGTTTGGCATGTGATCCCCGCTCGACTTAAAACCAGCTTGGCCACGACCGCAATGGGGCGCGCGGCAAATTGGCTGCAAAATGAGATTTCAAGCCGCAATAACCTTCCCCGACCTAGGCCGCCCACCGCCGTTGCACGATCAATTGCATTTTTCGGCTGAGTGCTTGAAGGTGCACCGCATGGGCGGCGCGCAGGCGCCCCTGCCAGCCAACGGGGATAAGATCCATGTCAGAGACATCCGCCACTTTCGATTACGTCATCATTGGTGGCGGCACTGCCGGCTGCTTGCTGGCCAACCGCCTAAGCGCGGAGCCAAACCATCGGGTCTTATTGCTCGAAGCGGGCAAAACAGACAGCTACCCGTGGATTCACATCCCTGTCGGTTATCTATACTGTATTGGCAATCCGCGCACAGATTGGATGTATCACACAGAGCCCGATACGGGCCTTAACAATCGTGTGCAACGCTATCCGCGCGGCAGGGTCTTGGGCGGCTGCTCCTCGATCAACGGCATGATCTATATGCGCGGCCAAGCGCGGGATTATGACGCTTGGGCGAAAATCACCGGCGATGACAGCTGGTCTTGGCAAAACGCGCTTGCGGATTTCAAAGCCCACGAGAACCATTACCGCCTTGATCAAGGCACCGATCCGATCACTGGGAACAACAGCCGGTTTTCAGATATGCACGGCTCTGGCGGTGAGTGGCGCGTAGAAAAACAACGCCTGAGCTGGGATGTGCTGGACAGTTTTGCCGATGCCGCCGAACAGGCCGGAATTGAGAAAATCGACGATTTCAACGCCGGTGATAATGCCGGTGTCGGCTATTTTGATGTCAATCAACGCTCCGGTTGGCGTTGGAGCAGTTCCAAGGCCTTTCTACGCCCGGCGCGCGGACGGCCAAATTTGACGATCTGGACCGAAGCGCAAGCTCAAAAACTTACCTGGAGCACTGCGGACAATGGCCAGCCGCGGTGCTCGGGCCTGAGCCTGTCTCGCGCGGGGCAAACTGTCCAGGTCACAGCCAACCGCGAGGTGATCTTATCTGCCGGCGCAATCAATTCACCGCAAATCCTACAGCTCTCCGGTATCGGCCCGGCAGATTTGCTGCGATCCCACGGCATTGAGGTGATCCGCGACGCGCCGGTGGGGGAAAACCTCCAGGACCATCTGCAAATCCGCGCAGTGTTCAAGGTCAACGGGACACAGACACTCAACACGCTGGCCAATAGCCTGTTTGGGCGGTTGAAAATCGGTGCCGAATATTTGCTCAACCGCTCGGGTCCAATGAGCATGTCGCCCAGTCAATTGGGCGCCTTCACCCGCTCTGATCCCGCCCGCCCCCATGCCAATCTCGAATACCATGTGCAGCCCTTGAGCCTGGAGGCCTTTGGCGAAGATCTCCATGACTTTCCCGCGATTACCGTCAGCGTCTGCAATCTCAACCCAACCAGCCGAGGCCAGGTGCAAATCAGCTCGGCCAATTTCCAAGATCCGCCCAAGATTATGCCCAATTACCTCAGCACCGCCGAAGATCGGCAAGTTGCGGCCGATAGCCTGCGCCAAGCGCGGAAAATTATGGCGCAACCTGCGATGCAGGTCTACGCGCCAGAAGAATTGAAGCCGGGGGTGCAGCACCAAAGCGATGAAGAATTGGCGCGGCTCGCGGGTGATATTGCCAATACGATTTTCCACCCGGTCGGCACGGTTAAAATGGGCCAGATGGACGATCCCTCAGCGGTTCTAGATCCACATCTGCGTGTTAAAGGCGTGCAAGGGCTGCGTGTGGTCGATGCCAGCGTCATGCCAACCATCACCAGCGGCAACACCAACGCCCCCACCCTGATGATCGCCGAAAAGGCCGCCGCCTGGATAAAAGAGGGCCTGTGAGCCGCGTCGAAAATTTACCGCCGCAACCCAATGGACAAACCCTAAATTCTTGATTACTTGGCATCTCGACAGTCTAAACTGCAGGGTTTGGAGAGGTGCCGGAGTGGTCGAACGGGACGGATTCGAAATCCGTTGTACCTGCAAGGGTACCCAGGGTTTGTCGACTCAAAAATCACCTAGTCGAACGGATTTTTGCTTTCTTCAATAGATTTGGAGACAGACAATGACAAACATCACAAACTTTCTGAACAAGCATGCTGCCTACATTTGGGACACAACTGACCTGCACCATAAGGAAAGTACTGCAAAACTGAAGGTGTTTTTAGATTTCGGTGACAATGCTGATAAACGGTTGGATGAAATCAGCGGGGCTGACATACTTGATTTCTGCCGCTGGCTAAAAGAGACACGAGGTATATCAGACAACACTATCAATCATTATCGTTCAGCCCTGAGCAAGTTCTTTAATTATGCCAAAGATTATTTGGACCTACCAAAAATTCCAAACATCAAATTTGTTAAAGTTAAGAACCAGCGTGTGCGCTTTTATAGCCGCTCAGAAGTGAAACAAATCAGAGAATATCTGGCTGGCCACAAACACGCATGGCTGCTGCCAATGTTTAACATCGGTATGAATACAGGAATGCGCCTCAGTGAGATATTGCGTGTTCGACAAAAGGACGTGGTGTTCATAAATGATGTCCGTCATGTACGTTTAACTCACACAAAAAACGGAGACCGCCGAAACGTTCCACTTAGCGATGACGCTTTTAACGCATTTGAAGCGTTAAACTGGAACGCAGAGGCCATGTTTGTTGAGGGCGCACATTATTATGCTTGGAAAAATATCAGGCTAAATATTTGTGATGGCGACAAGTCTGCTGTTTTCCATTGTACCCGCCATACCGCAGCTACCGTGATGGCTAACGAGATGAACATTAATCATCTGTTAATTGGCGCTATGCTTGGTCACAAAGACCCCTCAAGCACGATGAAATATGTTCACACCAATCCAAATACGATGGGGGCGATTGCTGCACGTCTTGCAGATATTATCAATTCTTGAATGAGTTAAATGAAAAACTTAAAGTAAAATAAAAAAGGACCCTTCAGGCGTACTTTACAGGAAGATTAGAATGGCAAAAGGCAAAGGAACTTACGGTAAAAAAGTAGGTCATTCACCAAAAAAAAGTGAGCAGTCTGGCGGGGGGTATCCCCCCACCAGATTTATTTAGGCATGCGTCGCTTTATCGATTTAAAGCTCAGACATTTGACCCATTACAGACCCTATATTTTCATCAATTAATTGAGCGCCCTCTTCATGATTTCTTTTGCGTTCTTCCAGAACGGAATCACGCTCTTTTTTGAAATCAGCTTCATTTGCATAAGTCGTAACAGAACCATGATGATTGTCGTCAACCTTGAATAAGACAGTATCCTCAGCAATCATATTGGGCTTGCGGCCGCGCAACCAATCTTGGACAAAAGCATCCTCAGGCACACCATCTTTCCAAAACCATTTACTATAAACTACAAACTTGGCCATCGTATTACTCCTTTATATAAAAAGGCATATCATTTTTGTTAAGCATTAGCTGGCACGTATGCCTTCATAATACGCTGCGCCGCTGCTACTACTGGCCCGTTATCGATACACTCATGAACTTCTAAACTTGCAAAAGTACCAGATGCGTGAGCTGCAGCCATAACGCCCATCGCTGTCGCAGCATCAGGGACATTAAAATCAACAATAATGTCCATTCTACCACGCATAAAACTTGCAAAATTAACGCTACCACCAGCGGCTTCAGCAACCGTTTTCACTGCAGCCATCCGGTCAGAGCCACCAATTATACCCTTAGCGCCCTCTGCGTTATAAGAACCCATCATTATGCATCTAATTGACATCTCTTTTTCCTCCCTAATTTCTATATTCACATTATTTCACTCTCAAAATTGTGCATAAAATAAACTTTAAAACTACACTAAATCATAAATCAGTTTTTCTTCTTTTATTTTCATAGACTTGTTATAACTGACCAACTCCAAACCATATCGAACAACCACCTCTCATTTGAATGTAAGTGCGGTCACGCACCCAATGTTCCTGTGACGCAACTGATGGAACGCTACGGCAAAGAGATAACGGTCAAGGAAGTCATGAAGAAAGCTAGATGCTCTAACTGTGGGCAGAAGAACAACTTCGAATTTCGGATTATCTATATCGGTGGCAGTTACGATGCGATGCTCGGTGGAACTACCAAGCCCAAAAAGCCTGACCTTATTTAGTAGTTGCCTTGGCCCACGGTTCACATTGTACCGTTATTGGGTAACGATCAATTTTACAAAAGCGGTACCATTTACCACCATAACTTTTTTCAACCCATTGTGTTGTTTCAATCGCCGATGGTTTTTTAGCAAGGTCTAGATAACTATAACTGAAATAAGACGCTAAAATTAATGATAAAGCGGCAAAAATTTTCCAAAACATAATAATTCCTCAACGGGTCAAATGTCATGCCTTCTTAGGCAGACGGACTATCAACTATGAACACCTGCGGCCACTTGCGAGTGACAACCTAGGCCTGAGCATAACGACAGTCATTTCCCCTTATCAACACTATTTTGGAATTATAAAATGACCGACTTAATAGCGGCCCACTTTGGTGTGGTTATTGACGCGGCGGCTAAAGTTGAACAAACAAAGAGATGATGGCTTTGCTGCATAAAACGCCAGCAGAGAACCTACTACTTCGCATCCAAGACCCAGAGGCTAAATCATCAGACCTGAATGTCGCCCGTCAGTTTCTGAAAGACAACGGTATAGACGCCGTACCTGTCGAGGGGTCGCC
>UPTG01000943.1_pt1 | contig 22394 bp, 24 predicted proteins | sample 2160121 | NCBI WGS metagenome assembly UPTG01 (sample SAMN06266255, study PRJEB28933) | marine metagenome | isolation source: Columbia River Estuary | place: USA:Columbia River Estuary, USA | collected 2014-07-27
TTAAATTTATAGGCTAAATAATTTTCGTCTAATCTATCTCTAATTGTGTGTAATCCCCAATATTCACCATTAATAAAAACAATGACTGCCTGAAAATTTTGCTGTTCTAGTCCCATCTTTTTAACTATTTCTTGAGCTACAACATCTTCAATTAAAGCTTGCCCTCCTCCTGATTCCTGCATGCTTTCTAGGATAAATCTATTTACTCTTTTTTCAGCAAGGAATGGAAGATTTATGCCTACTTCTCCATATTCTTTTCTAGCATAAAACTTTAAGCTTTTTTGAGGATTTCTTCTAGTAATACCGCCATGAATTCTCATTCCAAGATCAAGTTCAAAACTTAATTTTCCTTCCTGGTTAAAATATTGAAAATACACTTCTCTTTCGGAATCAAAACCTCTTTCAAAATAATTACCAGAGTGGATGGCATTCAATAATGCATCTCCAGCAATAAATAACCCCTTATCTTGACTATATAAATTTCTTTTATGAGTAGATATAGAAATAAGGGGTAATTTATATTTATTATTAGTGACTGAATCTTTTAAGAATACTCTAGTTACTCTCTTACTATTAATCTTATTTAGAATCTTATTTTTATTTGTATTAGGGAAAACATTGTAATACCAATTATACCCCACGAAAAAGCTTAAGGTTTTTATATCAGTCATAATACTACCATTTTGAAAAGAAGCATATTTTATTATAGTAGCTTTATCTTGATTTCCTATAGGTTCTCTCCATCCGAAATTTGCAATAGAATCAGCTATTGTGGTATTAAAAAAGGATAAAGAGTCATAACTTTCCATTCCTGTTATCATTAGCGGATTTTCAAATATTTTAGATATAGTAGATGGATTACTCCCATCTACAGTGTAATGTATTGTGTATTTGTTATTAGTCGTTAAAGAAAGTTTAAATGGCTTTAAATAAAAGCCACTTTTATGACTTGAAACAATTACCTCTTTATTATTAAATAGTATTATGGAAGTAATTAAAGTTGCTGAAGCTAAATAAATAAAATATTTACGATTCAAGATAATTTAAGATATTTTTTTCAACTCTGTTTACTACATCACTTACATCTTCTTTTACAAATTTATCTCCAGTAATGTATTCATATAATTCAATGTATCTTTCTGAAACTGAATTACAGTATTCCTCACTCATAGCTGGAATAGATTGTCCTTCTTTTCCTTGAAATCCGTTTTCAATTAACCACTGTCGCACAAATTCCTTGGAAAGTTGTTTTTGCTGAATTCCATTTGCAATTTTATCTTCATATCCTTCAATATAAAAATAACGAGATGAATCAGGTGTATGAATTTCATCAATCAGAGTAATAACTCCATCTTTATCTTTACCAAACTCATATTTGGTATCAACAAGAATTAGCCCTTTTTCAGCTGCAATTTCAGTACCTCTTTGAAAAATTGCTCTTGTATATTCTTCAAGTTTAATGTAATCTGCTTCAGCAACTAATCCTTGAGCTAAAATTTCATCTCTACTGATATCCTCATCATGACCAACAATTGCTTTAGTTGTAGGAGTAAGTAATGGAGTATCAAACTTTTGATTTTCAACCATCCCATCAGGCATAGGAACGCCACAAATCATTCTTTTCCCTGCTTTATATTCTCTCCAAGCATGCCCAGTTAAATATCCTCTAATTACCATTTCAACCATAAATGGCTCACACATTTTACCAATTGTTACAGAAGGGTCTGGTGTTGCCTCCATCCAGTTTGGTACAATATCAGCAGTAGCTGTTAAAAATTTTGCTGCTATCTGGCTTAAAACCTGTCCTTTGTAAGGTATTCCCTGCGGTAATACATGATCAAAAGCTGAAATTCTATCAGAAGCTACCATTACTAATGTCTCATTATTTACCGTATAAACATCTCTTACCTTTCCTTTGTAGAATTTAGTTTGTCCTGGTAAGTTAAAATTTGTTCCTTTAATTGTGTTAATCATTATTTTTATATGCTTTAATTATTTGTTTTACTAGTTTATGTCTTATTACATCTTTTGCATCAAGAGTAATAAAACTGATATCCTTTATTCCTTTAAGTGTATTTTTTGCGTGTATTAATCCTGATTTTTGATGTTTTGGCAAGTCTATTTGTGTTTCATCACCAGTAATTATAAATTTAGCTGACATTCCCATTCTTGTTAAAAACATCTTCATTTGAGGTTCAGTTGTATTTTGCCCCTCATCTAAAATCACAAAAGCTTTATCCAAAGTTCTACCTCTCATAAATGCTAAAGGAGCTATTTGAATTGTTCCATTTTCAACATATTCATTCAATCTATCAATAGGTATCATATCAAAAAGCGCATCATAAATTGGCTGCATGTAAGGATCTAACTTTTCCTTTAAATCACCTGGCAAAAAACCTAAGTTTTCACCTGATTCCACTGCAGGTCTTGTGAAAATAATTCTTTTTATCTCTCTATCTTTTAGTGCTTTTACTGCAATAGCTACTGCTGTATAAGTTTTTCCTGTACCAGCAGGTCCTATTGCAAACATCATATCTTTAACGGATATCTCCTCCACCATTTTTCTTTGATTTGCTGTTCTTGCTTTTATTACTTTGCCATTTTGCCCATGCAAAATCACATCATCTTTAGTTTTTAAGATTTCTTTTTCATCACCCTCAACCAATCTTTCTATATGACTAATTGTTAATGAATTATATTGATTTATATGTTTAATAAATGCTGTTAATTTTTGTTCAAAATATTTTATTTGAGCAATACTACCCATCAACTTTAGGTTTTCTCCTCTTGCAATAATTTTAAGCTGAGGAAATAAACTTCTTATCTTATCAAGCTTCTTATTATTAGCTCCAAAAAGTTTTACCAACTCAATGTTACTAAGTGTTATTTTTTTTTCACTCATTAGTAAAGTTGTTCATAGATTTATTTTAATTTTGAAGTTACAAAATAACACATTTTAACTGTTCTATCAATAGGTTTTATTAATAAATGGCAATAATTACACTTACTACCGATTTAGGCACTAAAGACAGCTATTTAGCATCCGTAAAAGGTAGCATATACTCTCAACTTGAAGATGCAAAAATAGTTGATATTAGTAATGATATTGAGTTGTTTAATATTCAACAAGCTACTTTTGTTTTAAGAAATTGCTTTAAATCATTTCCAAAAGGTACTGTTCATATTATTAGTGTTGATGATGAAATATCAATAAATAATGAGCATCTAGCAATTTATGCTAATGGCCATTTTTTTGTTGGTGCAGATAATGGTTTTTTCTCATTACTTTTTGATGAGTTTAAACCCGAAAAAATTGTCAGACTAAATATTTCATTAGAGGAAGATTGCATGACATTTGCTGCAAAATATATTTTTGTTCCAGCTGCTTGCCATCTAGCTAGAGGTGGAACTATGGAAATTATTGGTACTGAAATTCCAGATTTTGAAGTTCAAAAAATGGAACTAAAAGCAGTAATTCAACCAGATATGATAAGAGGAGTTGTTGTTTATGTTGATAATTACGGAAATGCGACTACTAACATAAGGAAAGCTGAATTCGAACGCATACAAAAAGGAAGATCATTCGAAATCCTTTTTGGAAGAGAAGATGAGAAAATAACAGAAATTTCTTCTAAGTATAAAGATGTTTCTATTCCTGAAAAATTAGCTTTATTTGGAGAAAATAATTTACTACAGATTGCTATTAATAAAGGAAGTGCAAAGACTTTATTAGGATTAAAAATTCATGAATTAGTAAGAGTAGATTTTAAATGATAACACTTTACAAAAAAGAAATAAGTATTTTTTTTAGCACTATTATTGGCTACTTAATTATTGGACTCTTCCTTTTAATTAGTAGCTTAATTTTATGGCATGACATCAGTGAAATAAATATCTTAGATAATGCTTACGCAAGCATGGATTCTTTCTTTTCTATTGCCCCACTAATTTTTTTACTATTCATCCCATCAGTAAGCATGAGAGTATTCTCAGAGGAATTCAACACAGGGACAATCGAAACTTTAATTACCAAGCCTATTTCCAGTTTTGAAATTGTAACTGCTAAATTCTTTGCAGTTTTATCATTAGTAATTATTGCAATTTTACCAACTATTACTTATGTAATTAGTATTTACTTTTTAGGGGAAACTACTGGAAATTTGGATTTAGCAGCAGTTGTTGGGTCTTATATCGGACTGATTTTACTAGGTAGTATTTTTTCAAGTATTAGTGTTTATGCATCATCATTAAGTAGTAATCAAATTGTTGCCTTCATACTTGCAATAATTATGAGTAGTTTCTTTTTCTTTGGCTTTGATATTTTAAGTCAGTTACCTTTCCTTCAAATAGTAGATTTAACACTTCAAAAAATCGGAATTTCTTACCACTACAATATGATGAGTAAAGGTCTGTTAAAAGTATCAGATTTAGTTTATTTTATGTCAGTAAGTTTACTTTTTATAAAACTTACTGAGGTAGTAATTAAAAACAAAAACACCTAATGAGAAAATACTATTCTTCTCTAGTTTTTATATTACTAATTATTCTAACAAACATACTTGTTTCTTTTACTGATTTTAGTTTGGACTTAACTGCTGATGGCAAACATTCAATATCAGAAGAAACAATAAAAACTTTAGAAAAAGTTGATGATATTGTTTTCATTAAAGTATATTTAGAAGGCGTTTTTCCTGCTGAATTCAAACATCTTCAATCAGAAGTTTTGAATTTACTTTCTTCATTTAAAACTATTGCTGATGATAATTTAGAGTTTGAGTTCATCAACCCTAATGAAGGTAGAAATGAAAAAGAAAAAGTTGACTTATATAAGCAATTAGTAAAACAAGGACTTGCTCCTACCGATATTGAAATAAAAAAAACAGGAAGCAGTATAAATCAAATCATTTTTCCTGGTGCAATTATCTATTATAAAGACAAAGAAATTGCAGTAAATTTCTTAAAAAACTCAGTTACAAAAAATGCAGGAGAAAATATCAATGCATCAGTAGAAAACCTAGAATTTGAATTTATCTCTGCAATATATCACATCAGTAAAACTAAAACACATAGAATTGCATTTTTAGAAGGAAATGGGGAGCTTTCAGCATCTGAAGTTTATGATATTACAGAATCAGTTATGCAGGATAATGATAAACTGAGTTACCATTATACTATTGACAGATTTAACATTAAAGAATTCGAAATTGACAGCATTACATTGCAGGCTGACATATCTAGTCAGGTTAAGAAATTAACCAGTTATAAGGCAATAATTATTGCCAAGCCAACAATTGCTTTTAATATGTTAGATAAGTTCATAATTGATCAATATCTAATGAATGGAGGGAAGATTCTTTGGTTGATTGATGGCGCAAAAGCAAGCATGGATAGTTTGCAACAAAATAAGAGTTTTATTGCTACAAATAATGACCTTAAACTTAGTGATCAACTCTTCAAATATGGCATAAGAATTAATGCAAATTTAATTGAAGACTTAAGATCAACCGAAATTCCAATTGTAACAGGATATAGCAATAATATTCCACAGCAATCTTATTTTCCATGGCCCTACTACCCTCTTTTGTTTTCAGAGAATAATCATCCTATCTCAAAAGGATTAGATGCAATAAAGTGTGATTTTGCAAGCTCAATTGATACAATTAAGAATAACATCAACAAGACCATACTTTTACATAGTTCTAAGCAAAGTAGAATAAGCCCGACACCTGCAAAAGTAAGTTTAGGGATATTAGAAAACCCTCCTCCTCTTACATCATTTAACAAAGAAAACTTGCCGATTGCAGTATTATTAGAGGGAGAATTTGAATCAGTTTTTAAAAATAGAATACTACCTAAAAATCAGAAGTTGAATTTTGTAAGTCAAAGCAAAAAAACTCAAATGATAGTTGTATCTGATGGGGATTTAATTCGAAATTCTGTATCAAATAATGGAGATATTTATCCTTTAGGTTATGATAGATTTATAAAGTATACCTACCTTGGAAACAAGAAATTTATTATGAATTCAATTCACTTTCTATGTGATGAAACAGGGTTAATTCAGCTAAAAGCAAAAGAGATAAAATTAAGATTATTAGACAAAGAAAAAATCAAAAATAATAAGACTTTTATTCAGCTAATAAATATCTTACTTCCTCTAATAATATTACTTATTTTTGCGTTTATTTTCACAAAAATGAAAAAGAAAAAATATGCCTAAAAAAAATATACTTTTTGCTTTACTTATTTTCTTTATTGGTATTTCTATTTGGTTTTTATATTCTCTTCCTGATAAAAGATCAACAATTATTGAGGATAACAACTTTGCAATTGAAGACACTTCAATTATTGAAAAGGTATTTATTGCTGATAGAAGTGGGAATACAATTACAGTTAAAAAAAATGATGGAAGTTGGGTTGTAAACAACAAGTATGAAGTTAGACAAGATGCAATAAATACTTTGCTTTCTACTATTTCGAAATTGAAAATAAAGAAACCTGTGTCAAAATCATCATTTGATAATGTAATTAAATTTATGGCTACATCTGGAATAAAAGTAGAGATTTATGATAAATATAATTTAATTAAATCCTATACAATTGGCTCAAATACTTCTGATCATTTAGGGACTTATATGCTGATGGAAAATGCTACAAAGCCGTTTGTAATTCATATCCCATCTTTTAATGGGTTTTTATCCCCAAGATATGGAATTCAAGGGCAAAAACTAGATGTTGTTAATTGGAGGTCAAATAAAATATTTTCTCTAAAATCAGAGGAAATTGAAAACATCAAATTTACTGACTTATCAAATATCAAAAACTCTTATCAACTTTCAACTAATCCGCTAATTTTAAGTGATTATACATCTAAGAAAGTTACTGTTAACAAAGAGGCTATTTTCAAACTACTTAATAGTTTTCAAAAACTTAATTGCGAAACATATAAAGTAAAATGGAAAATTGATTTTTCCACTCAATTACATGAATTAATTGTAAATTCTGACACACTAAGAACCTATCAATTAAATGAAGGGAAAGAGAAGTCAAAAGAAGAGAATTTTACAGTTGACAGAATGTATGCTACTGTAAATCATGGAGATTTAATGCTGATACAAGATTATGTTTTTAACAAAGTGTTAATTACTCTCAATGAATTAAAAAAGTAAATACACATATAATATGAGTAGATAATTTATATTTGACACTCATTTTAACACAAAATAAAAAAGAAGATTTAATGAAATTTATAGTTAATAGTACTGCCCTTTTAAGAGAGTTGCAAAAGTTAAATGGAGTAATTAGTTCAAACAATACTTTACCAATATTAGATAACTTTTTGTTTGATATTAACAGTAATAACATGACGATTATTGCTTCTGATTTAGAAACTACAATGATGTCAACTATCTCAGTTGAGGCTGATGTTGATGGTAAAATCACAATTCCAGCTCGTATTTTAATTGATACTTTAAAAACATTTTCTAATCAGCCACTTACATTTATTGTAAACACTGAAACTTTTGGAATTGAAATGAGTTCAGAAATGGGGAATTATAAATTAGCAGGACAAAATGCTAATGAATTTCCTAAAACTCCAAAATTAAATGGTTCTTCATCAACAACTATTAAAGGTGATATTTTAGCTAATGCCATTAATAAAACTTTATTTGCTAGTGGAAATGATGAATTAAGACCCGTGATGTCAGGTATGTTTTGTGAACTTTCTACTGAGCAAATTACTTTTGTTGCTACTGATGCTCATAAACTAGTGAAACATACTCGTACAGACATTTCTTCTAATAAAACCGCTTCTTTTATTTTACCAAAGAAACCATTAACTATTCTTAAAAATAACATTAGTGATGATGCGGATATTAAATTAGAATTCAATGACACTAATGCACTTTTTACTTTTAATAATATTACAATTATTTGCAGATTAATTGACGGGAAATATCCAAATTATGAAGCTGTAATACCTAAGGAGAATCCTAATAAACTAACAATTGAAACGGCTTCACTTCTAAGTTCAATTAAAAGAGTTTCAATTTATGCAAATAAAACTACTCATCAGATAAGGCTGAAAATAGCAGGAAGTGAACTTCAAATTACATCAGAAGATTTAGATTTTGCAAATAAAGCAGAAGAGAGATTATCTTGTCAATATGAAGGTACTGATATGGAAATAGGATTCAACTCTAAATTTGTAATTGATATGCTTAATAATATTGGTGCTGAACAAATTTCATTAGAAATGAGTGCACCAAATAGAGCTGGAATTATACTGCCTTTAGATGGACTAGAAGAAGGAGAAAACACTTTAATGCTGGTTATGCCAGTAATGTTAAATAACTAAAATTATGAAAAAAATAACACTATTAACAATTGTAGCTTTATTAAGTTTTGGCGCTAATGCTCAAAGTTTACTTCCTACTAAATACGGAATTAAAGTAGGACTTAATATTGCAAATGTAACTTCAACTCCTAATGAAGGGGTAAAAAACATTGAAACCACTCCTCTACTAGGTGTTGCAGCAGGGTTTTATATGGAAATTGCTTTGAATGATAAATGGTATATTAATCCTGAACTTCTTTATGTTCAAAAAGGCGCTTCTTTTAATTATGATTACAATCATAAATGGGACAGTATTTCTTTAAATAATGTAAATAATTTAGATGAATATGCTACAACTAACTCATTAAAATTAGCTTATGTAGAATTAAACCCAACAATTAGCTATAAAGCTTCTGATAAATTAGCTTTAAACTTTGGTCCTTCTGTTTCTTTTCTAATTAGTGAGGATTATACTTTTACTGAGAAAATTATTGGTGACTCTCCACCTTTAAATTCAGTTGAACCAACACCTGGAACATATGAAGCAGAAGATTTAGATGTAGGCATAAACCTAGGGTTATCTTATTACATAACTGAGAGTTTTTTAGTAGACGCTAAAGTAAATACAGGACTTATGAAGGTTGGAACAGTAAATAGAATTACAGCTATTGAGAAGAATGGAAACGAAAAGAAAGAATACAACTTTGAACTAAATAATAGAGCAATTGTACTATCATTTGCTTATTTATTCTAATTTTACAAACTCATTACATACATAAATAATATGAAAAAAATATTTACACTAGCAATTGTAGCACTTTTTACATTAAACTTAAGTGCACAAAAAATTGAAAAAGGAATTTGGCAAATTGAAATTGGCACAGGATTAGATTTAGGTTTTAATTGGGTAACTGGTGGTGAATTTGATGAAAAAATAACATCTAACGGAACTATAATATCTGAAGCAGATGGAGATTGGAGTGATTTTTATAATTCGCAAACAAATTTTCAATATGATTTGGATGCTACAAATTTTGATGATTGGGAAGATAGATTTTTAAAAAATGTAAGTATTGGTTATTTTGTTGCTGATGGATTTTTAATTGGATTGGGTTTAGATTTAGGTGGTTTCAATACAAATGATGATGATACTACTATGATTAACAAACTAAACAATCTTACATTAGGAGCGACACCCAAATTAAGATACTATATAGAAACAGGAAGAGGTAATGCAATGTTTTTTGAGACTTCATTTGGAATTGGGTTAGCTAATGACAAAAACAATATCGATCTAGCAAATGGTGATTGGACAGAAGATAAGACCAGTACTTTTGGATCTAACATTGGAATAGCAGTAGGTTGGTCACTATTTAACTTTAATAGTAGAGAGATATTCTCAGTTGAGCCAATTATTGGATTTAACATTGGATCTGGAACAACAAACAGAACATTTACTTCTTATAACAAAGCTGCAGATATTAAATATATTGAAGATAGAACAGATAAATTCAGTTCTATGGGAGCTTATGCAAAACTCAAATTAGCATTTTACTTAGGTAGGCATTTCTGGTCTCATTAAAATAAACCATGAAAAAAATACTCTTATTATCTATACTGACAATCTTTTTATATTCGTGTAGTGATTCAAGATCTGAAGGCTGTATTGAACCAGCAGCAATTAATTATGAATCGTTTGCTGACTATGATGATGGTAGTTGTTATTACTCTTCTGATGTAGTATTTTATGAAGATGTTGCGGCAGCAGTATACTTTGATTTATTAGATGTGGAATGGTTAGACTTAACTGTAGAAGGAGAATATATTGGAACTCTTGATGCAACACTAGGACTTACTTATGTCCCTAACTGCAATGAAATTGATGCAGTTGTTTTTTCATTAGAATGGGATAATGCAAGCCACAGTTCATTCTCTTGGACAATAAGAGATGAAACAGGATTCAAGCATTATGAGGGAGTTGAAATTATATACCCTAACGAATGTCTACCTATGGAATTAACATTCAAAAAAATCCAGGAATACAAAGAAGCTACTAAATAGTGTTTGATATAAACTGAGCAGCATTTTTTGAAGCTCCTTTTTTATCTAATAAATTAATGAGTTTATCGTAATCTTTTATGATAGACTCTTTTTCTTTTATGATATTATTTAATTCAAAGATAAGATTCTCCTTATTTAACTTTGATTGTATCAATTCCTTTACTACTAATTTATCCATTAAGATATTTACAAGGGATAAATAGTCAATTTTAATAAGAGATTTAGCAATAGAATAAGTAAGCCAGTTTGTTTTATAGCAAACCACTTGTGGCACCTTAAAAAGAGCTGTCTCTAAGGTAGCTGTACCAGAAGTTACTAAAGCATAATCAGCATTGGAAAGCAAACCATAAGTTTCGTCAAAAACAAAATCTACTTTCGAATTTTGAATAATTTGATGATAATATTCTTTTGAAAAAGTATTAGTAGCCGCAATTACAAATTGATAGCCAGGAAAATCATCAACTACTTCTAGCATTCTTGGTAGAATTTTTTCTATTTCTTGTTTTCTACTACCAGGGAGTAACGCAATTATATTTTTATCAGACTTGTAAGAAAACTTAAAATCACCTTTACCTATCTCATCTAACAAAGGATTTCCTACATAAGCAACTTCCATGTCATACTTTTTATAGAAATCAACTTCAAAAGGAAAGATTACGATTAAATGATCAACAAATTTTTTAATTTTAGAAATTCTACTTTTATTCCAAGCCCAAACTTTAGGAGAAATATAATAGAAAACTTTTATTCCTTGCTTCTTAGCAAATTGTGCAATTTTTAAATTAAATCCTGGGTAATCTACTAAAACCAGTGCATCAGGTTTAAAATTAATAATATCCTTTTTACAATAATCCAAATTAGATTTTATGGCACTTAGATTTTTCAGCACACTCCAAAGTCCCATATAAGCTGTATCCTTAATGTGTTTAGCAATCTGAACACCCTCAGCAATTAATCGGTCCCCTCCCCAAGCTCTTATCTCCGCATTTTTATCGCATTTTTTTAACTCAAAAACTAAATTAGCTGCATGTAAATCTCCAGAAGGTTCTCCTGTAATAATATAATACTTCATTATAAGAACTTGATTATAACAATTACAAATGCATAAACAAGAGTCGCTCCAAGAATTCCTTTTGCAACTTCCTCTTTATGAGTTTTTATATTCATAAAAAATAATATTATATTAGTAAGAAATACACTTAAACTAATATGATGGGTTAATGTATTTAACCTTTCAAATTCAGCAAATGCAATTTCAAGTTCCACCTCCAAAACAAAAGCAATATAAACTACTAATGTAATAATTGGAGCAATTACTCCAACAGAAAAACCTTTAGCTACATCTTTATTCATTCAATAAAAGTTTATTTACAGAAACTAATGAAGAATGTGCAGTAACATCAAACTGAACAGGTACAACTGAAACATAATGATTTGCCAAAGCCCACTCGTCTGTATCTGTACCTTTGTCATAATTCATAAATTTACCAGTAAGCCAATAATATGTTCTTCCTTTTGGGTCAGTTCTTTCTTCAAATTCCTCCTCCCAATTTGCATCAGCTTGCCTACATACTTTTAATCCTTTAATTTCTTCCCCCTCTATTCTTTTTGGAATATTCACATTCAAGCAAACACCATCATCTAATCCATTTTCTAAAACTTCTTTTGTAACTTTTCTGATGTATTGTTCTGCTTCAGAAAAATCAGCATTATGTGCATAATCTAAAAGGGAAAACCCAATTGATGGCACTCCCTCTAAAGCACCCTCAACAGCAGCAGACATTGTGCCAGAATAAATAACATTTATTGATGAATTTGAACCATGATTTATTCCTGAAACACATAAATCTGGTTTTCTATCTAAAAGCTGATTAACAGCTAATTTAACACAATCAACAGGAGTACCACTACAAGAATATTCAGTTTGAGGGCCATCCTCTATAATAACTTTATCACATCTAATAGTTGCTTCAATCGTAATTGCATGTCCTTTTCCTGATTGTGGACTATCAGGAGCCACAACAAATACATCTCCAAAATCATTCATAATTCTAATAAGATTTCTGATTCCAGGAGCAGAAATTCCATCATCATTAACTACTAATATAAGTGGTCGTTTCATTCAATAAATTTTTAATACTACAAAACTACTATAATATTGTTGTATACTGCTGAGGAATTTCCTAATTTTGCAAAAACTAAAAACAATAAAATATGATTTGGGTAATAATGATAGGGTTTATGATTGTAGGAGGGATTGTAAGTTCAAGATTAAAAAGTAAAGTTAAAAAATACAGCCAAGTACCAACAGTATCAGGCATGAGTGGAAAAGAAATTGCTGAAAGAATGTTAAATGATAATGGAATAAATGATGTAAAAGTAATTTCAGTTCCAGGAAAACTTACTGATCATTACAATCCTATGGATAGGACTGTAAATCTAAGTCCTGAGGTTTATCAAGGAAGACACGTAACAGCTGCAGCAATTGCAGCTCATGAGTGCGGACATGCAGTTCAACACGCTACTGCTTATCAATGGTTACAAATGAGATCACAAATGGTTCCTGTGGTAAATTACAGCAATAAAATGATGAGTACCGTTTTTATTATAGGATTAATAGGTGGTAGCTATATTGGGCTTGGATTTAATCAGCTAATAATGCTATTTATCATACTGCAAGCAATTGTTACTGCATTTACACTAATTACACTTCCAGTTGAATTTGATGCCAGCAGAAGAGCTTTAGTTTGGTTACGATCATCAGGAATTACAAGTGATAAAGAATTAGGATATGCCGATGATGCACTTAGATGGGCTGCTAGCACTTATGTAGTTGCTGCTTTAGCTGCCGTAACCTACTTACTTTATTATGTGTCAATGTTAAGAGATTAATCAGACAAATAACAAAGTACAAAAAAAGCCCTAACATTTGTTAGGGCTTTTCTTTTAAGAAAACTTAAAATTATTTCTTCTTAGTTAAGAATGGTAATCCAGTTCTTGAATTTTCCTTAACAAAGTAACCATCTGGTTTGTCAGAAGCAGTAGATCTTGAATCTTTTGAGAAATAATAGATAGTTTGAACTCTACCAGTTGATTTTAATGTTACATCTTTTTTGTTTAAGTGGTATAAAGTACCTCTTTCGTTTGTGTGCGTAAAAGCCATGATTTATTTTTTTTGGTTAATATTATTTTTACAGGGACTAATATAGATAAAAAATCCTTACAAACTAAATTTCACTAGATAAGAATTTTGTTTTATTGTTCATAAGTCTAAAATTAACTAAATGAAAATAAGTTTTTGCAATCTAAAAACTGTAATACTTACATCAAATATAGTGTTTTTGCAACTGTCTTATTTTCAGTGAATTATGGTGATATTGCTTAAATTATGACAATTACAACTTTACTAGATAAGGACAAAAAAATACTAGATAAAGATTGGTTAATAACTTTGACTTCAAAAACAACAAAAAAGAAGAAAATAAGGTCAAAAATGGAAGTTAATTTTAATTATATCTTCTTAAAAATAGCGAATTAAGAAAAAATCATCTGGGAAAATTTTAAAATTTCTTATTAAAACAACTACTTTTACAATCTTAAAAAAATTCACTATGAAACATCTAAGTATTCTTTTAATAGCACTATTTTCTTTTAATAATCTTTCAGCTCAAAGATATACTACAAAATATATAACTGATGCTAATAAAGTTGGTTTGCAATGGTGGAATGATGTAAACTCAGGACAATATTCAACATCTTATCAATATCTTTCTTCTGAGTTAAAGAAAAGATTCTCGGAGGAGAGTTGGTTGAATCAAATCTCAATATTGATGGATGAGTTTGGTCAACTAGAAGAAAGATCGGTGTCCGACACTTATTTTAATAGTGAAATTGAGGGCTATGGGTCTGGGTTTTATGTAATTGTTGAATATAATGTACAATATTCAAAAACTAAGAACCATACTGAGAGTATACTGCTTAAACAGAATGATCAATTAGAATGGAAAATATTTGATTTTAATTATGAGTTCCAGAATTTAGAATCAGCAAAAGAATAACTACAAACTATTCTTAGTTACCCAATATCTATATCCTAAAATTACTTTCTCGTAACTTTTTAATTTTCCAATATCCTTCTTATATAATGAAGGTATTATTAATTTATTAACCTTTGCTAATATTTTAAAAAACAACTTTCTATTTATCAAAATAGCTAATAATATAGATAAAATCAGAATAATTAAAATAACATCTTCACTGTTACCAGTTCCTAGTAGAATCATTTAAAAATAATATTGTTAGCTACTCAATCATTAACTTCTTAGTTATTATTCCTTTAGCATGACTTAAATGAAGAATATAACTTCCCTTGGATAAAGTATTTCCTGATATAATAAAGGTTTGAGATATCTTATCCTCTGATAAAACTAACCTTCCCATAATATCATAAATCCTTAAATCAAAAATTTCAAATTTTGGCAAACTAATTGTCAAATTACCTTTAGCAGGGTTAGGGTAAATTAAAACTTGAGCTGACATAATATGCATTATTCCTGTTATACAAGAGTCTATAATAACTTCTATTTCACCTCTTCTATCACAGCCGGCTGAATCCACAGCTTCAACAACATAAGTAGTTGTGAACATAGGGAAATCTACAATCCTATGAACAGGTGGGGTAATCAAGGTATTAGGAATCCAAATGATATTAGAAAGTCCAATAGTATCTATTTCTAAAACAATAGAATCTCCGAAACAAATGATTGGTGGTGATGGTGCTGAATAAATTGGAATATCTTGAACTGTAACAGTAATACATGCCGTATCAATACATCCATTAGCATCAATCTGAGTTACACAATAAGTTCCAGGATTTACAATAGTTAATATAGAACTATTAGACTGACCATTACTCCAAAGATATGTTACAGGTAGAACTGTTGATGAGTTTGGTGATGCAGTAAGAATCTGAGGGTTACCCCAATTACATATAATTGAATCTCCAGTAAGTTCTACACCACAAGGAGGTGGCATAACATTACAAGAATCAGCTATACATGCCGCCATTGTTGGATAAACTGCCATAACATACGTTTGTCCTAAAGAATAATTTCCAGGACCTTGACATGAAGTAACTCCAGGATTTATTCCCCCCATACATGCAAAATTTGTCGTAAAATTACAAGGACCTTGTGTCCAAGAAGTTACTCCTCCAAAATTAAGCGCATGACAATCATTAGAATATGTGATACTATCACAACCACAAACAGGATCCCATATCAGAGTACAGATAGCTGTCAAATCAATTAAAGAAGAATCTACACAAGAACTAGGCTGATTACATGGCAAAAAGCCACCAGGAATTCCACTAGGAACCGCTGGAGTCCATGGAACATCTGCACAATCAGCTACACAAGAATTCGGATACATTAGTCCATCACATCCACAAACAGGCATATACATCATATTACATCCACATATCGCATTTGAATCTGGAATACAATCTTGACAAATAATTGTATCACATCCGCTTATAAGGTCTAAAATATTTACACACCATTGAGAATGAAATGGAGTTTGATTAGCTGCTGCCCCATTAGTCCATGTATAACTATATTGAGACACTCCATTAACAGTTGCATTCATCATCCAAGGACTAGTTGTATGATCAACATAAACACTACCTCCTGTAAGATTGCAGGGTGTAAGTTGAGAATAAATAAAATTTGAATACCCTAAAAAAAGGAATATAATAAAAACATTCAATATTTTTTTCATTTTAAATAGATTTAAATTGATGGTAAATATAATAAAATCTAGCAAGAAGTACAATATTCTCATTTTTTTGGAGACTAACACTTATCTTACAAATAAAATGTCTGCATTATTCTCATCAGAAAATGCATATCCATTATTTTTAAATAATTTTAATTCCTCAAAGCTTGTGATCTTATTTTTTATTATAAAATTAACCATTTCACCTCTTGCTTTTTTTGCAAAAAATGAAATAACTTTTAATTTACCATTTTTATAATCCTTAAAAACTGGAGTTATCACCTCAGATTTTATCTTATTCAGCTTTAAAACTTTAGAATACTCGTTTGAAGCTAAATTAATTAATACTTCATTATTTAACTCATCTCCGATATTTTGATGCAATTTATCTTGCCAAAATCTATATAAGTTATTTCCTTTTATTGTTTTCAACTTGGTACCCATTTCTAATCTATAAGGTAAAATCAAATCATTTGGCTTTAATATACCATACAAACCAGAAAGTATTCTTAAATTATTTTGAGCAAAATCATTATCCGACTTATTAAAGTTTTTTGCATCTATGCCTTCATAAACAGCACCGTTAAACAATTCAAGAGCTTTGTAAGTGTTCCTATTTTCAATATCCCAATCCTGAAACCTTTGCCAATTAAGTTGAGCCAAATTATCACTTAAACCCATTAAATATTTTAGTTCCGAAATACTCTTTCCTTTCAGAGTTTGAATCAACTTTGTAGATTCACCTAAAAATGAAGTATTCATTTTACTATTCTGTACTTTTACAGAATTATCTAGTTTTTTAGCTGGAGAAATAATTATCTTCATTCTTATATTGTATTATTGCACAAAATTATCAATTTAATTCATGTATCACATACTCGCTAAATACAAACTTACCTCACTACATATAATGGTGGTAATATTGGGATTAACAGGTGTCTTTGGGAAACTTATTTCTTTAGGCACTATTCATTTAGTCTGGTACAGAATGGGGATCGCTTTTTTAAGTCTTGCCATTTTTTTAGCATTTAAGAAACAATTATTTAGCGTTAATAAAAAAGATTTCTTAGGAATACTTGGTGTTGGCTCATTAGTAACCTTTCATTGGTTATGTTTTTTTGAATCAATAAAAGTATCAACAGTATCAGTAGCTGTTGTTTGTTTGGCAACATCCTCCCTATTTTCTGCAGTAATTGAACCATTATTCTTTAAGAGAAAATTATTGGGATATGAAGTGGTAATGGGAGTAATTGTAATTATCGCCTTAGGTTTTGTAATGGGAACGGAAACTCAATATTTCTGGGGATATTTTTATGGGATAATGGCTGCACTTTTAGGAACTTTATTTACCTTATTTAATGCTAAGTATATCAAAAAGGTAGGAGCGGCACAAATTACCATGATTGAAATGCTCTCTGGGTTAATTATCATAAGTGGAATTTTATTACTCCAAAAGGATTACTCTGTTTTTACTTCAACAATATCAATAACTGACTTTAGTTATCTTTTCATACTAGGGACACTTTGTACAGCAATGGTTTTTGTTTGGATGACTGAAATAATGCGACACATCACCCCTTTTTCACTAATAATGGCTATAAATCTAGAGCCAATTTACAGTATAATTCTTGCATTACTTATATTTGGTGACTCTGAACTTATGAGCACATCATTCTATATTGGGAGTACTATTATTATTGGATTAGTATTTTTAGACGGATATCTGAAAAACAAACAATAGAATGTTGTAACTGTCGTTATGATTTTTAATTTTGCAAACCAATTATTTAATTATGAAAAAATTACTTTTACTAATTAGCATCTTATCATTCACTTTTAATACTGATGCGCAAACTTTAGCTGAACTTTTACAAAAGAAAACTTCAGGACATAAAATTACTGGTACTATTACAGGATTACAAGATTCTACTGTAATGCTAGCTTATTACTTTGGAGGAAAACAATACGCAACAGATACTGCAGTTGTAATAAATGGAAAATTCATTTTTGAAGGTGATAAAAAACTGAAAGGTGGAATGTACTTAGTAGTTTTATCAGAGAGCAGGTATTTTGATATTATTGTTTCTGAGCAACATTTTTCATTTAGCACTAAAATAGATGATTTAATTGGGAGCATGACATTTAAAAACTCTAAAGAAAACCCTGTATTTTATGAGTACCTTAACTTTATAACAAATATGCAAAAAGAGGTTACTCCTTTAAGAAAACAACTTGAAACTGCAGAAGGAGAAAACAGAAAATCATTACAAGAAAAAGCAACTGCTATTGATTCAAAGGTTAAAAAATTCCGTTCAGATTTTATGAAAAATAATGCTGATAAATTTTTCTCAAAAATTGTTATAGCAACTACAGAAATTGAAATACCAGAATCTCCTTTAGACAGCACTGGAAATCCTGATAAAACTTTCCCATACCGTTTTTACAAAAAACACTTTTGGGATAACATTGATTTTTCTGACGAAAGAATGCTAAGAACACCTATCTTTTACAATAAGATGGATCAATACCTTGATAAATTAACGGCAAAACATCCTGACTCTATCAATGTTTCAGCTGATGTTCTTGTGGAGCTTTCAAAAGCTAATAGTGAGATTTTCCAATATGTAGTTTCTTATATCACTTCTACTTATGAAAGATCAAAAATTATGGGTATGGATGCAGTTTTCGTACACATGGTCGAAAATTATTACATCACAAATCAATGTGATTGGGTAGATTCTACTCAACTAGTTAAAATAGCAGATAGAGCACAAAAAATTGCTCCTAACTTAATAGGAAGAAAAGCCTCAGAATTTCTTGACTTTTACGGAAGACCATTCATGAAAGACACTTTGGAAAAACTACACACATTACAGGAAATAAATGCTGATTATACTGCACTTATATTTTACGGACCAACTTGTGGGCATTGTAAAAAAGAAATTCCAAAAGTAAAACATGATGTTGATTCACTAATTGCTGCAGGCCATAACATTGAAACATTTGCAGTAGCTACAGAGTTTAATAAAACAGATTGGAAAAAGTTTATCAATAATCAAAAGATTGGAGATTGGATAAATGTAGCAGATATAAATCATGATGAGGAGGGGAATCCTGTAGCTAGTAGCGACTGGAGGGATAAATATGACATCTACTCTACTCCAGTTATTTACTTACTTGACAAAGACCAAAAGATTATTGCAAAGAGGATTACTCACACCCAAATAGTTGAGATAATTAGCCGATTAGAGGGGAATTAAATCATCACTTCAGTGGCTCCTGCATCTTTTGATAAATAGAATCTAAGCTTATAATTTCTGAGTAATTTATGCACTTCTGATTTCAGAACACCAGTACCTATTCCATGAACTATAATAAGTTTTGAAATATTGGAATTTATCGCTTGTTGAATCTTCTTATGACATTCGTTTAGCTGCATTTGTATAATTTCAAAATTATCCAAATAATGATAGTTAGAAGTAAGCAATTCTATATGTAAATCAACTTTTAATACTGTTTGGCTTTTTTGTCTTTTTTGTGATTTTGAAGTTCTTCTATCAACATCCTTAGTGTAAGTATACTCACCATAAGAAGTCGCTTTATCAGTTCCTTTCTCAATTTTAACCAAATCTTTAACAGCTACATTAAGCTCAAAACCATCAGATGAAAGCACAGTAAGTTTATAATTAGAATTAATCTTTACAACCTCACCTTTTAGGTTTTCATTCTTAAAAAGCACTTTATCGCCAATCTTAAAATCCATTAGTAATAAACTGGGTGGAAAAAGATATTTCCATTTCTATATTGGATTGCAGGTGTTGGAAATTTTAAGAAGCCAAAAGTATGCAACACAGAATTCAGAGTTTTGTTTTTTGTTTTAATCTTATTCAAATCAACATCAAATGACATTAAAAATTGTCTATATCTTTCCGCATCACCTTCTTCATGATATGGATTTACCATTTCATCAGCACCATAACCTAATGCTAAACTAAGCCAACTTGGAAAATTTGGATTTTCTATCTGCAATAAAGACTTAAGATTTAAGGTAAGCCAATAAGTTTGGCCGTTATAATCTTTCAATGCTCTTTCTAAATGATTTGATCCAAGTTGTTCTGGATTATTGGCGGCCATATTAGAAGGGCTGTAACTATACTTCAACTGTATTCTTTGCTCGTTCCATTTAAGTGCTTGTCCTATTGCTAATAGCGAGCCTGTAGTATTAGCAATTAAATCTCCTGATGACGCACCCCATTGCTCTGATGTTCCATCTAGAACCTCAATAACAGTTAAGAAAATAGAACCCGTCATACCTCCATACCAAATAGCATTTTTACGACTAAAACCTGCCCATTCATAAGCCTTAATTCCTGCAACACCTGTATAATAGGATGCTGACATATGCCCCATTTTATCCATTTGCAACCATTCTTCATTATCATTAATAAAATGAAAACTACTCTTAGGATAATCAGCATACCAAAGCTGATTTAAACCAACCAAAGCAACAGTATAAGCACTTGCCTCTGAAATTAAAAGAATGTTTCTTCTTTTCTTATTTAAAGTAAATTCTTGCTCTACCTCCCAGCCACCATCACCTACTTTGGGAATGTTCCAATCCTGAGCATTTACAGTCAATAAAATACATGAGAATAATATCAGAAACAGCTGTTTCATTTATAAGATTGTAGCTTTACAATCAGCTAAAATATCAAATACTTTCTCTTGAGTTGAAGCCTCTGCATAAGTTCTTAAGACTGGCTCAGTACCAGAAGGACGAATCATTAACCAAGTATCAGCATCAAAGAAGAATTTGAAGCCATCAGTTGTTTCAATTCTTTCTACTTCATATTTACCAAACTTAGTAAACATACCTTTTTTACAATCTTCAATAATTTTTAATTTAGTTTCATTATCAATATGTAGATCGATACGCTCAAAAGCGAAAGGACCAACAATTTCATATACTTCTGCAATTAAATCTTCCAATGATTTTCCTGATTTAGCCATAAATTCAAATAAGATTAATCCCATCCAAATACCATCTCTTTCAGGAATATGGCCAGCAGTAGCAATTCCACCAGATTCTTCACCACCTAACAATACATCTTCTGTTATCATTTTCCCTGCAATATGCTTAAAGCCAATCTGAACCGTTTCTTGTTCTAATCCATAATGTTTACACATTTGCTCAACTTTCACTGAACAAGAAAATGCAGTAACTACTTTACCAGTCATCCCTTTATATTTTACCATATAATGGATTAACAAAAGTATAATATGATGAGAATCAACAAAGTTCCCTTTACTATCATAAAGTCCAATTCTATCAGCATCACCATCTGTAGCCAATCCACAATCCAAATCATTGTTTTTCATCAAATCAGAAAACTCTTGTAAATTTCTATGAATTGGCTCAGGAGCAGTTCCTAAAAAACCTGGGTTATCATCACAATGCAATAAAGTAGCATTTGGCAAAAGGCGTTTTACAGCATTCATTCCAGAACCAAACATTGCATCATAAGCAAAATTCATATCAGAATTATTAATAGCATCTAAATCAAAATTAGCCTCAGCATGTTTGCAATACATTTCTTCCAAATCAACATAAATAATTTTTCCTTCAGTAACTAAGATTTCTATGGAAATTGCATCTAAATCAACAGAGTTACTTTCAGGAATTCTATTTTCTACATCAGTAATATCTGCAGGCAATAACGGACCACCAAAATCACCTTTAAGTTTAAATCCATTATATGCAGGTGGATTATGAGAAGCTGTAATTACAACACCCAAAGATGCTTTTTCCTTTACCACACCCAAGGAAACCATTGGAGTAGAAACAAAGCCTTTTGCAATTTTAACCAACACACCTTTTGATGCTAAAACCTTTGCAGCTGTTTCTGCAAACATCTCACCAGAAAAACGGCAATCATGTCCAATAACTACTGAAGGGTTATCATTATTTTCATTTAACCAATCAGCTACAGCAATACTTACTCTTGCTACATTATCGGTAGTATATTCTTTTGCAATGATTGCTCTCCAACCATCTGTTCCAAACTTAATTTTTGTCATTTTACTTGTTTTAAAGGGATGCGAAATTAAAAAATTAACGCATTATTTTCCTCTTATTTAGTGCTTTTTGATATTTACGCGCATTTATAAGGTGCTTAGCGTAGGTTTTTGCAAAATTATGATAGCCGGAAAAGTCTTCTTT
>UPTG01000952.1_pt1 | contig 22259 bp, 21 predicted proteins | sample 2160121 | NCBI WGS metagenome assembly UPTG01 (sample SAMN06266255, study PRJEB28933) | marine metagenome | isolation source: Columbia River Estuary | place: USA:Columbia River Estuary, USA | collected 2014-07-27
GGCAAGTTTGATGTTGAAATCCAGGCTGGAAGCAAGATTTGCGGACGAGATGAGCTTGCAAGGCGGTTAAAACTGTTTGTCAAGGTCGCAGATGTTGAACCAGTATGGCAACAAGATCCCCAAGGCTAAACTTTACTTTGACGAGCTTAAGGCGGTGTCTACAAAGACCAAGACAATAGGAGAAGCATACGAGGAGTCATGGTTTGCGCCACTTAACGCATTCAATACCGTAAAGGCACTATATGCTGGAGTAGACAATCCGGAGCAAATCGAAGCAGTATTTGAGGAGCTTGCTTTTATGCCACAAGACGACCGGAGGGATATTGTGGGCTTGATGTATATGATGGCAGAGCAGCAATCCGATGAGATTGATGCAGGTGGGTTTGGCAAATTTGGAGAGTCTTTTGTTAGAGGTTTCGATACCTACATGGAAAACCTACAGGACTTCGGTGAGGTATCTGGAAAAGCAGCAGCAAATCTCATAAGGAGCGAGTCAGTTAAGAAGCTGATGAAGGAGCGTGGGCAAACGGAAGACGACTTGATTTCTCGTGCAAGGCGGGAAGTCCGTCAAGACTTACGCGACATTAAAGAAATCGTTGCCGAGATAAAGAGTGACAACAAAGTTGTCCAAGGAATTTACGATGCGTCAAGGTCTGGAACATATACTCTAGCAGCATCGGCAGGAAGAGGAGTAGGCGTTGCCCTTAACGCTGCGTCAATGACAGTAGACAACGATATCAGACTACGAGAGCTGTATCCAGAAATGAATCCCTCCACACGGTGGGGTGTGTCACTGTCTGCCGGAACTGTTCAGAGTGGCGTGGAGAGACTTCAGTGGAGATGGTTTGCAAAGGGTTTTCCAGTTCTCACTAAGTGGGTAGCCGGAAGCGCAATCGGCAGACAAGCTAGTGCTGCACTTATTCGCATTGGGGCGACTGTCGCTACAGAGAATGCTGAAGAAAGCATACAGGCGTGGACTCTACCTGCAATGCAAGAAGTGTGGAAAGCGTTCGGAGCTGATGTTCCTAGTGTTACCGATGAGGATTGGGACGAAAGTCTTTTCATTTATGACGAGAGGACATTCTTTGCTACACTTCCATTAGCGGTGTTAGGTGCTGGCTCAAGGGCAGTATACGATAACTACGGAGCGAAGCAGAGCGCAGAGCTTTTGTCTAATGTTGACATGATGCTCTTGCACGGCATCGACCCAAAAGTAGCTGAGTCAATCGCAGCAGAACCGGATGCCATAAAGAAGTTTATGATGTTTAATGATGGTGTCGAGTTCACTAACAAAGAGACCAGAGTAGCCAATGTTAAGGCTGCAATCAATGACGGTTCACTGGAGCGTCTTGAAGAGATTGAAGAGAACAAGTCCTTTGAGGAGCGCAAACAGCAAATCATGGAGACAGGCACAGACGAGGAAAAGCGCATCGTTGAAGCTCAAGAAATTTACATAGAAAACGCCAAGAAGTTTAATGCCAGAATTAAGGATGTCGGAAACGGATCTTACAAGCTGGTCTACCCAGACGAGGCTGTTAGGGCAACCGAGGTCTTCCAATCAAAGGAGGATGCTAACGCAGCTCTAGATGCATTCCACAGAGAGGGACAGGAGTCGTTGCTCTCTCAGATAAGCAGTGGAGAAGTCAACCGGTTAGAGATGGATAAGCAAAAGGCTATCCTAGAAAAGAAGCACGAAGGTGCAGAGGTTCAGTTAGAGCAAAACCTACTCAACTTATTTGATTGGGCTAAAGGTAACGAAGTCAGAATGAAACAGGCGATAGAGCGTGTTAGACATGACATAGACCCAAGCGGGACTATGGAGATTACCGAGGCTGATGTTAGAGACTACCAGATAAAAGGTGAAGTCAGACTGAAAAACCTAACAAGAGGATACGTAGCTAGAGTTGCCAAGGGGGGTAACATAGCAGAGCTTGTCGAGGAGGGAGCGGAGGGATTCATGCGAGACCTTATCCGTAGTGGCTTTGTTGAAGAGAAATGGGTTAAAGAGCAGATCATCAAATACCAGAAGGATACCGGAACTAATATCAGTGGTGCTGAAGCAGCATCAGACATGACTTATAACCAGATGGTCGAGGCATTCTCCGACCTTGCAGTAGCCAACTTCTGGAACGTATACCAAGACAATCACACAGGGAAGCTAGGTGGGCTTATCAATGCGCTTCGTAGGTTCTTTGCTAATGTTGCGAGGATCGCCTTAGACCTTAATACTATCCGAGCGCAAGGCAAGCTAGACGCTGACTTTGAAACATTGTTAGACCAGTCGGTTGGCATAGGCGAAGAGGAGGACTTTGAGCGTAGAGTCGGTGAAGCTAACAAGAAGATCATAGAGGAATACACGTTTGCTGTAGCACCAGATCCAGACAGGCGTGGCGAAGGTCAAGGTGAACCACTAACAAGCAGAGAGATAGATCTAGAGATAGAAGACGAAGCCGGAACTACTGTTAGGTCAGAGATCAACACCGACAAGCTTGCCGATGATCTAGCTAGAAAACTTCCACTACAAAAGAAAGCACAGGACGATGTGACATTCTCTATTGCGCCACACAATCCATCACTCGCGGTAGACGCATGGAGACAGATCCACCCTAAAGACCTAAAAGGAAAGAAATGGTTCGCCTTCTTTGCTGACCGTATGATGGTTGGCAATTACACAGGGCTAGACCCAGAGTCCGGCATTAATATCCCTGTTCACGGAGGCATGGACTTCCCTGCCATTCAAGAGAACTTCGACAACGAAGCTGGTTGGGCAGTGTCTAACGACACGATGCACAATAGCCTAGCCAAAGGGGCAGACGAGACCGATGGCATTGCTGTCGTTGTTGCGTATGGCAAAGGTAATGTCACAGGTAACAGATCATTTAATCACATCTATTTTGCGGAACTCAAGTGGAACATTAAGTCCAAGAAAATCCACAAGAAGAAAGCATTAGAATTTCTTAATGAAATACGCAACTCTATTCCTATTCAAAGAGCAGCAGCAAAGAAGATAAGAGGTTGGGGCAAGAAGTTTCAGTCTGATTGGAAAACACTTGAAGCTGCCGAGTCAGCATTGCACGACTCTACCTTTGATATTAGGGGTGGCAAATTCTACATGACCGAGTGGAAGACCACCAAAGCCAGAGGTCATCATTTCCGCAGTGCCGGACTTGGATCTGTTGGCAGGGTAGAAGCAGGGATGCCGGACATCGTAAGGATGGTTGAGAAGCTGGAAGATTCAAGATTTGATAACTATGCCTATGGCGAATTGATGGGTGCTGTTGAAATCCAGCAGGGTCAGTATGGCAAGTCTCAGACAGCAAAAGAAGTAGGCAACGTGCCTCACTACTCCTATGAGAAGGTCGTCAAGGGCAAGCCTTACGGTTTGTTTCCTTCTGGACTTCACATCGCAGACTACATTGAACCGGACAAGGTGAGTGGTCGCGTGTTAGGTGGGCAAGCTATTGCAGCTCGTGTCACCTTTTCAATAGGGAAGCAGGAGAAAGCATTCTACTCCAAGATGGAGCAGGTGCTAGACCGGAAGATCCAAGGCAAGCAAGCCTCACCGGAACAGATCAAAGCTATCATTGACCCATCTAAGGGCAGTGGAGTTAAGGCTGAAGAGATCAAGTGGACTGGCATCCGAGCAAAGGTTGACGAGTTAGCTACTGAGAACAACGGCAAAGTGCCGAAGGCAGAACTCATGGAGTGGCTCAAGAATGAAGCTGCCGTGCAGTTTGAGGAGGTTGTCCAAGAAGTAGTAAATGAATATAAAATACAGCAAGACCTTGAGGATGTCCTTACTGAATACGATCTATACAGTGATACTGGAATGGACGGGGAGCTTCTATTTTACAACAATGCAGACAGTGAAGGTGACCGCTCATTAGATTATGATGAGCTTCCATCCGATGTAGTAAATGTGGCAGAAGCTTACAATCGGATGACCGAGGGTGACACTGAAGGTGCTTCCTTTGCCGAGTATCAACTCCCTAACGGAGAGAACTACAAGGAGACCGTGCTGACTATGCCTCCAACATTGCCCAGCAACCTTGAGGTTAATAAGGCTGATGACGGTTGGTATGTAGAGGAAAAAGGCAAAGCGGGTGAAGGGGCTTTTGGTTTTGGTAATTCTGAGCAAGCAGCAATTTCTGATTATGTAAGAAACCAAGGAGTGAAGGGCTACACCTCCTCCCACTTCAGAGACATCCCTAACTACGTAGCCCACATGAGGACTAACGAGAGGCAGGACTCTACCGGAGCTAGGGGATTACTTTCTGAAGAGTATCAGTCTGACCTACACCAAGCTGCTAGGAAGAAGGGGTATTCCGAGTCAGTAGACAGGGGTGACATAATAATACAAACTCAAGGCATCGTAGATCAAGACCGTAAAGCAATAATCGACCTCCAGACACTCATTGAAAATGTTCGCAGCGAGATTGCAGGACGCAAGGAGGAGGAGGCAGTCAAAGGCGACATGATGAATGTCGGTAGAATCCAAAGCTTGGAGATGCAACTGGAAGGGTTGGAAGGCGATCTTGAATTTGCTCAAGACATGTTAGCCGTAAATCTAGAATCTCTGGAGGGATACAAGTCTGGCAAGAAGGCACTGCCAAAAACAAGCGGCATCACTGACGCTCCCTTCCGCAAGGACTGGTCACTCCAACTCTTCAAGCGTCAGTTGCGTGACGCAGTAGCTCTGGGGCTAGATTGGGTAGGCTGGACAACCGGACAGACACAGAACGAGCGGTATGATCTCAGCAAGGTGATTGATAATGTCACTTACTCTCAGCAACAGCACCAAGGTGAGACAGTCTACCACATTTTGGTGCAGGATAAACAGAACAAAACAATAGATGCTAAGAAGTATCTAACACTCTCTAAGCTGGAGGAGTTGATCGGCAAGGATCTGGCACAGAAAATAGTGGACGGAGCAGGTGAGTCATCTGAAACAAGTTCGTTCCACTCAAACCTTGAAGTTAAAAAACTTGGCGGCATCGACCTAGCAGTAGGAGGTTCTGGAATGAAAGGCTTCTACGACAACATGCTTCCAAATACCATAGGCAAGTATGTCAAGCCGTGGGGTGGCAAGGTTGAGGATGGCAAGCTTGATGTAGACAACAAATTTGGACAAGACGCTGAAAACCTACTAGCTGAACTTTATGATCGCGATGCCAAGGATATCCCAGCACAACGCAAAGTATCCTTCCACAAGGTAAAGATCACAGACGCTATGCGTGAGTCTGTAAAGACCGTAGGGCAACCATCATTCTCTGTTGAGAGGAATCCGCAAGAAGCAATCGTTGATGAATACAAAGAAAGATTTCCAGAGTGGGACATAACGATAGACCCATACATGCAATATGAGGGGCAGCATGATATCAGTGCCAAGCGAGGAGACATACGTGTAGCTGGTTGGGTGACTCATCCAGAAGCATTCCGCAGGGTAGTTGCCCACGAGTTAGGGCATGGTCTTTTCCCACACATTTCTAACAAAGCAGCGGGGACTGTGACTCTTGGTTGGGACAGAGATGAGGTGTTGTCTATTGATGAAGACCCTAACTTTCCAAAGGCGGTTATGGGAGCAGAGGCAGCGCAGCTTGCTTGGGAAAAACCATTCTCAAGACACATGAGAGAAGAGAAAAAACATAGTCCTAGATGGTCTAGTCTCAGATTTGTTGCTGAAACGATAGCTGAGTTGTTTGCTGTCCTTGATACCGGAGGGCGAGTTCTAGCCACAGCAAAGCAAGCTAACCCAGAAATAGTTGAGCTAGGTCTAAGAATGTTTGCTGATGAAAATGTATTGCGAGACGATACTACTATGGCTATCTCCCCAGCACGGGAGGCACAAGACGCTGACATAGTATGGGATAGAAATGAGGGCTGGGGGAATGTCCCTAACCAAAAGCAGATTAAATACTTTGGGTTTACCAAAAGCATGAGTCCATTCATGTTCAGAAATCTTGTTCCAGATGGTGTAAGTGGTGCTTTAACTCTATCAGAAATACGAAAAGAAAAACCATCACTAGCACCCCCATTCTTACTGGTGGATTGGGACGACTCAAAAAAGGCGTGGCTAGTCCGTAATCACGAAGGCAGGTCGAGAGCAAAGTATGCAATGCATCTTAATGATGCAGACATCCCTGTTGATCTTCTGACTTACCCTATGAGAGCAAAAGGCTTGACTGAGGAAATGAAAAACGCACCCATAATTCCCCAAGGTGGTGGTGATGCCGTCATGGCAGGTAAAGTGGTTGAGACTGGATGGACTCCAGTATCCATGTCCATCTCCCGTAAGGGTGACGCTGCACAGCAGAAGATCAACTCGCTCATGCGTGATCCAGAGGCTCGCCTTGAGATCTACACTCGCATGTCTGACATGTTAGCCAAGACAAGAGCTAGGGTCTACGAGAAGCAGATCGCCCTTGGTGGTGCTACTGCTGCGTCCATGCAAGAGGCAGACTCTGAGATGGATGAGCGTGACTTCATCCTAACAAGTATTGCAGAGCTACAGGCTATCACTAACGCTTTGCCTATGGAGGTTCGACCAAAGGTCGGAGGCATCAATGAGATTGCCAAGAAAAAGACTACCAGAGGAAAGCTCAGAGTCCTGCTGGACAGGATCGACAGAGCAGACCGGTTGTTAGACAAATACATCTCTGACAAATACGTGCAGAAGCTTACCCGTTTAAGGAATCAAGCTAAACCTAAAAAGCCTAAAGGAGCAAAGGTAGAAAAGGGAACGATCACAGCACCCAAGCATGTCGAGGCAGAGCTTATCGAAGGTGTGCTAGCGATGACTGATGCCCAAGTAGACGAGGAGGTAGACAAGAATGAAAACATCCTCATGAATCCCAAGACGGAGATGGAGGACGCTACCGAAGCAACACTTAACATCCTCCGGTTACAGACTTACGGCAAGCTTATGAGGGAGGGCAGTCGCCTACAGGCTAACGCATCCATCATGAAGGAGGCTGTCGATCAGTTAGAAAGTCTAGTTAGAGACGGCAAGGCAGCTTACGCAGTCCTGCAAGAAGAGAAGGCGCAGCGCAGGGAAGCACAGTTAGAAGAGTTTATTGACGTTGTCAGTGGTGGCAAGGGAGTTCCGGACGCAGACGAGAGAGCTAGGTTTGCAGCCAAGAGGAAGAAGCAATACACCAGAGGGCATGTGTTAGAGTTTAAGGCTAAGATGTCATCTTGGGAACACCTCATCGAACACATCTCCAGACTAGATAACTCTAAGTCTATGGAGAGCAGGATCAGAGTGTGGGCTGAGAAGGTTCACAGAGCTACTCACGATGAGTCTATGGCAGTGGCAACCAAGACTGTTGAGTTTGAGAGAGCGGTCGCAAAGATCTACGGAATAGATCCAGACAAAGAGAAAATGACTTGGCAGGTAAAGACGACCAAAATCTTTGAGCAAATAGCAGAACCATTTGAGCGCAACATCAGCAGGAGCTACGTCAATGACAAGCAGGTAGTAAAGCTGACACCGGAACACGCAGCAGAAATTGTTGCCGGTCTTAACGAGACTATCCTACTGAAGGAGGGTCTAGCCAAGGTTACCAAGGAAGACATAGCTGCCATCGAAGAGTCGATGAAGAAACATCCAAAAGCTAAGACAGTCAAGTTCACCAAGGAGAAGCACACCGGAGAGAAGAACATGTTCCTGTCTGTTGATAACATCTTAAACCTAACAATGCTCTATGGGCAAGAGGGATACAGAGAGTTGTTAGAATACCACGGTTACACCAATGAGGTAATGCAGAAGCTTGAAGGAGAGTTGTCAGTAAAGGAGAAGCGAGTTCGCGCATACATGTTAGAAAAGAACGACAAGAACTACGACTACTTCAACAACATCTACTCCAAAGTGTTTGGGGTAAACATGCGTAAGGTTAAGAATTACTCTAAGGGAACATTCGAACATCATGGCGTAACACCTGTCGAGCTTATGGACTCCGGTGGAAAGACAGCAATGTCTATTACACCATCGTCCGGCATGGCACGTATCCAGCACCTAGCAGAACCCAAGCAGACAGCCGGAGCTATCGCTCTGTTTTTAGAGACCATCCGAGAGACCGAGCATTTCGTTGCATGGGCAGAAGTAATTGGAGACATTAGATCAACCTTCCTCAACAAGAAGGCACAAGACACTATCGAAGCATACCACGGTGAGATGTTTAGGAAGCAGCTAAACCGGAGCATCGAAGAGTTCACTGAAGGTGGCGACAAGGTAGACTCCAACTCAAGATACAAACTGGTGGATAGACTACGGTCTGACTTTACTGTCATGTCCCTAGCTTATAAATGGCACATCGTCCTCAAGCAGTTCTCATCTCTGCCAGCTTACGCATCTCACATACCTCTCGCTGACTACGCGAAGTATCAAGCAGAGTTCTTCACATCGCTAGAGCATGTAAAGAAAATGTCTACGTTGCCATATACAAAGCATCGCTTTGCTACTGGTAACACCCGTGACGTAATGATGGTGCTTGCCCACCACGGTAAGAGGTCTGGTCTTGAGAGAGCAGTTGACTTCGGAATGAAGGGTGTAGCTATAGGTGACATTGTCCCTGTCATCATGGGAGGCTACGCTGCATATCGTCACGGATACGAGAAGGCTAAAGCAGAGAACCCAGAGAACGGAGAAGCGTTCTGGGAGAAGCGTGGGATACTTGCATTTGAAATGCTAACAGACAACGCGCAGCAGTCCGGTTACCTCAAGGATCTCTCTGGGTTTGCTAAGGCAGGTTCGTTACCTCGTGTAATGACAATGTATTCAACGTCACTAATCCAGTATACTAACAATGAGCTGAGTGCCATCACCGACTTACTAGCCGGTAGGATTGGCAGCAAGCAGAAGCTGGCTAAGATCCTGTTTATCAACCACGCCCTACTGCCATCATTCTTCTACTGGATCAGTTATATGACAGCCAATGCTGCTAGGGCAGAGGGAGACGAGGAGTCTTTAGAAGACGCTAAAGCTGGATGGTATAAGTCAATGCTACTAGGGTCTGCCTCCGGTGTTTATATATTCGGCAAGCAGTTATCCTCAATGGCAACCGGATACACTTACAGTCTGCCGGTGTTCGCTGGACTAGAGTCAACTGGCAGAGCTATCCACAAGACTTACGACATGTTGTTCGAAGATGAGTCCATCACACCGGACGACTTCCTAGAGGCTATCAACCACTGGTTTGACGCTGTCGCCTACATTAGGGGTAAAGGTCTAGGCAAAGCATTTGAGGTAGCCAAGAACGTATCCAAGTCCGTAGGCTTTGACAGGCATGACGCTAAACGACTAGCCATGAATGATGTCGATGCTGCTGTGTATGACATGTCCAAGATCAAGAGGCAGCTCTACAAATTACATGAAATGCCAGACAAAGAAGAAGACTCACTTGCATGGAGACGCGCACAACGTGAGAGGTGGTATTCACTCGCAGACGAGTATAGCCTTTACCTACAAGAAAACGAACTTGACGAGGATGTCTGGCGGGAGGTCGAAGATGTCCTCAAAGAAAAAGGAATCCTTCCAGTGCAAGTCAGAAGACGAGTGAGGTAGCCTCGCTCTATAAGATTGACTAACAGAACTATTTAATCCATACTAACCAAGCCAACTAACATGTCCATATCCACCACAGCAACGAAGGATTCCTATGCAGGGAATAACTCTATCGTAACCCAGTATCCGATTACCTTTAAGTATTTCGAGGAGAGTCACATCTCCGTATATTTCGATGGTGTGCTACAGACCAAGGGTGCTGGCGCAGACTACGAGATGGGTGGTGACGGGACTACCAGCACCGGATACATCACAACCAACGTGGCACAGGCTGACACGGTGACGGTCGCCATCACGCTGGACGTTCCCTTCGATCAGCCAGTGGTGCTACAGGAGACAGGCTCGCTACCCGCTAAGACGATTGAGGTCGAGGGCTTTGATCGCCTCAACATGCAGGTGCGTAGAGTATGGCGTAAGCTACAGGACGTTCTCACGTTCAACACGGACGAGGCTAACGGATCAACAGGCACGGCAGACAACCTCATTGGCTTCGATGGCAGTGGCGACATTGCTGAGATCCCTAATACAACTTTCTTACAGACGGCTAACGACCTGTCAGATCTGAATGACGCAGCCACGGCACGGACTAACTTAGGTGTGGACGCTGCTGGCACTGACAACTCCACGGACGTAACCAAGACGGGTGCTGGCACATACATCTCGCTGGCAGGACAAGTCCTTACGGTTGACGCTATCACTGAGTCAGACATCTCAGACCTTGGAGCATACATTGAGAACGTAACTGGTTCTCCACTCTCTGAGCTACAGGACGTAACGATCACGACACCTTCAACGTCTCAAGTTTTGGCGTGGAACGGATCAGCATGGGTGAACACCACTGCTGGTAATGGTGATGCTGTAATAGCATCTGGACTCGACCAGTTTGCAGCTACCACTTCAGCGGAGCTTGCTGGAGTCATCTCAGACGAGACAGGCAGCGGGGCGTTAGTGTTCGCTACTAGCCCCACGCTTGTCACACCAGACCTTGGCACGCCATCGGCAGTAGACTTAACTAATGCTACGAACACTCCGCTCCCTGCTGCTGGCACGGTGACGGAGGCTATGCTCAACGTAAGCACTAACGCATCTCTTGATCTTGCAGACTCAGCACTTCAGACTATCGCATCCGACTCCATCACCTACGACATGGTGCAGGACGTTACGGCAACGGACAAGATCCTCGGACGTAGCACTGCTGGTGCTGGCACTGTCGAGGAGATTGCTTGCACATCAGCGGGTAGAGCATTACTAGATGACGCTGACGCAGAGGCTCAACGTAATACACTAGGTGCTAACCTTGTCTTCGATGTTCGCAACTACGGCACTGTAGGTGACGGAACTACTGACGATGGCGTAGCTATCCAAGCGGCTATCACTGCGGCTGAAGCATCAGTCACCGACAATCCTGGCTACTATGTAGATGGTGCTTCCATGCCTGTGGTCGATCTGGCTGGCGGGGTGTATGGCATCAGCGAAGCAAACAAGCTTCTTATTCGTAGAAGAATACGCTTCCAGAACGGAACACTCAACGCAGTAGGCGTGGCGTGGGCGGGTAGTTCTGTTTTTACATTAACCACCTTTTGTGATGGTGCTATCTTGGACGGAGTTAATATTGACGGAGGTATCACTGCTGACGGATTAGATGGAGAGGCTAACGGCATTGTAACCAGAGGCGTTAAGAACGTCATACAGAACTGTAAAATTACACACTTTAAAACTCATGGTATCAGAGCATACACAAGTAACGAGCAGATCATAAGCAACTGTGTCATAGCCAAGTGGAGAGGCACAGACACTAACTACGCACTTGCCGCATCACGCACAGGTAGCGGTATACTACTTGAGTCAGATCATAACAGAGTAGATAACTGCACGATCATTGATTGTGGTAAATCAGTAGAGGTTCAAAGTGGTAGTGCGCTGAATATGATTTACGGGTGTCGCTTCTGGTCGCTTGGAATAACCACCCCTGTAGGTGGCGAGGGACAGGTCGAGGTGGGACACGTCAGAATCCACTTCACCAACTGTTTCTTTGATGGCGTGAGGGTGAGTATACTAGACAATAGGTATGAGTCATACTTTACTGCTTGCGGTTGGAATAAGGATCAAGACGCAGAGGCAATCTACGTGGACACTACCGCTACTGGCGAGACTGTTGGTGGATTGAATGTAGTCAACAGCTTCTTTAATTCAACCTTTGCCAGTCCCATCACCTTTAACGGAACTGGAACATACGCTGACGACATCGACAAGAAGATCAACTGGCTGGCAAACGTGGACAAGGACGGAGAATCAGCTTGGTATGGAGCTAAGTTCGGTGCTGGCAACCAGATCACTGGTGGAGTTATCGGAATTGCCGATGGCGTTACCGCTCCATCCACAGTAACAGGTGTTGCTCAACTCTACGTAGACACCGCAGACGGTGACTTGAAAGTTAAGTTTGGTGACGGCACTGTTGTAGTTCTAGCCGCAGGATAATATGAATCTACCTAAGTCAATTCTACACAATCTCTAACTAAAAACAAAACCATGAAAAGTATATTCAAAAGTAAAACAGCCGCCTTGGCATTCATTACCACCGTATCTGGTGCAGTTAGCTTCTTCGTCCCAGCAGTGGGTGAGTGGGTAGCAAACTCCTCAGACATCATCCTAGCAGTGCTTGGGGTAGTAGCCTTCGGTCTACGCCTAGCCACAGACAGTAAGGTAAGCTTATTCCCAGCCTCCGAGTGAGTCTGTTTAAGGCATTACTTATGGCAGCATCCGCTTACTTGAGGGTGCTGCCTCTGTTGCACCTTCGCAGACTCTATAACGACCTAGACTTTTTTGATGATGAAATATTTGATCTATCTCTTGATGCCACTCCTGCTAACCAGTTGCGGATGGAAGTCCTCGCAAAACGAAAGAGACGAACTGATAAACATATCAGCACTATACTCGCCGCCATCGGTGACGATGATCAAGGGTGAGAGCTACAAGTTTAAGGAGGGGATCTTTACACCTAACAAGGATCAGAAATTCTACTCACAGTGGAGCTACTCTAGAGCCGTAGTAATAGGAGAAGGTAAATGAAGGTTACGGTTGATGCGGGACATGGGGGCGATGACAGCGGGGCTAGGGGTAAGCTTAATGGTTACTTTGAGTCACACGCAGTCCTAGACATAGCATTAAGGCTACGAGCTTTGCTTGAGACGCACGTTGAGGTGCAGATGACTAGGGAGGACGATACGTTCGTCTCACTGCCAGAGCGTTGCCGTATGGCTAACGAATGGGGTGCTGACATTTTCGTGAGTATCCACCTTAACGCAGCCACAACGGATGCTGATGGGTGGGAGGTTCTGACAAGCGGTTCATACAAGTCGAGGGATCTGGCTAACAAGGTTGGCTGGAGACACGCAGCGGCATTCCCCTCACAGACTAACCGAGGCATTAAGACTCGCGGAAACATATTCGTTCTGCGTAAGACAGACATGCCAGCTATACTTACTGAGGGCTGCTTCCTGTCAAACGATGCCGAGAACCAGTGGGTGTCTTTACCAGAGACACGACAGCAGATGGCAGAGGCAATTTGTCTGGGTGTGTTAGATTATTTCGGCATTGAATCTAACAAGCCAGAGTTGACTCTTGAGGAGCGAGTTGTTAGAATAGAAAAACACCTTGGATTATGACAGAGAAGCTAAGAGAGAAAATCAACTCACCCGTGATGGATCAGATCGTGCGCGGTGTGGTTCTGTTGGTTATCCCTTGGAGTATCTGGGTGACTCAGAGTATCTATGCCTCGCTGGCATTCCAGCAGCGGGGGGATCGGTTTAGCTCCGAGGACGGGCATCGGTTAGAGAAGGTTATCCTTGAGGAGAGTGAGAAGAACAGGGCGCTCTTGTTCGCATTCGAACGTCAGTTCTCGTCAGAATTTGTGCGGCACAGTGAACTGAAGACCGTCCTCGAAGGGCTGAAAAAATAGTTCATCTTTTCTGTTGATCAACTAAGGTTATTAGGTATAATCCATGTATGCCGACCGAGGATGAGTTGAAAACTCAGCTTAAGAGACTGAATTACTGGTCTTCTGAAGTGCCTTACCAAGCTCCGAAGAAGGTTGTAAAACAACCGGACGACATCACACTGGAGGACATTATGGTTGTCCAGTATGGTGACTACCTAAAGTCCATCAAACTAGAATACCACGACTAAACACTACAACACTATGCTAGAACTAATTATATCACTCTCACTCCACGTTGGAATGGGCGATGACTACAACTCAATCCATCCACAGATCAGATGGAATCAAGACGACTATATCACTGGAGTATACCTCAATAGCCACTCAGAGCTGTCTGCGTTCGTTGGACACAGATGGGAGAGCGGAGACTGGGGAGTCGAGCTAGGACTCGTCACAGGCTACAATGTAGCTCCGGTCGTCCCTTTTGTTAAGGGCAACTACAAGAATTTCTGGGTAGCTCCAGCAATACACGAGGAAAAACTAGGTGCTGTAGTAGGCATCGAATGGAAATTTTAACAATGAACACTACACCAGACCCAGAATCGATAAACATCGTAGGCGAACGTGCCTACAACAACCACTACAAACACTACAATGAAGAACAAATACAACCACGAGTTCAACGCAAGCATGAAACCGGACGGACTGCACATCAAGATCAATGGGGAGACACGACTGATAGTCGAGAACGATCCAGACGACTTAGTAATGAGAGTCCCTTTCAATGGCTATTCGCACCCCGCACCACTGATGTTCAGCATTGATGATGCCATACAGGAGCTGTTCGGATCGTTAGATCGGCAGCAATACTTAGGACTTTCGACCATATTATCTATGGTTATCTTTAGCGGATTCGAAGAGCAGGAGAAGTTCCTGCATACAACCGCGCAATAATCTTGGCAAAAAGCATGTTGCTAAAAGCCAGAACCAAAACAAAACAAAATAAAAAAATGATAGTAGCAGAAAAAACAGGCGGCTCAAAGTTTGAGCCAATCGAAGAAGGTCTCTACCCTGCACTCTGTGTCAGCATTGCTGGCATCGGAGTCCAAGAGACCCCGTGGGGAGACAAGGAGAAGCTAGTGCTTACCTTTGAGATCCCTAGCATTGAGAGGGAATGGGAGAAGGACGGAGAGGTAACCAAGGGACGCGCACATATCAGCGCAACCTACACATGCAGCCTAGCCCAAAAGGCAAAGCTCCGTGAGATCCTTGAGTCATGGCGTGGACAAGCGTTCACACCGGAGGAGCTGCAAGGCTTCGATCTCTCAGCAATCCTAGGCAAGTCTTGCCAAGTCCTTATTAAGCACACGCACAAGGACGACAAGACCTACGCCAACATCCGCGAGGTTCTCAAGTGGGCGGGAGATCCTCTCACCACTGAGACTGACCTTGTTAACTACGACCCTATGAACCATGACAATGCGGAGTTCCAGAAGCTCCCAGAGTGGATTCAAGGCAAGGTAGTTGCCCCTACTGCTGATGGGATCAAGTATGATCCGGTCATCAAGAAGGAGGTAGAGGAGTTGGACGATGAGGAGGAAGTGCCTTTTTAGGCTAACCTAACAATATAGACCCTGCCTAGCACCACCCTCCAATGTGGCACAGTTGCAAACTGCTAGGTGGGGTCTTTTTTACATTATGATTCATACAATAATTATCGCTGCGGCATTTGTAACCGTCCTAGGACTTCTATTCTTTTTACTGATCTACGCCATGCTATCTATGGCTAAAGCGATCTGTGAAGACATGGACAAGAACGGATACTAACAATGAGCAGTCCCACCACACGCACACTGAAGCTTCTCAGAGACCAAGGCTACATGGCACAGGTAGTTGAGAGGTGGTGCAGCTTCACGAAGCGCAGACACGATCTATTTGGCATTATCGATGTGCTGGCAATCAAGGACGGAGAGACTCTGGCAGTCCAGACAACCTCCGGTTCTGGGTTCTCAGCTAGACGTAAGAAGATGATGGCGAGTGACACCCTCAAGCCGATGCTAGACGCAGGATGGAACGTCCACCTGCACGGTTGGCGTAAGGTTAAGGTCAAGCGTGGAGGCAAGGCAGTCCGGTGGGAAGTCCGGCATCTAGATTTAAGGGAAGATTATTATTGCCAAGATGAATAATTTCCCCTAAAACAAATACGACAACTTTTGCAGAGGTAAGTCAAACATAAGCGTAATCCAATTTCGCCCCCTGTTTAATCTCACTTACCTCTGCAACTAGGTTTTTTAAGAGATTAGATAGGGGGTTTTTTTTACCATGGAAATTAAATTACTAGAAACAGAGGTCGAGGATTACATCTTCGATGAGCAACTATTGGAAGAATACGACATTAAGTGCGTCAAGCGACAAGTGAAGCTTGGTGGTGCTGGTATTGTTGATATCCTTGGATGGGATAGGAGCAGAAAATGCTGGGTCATTGTTGAACTCAAGCGTGATACGGTATGCACTAAGGCTTACGCTCAAGGCATGAGGTATCGTAACTGGTTGGATGAAATGATGGACGAAAGATCGTGCGGCAGGCAACGTCCATATAATAAACCATATGTTCTGCTTATTGGTCAGCACTTAGCTGATGAGCTTAATTTTTTACCAAGTATTTGGCGTGATGAGGTAGAATATGGAGGGTGTGCATACGACCTGTTTAAAGTTAAACCGGTATTAGATATGGGATGGCACTCAGTAGCACAACGAGAATATAACGAAACCAAGTAATGAAATTATACGAAATTAAAAAGTGGAGTGAGGTATTTGAGAATGCCGATTCCCGTAAACGTCAGAGGCTTGGATTCTACTATATGCCTAGTGGATGTGATAGCTCTGGATACCTCGGATTAATGTCTGAGTTTGAACCAGCAGAAGCATGGCAGGCTTATGGCATATTCGTGGCACTGTGTCAGCATACAGCTACCATGACCAAGGATTTGCGTGGCAAGTTCCAAAATACTGATGGGACTCCTATGACCACCAAGAGATTGGCGTTAATTGTTAGAGCTGATCTTAGTATACTTGAGCGTAGTCTGGAGATCCTTATGGATCAACGAGTTGCGTGGGTATCTGCCGTTGACGTGCCACCAATCTGCCAGCAATCTGCCAGTGACGTGCCACAAAATTCTGGGTTTGTACAAGGACAAGGACAAGGACAAGGACAAGGACAAGGACAAGGACAAGGACAAGGAGAAGATATTGTCGGATCTGAAGATCCTTTGAAAGAGAAGGAAAAGAAACTAAAGGAGGACGCAGAGAGAGTTTATCAAAACTATCCTAGGAAGAAATGCAAGCAACCTGCGCTCAAGGCTATCACCAAAGCTCTAAAGGTTACACCGGCAGATCAGATCATAGAACACCTCAAGCTCTACAGTGAGTCAGTTAAATACAAAGATCATAATTATTTACCTCACCCCGCCACCTACTTCAACGAAGGCAGACATCTTGAACCCCAATCAATGATATGACATCAGAAGAAATAACAACATCAATGCTCGCACAAGCTGACCAACTCATCCAAGACGGTGAGCTTGACCGAGCCAAGGACATGATCGAAGCAGCACTCAACAGAATACACACTGACTACAACAAACTCAAACCACTAACATGGAACAAACCTACACAAACACGATAAGCGAAGACTATGCAGCAGCATGTATTCTAAACAATCCGGTCGATACTCTCAACCAGCTCAAGGCTGAAGGCGGGGTCGAGCTATTCCACAACTACCTACCACGGAAGGTCTACAACATGGCACTTTCCTTGGTTAACGAGGGGCGTGAGCATGAGGTAGAAACCTTGGAGTTCTCTGATCCTATCAAGAGCCTGCCGAACGGAGCGGAGGAGAAGCACGGTATCTCAAGCATCAGATGCCAATACGCTGGCATGTCTTGGTTTGATCAACACCTTAAAAACCTCAAAAATGAGGCTGCACTGCGTAGAGCCACGAGAATCGTCTCTGACGCATCTGAGGCTATAAAGGAGGGGCAGAGTCCAGAACAGATATCCGAAGCCCTCAGAGAGGGTTCTCGTGCCGTTATGGGCATAGTCTCATCAGATGATGATATCAAAGACTCTTCACAGTGTGTCGATGAGTTCGAAGCAATGCTACTTAGACTCCACAAAGGAGGCGAGGCTAGAGGTATGCGCACTGGGGTGGCAGGTCTAGACGAGCAGACCGGAGGGCTGAGTAAAAACCAACTATGGGTAGTTGGGGCGCAGACCAGCAGGGGCAAGACCGTGCTTATGTTCCAGATGATGGCACAGCTACTACAGGCTAAGAAACATGTCATGCTGGTGTCTCTGGAGACAGATGCCGAACTAGTCCTAACAAGGTTAGCTGCTAACATACTCTCCATCCCAATGAGCAAAATGTTAGGCACTCACCCAGTTAGGATATCAGAACCAATGGTCAATACGTTACAGGCTTTTAATGACAGATTAAGAACAGCGGAACTAATTCACGTATCTGACTCATCCGAGATCACCCTAGAGTCAATATCTGCGCAAGCTGATAGACTTAGGGAGAAGGGGTATCCTGTAGATTGTATCGTAGTTGACTACATCCAACTCGTGGCGGTTTCAGACACAAGGGACAAGGCTAGGCACGAGCAGGTAGCAGAGGTGACTAGAACACTCAAGCAACTAGCCAAGCGTTACCAGTGTCCGGTCATCACCGCGACACAGCTCAACGATGACGGAAGAGTTAGAGAGTCACGAGCCATAACCCATGACGCTGATGTGGTATTGAAGATAAGCGATGACAGGGACTCCATAACGATTGAGAAGAACCGTAATGGACAAAGTGGCTACGTATTGCCATTATCTTTAAACGGAGAATACCAAAGATTCGAATAATTATGATACGACCAGAAAACATAGCAGAGATAGTAGCCCACACATTCAGAGTAGACGAACAAGACCTATACCGGAGGGGGCAACACCAACCACTGTGCTTCGCACGACAAGTAGCCATGACTCTAACATATAGATTCACGATGAACTCTACACTAGCCAGAACCGGACTGATCTACGGTGGTCTACACCACTCGTCAGTCTCTCACGCGATCTACACAGTCGCCAAGCTCCGGAAAGAGAACAAGCAAATAGACAAGGCAATCACTAACATAGAAACAAAATGCAAAACGATAATAACAAAATTAACAGAATCAAGATAGTAGACCACTACGGTGACAGGATGCCGGAGTTCGGTGTCTACTACGTCAAGTCCCAGAGTGGCGAGGAAGACTACAAGGTAGATCTAACACAACGCCTAACAGATGACGGGCGAGCGCACGGAGTGTGTGAATGCACATGGTTTCAATGCGTAGCTAATCCAAACTTGGAGAAGTATGGGGTGAGAGTCCCCTACGCAGTGGTGACCGGTATCGTCCGGCAGTCTGCCACTGAGTGTAAGCACATAGCTGCTGCCAATGCCAAGTATCACAGTGACGTAACCATGAAGATGTTTGCTAAGATGACGCAGGGAGTAGCAGCAGGTAGCATGTAGGTGCAGAAAAAAAGATGATAATAGTTCTTGTATAGTTGCGATAACCTGTCATTATGTATCCAGTCGAGAGGGATTCACCCCAATCGTAACCAACACTACTATGAACAAAGCAGAACTAACTAAACTCCGATACCGCATACTTGTTGTCAAATGCAAGGTCTACGTCCAATTATGCAAGGGCATCAAAAAGCACAAAACTTATTGTCAGCTAGGCGACATGTGGAAGTCTGTAGAGGCTAAATTAAACTAACCAACACTACCATGAAACTAACACTTGAACTACTCGCCATCGCTGTCGTCTTCGGCACAGCATCCTACACCATCCTAACCCTAGCACTATAACCAACTAACACTATGCACCTAGAAACACAAATCTTTGACGACAACGACAACCTCATCCAGATCAATGGCTACCTCATTAAGGGGCAGCGCGGGATCAGAGACAGCTACGGTCAGCAGATGACCGAGGACGACCACGATGAGGTCGAGATCGAATCTGCATTCCTTGGAGACGAGGAGATCGAACTAACAGATGAACAGATCGCATGGGCTACCGAAGCCCTCTGGGACGAAGTAAAAAAATATTAACACTATGACCACGGAAACATACAAAGACACTAAGATCCTCATCACGCAGCACAAGGACGGTTCACACACCGTAGACTGTCCGGCAATGCACTTGGAGATGAACTCGCAACACCTAGGCGTAACACTCGCCATGATCAAATCACTGATCGACAAAATGAAAGAACAATAATCATGAAAAAACCAACAGCACAAAAAGTAGAGAATCTATTCCAAGACCTAATCAAGAAGCACGACCTGTCCTTTGAAGGCGAGCCACTGTATCCAGACTGTCGAGTCGAAGACCACCAGATCATCTTTGAGGATGAGGGCATGACGTATCTCCTAGCCGGTTACGTAGCATCCTCAATCTTTGACGAGATGGAGACCATGCTCGCTGAGAAGCTAGGCATAGAGATGATCGACTCAGACGGCACGATCATGACATTCGAATATATTTAACACTATGAAAAACAAGAACCAAACGACCACAGTGCTAATGGCACTAGCCTATTTAATCGACCGGAAAGACCTGTCACAAGCAGAGATCAAATCGATCATCATCAAAACAGCAGAGGAGACCAACCATGAATCTTAAGCAACTAATCAAAGCCGGACTAACCGTCAGAGACGGATACGTCCTAGAGCAACTCACCACAAGTGACGACATCATGATGACAGACCTGTCCGGTGGCATCATGGCAAAAGCCCATGTCACCCAAGTAGTGGACAAATTAGTCCAGTTAAGGCTCGTGGTTCGCCACAGACAGAAGGGTGACAGGAGAAGGGTCTACTGTAAGCTCACTGAGAAGGGTAAAGCCTTCACACAGGAGGCTAACAGCGTCTGGGCATTCTGCGAGCAGCACGGACTAACCAAGGAAGACTATGACAACTACGTAAACGACATGAAATGAAGATCAATCTTATGAAAACAAAACACAAAAACAAAAACAAAAACAAAAACATGCAAACACAAGTAATGACAGTAACACCGGAACTAGCAAAGTTCTGGCTAACCTACAACGACACCAACAGAAAAGTCCGTAAGGGCAACACTGAATACTTCGCTAACCTTATCGAACAGGGAGAGTTCAAGCTCACCCACCAAGGTATGGCATTCGAAGGAAGTGAAAGAAACCCCAAACGACTACAGGACGGTCAACATAGATGCCTAGCAATCATCAAGACCGGACAGCCACAGCAGATGATGGTCTCTTGGAATTGCCCACCGGAGATGTTCGCCTGTGTGGACTCTGGAGCTATGCGCTCATTCAAAGACCTGCACGGTTGGGATAACGCAACCATCGCTCTAGTCAAAGCAATTAGAGAGATCGCCAAGACATCATCCAGACGGGTAAGGCTAACATTAACTGAAGCTGAAGTAGTCACTGCCGCTTTCGGAGACCAAATGGATGATCTCATGGAAAAGGCAAACACCAGCAGGAAGGGAATAAGCACAGCATCCACCAAAGCTGTCGTCTGTATCCTAATGAAGCAATACCCAGACCGAGCAGACGAGATACTAAATGTATACAAGGCACTCACCAACATCCACTTCAACGAGATGCCTCAAATCGTCCAACGGTTATACACTCGCCTCATAGCAATAGAGGGAGGGTGCGACAAGGCTAGGATCGAAAGGGTTCTACTCAGCTACGCTGCCCTAAACCCAGAAAACTGGAAAAAAGGCACACTGGTAATGTATCACCGCCCAAATGATAAGATGGCAGAACTCAGAGAGTGGGTAGCCTATCAAATGGAATTGACTTCACCCTAGATCTAACATATTATGTCGCTATGAATCCGCGACAAAAGAAGTTCGCAAAGCTCTACCTGTCTGGAATACCGGCGGGTAGAGCTTACGAGCAAGCAGGGTATGCCAGCACAGGAGGTGCAGCAGATGTATGTGGTTTTAAATTGCTAAGAAATGCTAAAGTAAGGGAATACATCACGACTATGAGTAAGAAGACAGAGGCTAAGACCGTCAAGACCGTCCTAGAACGCAAGGAGATGCTCTCCCGTATCATGGACAAGTGCGAGTATGGGGAAAACTTTACGGACGCTATACGGGCATCCTCAGAGCTTTGCAAGATGGATGGAGGCTACGAGCCAGAGAGGCAAGAGATCAGCACGAGAATCATTATTGGTGGTGATGCAGATTGATATTGAGATCAGACCACGCAAGCCATTCCGTGAGTTCCTCGCCTGTAAGAAGCGGTGGATGACGATAGTAGCACACCGGAGGGCAGGTAAGACGGTGGCGGTGATCCAGAAGCTTATACTGGAGGCTATGACTCACAAGCGCAAAGGCATGGACACAGCACCGCTTAGATACTTCTACTGCTGTCCGACACTCTCCCAAGCGAAATCAGTAAGCTGGAGCTACCTAGTCTCGTTCACTGCTGACATACCTAACATTGTGGTCAACCACAGTGAACTCAAGATCACATTTCCTAACAGGGCTGAGATCAGACTGTTCTCTGGAGAGAACTACGAGCGGATGCGAGGACTATACTTTGATGGAGTAAAAGCAGAAGGAACTTATCATTCAGATTGGTATAAGATAGCTCAAAAACCTACGTTTGTACAAAGGCTAGGGAATAACACTTCTACTAATAGAAGGTTTGAACTGTTAC
>UPTG01000954.1_pt1 | contig 22246 bp, 21 predicted proteins | sample 2160121 | NCBI WGS metagenome assembly UPTG01 (sample SAMN06266255, study PRJEB28933) | marine metagenome | isolation source: Columbia River Estuary | place: USA:Columbia River Estuary, USA | collected 2014-07-27
TGCGCCAGATGATGGGCATGCTCGGCAAAAAAGGCGGGTTGCTCGGCGGCGGTGGCGGGATGCCTTCGATGGGTGGCGGCATGCCTGGCATGGGCGGCGGCATGCCCGGTCTCAAGGGCCTCAAGAAGCCCAGCTGGATGAAGTGAGCGACGACTGGCGCGCAGCTCTGTAACACATAGGATAACCGGGGAAGGGTCGGCGGGTCGCTGGACCGCGGCCGTTTTAAATTCATATTAACGTTTTAGATATTATATAAATCGTTTTTTAAAATCTTATAATAATGTATTAATAATAATATAAAACGTTTTTAATGTCATTATAAAACATTCTTATTAAAATTATTTTACAAATACCTTTAAGGTATATTTAAAAATATCAAATGAATAGTCATAATCATATAGTTTTAGTTTAGAAATTGGCATTGTCCATCTTGAATAATAATGATAAAAAATTACCATTAAAATTGCCAAAAAACGAAAACTATCTAGCAAACTAACTCGACTTTGTTCTTTCATTAAATGGATTTTAAAATTCTTATCAAATATTTTATTCTTAAAAACCACAAAAAATCAAATGTTTTCATATTAAACAATACTAATAATGGCTTAACTTTAACACTTTTTAAATATAGTAACCCTAATCTTCTGTTAAGCATTTTATAAGTAATTGGTGGAATTTTTCCATTAACAAATGCTCGATTCAACACTTTTTTTAAATGTAATGGAAGTTCTATATAAGCTTTTTCATTTTCTGAAATATTTTTTCCATGTATTCGATAATGAACTAAGGGTTCATCTAAATAATAAAAAGGTGTTTCAAAAGAACATCTTGCCCAATATTCCATATCTTCTCCAGCAGGCGGCATAATTTCATTAAAAAAACCAATTGTATCAATAACTGATTTTCTCACAAAAGAAGTAGGCATCATCACTGTCCACTGTCCAATCATTTTTTCAGAAACGTCTCCATGCTTTTCTAATGTGTTTCGCAAACGACCAATGATCCTATTTTGCAATTCTCCTTTATCATTAATTATTTCACAACAACCGTGTACTAAACCAAAATCTAAATTTTGTTCTAAAATTGCAACTTGCGTTTCTAATTTTTTAGGCAACCACAAATCATCATCATCTACAAAGGCTAAATACTTTCCTTTTGCATTTAGAATTCCAACGTTTCTTGGTTTTGCTGGACCTCCTGAGTTTTTAATTTTTGTGTAATATACTTTTTCAAATGCTGCGCAGATTATTTCAGCAGCATCATTTGGAGAACCGTCATCAACAACAAACACTTCAAAATTTTGATAGGTTTGGTTTGCAATGCTTTCTAAAGTTTGTTTTAAAAAGTCAGCACGGTTATATGTTGGAATAATTATAGATACTAACGGATATTGCATAGTTTCTTGATTCTGTTTTTAACCCTAAGTAGTAATCCTTTTAAGGCTTTTCTTTCAGCCTGCTTTATTTCATTTTTAAGGGAATGCAAACGCATATAATCCACATAAAAAACCCCGAAATTATCTTTCCATAAGCGTACATCTTCTTCTTGTTTCTTTTTCAATTGCTCTGGATTATTACTTATACCTTCTAAATCAAAAAGAGTTACAGGATAATGAATATGCTGCCAAATAAATTGATTACTTATCATACATTTTAAATAAAATGCTCGATCTGCACAAATCTCATAAGATTCGTCAAACCCACCCATTTTTTTAAAAACGTTTTTCTTAAAAAAAGTACTTTGATGTGGTAATGACGAATTTATAAAATAATAAGGCGTTAATTGATCAGGATAAATTTTATTCCCGTTTTCAAATTGATAATCACCATAAATGATATCTCCAGCAAAATCTTTATTAAGTATAAAATCTTGTAACGTATTATTAGAAGTTAAAACATCTCCACTATTCAAAAAAAGCAAGTAATCACCTGTTGCGATTTTAATCCCTTTATTCATAGCGTTATAAATACCCGAATCTTTCTCACTTATCCAATATTTAATTTGCGCTTGGTAGTTTTGAATTACCGCAACACTATTGTCTTTTGACCCTCCATCAATAATAATATATTCGTAATTGTCAAAAGTTTGATTTACAACAGACGAAATGGTTTTTTCTAAACCAATTGTATTATTAAAATTGATAGTTATTATGGATAATAATGGAGGCATTTTTTTTTAATTTAAGTACCAGTTATATATTTTTTCTACACCTTCCGCAATTGCAATATTATGTTTCCAACCTAAAGAATTTAGTTTAGAAACATCTGTCAATTTTTGCATTGTACCATCTGGTTTTGATGTATTAAACACAAAACTGCCATTAAATTTAACTTCCTCTTTTATTAAAATTGCTAAATCTTCAATTGAAATATCACTACCTGTACCAATGTTAATATGTGTATTTCTTATTTCCTCTTTAGCGAGAATACAATCTTTAAAGTTACGATTTTCCATTAAAAACACACATGCATCTGCCATATCTTCTGACCATAAAAATTCGCGCATTGGCTTACCTGAACCCCAAATTTCTACAGATGTCTTTTTGTCTTTTTGAGTAATTCCAAAATCAGTTAATACATTCAAAATTGTTTCTTTAGAAGCTTCTCCCGAAATTCCTTTAATAGGCAATTTATTCAAATCTTTCTGAATTGCTTCCCAATTATCTTCTTCCAATGCTTTTCCTAAATGTACTTTTCGAATTAAAGCTGGTAAAACATGTGATTTCTCTAAATCAAAATTATCATTTGGTCCGTATAAATTGGTTGGCATTACCGACATAAAATTAGTTCCATACTGTATGTTATAACTTTCACACATTTTTATTCCTGCGATTTTAGCAATTGCATAAGGTTCATTTGTATATTCTAAAACATTTGTTAGTAAATACTCTTCCTTTAAAGGTTGAGATGCATCTTTTGGATAGATACATGTACTTCCTAAAAACAATAATTTTTTTACACCATTTAAATAACTCTGATGAATTATATTGTTTTGTATCATCAGGTTTTCATAAATAAAATCAGCACGATATGAATTATTTGCTATTATCCCCCCCACTTTTGCAGCTGCTAAAAAAACATATTCCGGACGTTTCTCCTGGAAAAATTTTGCAACTGCAACTGCATCCAATAAATCCAATTCTGCATGAGTATATAAAATTAGATTTTCATACCCTCTTTGTCTAAGATTATTTACTATTGCACTTCCTACTAATCCTCGATGTCCTGCCACATATATTTTTGAATGTTTATCCATTATTCAAAGTAGTTCTTAGTTTCAAAACCTCCATCTTTTAAATACACTTCTTTTTGCATTAACTTTATATCGCTTTGCATCATATCGATTATCAAATCTTGTAAATCAAATTCTGGAACCCAGCCCAGTTTGTTTTTCGCTTTACTAGCATCGCCAATTAACAAATCTACTTCAGTAGGTCTAAAATATTTTGGGTCAACCGCAATAACTTCTTTTCCTATTGCTACTTGAAAACGAGCATCGTTACATTGTATAACAAAACCTTTTTCATTTTCACCAGCACCTTTAAATTCTAACTCAATTCCAACCTCTGCAAATGCCATTTTAACAAATTCACGAACAGGAGTTGTTTTACCAGTTGCAATTACCCAATCTTCTGGTTGATCAGCTTGTAAAATCATCCACATCATACGCACATAATCTTTCGCATGTCCCCAGTCGCGTTGTGCATCTAAATTTCCTAAGTATAGTTTATCTTGAAGTCCTAATGCAATTTTTGAAGCAGCTCTTGTAATTTTTCTGGTTACAAACGTTTCTCCTCTTATTGGCGATTCATGATTAAAAAGTATTCCATTACAAGCATACATACCGTACGCTTCTCTATAATTTACGGTAATCCAATACGCGTACATCTTAGCTACTGCATATGGAGAACGCGGATAAAAAGGTGTAGTTTCAGTTTGTGGAACTTCTTGTACTTTACCATATAATTCTGAAGTAGAAGCTTGGTAAATTCTTGTTTTCCTTTCTAGCCCCAACATGCGAACAGCGTCTAGAATACGTAATGTTCCTAAACCATCGGCATTACCTGTATATTCAGCAACTTCAAAAGAAACATGTACGTGGCTCATTGCCGCTAAGTTATAAATTTCATCGGGTTGGATTTCTTTTATCAAGCGTATAAGATTGGTACTATCCGTCATATCGCCATAATGTAGAAAGAAATTACGGTTTTCAATGTGAGGGTCTTGGTATAGGTGATCAATTCTATCTGTATTAAACTGTGAAGAACGTCTTTTTAAACCATGAACTATGTATCCTTTCTTCAACAAAAATTCGCTCAAATATGCACCGTCTTGTCCGGTTACTCCTGTTATAAATGCTACTTTCATTACTTAATTCATTAAAGTTTTATATAATTCTATATAATTATTTATTTTATCTTTTATGTTAAAATTCATATTTACAACTCTAATAATATCTTCACTATTAAAATTCATATTTAATACTTTTAAAATAGCCTCTTCTAAATCATCCGATGAAAACCCTTTAGCTAAAAATCCATTTACTCCTTCTTCTATAATATCTATACTTCCACCTGTAGGAAAAGAAACGACAGGTAAACCACATGCTAATGCTTCTATTGTTACTTGACCAAAAGCTTCTTCAATGGACGACATAACAAAAAAATCGGCTGCTGAATACAACGTAGATAAAAGTCTTTCATCATTTATTTCTCCAACATTTATCCAATTTTGATTAACTAAAATTTGTTTCCCAAATGTTACAACTAAAATATTATTATGTTTTTCAATAATTTTATCAATAGCTTCTTTGGCTAAATTTAATCCTTTTCTTTTATTGGCTAACGAATCGGCTCCTAGCAAAATAATTTTTTTATCTAAAGGAAAATTAAAAACTTGTCGAGCAAAATTTTTATCTAGAGGCTTAAATATATTTAAATCAACGCCATTATGAATTATCGTTTTAGGAAAATTTGAAATAACAGCGCTTTCATTTGCCTTTTGTTTCACCCAGTTTGAAATACAAACAAAGTTTACGATTGTATTTTTCAAAGCAGCTTTTCGAATTTGTTTATTTTTTTCTACTAAAGCAGCTAATTCAACAAATGGAAAATTTTTCTCATAGTGGTTGCCTCCACCACATGCATATAAATCGGCCATTCTCCAAATTACTGGTTTTGTGTTTTTTTTAAAAAAAGTAGTTTCATCTAAAAAACTCGAAACCCAATTAAGTTGAATAACATCAGCCTCTTTATATAATGGATGCTGAGTAATATCATAAGGAGATTGAGGCATCGAAAAAATTTCGTATGCTCCTTTGCAATTCTCAAACAAAGATTTTTTTTTAAAAAACTTCTTAGTTATTTTATTTTTTATCCTTAAAAATAAAGATGATTTAGGAATGAGAAATTGATAGGTTTCTTTAACATCTTTAGTCTTTTTTAAATACAAAACTTTAGAATCGATTCCTCGCTCTAAAAGTCCAAGATGAATTCTTCTACAAGCAGTAGCAGCTCCTCCAGTATCGTATGTATTTATATGTAAAATTTTCACCTATTAAACCTTTAAAGTTTTTATCATTTCTCTTACTTTTTCTTCGACAGTTATCTTCCCATAATACTTTAACATTAAGTCTTTATTTTTTTCAACATCAGTTTTACTCAACAGAGTATTCAAGCTTTCATAACTCACTTGATTTGAAGAAAATAATTTTACACCTAAAGATTTATAATATTTAAAAACTGTACTCTTTTCATTCAAATATACTTTTTTTCCATAATACAACATAGTAATAATATTACCCACACCTTGCTGTCTTGTATGATTGAATAACAAAGTATTACACGAATTTAAAATTGTATTATATTCCTCCAGACTTAGAAAAGTTGTTAACGGAAAAAAATTGTCTCCTAAAATTTCTTTTCCTTTTTGAAGAATAGCTTCAATATAATTTTCAGTTCCACCATAACTAAGCGGAACATACACTTTTCTTGCCCCTAAATTTAATTTCGCTAATTTAATAAATAACTCAACGTAATTATTAGATGGATCAGCAGAATTACCCATTAAAATATTTTGTTCGGTTGTTTCATTTATGACATTTAGAACTTCTTTAGAAACCAAATCTTCTAAAAACCCATAAGTAAAAGGTAAACAAATTAACTCTTTATTAATTTGTTTTGCCAATTTATATTCTGTTGGTACAACAGGCACAACATAATTCATTTTTTTAACAGCTTTGTAAAATGGTGTTGTAAAATGAGATTTAATTTTGTTTACTATAAATGTTGGGAAAAAAACTTTATTTAACCAAATAAAACTAAAAACATTATGTTTAAATTTCAATTGTAATCCTAAGAGTTTTGCGGTTTCGCTTTCAAATTTTTTATATCTAAATGGATACCAACCATATAAATCATATCCCCAAATAAACCATACTTTTTTAATACTTTCAGGAATATTTAATGCTATATATATTTTATAATCTTCTAAAGAATGAAAAAAAACAATCGTGTTTTGATTACAAATTAACTTAATAAAATTATCGCTCTCTGTTTTTTCAAAAAAATTAATTCGTATCAACTTTGGGTTATTACAAAACTTAACAGGAAAATTGTCTTGTTTTAGAACAAAATACTTTGAAATATTTGGTGCAACATTTTCAAAAAGTTTAATTACAGGATTTATAAACTTATCATCGTTAAAAATATGTATGATTGTAACGTCTTTCATTATAACTTTAAAGGTTCCAATTCCTTCTTTATTACAGCTGGAACTCCGGCTACTAAACAATTACTTGGCACATCTTTAGTAACAACTGAGCCAGCTCCAACTATTACATTTTCACCAATAGTAATTTTGGGTAGAATTGTTGCGTTTGTTCCAATATTTGAATAACTTCCAATATTACAATTTCCTGAAACATGAACTCCTGGAGACATTTCTACAAAATCACCAATATTTGAATCGTGACCAATTGTACAATTCAAATTTAATAATACACCTTTTCCTAAATGAATATCGTTTGTGATAACGATTCCTGTCATTATATTACTTCCATTTTCTATTTCATTTCCAAAATGTCCAATATTTGCTTTTGGACTAATTGTAGATGTAAACTCACCTCCTAAAGCCGTGAATTTGTCAAACATTTTTTTCCTTAAAACTGGCCCACCAATTCCTATAGTAAATCTATTATCTACATTATGAAAATATTCTTGAACATCCTCAGTAATCCTTAAAACATCAAAACGTTCGTAAAGTTGCTTTGGCAGATCTTCAGAAATATCATCATAGAAAACAACATTTTCAATATCATTTAACTGATATAAAACCTCTAAAACTTCTTTTGCAAATCCTTTTGCTCCAACTATTAACATAATACGTTATTAATGGTGTTTGTAATGATATTAAGGTCATCCTCATTATACTCTGCTGATAAAGGTATACATAAAATTCTAGAGGCAATACTTTCGGAAATTGGCATTTTTTCTCCAGCAATGTAATTTATTGTATTCAAAGATGGAAAAAAATAACGTCTAGGAAAAATAGCATTCTTATTTAATTGACTCATTACTTCTAAAAGTACACTTTCTGATTCTAAAACAATAGGATAATAACTAAAATTCCAACTGGTTCCTTCTCTAAGTTTTAATGTTTGAATTTTACTATGTTTTAGATTTTTATTGTAAAAATCAACTGTCTTTTCTCTTCCGTTTAAAATTTTATCCATAAACTGCAAAACAGCTAATCCCATTGCTGCTTGCAATTCAGATATTTTTGCATTGATTCCTAAACCATGAAAATCTAATGTGCCATTATGTCCAAAATTATGACTATAAAATATTTTATGTTGTAATTCTTCATCATTTGTAAAAACCGCTCCGCCTTCACCTGTATGAAACACTTTTGTAGCATGAAAACTACAGGTGCTTATATCTCCAAAATCAAAAACACTTTTACCTTTATAAGTCACTCCAAAACAATGTGCTGCATCATAAATAACCTTTAAATTATGCTTTTTAGCAATTAATTCAATGGCTTCAACATGACAAGGATTTCCAAAAACATGAGTCGCTAATATTGCTGTTGTTTTATTTGTAATTGCAGCTTCAATTTTAGTTTCGTCAATTGTTAAATATTCTGGATGTATGTCTACAAAAACAGGGATGCAATTTTCCCAGACAATTGCCGCAGTAGTAGCTACATAACTAAAAGGGGTAGTGATAATTTCGCCACCATTCCCTAATAATTTTAAGGCAATTTGCAATGGAATCGTACCATTATTTGTAATCAAAACATGCTGAATATCTAAATATTCTTTTAACTTCTCTTCTAACTCCAAAACTAATGCGCCTCGATTAGTTAGCCATTGGTTATCCCAAATACGTTGTAGTTGATTTTGATATTCTTCTATTGGTGGAAAAAAAGTTTTGGTAACGTTAATCATGCTTATTTTTTAATGTGTCTAAATAACTTTCTTGAAACTTTTCTTTATCTTCTTTTGTATACTTTTCTCCATCAAATAATTTTGAAAAAAAAGAAGGAGTATCAAACAAAACATCTCTTTCTTCACACTTTTTAATATAGTCATCAACAGAACCAATATACCTTGCAGGATTACCAGCTACTACTGTATAGGCCTCAACATTTTTTGTCACTATAGCCCCACTCCCAATTATAGCCCCATCTCCAATCTTAACACCTGGTAAAACAACAGCATAAGCACCTAAAAAAACTTTATTTCCTATAACTGTTTTTTCAATTCTATGTTTTTTAGTATGCAAATAAGTTGATGCATCATGAGCTAAAATCATTGATCCAGGAGCAGAAACAAAATCATCACCAATTTCAACTAATTGTGGAATTAAACCATCAATAATACTATTATGATGCTTAACATTTCCAATTTTATATTGAATGTCAATTCTATCTAAAGTATTTGTTTTTTTGGGCAAAAAACCTATTTTGGTCAATATTTTTTTTAATATTTTTTTCATCATTATTCAAAACTTGCTTCTAAAAATGCACAATTATAATTTCTAAGTAATTTACCTGAATTATAAAAATCTTCTGTCAAAATTTCAAAACTATAAGCATTATTAATAATATCTATTGCATTTTCTTTTTTTGTTGTTTCGAAATATGAGTATAATGAAATACTATAATTATTAGCTCTAAGTCCTAAGAAAGGGATTTTCAAAATAATTTCGTTATTCGTAATATTTTCAAATTTACAATTCATTTCATCTGACGGAAAGGAACACATTATATTTTCATGAAGATCATAAATAATTACACTTAAAATAAGCTTACTTAAATCGAAATCTACATTTCTTTCAAACCTTAATTTTATATTAATTTTTTCACCTACAAAAACTTGATTTACATTATTCCCTTTTGAATTTTCAATTTCAATAGAATTGAATTTTAAATACTGATTACCTTCTCTATCGCTTCTATCCTTTAATTCTTCCGATCTCTTATTTTGGTTTTCTAAATAAAAATTCACTGCCTCCTCAGCATTAGAGACATGAACAACTTTTCCATTCTCTAACACAATCCCACTAGTACATAAACTTTTTACAGCTGCCATATTATGGCTTACAAATAAAACTGTTCTTCCTCCTTCACGAGAAATGTCTTGCATTTTACCTATTGCTTTCTTTTGAAACTCGGCATCGCCTACTGCTAAAACTTCATCAACTACTAAAATTTCTGGCTCTAAAAAAGCAGCAACCGCAAAAGCCAAACGTACTGTCATTCCACTACTGTAACGTTTTGTTGGTGTATCTATATAACGTTCGCAACCGCTAAACTCTATTATTTCTTCTAATTTTGAAGTGATTTCATTTTTGGTCATCCCTAAAATAGCGCCATTAAGGTAAATATTCTCTCTACCTGTAAGTTCTGGATTAAAGCCCGTCCCGACTTCTAATAGAGAAGCCATTCTACCACGCAATTTTATAGATCCAGTAGTAGGTGCTGTTACTTTAGAAAGTATTTTTAATAGCGTTGATTTTCCTGCTCCATTTTTTCCAATAATTCCTAAAACTTCACCTGCTCCTACTTCAAAACTAATGCCCTGTAAGGCCCAAACATATTCACTCTCGCCTTTTGTACTTCTATCGTTAGATTCACCTACTTTTAAATAAGGATCTTCTTTTCCACGAATTTTGTGCCACCAACGGTTTAAATCATGGCTAATAGTACCTGTACCAACAGTACCTAATCGGTATTGTTTAGAAATATTTTCGACTTTTAATATTATATTCTTACTTTTCATTATACTGTATCAATAAAACTTTTTTCGGTTCTGTTAAAAATCACCAAACCAAATAAAAATAGTAAAATAGTGGTAATTCCTGTATAAACGAGTCCTCCAATGGAAATCGTTCCTTCATTCAACAATATATAACGTGAAGTTTCCACTACATAAGCCAAAGGATTGTATTCAATTAACCAACCTAAATTAGGTAATTTCTCCTTTATTAAAGCCATAGGATACATTACTGCTGAAACATACATAAGTAATTGTACTCCAAATGAAACTAAAAACGTTAAATCACGATATTTTGTTACCATCGAAGAAATTATCATTCCTAAACCTAATCCCATTAATCCCATTATCATTACTAAAACAGGAAAAAACAACATTTTATAATCTAAGATAACCTCCATTGTACCGTTGGCAACAAAAAACACATAAAAACCAAAAAATATTAAAAGTTGAATGCCTAATTTTATTAAATTAGTAACAACAGTAGCCATAGGCATAATGACTCGTGGAAAATAGACTTTTCCAAAAATAGCTGCATTTTTCTTAAAAGTATCGGAAGTTTCATTTAAACACGATGTAAAATAGTTCCACACAATTATCCCTGCCAAATTAAATAAAAATGGCGGTACCGAACCAGTTTTTATTCCGGCAACATTATTAAAAATAATTGTAAATGTCATAGCAGTAAACAGCGGCTGAATAAAATACCATAATGGACCTAAAATAGTTTGCTTGTAAACTGTAACAATATCTCTTTTTACAAAAAGAAAAAGCAAATCTTTATATTGCCAAACTTCTTTTAGATTGAGTGAAAAATTCGACGTCTTAGGTTTTATTTCATACAACCATTCATCATGTTCAAATTCTTTTGTGCTCATTATTGTTTGCGACTATTTAGTATAAGTTTCAAATTTAAACTATTTTAAAGAAGTTGCAAAGTTAATTTATCAATAAAAACAATTACTATGTTGCCAATAATTGATAAAATACATAATTTTGTATAAAATACAATTATGCTGTCCTTTCTAAAATCTAAACCAAAACTTAAAGAACTTATTCCAAATAATTATGTAGACATACATTCACATCTTTTACCTGGAATAGATGACGGAGCTAAAACACTAGAAGACACTCAGTTTCTTTTAGAAGAAATGAAACAATTAGGGTTTACAAAAATAATTACAACACCACACACGATGAATAACGTTTGGGACAATACTCCAAGCACGATTCAAAATGCACTATCTTCAGTAGAATTAGAATTAAAGCTACCATTTAATATTGAAACGGCTTCAGAATACTTACTAGATCATACAATAATTGAAAAAGCCAAAAAGAAAGAACTCCTAACTTTGAAAGATAATTTTGTTTTGGTGGAATTATCGTATTTAAATGCTCCCATTCAGTTATATGATTTTTTATACCAACTACAGCTCTCCGGCTATCAACCTGTTTTAGCACATCCAGAACGTTATTCATATTTTCATTTGAACAAAAAGGAATATAAAAACTTAAAAAAAGCAGGTTGTTTATTTCAATTAAATATATTAGCAACTGTGGGTTATTATGGCAAAGAAGTGGCAGAAATTGCTAATTATTTACTACAAGAAAAAATGTATGATTTTACAGGTTCCGATATTCATAATAAGAACCACATCAAAGCTTTTCAAAGCAAAATAGTATTTAATAATGGTAAAGAAATTACTGAAGTAATGAAAAATAATGAATTTTTCTTATAATTAATCCAAAGCTGAATAAATTGAGTGATTACTTTTAAATTCGGGAACAATTTTTTTCATTTCTATTACAATTTCTACTTCTTGCAAAGTGGTTAATTGCTTTAAAAAAACATTAATTTCTTTTTTGTTGAAATTATTTTTATTTTTATTCATAGACTTGACCAATCTAATTTGTGAATGTTTTGTATCCATTAACACATCATGTATTGTTATTAAGTCTTCTTGTAGTTTTTCACCCGGACGCAGTCCAATGCACTCAATTTTTATTTCTATTTCAGGCATTAATCCAGCGGCTTTAATCATTTGATTGGCTAAATCTAGAATACGGATAGGAGCTCCCATATCAAACATAAATATTTCACCTCCATTCCCCATAGCGCCCGACTCTAAGACCAATTCACAAGCTTGAGTAATCGTCATAAAATAACGTTCCATGTCGGGATGGGTAATAGTGACTGGGCCTCCAGACTTTATTTGCTTATTAAAAATAGGCACTACCGAACCACTTGAACCAAAAACATTTCCAAAACGAGTAATAATAAATTGGGATTGAGCACTCGACTCATTAACTGCTTGAATATAGAGTTCAGCTATTCGCTTGCTAGCTCCCATAATACTGCTTGGATTCACCGCTTTATCAGTAGAAATAAAAACAAAGGTTTTTACTTGAAATATAATCGCTAAATCGGCAATTATTTTTGTGCCTAATATATTATTTTGAATGGCTTGATGCGGAAATCCTTCTAAAAGAGGTACGTGCTTATTTGCTGCGGCATGGTACACAATATCGGGTTGGTAAATAGTAAATAAATTATGCATTAAACTTTTCTCATTAATATCGGCCAAACAAGGAATTAACTTGGTTTTACTTGGAATACTTTCTAATTTTAAATACAATTTATTCAACGTTATTTCAGCAACATCCACTAAAAGTATTGTTTTTGGAACATAAACCAACAACTGCTTTACAATTTCACTTCCAATGGAGCCGGCAGCACCTGTAACCAAAATAATTTTTCCAGAAACTTGATTGGATATCTGCTCTTTGTGAAGCAATTCTTGAGGCGTTTTCAACAATCCTTCTATCTGAAATTTTCGTTCTTTAGTCATTTTTCAAAGATCACAATTATTAAAAAACAATTCTAGAGCAGCTTTTACTCTATTCAGATCTTCTGAAAACAAATTAGAACCTGAAGGCAAACACAAACCCGTATCAAATAATTCGGCAGCCAAACCATCGCCAAAATATAAAGCGTCCTGAAACAAAGGTTGTAAATGCATCGGTTTCCATACAGGACGTGATTCGATATTGTACCTTTCTAAATGCAAACGAAGTGCTTCCCTTTCTTCAAAAGAATTTAGAAGAATCACATTCAACCAATGATTAGATACAAAAGTAGCATCAGGTTCTTGAAATAAAGTAATCCCAGAAATTTCGTCAAAAATTTGTTGATAGAACACATGATTTTGCCGTCTCAATTGAACATGATTTTGAAGTACTTCTAGTTGACCTAACCCAATACTTGCCGCAATATTACTCATTCTATAATTGTAACCCATTTGAGTATGCTCGTAATGAGTTGCTTCTTCTTTTGCTTGAGTCGCTAATAAAACTGCTTGTTTTTTATCCGATTCTGAATGCGTAACCAAAGCACCTCCTCCAGAAGTTGTGATGATTTTATTGCCATTGAATGACAAAACACCAAATGCGCCAAATACACCACAATATTTTCCATGATATGTACTCCCTAATGCTTCTGCACTGTCTTCCAAAATGGGGATGTTGTACTGTTTGGAAAGCGCTAATATTTCATTCATTTTAGCAGGCATTCCGTATAAATGCACTACCAATATAACTTTAGGCGAGATGCCTTTTCTTAAACTGTCTTGAATTGCTGCCTCCAAGGCAATGGGACACATATTCCACGTTGATTTTTCACTTCCTATGAATATAGGTGTTGCTCCCAAATAAAGAACGGGGTTAACCGAAGCAACAAAGGTTAAACTTTGACACAAAACGACATCACCTTTCTTTACCCCTAACAATTGCAGTCCCAAATGAATTGCAGATGTACCAGATTGCAAGGCAGCTACCTCAACTTTTTCGTTAAAAAAAGCAGCTAAACGTTTTTCGAATAAGTCAATATGAGGTCCAGCAGGTGCTATCCAATTATCTTGAAAAGCTTGAGCGATATACTCTTGCTCAGTGCCTCCCATATGAGGCGACGATAAAAGAATGCGTTCTGGATTCATAACTACATGTTGCTAATTAACCTTACCATTCTCCTTCAAAAGGTTCAATTGAAATTTCGTTTTGTGGACGGGTCTTTTTAAAATCGAAAAGGGTAATAAAAGTTAAAAATAGTATTTTACAATCAAAAAGAAAAGAAATATGTTGTACATAATAGACATCTAAAGTAAAACGTTCCTCCCAGGTTAGCGCATTCCTCCCTTTTACCTGAACATAACCCGTAATTCCCGGCAATAATTTATGTCTTTGATCTTGATAATTGGAATACAAATGAGCATAATCTGGAAGCAAAGGACGTGGCCCAACAAGGCTCATATTTCCTTGCAAAACATTGAATAATTGTGGTAATTCGTCTAATGATGTTTTCCTGAAAAATTTTCCTAAAGTAGTAATTCGGGCATCATCGGGCAATAAATTTCCTTCCGAATCTCGCTCTTCGCTCATCGTTTGAAATTTATAGATTTTAAAAGGCATTTTATCTTTTCCAACACGAATTTGTACAAAAAATACCTTTTGCTGCTGAAAAAAATAAAGAAGAAAAACAAGAAAAACAAAAAAAGGAGTTAAAATCAAAATCGACATCAATGCGACTAACTTATCGAGTACTATTTTGATTGTGTTTTGATACATTTAAAAAATAAATTAATTTAATTTTAAGAACAAATGCAAAAATCAACTTTAGCTTTTTAAAACATATAAGTCATATCAGCTTATCTCCAGTTCTCTATATGCCCTTTTTACCTAAAGTCTTCCGTCCACTTTTCCATCTAAAAACCCTTTAACATCATACACCACATTAGATGATCTTGTTAAGGAAGCAATATCTAAAGCTGCAAATTCTTTATGAGAAACACCTAAAATTACTGCATCAAACTTAGATTCTGAAACAAGCTCAGAATGACAAGTTAAGCCATACTCATGGAATACTTCTGTTGGTTTTGCCCACGGATCGTAAATTGTAATTTTGATTCCGTATTCTTTTAAGGCAGCAACAATATCTACAATTTTAGTATTTCGAACATCAGGACAATTCTCTTTGAAGGTAATCCCTAATAACAATAATTCTGCATTGTGAAGTACAATCTCTTTTTTAATCATTAACTTCACGACTTGTGAGGCAACGTATTCACCCATACTATCGTTCATGCGTCGACCCGCTAAAATAATTTCGGGATGGTAACCTGCTTCTATTGCTTTTTGTGCCAAATAATAAGGGTCAACACCTATACAATGTCCGCCCACTAAGCCCGGTTTAAACGGAAGAAAATTCCATTTTGTACCAGCAGCTTCCAAAACATCTTGCGTATTAATATTTAAAATATTAAATATTTTTGCCAATTCGTTTACAAAAGCAATATTGATATCACGTTGTGAATTTTCGATTACTTTTGCAGCTTCAGCTACTCTTATTGTAGGTGCTAAATGCGTACCCGCAGTAATAACACTACTATATAATGCATCAACTTTTTTACCAATTTCTAGAGTGGAACCAGCAGTAACTTTTAATATTTTTTCAACGGTATGTTCTTTGTCACCTGGGTTAATTCTTTCAGGTGAATAACCTGCAAAGAAATCAACATTGAATTTCAATCCCGATAACTTTTCTAATACAGGTACACATTCTTCTTCAGTTACTCCTGGATAAACGGTAGATTCATAAATTACGATATCGCCTTTTTTCAACACTTTAGCCACCGTTTCACTTGCTTTGTAAAGTGGTGTTAAGTCGGGCTTATTATTTTTATCAACAGGTGTTGGAACTGTAACAATATAATAATTACAATCGGTAATATCCGATAATTGATTCGAACAAAATAAGCCGTTTTCAGTCGAATCTTGATCAACCAAAACCGATTTTAGTAAATTTTCTTCTATCTCTAATGTAAGATCAATTCCTTGGTTTAATTCAGAAATACGTTGTTGATTAATATCAAAACCAACTACTGAATATTTTGTAGCAAATAATCTTGCTAATGGTAATCCAACGTAACCTAAACCTATAATTGCAATCTTATCTTTCATACACACTTATTACGAGCCAATAGCCTGATAAACAAAACCTATTTTTTCTAATTCTTTCTTATTTAATAAGTTTCTACCATCAAATACAAATGCTGGTTTTAACATATTATTATATATATTTTGCCAATCTAAGGTTTTAAACTCATCCCACTCTGTTAAAATAGCAATTGCATGAGCATCTTTACACGTTTCATATGGATTTTTGAAAACTGAAATCCCATTTTTATTTGCTTCATTTGTACGAGTCTCTAAATAATTTAGATCATACTGAATTTGTTTCTCGTCCACTTTGGGGTCAAAAATTGCTATATTAGCTTGTTCTGAAAGCAAATCATCTGCGACATAAATAGCTGCAGATTCACGTGTATCGTTAGTGTCTTTTTTAAATGCCCAACCTAGAAATGCTATTTTCTTACCCGAAACAGTATTATATAAGGTACTTATAATATTTTTTGCGAATCTTCTTTTTTGGTGATCATTCATGATGATCACTTGTTCCCAGTAATCTGCAACTTCATTTAAGCCATAAGATTTCGCAATATAAACCAAATTTAAAATATCTTTTTGAAAACAAGACCCTCCAAAACCAACAGAGGCTTGTAAAAACTTAGACCCAATTCGGGAATCCATACCAATAGCTTTAGCAACTTCTTGAATATTTGCTCCAGTTGATTCACACAATTCTGATAACGAATTGATAGAGGAGACGCGTTGTGCTAAAAAAGCATTTGCTGTTAATTTTGATAATTCTGAAGACCAAACATTTGTTGTGAGAATATGTGTTTCAGGAACCCAAGAGGCGTAAACATCTACCAAAGCTTGAATGGCAGCTTTACCTGCTTCGGATGCAATATCTCCTCCAATCAAAACACGATCAGGCACGGCTAAATCGCGCATCGCAGTACCTTCTGCCAAAAATTCTGGGTTCGATAGAATTTGAAAATTCACACCATTTCCTGTGTTATCCAAGATATTTTGAATGGCTTGTGCTGTTTTTACAGGAAGCGTTGATTTTTCAACCACTATTTTATCGGTGGTTGCCACCCGAGCAATCTGTCGTGCGCACAACTCAACATATTTTAAATCAGCAGCCATCCCTTTGCCACTTCCATAAGTTTTTGTGGGGGTATTTACTGAAATAAAAATCATATCAGCGTCACCAATAGCGGTATCGACATCTGTCGAAAAAAACAAATTTCGTCCACGTGCTTCGGCTACAACCTCATCAAGGCCTGGCTCGTATATAGGAAGTTTTGTTAAATCAGTATCATTCCAATCAGCGATTCGTTGTTCATTTAAATCAACAACCGTCACTTTAATGTGTGGGTTTTTCTGCGCAATCACTGACATGGTTGGTCCCCCGACGTAGCCCGCTCCGATACAGCAAATTGAACTGATTACTTTTTTGTTTTTAATTTCTAAAGTCATGATGGGTGATTAAAAATATTTAATTGTTTTTTGTTCGTCTAGTTGTCTGTTAAACCAAGCATAGGTTTGCATAATTCCTTCTTTTAATGGATAGGTTGGTTGCCATCCTAACGCATGCATTTTGGAACTATCCATCCATTTTCTTGGAGTGCCATCAGGTTTAGAAGCATCCCAAATAATGTCACCTCTGTGACCTGTAGTCTCCTGAATTATCTTTGCAAGATTTTTAATGCTTACATCGGTTCCTGTCCCAACATTGTATAAATATTCTGGCAACACATTTTCTAAAGCAAATAGAACAGCTTTTGCCAAATCATCAACATGTAAAAATTCTCGCATAGGATTTCCACTACCCCATAAGGTGACAGGCGCATCATTGTTTTGGCTTGCTTCATGAAATTTTCGAAGCATGGCTGGCAATACATGAGAACTTTTTAAATCAAAATTATCAAAAGGACCATATAGATTTGTGGGCATCAAACTCACAAAATCTTTTTTAAACTGTTTTCTAATAGCCTCGCAAGCTTTCACACCCGCTATTTTCGCAATTGCATACCATTCATTGGTGGGCTCAAGACTATCAGTCAACAAATAATCTTCTTTTAGTGGTTGTGGTGCTAACTTTGGGTAGATACAAGAACTTCCTAAAAAAATAAATTTTTGAACATCATACTTATGAGCTGCATCAATCAAATTATTTTGAATCTGTAAATTTTCCATTAGAAATGGATAAGGGTAGTCATTGTTCGCAAGAATCCCTCCTACTTTTGCTGCTGCGTCGATAATCACATCAGGCCGCTGCTCAATCATAAATTGATTAACAGCCTCTTGATTACGCAAGTCAAGTTCTTGACTAGTCTTACCAATAAGGTTGTGATAACCTTTTGCTTCAAGGGCGCGCCAAACAGCCGAACCAACCATTCCTCGATGTCCTGCAATGTATATTTTAACAGAAGAATCCATCACTCAAAATAGTTTAATGTTTCGTAACCTCCATCCTTCAAATAACGGTCTTTTTGCATGAGTTTTAAGTCTGAATCCATCATATCTTTAACAAGTGCCTCTAGGGTAATTTTCGGTTCCCAACCTAATTTCTCTTTTGCCTTTGTTGGATCACCAATTAACAAATCGACCTCAGTTGGTCGAAAGTATTTAGGATCTATGGATAGTATTTCCTGACCAACCTCCAGTTGATAGGTCGAATTTGAACAGCTAGCAACAACGGCTGTCTCGTCAATACCTTCCCCTTTAAATTCTAAGGTGACACCAATGTGCTTAAAAGCCATTTTAACAAAATCACGAATGGTTGTGGTTCTTCCTGTGGCAATCACCCAATCCTCTGGCGTATCTGCTTGCAAAATCATCCACATCATACGAATGTAATCTTTAGCATGACCCCAATCTCGTTGTGCATTTAAATTTCCTAAATAAAATTTATCTTGAAGTCCTAGAGCTATACGTGACACAGCCCTTGTGATTTTCCTTGTTACAAACGTCTCGCCTCTCAGAGGTGACTCATGATTAAAAAGAATACCATTACAAGCATATAGGCCATAAGCCTCGCGGTAATTTACAGTTATCCAATAGGCATACATTTTAGCCACGCCGTAGGGAGATCTTGGATAAAATGGTGTTGTCTCTGTTTGTGGTACCTCTTGCACTTTTCCATACAATTCTGATGTAGCAGCCTGATAGATGCGTGTTTTGTTTTCTAAACCTAAAAGTCTAATAGCCTCTAAAAGACGTAACGTACCAATACCATCTGCATCTGCGACATATTCAGGCATCTCAAAAGAAACCCGAACATGTGACATCGCAGCTAGATTGTATATTTCATCAGGTTGAATCTCTTTAATCAGTCGTGTGAGATTCGTGCTGTCTGTCATATCACCGTAGTGAAGAATAAACTTTTGATTTTCAACGTGGGGGTCTTGATACAGATGATCAATACGATCCGTATTAAATAATGATGAACGACGCTTCAACCCATGCACTTCGTACCCTTTTTTTAATAAAAACTCACTTAGATAAGCCCCATCTTGGCCGGTGACACCTGTTATGAATGCTACTTTTTTACTCATAATTTACCATCGTGTATATGCAATATATAAATTACCCATGGCTTCGCCGTGGTCAGTCACAAAAATTGTGCTTCCTAATAAAATGCCTTTTCGAATTATTAAAAAGTACTCAAAATACTCAATATGAGCAGCTTAATGAAGTTGTTCTATTTCAAACAAAACATTCAAAAAGCAACGGTTTTGCGAAAGAAATACGCAAACGCAAAATTAACATATTATTAGGTATTTCCTAATGGTTATCAGACTTATTTAAAGCGAATTAAACTCAGCTAAAACAGACGCTAAAAATGAGAAATACTCGCTTTTTATTTTTTTAAATTAATAGGCTTTATTTGTTAATTATTTATGTAAAACAGGCTGATTTTTTCTCCTACATTACTCAAATATTTTGTTATATTCGTACCCATTGAAGCCATCCCACTGAAACGCTGAAGATTGACCTACACCATGATAAAACATACTTGTTTTTTGCTTGCCTGTTTGGCTTGTACTTTCCTCTATGCACAGATACCTAGTTACTATACCTCTGTAGATTTCAGTCAAAACGGTGAAGATTTAAAAAATGATTTAACCAATTTAATTGGAACGCAAACATCCTTGCCCTACAGTTCATCGGCAACTGATACGTGGGATGTGATTCAAGAATCTGATTTACTAACCATCCAGGATGTGTTATTAATTTATGGTTTTGATGACACTGATGGCGATCCTGTAACCGATAGGCTGAGAAACAAAGACTTGCTTTGTAATTTTACAGGAAGTTCCTGCATTGGTTATTGGAATCGAGAACATGTGTATCCAAAGTCATTAGCAACCCCTCCTCTCGTGACAACTAGTGCGGGACCAGGAACCGATGTCCACAATTTACGTGCTGCAGACTTTCAAATGAACTCCACACGTAATAACAATGAATATGTTACTGGTAGCGGTGACGCAGGTTTAACGACCAACGGATTTTACCCTGGTGACGAATACAAAGGAGATGTTGCCCGGATCATTATGTACATGTATACCCGCTATCCAAGTCAGTGTGCGGCAAACGATGTTGGTTACGGCGCGAGTTCTTACAATACAAACATTCCTGATATTTTTTTAAATTGGAATTACGAAGATCCCGTGTCGCAATTTGAAATTGACCGAAATGAAGTCATTTACAGCTACCAAGGAAATCGTAACCCTTATATCGATAACCCTTTTATAGCGACGCTAATTTGGGGTGGCCCCGTAGCACCAGATACTTGGGGAACCACTCAAGATCCGCGAGTACAATTTGTAAGTAATCAAAGTTCCATATCAGAAACTGACACGACAGTGACGACCAACATCCCCGTAACATTTTATGGATATGACGCTCCGGTGGGCATTACAGTTACTGTCAATACTGCCAGCACCGCAGAAAGTGAGGATTATGTATTAAATACCAACTCACTAAATTTTAATGACAATGGTACGCAGCAAATTTCAGTGACAATCAATGATGATGTTGATTACGATGATGAAACTCTAATTTTAGATATCAGTGTGAGTTCTGGAACGGCAGACCTAGGAACAAGCCAACATACAATTTCCATATTAGATGATGAATTACCAACCATCATCATCACTGAAATCATGCAAGATCCAAACGCTGTGTTTGATGAGGATGGTGAATATTTTGAAATTTATAATGCTGGACCTTCTTCTGTTGATTTGAATGGCTGGACCTTGTCTGACAACGATGGTGAATCGCATAATATTTCTAGTGAACTTATTATAGCCTCGGAAGGGTTTTTAGTTTTAGGAAGAAATGCAGATACCGCTACCAATGGAAATGTCAACGTAAATTATCAATATTCGAGTTTTTTCTTAGCTAACGGTGGTGATGAAATTATACTAAGCAATGATGACGGATTTGAAATAGATCGCGTGGATTACGATGACGGTACTAATTGGCCCTACACGGCTGGTGCTGCGATGATTTATCAAGGAAGCACTTCAGAAAACAATAATGAGGTGAGTTTTTGGACAGAAGCAACTATCGCTGAAAACATCACTCCTAATTTAGGATCACCAGGATTGAGTGGCACAGGACAATTCTTAGATTATTTAGTCTACGCTAATGGTGCTTGGAATACGGAACCATCAATAACAACTAGTTCTAAAAATGCCATCATACGTGCCAATCAATCGGAGGTTTTTGAATCTGATATTCTTTTGAATGACCTCAGCCTTGAACTCAATGCGACTTTAACGATTCTTGCTGATGCAAGCCTTTCAATTGAAACGATTGATAATCTTGGAAGCATTCTGTTAAACTCCACAAGTACCAATTACGCAAGCTTGATCACGAATATTACAGAAACTACGGGTGACATCTTTTATAACCGTCACGTAAATGCCTATACTGATGACGGTGTTAGTAATGATAATGATTTGGTGTCTGCACCACTGACAGGCCAAACCTTTGG
>UPTG01000960.1_pt1 | contig 22172 bp, 15 predicted proteins | sample 2160121 | NCBI WGS metagenome assembly UPTG01 (sample SAMN06266255, study PRJEB28933) | marine metagenome | isolation source: Columbia River Estuary | place: USA:Columbia River Estuary, USA | collected 2014-07-27
CCTGTAAGAAAGAGAAACATAAAATAAATATAAAGGTGATTTTTTTCATCTGAAAAAATAGTTTTTTGAATAAGTGCAAATATAAATAATTTAAAACAATTAGAAACTCCTATAAATCAGAAAAGTTAATTGTAAGACCTTGTTCTGCAACTATTGTGTTTTTAAATACTGTTTTTGTTTCCTTTAAAAGATCTTCACTAGATTTATATCGTTGTGAAAAATGACCTATCATTAAGTGTCTTACATTTGCTTTCTTTGCGATAGTAGCAGCTTCAATTGTAGTAGAATGATTAGTTTGTTCGGCTCTACTTTTTCTATCTTGCATAAAAGTAGCTTCATGATAAAGCAATGTAGCCCCCTTTATTTTTTCAAGTAAATCTTCATTGTATTTAGTGTCTGAACAAAAAGCATAAGATATTGAACCTGTATTTTCAATAGTTAATTCTTCATCATATAAACCAGGTGTTCGGTAACCAATTTCCAAGTTAACAACTGGCATTAATATGCCTTGTTTTTCTAATTCAGCATAAACATTAATAATTCCTCCTGCATTAATTAAAAAATCTGGTGCGTAAACAATACCTTTTTCTTTTAGTAAAATTCCATGTCTATTTTCATCAGCTAACTGATTATTAGCTGCACCAGCGATTACTTTTGCTTTTAAATGAGGTAATGTTTGATCATTAACAGTAGCTCCTAGAGCACAAGGTGCATAAATATCCATTTCTTCAGCATAAATATTAGCTCCTTCATAAATAGTTACACTATACTTATCTCTAACCTCTTCTAATCTATCTTGATTAATATCAGAAATATAAACTTTAGCTCCTTCATTAGTTAAGTTTTCAACCAAAGCTTCACCTACATTACCAATTCCTTGGACATAAACCACTTTGTCTTCTAAAACATTGGAACCAAATGCATGGTTTGCTGCTGCTTTCATTCCCATAAAAACACCATAAGCAGTAATCGGGGAAGGATTACCAGCTCCACCTATCTCTTCAGAAATTCCGGTTACATATGGAGTAACCGTTCTAACTAAGTCCATATCGGCAGTTGCCATACCAATATCTTCTGCAGTGATATATCGACCACCTAAAGAATGAACAAACTCTCCAAAACGCAACATTAATTCTGGTGTTTTTTGTGTTTTTGCATCACCAATAATGACCGCTTTACCACCACCTAAATTAAGTCCCGTAATTGCAGATTTATAAGTCATACCTCTAGACAAACGCAATACATCATTTAATGCTTCCCATTCATTATTATATTGCCACATGCGAGTACCTCCAAGTGCAGGCCCCATAACTGTATTATGTATACTGATTATTGCTTTTAATCCTGTATCTTTGTCATTGCAAAAAACAACTTGTTCATGATCATCAAAAGAAACCTGTCCAAAAACAGGACTTATTTTTTTAAGATCATTTTTGTTAACTACTTCAGTCTCCATATATTGAATTTTAACATCCTTAAAAAGGACGTGCAAAAGTAGTTGTTTGCTAATAATCTCGCAATAATATTAGTGTTAAATTAAGATATTGTCAAAAAAAAACCATTTAACTATCAATGAAAGAACTTCAGCAACTTAATCTTTATTTAAAAAAATACAGCGGAAAATTAGTACTTGGTTTAATAATTACAATAATAGCGACCGTATTTAAATTAGTTGTTCCAAAAAAAATTGGAGACATTATTAATATAATTGAAAATTACATTAATGGTTCTTCAACAGATTTAAGTATTGTTAAAAAAGAATTATTCATAAGTATTCTTATCATATTAGGTACTGCTCTATTAGCAGGTTTTTTTACTTTCTTAATGCGACAGACTTTTATTGTTGTTTCTAGAAATATTGAATTCGATTTAAAAAATGAAATCTTTAAACATTACGAACGTCTTTCACTAGAGTTCTATAAACAACATCGAACGGGCGACTTAATGAATCGAATAAGTGAAGATGTATCTAAGGTTAGAATGTATGCAGGGCCTGCTTTAATGTATAGTGTCACAAATATAACTTTACTTGTAGTTACATTAAGCTATATGTTCTATTCCGCGCCAACCTTAACATTATATGCAATAGCTCCGCTACCATTTTTGTCATTTGCTATATATAAACTGAGCGCAGCTATTCATAAGCGGAGTACTATTGTGCAACAATACTTATCAAAACTTACCTCTTTTACGCAAGAAAGTTTTAGTGGTATTTCAGTTATAAAAGCATATGGTATTGAGTCTCGAATTATTAAAAATTTTAATGTTTTATCAGAAGGCAGTAAGGATAAAAACATAGACCTAGCAAAGGTACAAGCTTTGTTTTTCCCCCTAATGATTCTCTTAATTGGATTGAGCAACATATTAGTTATCTATATTGGTGGCAAACAATTTATCAATGGTGAAATAAAACAACTTGGAACCATCGTTGAATTTCTTATTTATGTAAATATGCTAACGTGGCCTGTTGCAGTGATTGGCTGGGTAACTTCTATGGTTCAACAAGCTGAAGCTTCTCAAAAAAGAATCAATGAATTTTTGAATGAAAAACCAACTATTGAAAACTGTGTAGAAACAGAAACAAAAATTAATGGAGTAATTGAATTCAATAATCTTTCGTTTACATATTCAGATACTAACATTACGGCACTTAAAAATATTTCATTTAAAATAAACCCCGGAGAGACCCTAGCTATATTAGGAAATACTGGATCTGGAAAATCTACCATCTTAGAGTTAATCGGCAGGCTTTATGAAGTTGATAATGGCCAGCTTAAAGTCAACAACAAAAACATCAAAGATTTAAATATTTCAAGCTTAAGAGGCAGTATTGGATATGTTCCTCAGGACGCTTTTCTTTTTAGTGATTCCATATTAAACAATATAAAGTTTGGCAAAGAAAATGCAAGCAATGAAGAAGTTTTTGAAGCTGCAAAAAAAGCATCAGTTCATGAAAACATCATTGGTTTTAACAAAGGTTATAAAACCATTTTAGGAGAACGAGGCATAACCTTAAGTGGTGGGCAAAAACAACGTGTATCAATTGCTAGAGCAATCATTAAAGATCCTCAGATACTACTATTAGATGATTGTCTATCTGCTGTAGATACTGAGACAGAAGAACAGATTTTAAATAATATAGAAACTTTATTAAAAAATAAAACTACTATTATTGTTAGTCATCGCATATCTTCAGCTAAAAATGCCCATAAAATAATTGTTATGGAGGAAGGCGAAATCATACAACAAGGAACTCATAATGAGTTAATAAAACTGGAGGGTTATTATAAAGAGTTGTATGCAAAACAATTATTAGAAAAAGAAAATTAACTTTAATGTTGCCATAGTTGTATTTTTTTTAGATTTTTGGGGAAATGTTTAAATAATAAAATTATGAGTGATAACTATATGATGGAGCGAGAAGAAATTCATTCTAAAGTAATGCGAGCTGGAAGACGTACTTATTTCTTTGACGTAAGAGCAACAAAGGCAGGAGATTATTACTTAACCATCACGGAAAGTAAAAAGTTTACAAATGACGATGGCTCATTTCATTACAAAAAGCACAAAATTTATCTTTATAAAGAAGATTTTTCTGAATTTAAAGATAGTTTAGATGAAATGATTTCATTTATAATCGATGAAAAAGGTGAAGAAGTAATTAGTGATCGTCATCAAAGTGATTATAAAAAAGAAGAAGAAATATCAAGTTCTGACTCTGAATCTAAAGATCCCTCCGTATCAAATTTTACGGACGTAGACTTTGATGATATCTAATTATTTTATATCCTCTTAATAGCTATAAACATCCTTTCAATAATATAATTTTGAAAGGATGTTTTTTTATATATTTATGCGAATTAAATTCAATCGCATGAAAAAAGGTACCCTACTATTTTTTTTATTTCTTTCAATTAAAACATTTACTCAGGAATATCATGTAAAGCTAGATTATTTTCTACCAAAAAATATATCATACAATCAAGACATTCCAACACCGGCGAGTGTAATAGATCATGAAATTGGAGACTGGCATATTACTCATGATAAATTAGTGCAATACATGTATGCTCTTGCTGAATCGAGTGACCGTATTTCCATAGAAAATAGAGGAAGAACATTTGAAGGGAGACCACTCTTACTTTTATATATTAGCGCTCCAAATAACCTCTCTAATCTAGAAAAAATAAGAGAAAATCATATTGCCTTAACTGAAAACGGCTCTGACAATATAGAGGTAACAAAAATGCCGATTGTAGTTTATCAAGGCTTTTCAATTCATGGAAATGAACCTAGTGGATCTAATGCTGCGCTTGCAGTAGCTTATTATTTAGCTGCTGCTCAAGGGTCAGAAATTGAAAATTTACTTAACGAAACAGTTATTTTATTTGATCCCTCCTATAATCCTGATGGCTTACAACGGTTTGCATATTGGGCAAATATTAATAAAAGTAAAAACATCAATCCAGATCCAAACGATCGAGAATACAGTGAGATATGGCCGGGTGGAAGAACCAATCATTATTGGTTTGATATGAATAGAGATTGGTTACCTGTTCAACTTCCAGAAAGTCAGGCAAGAATTAATACCTTTCATAACTGGTATCCTAATATATTAACCGATCACCATGAAATGGGGACCAATTCAACTTTTTTCTTTCAACCTGGTATTCCATCACGTACGAATCCTTTAACACCGAGTAAAAACCAAGAAATCACAGAAGCTATTGGAAAATTCCATGCAAAAGCACTAAATAAAATTGGAAGTTTTTATTATAGTAAAGAAAGTTTCGATGATTTTTATTACGGAAAAGGATCTACTTTTCCAGATATAAATGGTGGCATTGGAATATTGTTTGAACAAGCTTCTTCTAGAGGACATGCACAAGATAGTGACAATGGAATACTTACTTTTCCATTTACCATACGCAATCAGTTTACAGCAGCACTGTCTACATTGGAAGCTGCTCTTAGCATGCGTATTGAATTATTAAATTATCAAAAATCATTTTATGCTAATGCACGTAAAGAAGCTAAAAATTCTGGTGTAATTGTTTTTGGTGACGAAAAAGATGCAACTAAAGTGAATCAATTAGCTAAAATTTTAAAACTTCATAAAATTGAATATTATGAATTAAAAAGTAATTTTTCAAAAAACGGAAAAAATTATAAAAAAGGATATAGTTATGTAATTCCAAAGGATCAAAAACAACATCGATTAATTAATGCTATGTTTCAAAAACGAACCACTTTTCAAGATAGTTTATTTTACGATGTAAGCGCCTGGACCTTTCCGCTTGCATTTAATTTAGATTATGAGGAAAATGAAGGCGTAAATAGACAAGGTGAAAAAGCCTTAGAAAAGAAAAGCACATATATTCCTAAAAATTCAAATTATGCGTATTTAATGGAGTGGAACGATTATAATACCCCTAAGGTGTTAAATAAAATTCTAGAAAAAGGCTTACGTGCAAAAGTGAGCTTAAAAACCTTTAAGTTAGAAAACAAAAGCTATGATTACGGTACAATATTAATTCCTGTTCAAAATCAGAAATTAAATAAGCAAGAATTATCAAATTTCATCAATGAACTTTCAAAAGAAAACAACGTGTTAATAAATGGTGTTTCAACAGGCCTTTCCGAAGGTATTGATCTTGGAAGTAGTAATTTTAAAGCAATAGAACCTCAAAAAGTAGCATTAATAGTAGGAAGGGGTATTACTCCTTATGATGCAGGAGAAGTATGGCATTTATTTGATCAACGCTATGACATGTTAATTTCAAAGTTAGATACTCGTGATTTTAACAGAACAGACTTAAGTAAATACACCGATATCATTTTACCGAATAGTTGGGGGAATGCACTATCAAAGAAAGGTGCAGAAAAACTTAAAAAATGGGTTGAAAATGGAGGAACATTAATTGGATACAAAAACACTGGTAAATGGCTAAACAACAATAATCTATTAAAAATTGAATTTAAATCTAAAAAAGATTCTACTCAAAATACTTCTTTTGAACAAAAAAGTAATTATTTTGGAGCACAAGTCATTGGAGGAGCTATATTTGAAACATACATAGATCGGTCCCACCCTATTGCTTTTGGCTACAAAAATAACACACTTCCTGTTTTTAGAAATTCAACTATTTTTATGAAACCCGATAAAAACAGTTATAATAATCCCATAAGTTATTCCGAAAAAGCATTGTTAAGCGGCTACATATCTAATAAAAATCTATTAGAATTAAAAAAGACTAGCATGTGCAAAATTGGGAATCTTGGAAAAGGAAAAGTGATATACTTTACGGACAATACTAATTTCAGAGCTTTTTGGTATGGCACAAATAAACTATTAATGAATGCCATATTTTTTGGTAACGAAATGTAAGAAAAGATAATTTTTTAATGTAAAATTTTATTCGATAGCTTTAAATTAATTACAAGTATAAAAATGTAAATCATAGCTCGATTTGAGATTACAATAAAAAATGACTATTTGAGGTGTTTTGAGCAAAACTTAATGACGCTAACTATTGTGTTTTTTTTTAATCTTAGAGGAGGTTCCTAATCTTAAATTTTTCAAGTTCAAACTCAGCGATCATTTCATTTACGATATCAGCAGCAGGCTTAATTTCGTTTATAAGTCCTGATATTTGGCCTATTTCTAATTCTCCGTCTTCTAAATCTCCTTCAAACATTCCTTTTTTAGCCCTAGCTCTTCCTAATAAATTCAATAATTCTTGTTTTGAGGGATTTGTTTTGTAAAGCGCTAACAATTCATCGGAAAATTTATTTTTAAGCAAACGCACAGGAGCTAATTCTTTTAAGGTTAAAAATGTATCCCCATCTTGAGCTTTAGTAACTTTTTTCTTAAATTTTATATGAGCGCTTGATTCATCACAAGCAACGAACCTACTGCCAACCTGTACTCCATCTGCACCTAAAATCATGGCTGCTAACATACCTTTACCAGTAGCGATACCACCAGCTGCAATCAAAGGAATATCTAATTGATCTTTGACCATAGGAATTAATGTGAAAGTAGTGGTCTCTTCCCTACCGTTATGACCTCCGGCTTCAAAACCTTCAGCAACTACAGCATCAACTCCTGATTCCTGAGCTTTTAAAGCAAATTTCACACTGCTAACCACATGAACAACTGTACGATTATTTTCCTTTAATCTAGCGGTATGCGTTTTAGGATTTCCTGCAGATGTGAAAATAATTTTCACATCTTCCTCCATAATAATTTGAATTATCTCTTCAATATTAGGATACAACATGGGAACATTAACCCCAAATGGTTTATTGGTAGCCTTTTTGCATTTTTGAATATGTTCCCGTAAAACTTCTGGATACATAGATCCTGCTCCTAATAATCCTAAACCACCAGCATTACTAACTGCACTGGCTAATCTCCAACCACTATTCCAAATCATGCCGGCTTGAATGATTGGATATTGAATGTTGAAAAGATGATTTATTTTATTTTGCACTATTCTTTAATTATCTTAAAGCTAATTTGTTTATTATTTGAATTAATTGAAGCAATGTACATTCCTGAATTCAAAGACTCCATATTTACTGAATTCAAGTTTCTTGAAATTTCGGTTGATAAAACTTTATTCCCCAAAATAGAATAAATAGTAAATGTACCATTTGAAATTCCTTCTGGGAATGATATATTTATTTTTGAAGTTACAGGATTTGGGTACAATGCAAAATTAGACATCAAAAAATCATCTTCAAGCCCAAGCTCTTGTAAAGCTAAATAAGCATTTTCGAAGTTTGGAATACCGTAACCCATTTGATCAGTAGGATTATTATATAAGTTTGCAGATTCTTTTACAATTTGCATAATATGTCCATTCGGAACATCTGGTCTTGATTGCCACAAACAGGTTATAACTCCAGCCATTATAGGAGAACTAAATGAAGTACCACTACTAAAATCAACATTACCACCAGTATTAATTACCGCAGCATTTGATCCTTGTGCCATGACATCTGGCTTAACTCTGCCATCTACAGTTGGACCTATAGAACTAAAAGCTACATAGATTCCATTAGAATTAACTGCTCCTACAGTCAAGGTTCCAGGAGAATCTCCAGGAGTACCGACAGTTGGAAAACTAGTATTGCCTCCATTTCCTGCAGAGGTAACTAAAATCATACCTTTATCAAATGCAATATTTGCTCCTCTAGCAGAAAAAGTAGTTTGACCATCAAGATCTTCGTAAGTATGATTATAATTTGGATTATCATAACCTCGATAACCTAGACTTGTATTTACAACATCAACACCTAAACTATCAGAACGTTCTAAAGCTTCTACCCACCAGGCTTCTTCAACTGGTGTTTCAGAAGGTGTATATTCAGTAACGAAAAAATAAAATGATGCTTGTGGAGCTGTGCCTACAAATTCATTTTGTAAAAAGCCCCCTATGTCACTTGATGTAACAAAACCATGTGAACTGGTTCCGTCAACATTTTCTGTCCTAGCTTCAAAATCATAAGTTCCTAATATTCGATTTTCATCTCTCATTTTTTGAAACCCAGGATTGGTATCAATAGATGGAAACCCTGCATCCAATACTGCTACAATCATTCCTTCTCCGCTATAATCTAACTCGTGTAAATAATCTCCTGATAGCATTTCGATTTGATTTGCTGCAGCTCCATAATTGTAAATAACATTTTGACCGGCCTCTTCTAAAGAAAACTTATTTTCTATTGGCGCTCCGGGAAATAGATTTAAAGACTTATCAGCGTATTCTACATTAGTTACAAAAGAAAGGTCTAAAAGTGATTCAATATTAGGTTGAGAACCAATAACGTAAACACAATTCATCCATTTTGATTTTGAACGAACAGTAATACCTGTTGCATTTTTAATTTGTGTAATGTAATTTTCATTAACAGGAACATCTCTTTCATCAATTGCTGTTCCGTGTAATTCTTTACGATCTATTGCTTCTTGCGTCATGATTAATATTGGATCTGCTAAAGAAACTTCCACATTTTCTTTATCTGCAAAAAATACCCAAGCATCTTGAGATTGAGCAATACCTTGTTGAATAGATAAAATTGTAAGCACTATTAATAATTTTCTCATAATCTTCCTTTAATATGTAACAATTGAATTTTAGTTTACCCTAAATCATATTATTTAAGAGATAACCCCACTTCCAATTAATTCTTTATTTTGATACCAAGCTACAAATTGACCTTCAGTTATTGCAGATTGTGGGTTATCAAAGATAACATAAAGTCCTGATTTTGTAAAATAAATAGTTCCACTTTCAAGTCTTTGTCGATATCTAATGCGAGCCGTTACCTCTAGCGACTCCCCAATATTGATTTTTAAATCTGGACGCACCCAATGCGTTTCTTCCGAAAGTACCAATAAGCCCCTTCTATACAATCCGGGATGATTCTTACCTAAACCAACATAAATTATGTTTTCTATTACGTCTGTATCTATTACAAATAATGGTTCTTTGGTGCCTCCAACCGCCAGGCCTTTTCTTTGCCCCTTTGTAAAATAATGAGCTCCTTGATGCTTTCCAACAGTTTTTCCATTTTGTTTAGTATAATTTTTCTTTTCAGAGATAAACGCTAATTCTTCTTCTTTAGAATTAAAAGCTAAATTTTCTCTTTTAAATCCTGAAAAACTTGAAGGAATTTCAATGATTTCTCCTTCTTTAGGTTTTAATTTTTGTTGAAGAAAATCAGGTAAACGGACCTTTCCAATAAAACAAAGTCCTTGAGAATCTCTTTTTTCAGCAGTAATTAATTCTTGTTCCTTTGCTATTTTACGCACCTCAGGCTTTAGTAATTCTCCAATAGGAAATAATGTTTTTGAAAGTTGTTCTTGCGACAATTGGCATAAAAAATAAGACTGATCTTTATTGGAATCTTTACCAACTAATAATTGATACGTTTCCTTGTTGTTTTTAATAAGAGTTCCTTTTCTACAATAATGACCCGTAGCAATATAATCGGCACCCAAATCCAGGGCAATTTTCAAAAAAACATCAAATTTTATTTCACGATTACATAAAACGTCAGGATTTGGAGTTCTACCCATTTTATACTCCCTAAACATATAATCCACAATTTTATCTTTGTATTGTTCACTTAAATCAACAGTTTGAAAGGGTATTCCTAACTTTTCTGCTACCAACATAGCGTCATTACTATCATCTAACCAAGGGCATTCATTAGAAATGGTAACCGAATCGTCATGCCAGTTTTTCATAAAAAGACCAATTACTTCATAACCTTGCTCTTTTAAAAGATAAGCAGCTACACTTGAATCTACACCTCCTGAAAGCCCTACTACAACTCGCTTTTTCATAAAATAATTTAAGAAAGACAAAGATACATTTTTTGTATTAGAATCATATTCATTAACGGCTCTCAAAAAAACTTTAAAAAAACATATTTAAAAAATTAACAAAATTTTATTAAAACTTTTTATAGTTATTGTTTAACAATACACTAGTTTTGTGAAACAATAAACATGAAAAACATTAATTTAAAACAAAAAAAATGAATTACAAAAACACGATTAAGAAATTAAGTATTGCAATGGTACTATTATTAACATTTGCTGCTTGTAGCGATGATGATGATAATAACAATGAAATACTACCTACACAACCAAACATTGTAGAACTAGCAATTGCAACTCCAGATTTAAGTTCCTTGGTGGCAGCTTTAACTGCAGCAGATTTAGTTGATGCATTAAACGCAGATGGCCCCTTTACCGTATTTGCACCAACAAACGATGCTTTTGCAACGTTTTTAAGTGAGAATGGTTTTGCTAATTTAGACGAAGTACCTGTAGACGTTTTAACCCAAGTATTACTTTACCATGTTGTTGCTGGTAAAATAGGATCCACAGATTTAACCAATCCTGGAAATACAACTGCAATGACCCTACAAGGAGAAGATCTAACTGTTACAATGCCAGAAGCTACCATTACAGATGCAACTGGAGCTTCAGATATCGGAATTACAGCTGTCGATATAGAAGCATCAAATGGAGTTGTTCACCTAGTAAATAAAGTAATGCTTCCATTTCCACTGGAACAAAATATTGTGGATATAGCTTTAGACACTCCAGAGTTAAGTTCTTTAGTTGCAGCATTAACTGCAGCTGATCTAGTTGGCGCTTTGAATGGAGATGGACCATTTACTGTTTTAGCTCCAACAAACGAAGCATTTGCGACGTTCTTAAGTGACAATGGCTTTGCTACTTTAGATGATGTACCTGTAGATGTTTTAACAAAAGTTTTATTAAATCATGTAATTTCAGGAGTAATTACTTCTAGTGATTTAGTATCAGCAGGTTCAGGATATTCTAACACTTTAGCTAATGGAGCTGGAAACAATTCAATGAGTATCTATTTTAACACCTCTAATGGCGTAAAATTTAATGGAATATCATCTGTTAGTTTAGCTGACATAACAGCATCAAATGGTGTTATTCATGTCGTAGATGCTGTTATTGGACTACCTACAGTTGTAACATTTGCTGCTGCAGATCCTACGTTCTCAACTTTAGTTACGGCTTTAACTGAATTAACACCAGCAACTAACTTTGTTGAAGTATTGCAAGGTGTAGGTCCCTTTACCGTATTTGCCCCAACAAATGATGCTTTTAGTGCTTTACCAGCAATTCCTGCTGAAGAACCTTTAACCCAAATTTTGTTATACCATGTAGTTGCTGGTAACATAGCTTCCGGTGACTTAACTAATCCTGGAAATACAATTGCCATGACATTACAAGGAGAAGATATAACTGTTACAATGCCAGAAGCTACAATTACAGATGCTTCAGGTAACACAGATATAGGTATAATTGCAGTAGATGTACAAGCAGTAAATGGAGTTATACATGCAATCAACAAAGTAATGCTTCCATTACAACCTTAACATTAAAATAAAGTATGTTTATTGATTAATACTTTGTTTCGAAAAGAGTTCTTATGTAAAAATAAGAGCTCTTTTTATTTATATAAATAGTTGGAAACCTCTATTGTTTTTAACTTGTATAATAAATTAATATTTAGGGAAAATTTCTTCTTTCAAAATATTTCCATTTTCATAAGTTTTCCAGACACCATTTTTTTTACCGTTTTTATAGGCACCCTTTAATATTACATTTCCCATAGCGTCACAATAGATAGCATTGCCATGGAGTTGGTCATTTACATAATATAATTTTTTTAACAATTTCCCGGTGGTTGAATAATAATTATTTGAGCCTTCTTTAATACCTTTTTGATAATTTATTTCTTCCGCCAAGATATTGGTTTTATAATAAGTAAGTTTTTTGCCATCTAGTAAATTATTATTATAACTCTCTTTTGTCATTATATTTTTAGTACCAGTGTGATAGTATATCCAAGTCCCAATCCTTAATTTCTCTTTCATGGACCCTTCACTTATAAGTATTCCTTTCTTAGAAAAGTACTTCACTTCTGAAATGGCATCATTTTTATTAAATGATTTTGTCAACATGGGGATTACTCCACAATCTTCACAATAAAACTTAAAGACTCCTATTTCTTTTCCATGACTAAAAACACCTTCATATCTAATTTGTTCGGAATTATTAAAATTCTTTTTCCAAATTCCATGACGTTTTCCTTGACCATCTAATTGATTAATTTCATTTTGAGAAAAAACTACTGCAGTAGTAAATAACAAAATGGAAGTAAATAAAATACTTATTTTCATCTTTGTATTTTTATTAATAATGATTAAAACTTACAACTATTAAAATTACTTTATTTTTTTAAATTTTAAGTAAAAAAAAACTCCCAATGGGAGTTTTAAAAATTATTTTTTTCCTTTCTTCTTTTGCTCCTCAGCTTGTTCCATCATTTCAGCCATCTTCTTTTGAAATTTATTCTGTTTTTTTGGTTTCTTTTTATTCTCCTGAATTTTTGCATGAATTTTATCATCATCGATTATATAATTCTTTATAACTAACATAATTCCAATCGTAATTAGGTTTGAAACAAAATAGTACAAGGAAAGACCCGATGCATAATTATTGAAGAACACCAACATCATTAATGGCGACAAATACATAATAAACTTCATGTTAGGCATTCCTTCTTGTTGTTGCATAGTTTGACCAGTAGTCATCATCATATAAATAAATATTGCGATCGATGCAAGAATTGGAAATAAACTGACGTGATCACCATAAAATGGTATGTAAAATGGTAATTCAGCTATTGCATCAAAACTTGCAAGATCATGTGCCCAAAGGAAACTTTTTTGACGTAAATCGAATGCAGAAGGAAAAAATGTAAATAAGGCATAGAATACAGGGATTTGTAACAATGCAGGTAAACAACCTTTTAATGGACTTGCACCAGCTACCGTTTGAAGTTTCATCGTTTCTTGCTGAATCTTCATTTTATTACCTTTAAATTTTACTTTTATCTCATCTAATTCCGGCTTTAATACCTTTAATTTTGCTTGAGACAAATACTGTTTGTATTGAACTGGTGATAAAGCTAATTTTATTAATATGGTCAACATAATAATTGCTATCCCCGCAGGCATGAAATCACTTAAGAAAGCAAACAATGGAATGATTAAATATTTATTTAAAAATCCGAAAATACCCCAACCTAAGGGCATCGCTTCATCTAAATTTCTATCATAGGTTTTAAATATTTTATACTCTGTAGGTCCATAATACATATTCATATTATAAGAAAGGTTGCCCAACTTTGGTTCTAAAAGCATTTTTGCGCCATACCTTTTAGTATATAATGTATCCACCTCTTCGTCTTTTACTAAATCTATAGAACTAAGTGCAACTTCTTTAAAAGCAGTATCGGTTAACAACATAGAACTAAAAAAGTGCTGACGAAAATTCATCCAATTTAAGTCTTTTACTAATTCGTCATCATCTGAAGCTGCAGATAATTTACTGTGTTTATCTTCATTTTCATATTCATAAGTCAAACGAGTATATCTATTTTCATAAGAAATACTTTTAGATTGACGATACCCAATAAAATTCCAATCTAAATAAATAGGTTGAGAAGTATTTATTATATTTTCTAAACCTTGAGTTTTAATGCTAAATCCTAACATATAATTGTCAGGAATTAATTCGTAGCGGTATTCAATAAAATTGTTTTCTGAAGTTTTTAACTTCATAGAAAGCACTTTGTTATCTCCATTACTTGAAATTGATGGTTCAAAATATAAATCTTGAGAGTTCAATAACCTATTTTCTGAGTAAAACTGAAGGTTTAGAGAAGAGTTTCCATCTTTAATTAAATAAACTGGAGTTCCATTGTAGATGGTTAGTTTTTTTAATTTTGCTTCTACAATATACCCACCTTTATTACTTATTGTTAACTTTAATACTTCATTTTCAATCACAGTTGTTTCATCAGTTGCTGAAAGCAGTGTCCCAGAATAAGCAAAAGATCCCAATCTGTTTTGAAGTTCTGATAATCCAAGAGAGTCTTCAGAATTCGCAATAGTAAATGTTGTCATTGCATTTTCTAATGAAATATCTTGTTGACTGACTTTATCAGAAATTTTATTATCGATTTCTATTTGTTCAATTTTTTCCTTTTCAGCTTTTTGAGCCTCTAATTGCTCTGGAGTTGGTTGATTTTGCCATAGCATATAAAGCAGAATAGCACCAATTAATAAAAAACCTACAACAGTATTTATATCAAATTTTTTTTCTTCCATAGTACAATCCTAAATAATATTTAGGAAAATTAGTTAATTATCTTGAATTGAATCTGTTCAATAGATTCATTTTTTACAATATTATTTTTCAAATATCCTACCTTTTTTTAAAAATCGCCAAATTGTCGTATTAATTATTTTTTAAATGCTCATGGGCAGCTTTTATGAATGACACGAATAAGGGATGCGGATTTACAACCGTACTTTTATATTCTGGGTGATATTGTACACCAACAAACCAAGGATGGTTTTCTATTTCAACAATTTCTACCAAACCTGTTTCTGGATTTATACCCGTAGTTTTAAGTCCTGCTGCTTCTAATTGTTCTCGGAATTCATTATTATATTCATAACGATGTCTATGACGCTCTTCTATTGATTTAGCAACATATGTGTTACCTGCAATACTGCTAGCTACTAAATCACATTTCCAAGCTCCCAAACGCATGGTGCCTCCTTTATCAGTAATGTGTTTTTGTTCGTCCATTAAACCAATAACTGGATAAGAGGTTTCTTTATTCATCTCGGTTGAATTAGCTCCTTTTAAGCCAAGTACATTTCTTGAGTATTCTATCACTGCCATTTGCATACCCAAACAAATTCCAAAATAAGGAATCTTATGTTCCCTTGCATATTTTACTGCATCTATCTTTCCCTCTATGCCTCTTTCACCAAAACCGGGTGCGACCAATATACCGTGTAATCCTTTAAATTTTTCTGCAACATTGGTTCCGTCTAAATGCTCCGAATGAATAGAAACTACTTTTACCTTTATTTCATTTTCTGCCCCAGCATGAATAAAAGACTCTAGTATAGATTTATAAGAGTCTTGTAGCTCTACATATTTCCCTACTAATCCAATTTTCACCTCACTCTTAGGATTTTTATGCCTTTTCAAAAAGCTATTCCAATGTACTAAATCTGGAGTTTCATGATCGTTTAAATTTAATTTTTTTAAGGTGATGGTATCCAACCCTTCTTCCAACATTAAATTAGGCACATCGTAAATAGTAGATGCATCAATAGACTCTATTACAGCTTCCTGATGCACATTACAAAACAAAGCTAGTTTCCGTTTAATGTCACTTGATAAGTGATACTCTGTTCTACAAACTAAAATATCTGCATTGATACCACTCTCCATTAAAGTCTTTACAGAATGTTGTGTGGGTTTGGTTTTTAATTCACCAGCAGCTTTTAAAAATGGAATTAATGTTAAATGAATGACTAAAGCATTATCATCTCCCAACTCCCATTTTAATTGACGTACTGCTTCAATATAAGGCAAAGACTCAATATCACCAACCGTTCCACCTATCTCGGTAATGACTATATCAAAGTCTCCAGTATTTCCTAAAAGTTGTATTCTATACTTAATTTCATTGGTAATGTGCGGAACTACTTGTACTGTTTTTCCAAGGAATTCACCCCTGCGTTCTTTTTGAATAACACTTTGGTAAATACGACCAGTTGTTACGTTATTAGCTTGTGAAGTAGGCACGTTTAAAAAACGCTCATAATGTCCTAAATCCAAATCTGTTTCTGCACCATCATCAGTAACATAACATTCTCCATGTTCATATGGGTTTAATGTTCCTGGATCGACATTTATATAGGGGTCTAATTTTTGAATGGTTACTCGATATCCTCTAGCTTGTAGTAATTTAGCTAAAGATGCTCCAATAATTCCTTTCCCTAAAGAAGAGGAAACTCCGCCCGTAACGAATATATATTTTGTAGTGTTCATTTGTCCTTATTATACGGGATGCAAATGTAAGGATTTATTGCTGAAGCAAGCAGATAATCAATAAGAAACAAATGAAAATATAAAGAATCTTAATAAAACTATTAATGATTGTTGCTTATTAATCTATTTACGAATGAGTTTTAAGATCAAATCTTCTAGTCCATTTATTTTAATTTCATCTATTTCCATCATCATGCTCCCTAATTTACCCTTTGGAAACCCTTTACGTTTATGCCAGGTATAATAATACTCCGGAATTTTAATCAAGTAATAACCTTTATATTTACCATAAGGCATTTTATAATTTGCCAATTCAATTAAATGATTGGGATCAAAATTATTTCCAACGTTCATAAGCTATATAAGTTTCGAATTCCATTTTTTTTATTTTTTAGTGATTTGATTCGCTATCAAATTTTTGTTACATCGCTATTCGAGTATCTTCTGTTTGGTAAAATAAAGCTTCTAACTCTTCTTTCAAATTATCAGAAAACTGAGTTTAATTTAGGGTTCTTGAAAGATGCGTTTATACAATTCTGGAATATCGAAATGAGTTTGCACGTATTTTAAAACCTGTCCATTACAGGTTGTAATCTTCAGTCCATGCAATTTTTTCTTCTTCCAAATGAGGAAAAAAATAAGCCGATGAGACTAAAATTATTCAAATTACTTTCATTATTAAAGGATACTTGGCAATTTAAAAAGAGAGAATCCCAAATTTTATAAGTTCTGCTAATTTATTAAAAGTGAATGTGAATCTTTTAAGAATACTACAAAAAAGTGAAATTATTCAAAGATAATTTATTCGACTACTTCCAGTTTTAATTCATTGTTGTATTTCATAATGTAAAAAGCTTGGTTTTTATATCCTGAATTTAACGTATTAAAATATTGAAACTTGTTTTCAATATACTCAGTTTTAATATCACTAACAGAAGCTTCTTTTAAAGTTATTGCATTAGCCAATCTTAATAACACATCGTATGTAACATCAAAACCTCTAATTGCATAATGATTAGGCATTACTCCATATTTGTTTTTATAACTCACCAAAAAAGGAACCATTAAATCATAATCATAATGTTTATTTGATGACGGATATGTGAAATTTAAATTTGCTAAATGCTCATTAGATACATCATGATAATCAAAAGCTCTTGATTTATTAACCGCAAAAAGGCGTATTTTATTTTTTCCAATCTCAACATCATCTTCGTCTAATATAATCTCAGGAAATCCATTTAAAAGCCCTACTACATTACTTACCAAAATAGGATTATCTGAATCTAAAATCACCCAATTTTCTTTAACCGTATCCAATTGAATCTGTATATCTTCAAGATATAAATAATTTCCTTCTTCAGGAACTATGGTCTTGGCGCTTGGTATAGCATTCATAATTGTGCCTTTTCGTTGAGTCCACTCTTTTCCTGTAATTACAATTATATTGATAGTATCTAATCGTTTTATAATAAAATCCAACATTGCAGTTTCCATCAATTCGCTGGAAGGTATCGTTTGATATAAATTAGGATATTCTTTTAATTTAAATTTACTCAATGGCGAAAAAACAGGAATATTTTCAGATTGTAATGCTGATGCAGCTTTCTCTATATTTTTACTTAATAAAGGACCGATTACAGCATCGATTTCATTAAAATTATTTGAACTCATAATTTGCGTTACTTTTGAAACTTGACCTTCAGTATCGTATATAGTAATATCAGTAGAAATCCCTTTATCTTTGGCAAACTCTGCTGCCATTAATACTCCACTATAAAAATCAATAGCTGCTCTTAAAGTACCATCAGATTTTAACAAATCGGTATTCACACTTAAGGAATCTAAATCAATGCGGTTTAGTTTAAAAGGAAGCATCACCGCTAATTTCTTTGTGCTTGTATTTAATATATAATCCGCTAAGTTGACAGCTTCAAACTTTTGACCATCTAGCGCATTATTTATTTTAGGAATTTTTAAGATCATTCCTTCTTTTAGGCCCTCAACAGCATATGGATTTAAAGTAATAATTTCTTCTTGGCTAAGACCAAACTTCACTTTTAACCTAAAGAATCCTTCTTTTGGTAAAACTTCATAGAATTCATACTTATCTTCATCTTCGACAAGAATCGAATTGCTTGATATCTCTTTTTTAGGTACTATTATTTCTTCTCCGATAGCAAGATTTTTCGCCATATTTGGGTTTAATATTTCTAATTCAGCAATTGTGATATCATACTTTCTTGCAATTCCATACTTAGTTTCTTTAGGAAGAACTTTATGTTTGTTAATGGTATCATTTGCTGTTAAGATTTCTTTATTAGTTGTATTACTTAAAGTTATAACATTAAAAACAGGAATATCAATTCGTTCTCCCTTTATAGGTTCTCTAGCGTATAAGTCTTTATTATATTTCTTTAGTAAATCTTTAGATATATTATATTTAGTGGCAATGCTTTTTATGGTTTCTCTTTTTCTAACACGGTGTTTTTTTGCAGAAACAATTATTTCTTCACCATTATTTGGTAAGATTAAAATGACACCTGTTTTTATGATATGTTTCAAATCTGGATTTAACTGATAGATAGTTGCCTCTGAAACATTAAATTTTTTAGAGATACTATAAACCGTTTCTCCTTTTTTTACAATATGTCTTTGATAGTTATTTTGAGCAAATGAATTGTTCGCAAATAAGACAAAAAATAAAACTAAAAATAACTCCTTCATAAATTAATGCTTTTGGAATGCTTAAGATAAATCAAAATTAATTCCTTTTTTTGATCCGGTTTATTCCCATTCAATAGTAGCAGGTGGCTTTGAACTAATATCATACACTACTCTATTAACGCCTTTTACTCTATTTATTATATGATTAGATATTTCTTGTAAGAATTTATAGGGTAAATCCACCCAATCAGCTGTCATTCCATCGGTAGATTCTACTGCCCGTAAAGCTACTACTTTTTCATAAGTACGCTCATCACCCATAACTCCAACACTATTTACTGGTAATAACATCGCTCCTGCTTGCCATACTTTATCATACAAATTCCATTTTTTTAATCCCTCAATGAAAATAGCATCTACCTCTTGTAGTATACTCACTTTCTCAGCAGTAACATCTCCTAATATGCGAATTCCCAAACCAGGTCCTGGAAAAGGATGTCTTCCTAATAAGTCGGCATCAATTCCCATTTGAGCTCCAACTCTACGAACCTCATCTTTAAAAATCATTCGCAATGGCTCAACTACTTTTAACTTCATAAAATCAGGCAATCCACCTACATTATGATGAGATTTAATGGTAGCTGAAGGGCCCCCAGTTGCAGAAACACTTTCAATAACATCTGGATAGATAGTTCCTTGTGCCAACCAATGAACATCTTCTACTAAATTAGCTTCATCATCAAAAACTTCAATAAAAACCCTACCAATAGCTTTTCGTTTTAATTCTGGATCACTAATTCCTTTTAAAGCATTCAAAAAACGTTCAGATGAATCTACTCCTTTTACATTTAAGCCCATATGCTCATATTGATCGAGTACACTTTGAAATTCATTTTTACGAAGCAAGCCATTATTTACGAATATACAATACAGGTTTTTTCCAATCGCTTTATGCAATAAAACAGCTGCTACTGAAGAGTCTACTCCACCGCTTAAACCTAGCACTACCTTATCATTTCCTAATTTTTCCTTTAATTCTGAAACTGTGGTCTCCACAAAAGCAGCAGGCGTCCAGGTCTGGGCTACCTTGGCAATTTTCACTAAAAAATTTTCCAATATATTTTTTCCGTAGCTTGTATGATACACTTCTGGATGAAATTGAATCGCATAGGTATCTTCACCATCAATGCGATAAGCTGCATTTACTACGTCCTTAGTACTTGCTAAACAAACAGCATTGTTTGGGAGTTTTGCGATGGTATCACTATGACTCATCCAAACTTGACTGTGTTTTTCTACGCCTTCAAATAAAGTTTCGTTTTCTGAAACCTCTGAAAGGTTTGCACGACCATATTCTCTAATATTAGAAGGCGCTACAATCCCACCATTAAAATGTGCTAAGTATTGAGCACCATAACAGATACCCAACAAAGGTTTGTGTGTTTTAATTTCTGAAAGATCTGGATGTGGGGCATCTAAAGCACGGACAGAAAAAGGACTTCCCGATAAAATGACTGCTTTGAAACTATTTAAATTGCTTGGAATTTTGTTATAGGGATGAATTTCGCAGTAAATATTTAATTCTCTTACGCGTCTTGCGATAAGCTGTGTATACTGTGAACCAAAATCTAGAATGAGGACGTTGTTTTGCATTCACAAAAATAAGCTAAAAAATTATTTTGTATCACAGTTTTAATGATTTTATAATATAAATATTTAAAAAAAGCCTTTTAAATATCTTGTAATATAATTTCATTCCAATAAATTTGTTTTTTTAATAAAAGTATAATTATTTGAGATGAAAATGAAAATTGGGATCGATGCAATTGACTACTATATTCCTCCAATTGCTTTAAGAATTGATGAATTGGCTAAAGCTAGGGATATATCTCCTGCAAAACTAGAAAAAGGATTGGGTTTACATGCTATGTCATTAACTGATGTAAATGAAGACGCTGCCTCCTTAGCTGCAAATGCTTTATTGCGTTTAATTGAAAATAATAAAATTGACCCAACTACAATTGGTCGTATTTATTTGGGTACAGAAAGTGCTATTGATGCCGCAAAACCTACCTCAACTTACGCTGTTGGTGCTGTTGAAGATAAATTAACAGATCAATTTGGAGAACGATGTTTTAAAAATTGTGATGTTGTAGATTTAACTTTTGCGTGTATTGGAGCTATTGATGCTTTAGAAAATTGTATTGATTGGGTGCGTGCCAATCCTTCCAGAAAAGCAATTGTTATAGCTTCTGATATTGCGAAATACAAATTAAATTCTTCGGGAGAATATACTCAAGGTGCTGGAGCAATTGCAACATTAATTTCTAGTAATCCTAACATACTTGAAATAAACGATACAATTGGCATTGGCATGCAACATGTGGGCGACTTCTTTAAACCCAGAAGAACTTTAAGTAATATTGATTTACAAAAGTTTTCAAATGGAATTACTGTTCAAGAAATTACTGAATCTTCAAAAGAAAAAATGGAATTATTTTCTGAAGAGCCCGTTTTTGATGGTCATTATTCAAACGAATGCTACCAAAATCGAATTAAAGAAGCTTTAGATCATTTTAATGAACAAAAGAAAACAGATTTTTTGGAAGATTGGAACCACTTAATATTCCATTTACCTTATGCTTATCAAGGCAGAAGAATGATGCTAGACATATGGTTATTATGGATAAAAGAAAAAGGATTGATTAAGTTACTAGAAGAAGAAGTTGGACCAATTAACTCTATGGTATTTAAAGATTGGAAAAAAGAAGTTTCAAAAACTACAATTTATCAAAAATTTATAAAAGAAAAATTTATTTATATTGCTGGTATTGTATATATTGTAAGGTCTTCCAATAGGTAAAAAGAAAATATAAAAAAATAAAAGCGATTTGTTTAAAAACAAATGTAATTTAAAGAACATGATAAATTATTAAATAAATGAAATAATTTTAAAATATAATAAAAATTCATGTTATCAGTGACTTCAATAATTAAGAATTTAAGTTTCTTT
>UPTG01000961.1_pt1 | contig 22168 bp, 18 predicted proteins | sample 2160121 | NCBI WGS metagenome assembly UPTG01 (sample SAMN06266255, study PRJEB28933) | marine metagenome | isolation source: Columbia River Estuary | place: USA:Columbia River Estuary, USA | collected 2014-07-27
ACTGGAATGTAGAGAAATGGCAGGTAAGGTTCGCCGCGGTTATGGGGCTCATATTTATTCCTAGCTTAACGGTGCCAGGGTATTTCTTTTTACATTTTATCATGGATGACAAACCCTATTATAGAAAGGCATCAGAACGATATGAGGATGCTCATGTGCGGGAAAGTGTAAGCGGCGACAAAAGTAAGCAGCGTGGTGGATTGCAGGCCAGAAAAAAACGGACCAAATCTGATTTGACCGATGCCCAGGCGTTCAGTGCGGCACGTCAGAAGTTTGTCGACATCGAAAGTCGGGTGCGATTGATAGAAGCCCACGTAACCTCAAGTAAATTTGAGTTGCAAAGAGAGTTTAAGAAGATTTCTGGAGAAGATGCATGATTTTCCAGAGACGTGACATGCAGACTTTTAATGCCGTCCGTTTTAAGGGGCCGGGAAACATGACGATATCTCAAGCCGAATCTCAATCTCTGATTATTCACGGTCACGCATCCCACCTTGAAAAGATTCGTTCAGAAGTTGTAGATGGTGTCTTGGAAATAGGTTACTTCCCGGACTCAATAGTTTCGTTAGACATGCTGCGCCAGCAGATTTCTTACGAGTTAAAGTTGAATGATCTTCAAAAAATTGACTCCATTGGCAGTGGCAATCTCGACATACCAGATCTAGACGTAGATACACTTTGTGTAAAAATGAAAGGTAGTGGCAATGTCTCGATGGGTAACCTCACCGCTGATAAACTGGAGATTCAACTTAATGGGTCTGGCGAGGCGGTGATTGCCGGTGATGTCGAAGCGCAGACGATTCAGCTCAACGGGTCTGGTAAATATCACGCTGAAGCCCTAGTGAGTGACTTTGCCGCCGTAAGCGTTACCGGTTCGGGGAGTGTAAAACTCTCTGTTAGTGAAGATTTACAAGTGAAAATAACCGGCAGTGGTAATGTAACCTACGACGGTTATCCGGATGTCACGCGTAATATTTCCGGATCAGGTAAGTTGAGTCGCAAACGCAGACAAACGAAATCCAATTCGCGGAGTGAAGAGCATGGGTAGTTTTTGGTGGGCGGGGATGATTATTGCGATCGTTGCTATTACCTTCAATGGGATTGTTGGGATAATCAAGGCAAGTAAGACTGCTTCTGGGTCGAAAAAACTGCTTGAGCGAATAGATTCGCTTGAAACAGATCTCGGGGAGAGCGAACAGTTATTGGAAGATGCCGTTGCAAGAATTGAAGTGCTCGAGCGTATTGTGACTGACGATAAATATTCGTTGGGTGAAGAAATTGATAGTCTTGCCGGTCGTCGAGGCTAGTCTTTACCTCGACTATTGCTAAACCTGAACTCGTAATCGGCTGAAGGTTGGAGCATTGTATAGGACGGATTGAATTTTTTAAGGGCGTGTTGCCAAAAACGAAGCGCGGGTTTGTTATTCGCAAGCACGCGTAAAAGCCAGCGCCCTGGTAGTTTGTTCATGAGTGAATGTGCGGCTTGGGTTCCGACGTTCTTTCGCCTGAACTTTCTCATCACAAAAAACTCCGCTAAATCATATGCGATTTCGTTTGTCAGGGGATCAAGTTCCTCCCGAATCAGCGCAAAGCCGATATGCTCTCCCTCGACAGATATTAAAAATGGGAAGCGGTCAGGTTCGGTCCAGTAATGATCAAGGTATGGATAAATAAACAAACCATCAGTGTTTCGTTCAACCGCAACGAATTCCAAAAAATCGTAGAGGTAAAGCTGAAGTAGGTTCCTGAGTAGGTCACGCTGCGCGACCCCGGCGGGCTCAACCTTAATAGAGTCAGACATTCGAGCTATTTATCCGGAACTCGATCGGGGAAGTTCGTGATAATGCCGTCGACGTTTAAATCAATTAGTCGTTGAATCTCATCGGGCTCATTAACGGTGTAAACAAATACCTTCAAATCCTTACTGTGTGCCTCCGTAACGACGTTTTTCGTAACCAGTGATTTTTCAAGATTGAGTGAATAGGCATCAAGACGCGAGGTGATCTCAAAAAAGTCAGGGACGGCTTTGTGAAATAGCGCGCCGCGCCGCCAGTTTGTGCCGCAATTGGCCAGTTCATCGTGGTTGAAGGAAGAGACCTGAAAATGCTCAGGGTGCCAGCCAGCATCACAATAGCGCGTCAGTATCTGGTCAACAGGTGCGGCAGTCGCCCGGCCCTTAAGCTCCACGTTGACCCCGATGCGCCGATCAACAAGGTCCAGTACCTCTGTAAGCGTCGGTATATGCTCGCCATTACCAGCATCGTAGGACTGGATCTCTTCGAGGCTGAGGTCGTAAATTTTTCCTTTACCATTGGTTGTTCTGTCCAGTCTTGAGTCGTGTATCACAATGAGCTCGTTGTCCACGAAATGCACATCGAGCTCGATCCACGTGCAGCCCATGTCAATCGCCCGCTGAAACGAAGCAAGCGTGTTTTCGGGTTCATAGCCGCATGCACCGCGGTGACCGATGCGAGTTGTTCCAGCCATAATATCGCCTCTCCTTGTTATTGCGGCTTTCTGATCAAGGCTGCCGATCTGGGCAACGAAATTGGTAAAGCTTAATAGAAAAAGTGCTTGGGGGTGAAGTGAAGAAATTAAGCCATCGTGAAGACTGTTCGTGAAGTTCCGAGCAATACTACGTACAATTGGTGTTATGAGTTTAAGTTTTTTGAAAGATAATCTAGTCGCTGGAAATAGGATAGCTACTTGAAGCGGGTTAGACGGAGTTTTGTGAGATGAGTTATCAAGTACTTGCGCGAAAATACCGTCCGGCGAGTTTTGAGGAGCTTGCGGGTCAGGAGCACGTGTTACGAGCGCTGATTAATTCCCTTGAGACCAATAGACTGCATCATGCCTATCTGTTCACCGGCACCCGGGGAGTGGGTAAAACGACAATCGCCAGGATTCTCGCCAAGTGCTTGAATTGTGATACCGGCGTGACCGCAACACCCTGTGGTACTTGCGGTTCCTGTCTGGAGATTGCCGAGGGAAGAAGTGTTGACCTGATTGAAGTCGATGCTGCCTCACGTACCCGCGTTGAGGAAACCCGCGAACTTCTCGACAATGTGCAATACATGCCGACGCGAAGCAGATTTAAGATATATCTGATTGACGAAGTTCACATGTTTTCGAATCATAGCTTCAATGCGCTGCTGAAGACGCTGGAAGAGCCTCCTGAACATGTGAAGTTCCTGCTGGCGACAACTGATCCAAAGAAATTACCAATTACTGTGCTCTCTCGATGCTTGCAATTTAACCTTAAGAATTTGTCACCGGAGCGCGTGGTTTCCTATCTTCAGGAAATATTGCAGAAAGAAACTATCGGCTATGAAGATGACGCACTCTGGCATCTCGGTAGGGCCGCGGATGGCAGTATGCGCGACGCACTGAGTTTGACCGATCAGGCTATTTCGTTCGGTGAGAATCAGATTAATGAGACCGATGTTAAAGCAATGTTAGGCTCCATTGATCGGGGTGAGGTGTATCGATTGATCGATGCCTTGATTGAGCACGATGGTAAACAGCTGCTCGATCGCATTGAACATCTGGCCGAATTCTCGCCAGACTACAGTGCGCTGCTGGGTGAGTTTCTTTCTGTTTTACACCGGGTTGCTGTTGCTCAAGCGGTACCGGAAGGGATCGATAATAGCCAGGGCGACAGAGAGGTGGTCATGGCGATCGCTCAGCAGGTCTCACCTGAAGATATTCAGTTGTATTATCAAGTTGGTTTGCTCGGCCAAAAGGATTTACCGTTTGCACCGGATCAGCGTAGCGGTTTTGAAATGAGCCTGCTGCGCATGCTCTCTTTCGTCCCCAATGTGCCGCCTGGCCAAATAAAATCCGGCGCCGACGCAGAACAGGTCAATCCAATCGCTGGCGATGAAATAACATCAGCTGCTGTGACGGACACACAAGAAACGCGTGCTCAGGTGTCTGACCTCAGCCCTATCCGTGCTTTGCTCGAGAAAAATGACGTAAAGCCGAGCGCGCCGGCGATCGTCGACCGTCAGTCAGAAAATGGGTCAATGATACCTTTCGATGAAGAAGGGACTGTTAAGACTGTTTCGCAACCTGAGCATAATGACGTTCAACAAGAAGCCCGAAAACAGCAAGAAGTTGTTGTGCAGGCGCAAGCATCGACGTCTGAGACTGGACCGACACCTATCGACACGAGCGGGCTGGGTTCAAATCAATCCGGCGAAATCACGAAGGCGCTTAAATTGTCCGATGAGGCCGGAGAAGAATTAACCCATGATCAGTGGCTGACGATATTTCCTGATCTTGGTTTGTCTGGTGTTACCCAAACGCTCGCGGCGAACTGCACCATTGGGGAAACCGATGGTGATGCGAGCACTTGTTGTTTGATTTTGAACCAACACCACGCGAGTATGTGGAATAAAACCCACGAAGTACGTATTGCCATGGCATTATCAACCTATGTTGGCCATACCATGGCGGTGAAAATTGAGATTGGTAAGAGTCATCAAGAGTCTCCCGCCGAAGCGGCGCAACGCCACGCGGATGAAGCGCTCGCGAGAGCCAAAGTGTCGATAGAAAATGATGATAATGTTCAGGAGTTGATCCAAAGTTTCGATGGCACGTTGGTGGAAGAAAGTATCGTTGCGAAAGCCCGTGACTGACACTAAGCCTGTAGGACAGGTGTCACTGAGAAAGTCGGTTGACAGATAAACCGGAGAGGAAAATGAGTATGAAAGGTGGTTTGGGTGATTTGATGAAGCAAGCCCAGCAAATGCAGGAAAAAATGCAGTCTATGCAAAATGAGATTGCAAACAAGGAGGTCACTGGACTGTCTGGTGGCGGCTTGCTCGAAGTTGTGATGACCGGTCGGCACGATGTGCGGAAGGTAAATATCGACGACAGCCTGATGAGCGAAGACAAACAGATTCTCGAGGATCTTATTGCGGCTGCGGTAAACGACGCGGTACGCAAGATCGAAAACAGCCAGAAAGAAGGTATGTCGGATTTAACGTCTGGTATACCGCTTCCTCCCGGCTTTAAGTTCCCTTTCTCCTAGGTGCACAGTTGAACCCGGACTCTTTAATAGATCAGTTGATTGAGGCCTTTCGCTGTCTCCCCGGTGTTGGGCCGAAAACGGCGCAGCGAATGGTCTATCACCTTTTGCAACGGGATCAGGCGGGCGGCAAAAAGCTTGCTGAGCAACTGACGACCACACTGGATAAGGTATCGCGATGCAGCCAATGCCGTGATCTGACAGAGCATGAAATTTGTGAACTCTGTCGTCATCCAACGAGGCAATCAAACACGCTCTGTGTGGTTGAAAGTCCTGCTGATGTTATCGCGCTAGAAATGACCGGGGGATTTAAGGGTCGATATTTTGTGCTGATGGGCACCTTGTCGCCGCTCGATGGGGTTGGACCCGCTGAGCTGGGATTGGAGCTGTTGAAGGCGAGATGCGAGGAAGGTATCGCTGAAGTGATTCTTGCAATTGGGTCAACAGTCGAAGGCGAAGCGACTTGCCACTATGTGAGTGAAATGCTGAAGCCAACCGGCGTGACGGTGACCAGATTGGCTCAGGGAATTCCCTTTGGCGGCGATCTGGAATATTTGGACGGCGGCACCCTCGTGCATGCATTGGAAGGACGAAAACAGATAGTATGAGTGTAGATTTCACGATGATCGATTCGAACGACGATCTGGCGGCTCTTGTGGCCAGACTGAGCGAAGTAGACGTGATCTCTATTGATACCGAATTTGCAAGATTTAACACCTATTACCCAATAGTTGGGCTCATTCAGATTTATGATGGCAGCGAATGTTTTATCATCGATCCACTAGAGGTCGGTGATCTTGCGCCGCTTGCTGGACTCTTAACGAACCAGAATGTGATCAAGGTGTTTCACGCCTGCTCAGAAGATATTGAAGTATTTCAGCATGGGCTCGGCGTTGTGCCAGCACCGGTTTTTGACACTCAAACTGCTGCGGCGATTCTCGGGGTAGGTTTTTCCCTCAGCTATCAAAAACTGGTGCTTGAGTATCTCAATCTCGAGATATCCAAGGATGAAACACGTTCCGATTGGTTACAAAGGCCCCTGACGCAATCTCAGCTCAACTATGCCGCGCTCGACGTTATCCACCTGTTAGAAGTTTATGAGAAACAAGTTGAATTGCTTGAAAGCACTGACCGGTTGGCCTGGGTGCAGGAAGAGTGTCGGTCACTTGGTGAGGGTCTCGCGACAACGATAGAACCAGGCCAATACTTTCTTAAGATCCGTGGTGCAGGCAAGTTGGATCAACAGTCTTTGGGCATACTCCGGGCGCTGTGTGCATGGCGAGAATCTCTGGCCAGAGTGTCTGATTTACCTCGCAATCGCATTGTTGATGAAAAATCGCTACTAGCGTTGTCGACGCGTCAGCCAGGGAAACGCGAGGAATGCCAGAAAGTGGCTGAACTCACATCAAAACAGCTTCGTAAATATGGCGAGCAAATTGTTGATGTTATTGCCGAAACGCTGGCGAATCCCTCTGATGTGAGTGCGGCCTATGTCGGTTTACAGAAATCACCAATAGATAAGAAAAGTCTGAAGTCTTTAAGAGCGAAAGTGGAAGATACCGCAGAAGCTTGTGGTATTGCGCCTGAAATGCTCGCGAAGAAGAGACACTTGGAATACATCTTGAGATCCGCCGCGGCCAACGCTGGTCAATACCGCTTACCTGCTGATTTACTCGGCTGGCGCGAGCCTGTCATCGGAGAGGCGCTCTTGCAGGTAGCTGAGGGACTGAAGAAATAGCCATGATTTTGTGTGACGTTTATCGTAGCAGTAAAAAGCCGGACATTTATTTGTATGTTGCTAAAAGCGATGGTCTTAGCCGCGTCCCAGAGGAATTGCTCGGGACCTTTGGCACGCCGGAGCATGCACTATCATTCAAGTTAACGCCGGAGCGGAAATTGGCCAAGGAAGATACGCAGAAAGTCATTCAGAACCTGGTGGAGCAGGGCTATCATCTCCAACTACCACCGGTGATCAAGCCGCGTGCCTCATTAACTTCATCGTGAGACACCAAGTGAACAAGCAGGTAAATAGACGCTGATGAGTAACGTCAAGACAGAAGAACCGTTCTGGGAAACCAAAACGCTGTTGGAGATGTCAAAAACCGAATGGGAATCACTCTGCGACGGTTGCGCCCGCTGTTGTCTGCACAAGCTTGAAGATATAGACACGAACGAGGTCCACTACACGTCTGTGGTTTGCCGATATCTCGATCTCGATACCTGCAGGTGTGGAGATTACTCGGCCAGAAACCGAAATGTACCGGATTGTGTTCTGCTCACAACGGATAGGGTGTCGGAGTTTAAGTGGTTGCCAAATACCTGCGCTTACCGGGTTTTGGCTGAGGGAAGAAAGCTCGCCGACTGGCATCCCCTGATTTCAGGTTCGAGCCACTCGGTGCATGAGGCCGGTATATCGGTAGTCGACAAAACGGTGAGTGAACTCCACGTACCTGAAGACGCGTATGAAGACTACATCATCGATTGGATAGCGCAAGAGTAGAAAACAATGGCACACAATGACCCTACCAGCCTCGAATATATTATTGCGTGGTCTGTCTATTTTCTGTCGGGCATCGGCTGCTCTTGGGTCTGGTGGAAGCTGACTTCGGGCATGCGAAACCGGGGTTGGCGGGATGTACTCCGAGGGATCGTACTGGTGCTGATTTTCACTCCTTGGTATACCGGTGACGACATCCGAATTTACGCGCCCGCTTTTTTGATCTTGGCAATGGATTTACTGCTGGAAGGGGCTGAAAGCGGACTGCAGGGCGGTGTTGCTCTAATGTTCTCCTCATTCTTTGTGCTGCTTGTACTGGCGGTACGACTCTACTTGTATCGTCGACCGAAGCCGGTTTAGTCGGCTGTTGCCTCGCCGCGATTGCGCGGGCCGTACTTTTTTTCCTGCCTACGCGTTAATACCAATAATATTTATGCCCATGTCCGCTGCCGCTTGAGGGCTGAGCCGCTATGGCTAAATTTACGCCGGCATCATCTTCACGACACTTTACCTGATGCGTGAGGAGAACATTTCGGGTCGATGAGTAAGTCGTTTTTTTGCTGAGTTCTCACACTCTCACCAATGGGTGTTCATCAGGCTGATGAATAAAGATCGTTTCTTGTGTGTCAAACTCCCTTACGGTCCAGAAGAATCTTTTCAGGTCTTGATTACTCCTGTTTGGCAAATTACAGTAGAGGTTCAATATCCGCTATTTAGTTGGATGCATCGGTTTCTGTTTATCTTCTTGGTTAAAAAAATATGAAATTTTCCAGTACTGCCACTTACATCGCGACAGATGAATTACAAATGGCTGTTAACGCAGCTGTCCAACTCGAAAGACCGCTCCTGATTAAAGGCGAGCCTGGCACGGGTAAAACCATGCTGGCGGAAGAAATAGCCAGTTCCTTGGATATGGAATTAATCTCCTGGCACGTGAAATCAACCACTCGTGCGCAACAGGGTTTGTACGAATACGACGCGGTCTCGCGTCTTCGAGACTCTCAGCTTGGCGACGAGCGCGTGCATGACATCAATAATTACATCGCAAAAGGTAAATTGTGGGAAGCCTTCGCGGCCGACAAAAAGGTTGTCCTGCTGATTGACGAGATAGATAAAGCGGATATCGAGTTCCCAAATGACCTACTACTTGAACTCGATAAGATGGAGTTCCACGTCTATGAAACTGGTGAGTCGGTCGTTGCGAAAAATCGACCAGTGATTCTGATCACGAGTAATAACGAAAAAGAATTACCCGATGCGTTTTTGCGTCGATGCTTCTTCCACTATATCCAGTTCCCTGACAGAGAAACGATGCAACAGATCGTTGACGTTCACTACCCGAGCATCAAGCAGGATCTCGTTAAAGAAGCGATGGAGATTTTCTTTGATGTGCGAAAAGTACCTGGACTCAAGAAAAAGCCTTCAACATCTGAATTGATCGATTGGTTGAAACTTTTAATGGCAGACGACATTCCAGAGGAAATTCTGCGGAACCGGGATACCTCTAAAGCAATACCACCACTTTATGGCGCGCTGGTTAAGAACGAGCAGGATGTTCAGTTGCTCGAGCGATTGGCGTTTATGAATCGTCGTCAAAGCGGTGGAGGCAGCTCCAGCGGTTCCTGATATCAGTGCCAAGCTGTTTTTGTTAGATTGTTTTGAAAGATTAAGCGGAACCATTGTTCTGTGAAATGGGATTTGCCCCGCGTCAGCTCCGGCTGGCGCACGGTTTAAAGAATATAGGTTAGTCAAAAATGCTCATCAATTTTTTTATGGCGCTTCGGAATGCTCGCATTCCGGTTTCCATTACAGAACTACTGCACTTACTCCAAGTTTTAAAAAAAGGGTTGGTGTACGCAGATGTTGATGAATTCTATTACCTTAGCCGAATGGCGATGGTGAAGGATGAGCGACACTACGATAAGTTTGACAGGGCATTCAGCGAGTATTTTAAGGGCTTGGAGGACTTATCTAGCATGATTGCTTCGATGATTCCCGACGAGTATCTCCGCCGTGAATTTGAGAAATCCCTTACCCCGGAAGAATTAGCCAAGATTAAATCTCTTGGTGGGCTGGAGAAGTTAATTGAGGAATTCAAGCGCCAGGTTGAAGAAGCAGCCAAGGGCGAAGGCAAGGAAAAGGACAAGGAAGGTAAAGGCGAGAACGGTCGAGGCGAAGAAGGCAACGACCGAAAAGGCAAGAAAAAGCGCGGCAAGCGTAGGTGGGATAAACGTGACTACAAGGCCTACGACGACAATGTCGAATTAGGCACTCGTGGCATGAAAATATCTCTTCGCCGTTTGCGTAAGTTGGCGAGAACAGGTGCCGATGAAGAGTTTGATATTGATAATACAATCAAAAAGACCGCTCGAAATGGTGGACTTCTCGATATCATCATGCGACCCGAACGCCGCAATACGGTGAAAGTGCTTTTGTTACTTGATAGTGGCGGCTCGATGGATGCGCACGTCAAGGTGTGTGAAGAATTGTTCTCCGCTGCCCGTTCGGAGTTCAAACATTTGGAAACCTATTACTTTCATAACTTCATTTATGAAGGTGTTTGGAAAGCGCATAATCGTCGAATGAATGAACGTATTGATACGTGGGATCTTCTGCATAAGTATACCCATGACTATAAAGTTATCTTTGTGGGTGACGCATCGATGGCGCCTTATGAAATCACTCATTCTGGTGGCAGTGTCGAGCATTGGAACGAGGAAGCGGGCGCATTGTGGATGCAGCGAGTGTTGGATACCTTCGATAAAACGATTTGGATTAATCCGACGCCACTTGATACCTGGGAGTATTCTAGTTCCGTTGCACTGACGAAAAAGCTCGTTGAAGAGCAGATGTATCCCTTGACCATTAGGGGTATTGAAGATGGCATGAACTACCTCTCAAAATAATTTTTCAATAGTCAGACCCTAGGCAGGGACTGAAACGTTAGCGTTTCCGTCCTTGGTAAAGGCTCTCTTGCTCCTCTTATTATCTATCCCTTGTTAATTTCCTGCGCATAGACACAGAAGTTGCGTCTCAGTTAAGCTGCATTGCGACAAGAAAATAACAAACCAAATTAATCTGCACCGCGATGGTCTTCGTCAGGTCAGGGTTTTTGTCGCGTCCACATTAGAGGGGAGTCTTTATGCAGTCCGTAATGATCATCGCGCTTGGCCTAGCCGGCATGGCATTTGGCTGGTTCGTTTATTCCAAATTTATTGCGACAAAAATCTACCAACTCGATCCAAATTTCGTGACGCCTGCGCATGAGTTGGAAGATGGGGTCGACTACGTGCCGACGAACAAATTTGTGCTTTGGGGGCATCACTTTACTTCTGTGGCGGGCGCGGCGCCTATTGTTGGACCTGCGATAGCGGTTTATTGGGGTTGGGTGCCTGCCGTACTCTGGGTGACTATCGGTACCATATTTTTCGCAGGGGTCCATGACTTTGGTGCAATCTGGGCAAGTGCTCGACATAAGGGCAAGTCTATCGGCGCGCTCTCAGAAGAGGTGATTGGTAAGCGAACCCGCGCGCTGTTTATGATTGTTATCTTCCTCGTTTTGCTCATGGTCAATGCGGTTTTTGGGGTGGTTATTGCCAATGCGTTTGTGGGTACACCTAATGCTGTTTTCCCTGCGTGGTCTGCGATTGTTGTTGCTTTGATCATTGGCCAACTATTACATCGTAATTTTAATCTCACGCTACTTTCGGTTGTAGGTGTCGCTGCACTCTATGGCGCAATCTTTGTCGGCAGCGGCTTTCCCATTGAGTTGCCGGAGCAGGTGATGGGCCTGGGCTCGAAGGGCAGCTGGATTGTTATTTTGTTTGCGTACGCGGCGATAGCCTCAATGCTGCCGGTCTGGGCATTGTTGCAGCCAAGGGATTTTATTAACGGATTACAGCTTTTTGTTGGGTTGGTACTGCTTTACGGAGCGGTGCTGTTGTCGCTACCTGATATCTCTGCTCCAGCTTTTAACAACGCTGTGACATTGGATGCACCTTCGCTAGTGCCTCTCCTGTTTGTCACCATTGCCTGTGGTGCCATTTCAGGTTTTCACGGCATTGTCTCTTCTGGAACGACATCCAAACAACTAGATAGAGAACCGGATGCGCGATTTGTCGGCTATCTGGGCTCCGTAGGGGAGGGCAGTCTAGCGTTGATTACCATCGTTGCTGTGTCCAGCGCGGCGTTGGCAGCATCCCCCGAGCACTGGCACGAAATCTACGACAAATACGGTAGCGCTGGTGCAGGCACGTTCATTCAGGGTGGCGCTCAGATGATTACCAACGGCTGGGGGCTACCCCTTGCAATCTCGACAACATTACTTGCAACGATGGTCGTGCTTTTTGCAGGGACGACCATGGATTCCGGTGTCAGACTTCAACGATACATTATTCAGGAATGGGGAGAGATCTACGGTATTCCCATACTTAAACACGGGATCCTCTCAACGTTGATTGCTGTGACCTGCTGCTTGCTTTTGGCATTTGGCGTTGGAGGTGCATCCGGCGCCGGTGGTTTGGCAATTTGGCCGCTGTTTGGCTCCACAAACCAGATTCTTGCGGCTATGACGCTGCTCGTGATCAGTGTCATGCTAATTAAGTTAGGTCGCCCTGCCCGATATACGCTGATCCCGATGAGTTTTGTTTTGCTCACATCGGCTTGGGCTGCGGTCCTCAAGTTGATCGAATTTTATCAGGCTGGCAACTGGCTACTGGTAGTGATCGATGTTGTGGTGCTGGTGACTAGTTTGATGGTGATGCTGGAAGCGATATCAGTAATTGCTAAATTTCGGCGAGAAAATAGCGAAGATGGCAGAGCTGCTTAGCGATAATGAAGGTTGCGCCGCAACAGAGTAGTGCAAAATGTCCTGTTCTCAGATGATTGAAGAAAAATGAACTGAAAATGGAGCTTTCTTTTTGCAAATCTTAGTGTTCTAATCGAAGAATCTCCCTATTTTTTAAGTGCCAAATAGCCTGTGGGGGGAAAGATAAGAAAGATAAGAAAGATAAGAACGATAAGAAAGACAACTTATATACACGGGGAATAAGGAATATGAGGAAAATTACGAGCTTAGTGCTACCTCCTCTTTCGGCTATCGCACTCGCGGTGTCTGGGGGAAGTGTGGTAGCAGCGGAAGGCGCGAACGATGCGGAAATGGAAGAGGTGGTTATCACCGGCTTCCGTGGTAAGCCACGTTCATCCATGGATTCTGCTGTGCCAATTGATACTTTCAGCGCAGAACAAATAGGATCGGTATCGCATGCTGATACCGTAGATATTCTTCAAACATTAGTACCTTCGTTTAACGTAGGTCGCCAACCAATCTCAGACGGTGCTTCATTCATTCGTCCCATGGAATTGCGCGGCTTGCCTTCGCACCACACATTGGTGTTGGTCAATGGTAAGCGCCGGCATCGTGCGTCTTTAGTGAGCATTGGTGGTGCAGGTACGCAGGGACCAGATGTAGCAACGATCCCTTCAACAGCAGTTAACAGCATTGAAGTGCTTCGTGACGGCGCATCCTCGCAGTACGGTTCTGACGCGATTGCAGGTGTAATTAACTTCAACCTCAAAGAAAATAGTAGCGGATATGACTTTTCGGTGAGATCCGGCGGGTTTTATGAAGGTGATGGCTTCGGCTATACCGCCTCAGGAAATGTGGGCTTGCCGCTTGGTGACAACGGATTCCTCTCAATCTCTGCCGAGGTTGATGATCAAGAGTTTACTGAACGTGCAGATCAGTATTGTGAAAATTGGTTCTGCGCAGACCCTAGTGGGCCTCGACTGTCAAATACCAGTGCGATTGACCAGGGATTTACCAACGGTGTACCCAGTGATCCCACCAACGCATTTCTCTCAGCGCTGCAAACAGCTTATCCAGGCGGCCTAGCGGCGGCCTCTGTTGAGGGAGAGACAGTACAGCCATGGGGTCAGCCAAACACAGAATCAGTACGAATGTTTTACAACGCCGGTATTGATCTTTCGGATAATGCGCGAATATACAGCTTCGGTAGTTATTCAAGCAGTGAAGGCGATGGTAGCTTCTTCTATCGGTATCCTTTCAACGGCACGACAGAAACCCTTCGTCAGGCGGATGGGTCTCTCTACAATCCTCTTCAGATTTTCCCCGGTGGCTTTACGCCACGTTTCAGAGGTGAAGTAGAAGACACTAGCTTTGCTGCTGGTATCAAGGGCGAAAACAATGATGGATTCACCTATGATGTTAGTGCCCGATTCGGTTCTAACGAAATCGAATACACGCTGTTTAATACCGTTAACCCCTCGTACGGTCCTGATACGCCTACCAGCTTTAAGCCAGGTACGCTGTTGAATGAAGAGGTACAGTTCCAGGTTGATCTGTCTAATGAGATAGACATGGGAACGGAGTCAGCGATGGTTGTTGCCTATGGTTTCAGTTATCTCGATGAATCCTACGACGTTCAGCAGAGCCCTCAATTAGCATCCTATGATGCGGGACCGCACTCCTTAGCAGATCCATATGGTTTCTGTACAACGGAAGCTGATTTTGCCGCGCGTACACCAACAGCCGTCGCTGGCGGTGGAGCATTTACCTCGAGCATCGGTGGTCAAGCTTCAGTCGCGGGTACCGCGGTTGCTGGCTTAGATTGTACTAGCGCCTCAGACCCTGCTTACAAGGTTGTAGGTGTAGGTTCAAATGGATTCCCAGGTTACTCACCAGCTTTTTCGGAAGAGTACACTCGTGATTCTTTTGCAGTGTATGCTGATTTGAGTGGCGATATTACTGAAAATCTTTTTGCCCAATTTGCAATTCGCTACGAAGATTACTCTGATTTCGGTAGTGAAGTGGTGGGTAAAGTTGCTGGTAGTTACCGATTGAGCGATACCGTAGCTCTACGTGGATCATACGGAACTGGTTTCCGGGCGCCAACGCCTGGCCAGCAAGGTACTACTAACGTATCGACTCGTTTACCGAATGGCTTCCCGGTTGCAACTGGTCTGTTTCCCGCATCAGGTCCTATTGCAGCAGCCCTTGGTGCAACGCCTCTTTCGGCTGAAACATCATCTAGCTTTACCTTTGGTGTGACAGCGGACGTTGGTGATATCACCCTGACCATGGACTTCTACTCGATTGATATCGATGATCGGTTTAGTGCTATTTCGACACTCGATGTCTCGACTGATCCTACTTCCGGCGCTGCTTTTGAGAACTTTCAAAAGTTAGACGCAGCCGGTGTTGTGGGTGCTAACTCGATTGGTGGCGTGTTCTACTTTACCAACGCATTTGATTCGAATACTCGAGGTGTAGACATTGTTGCCTCATATCCTTTCGAGTGGAGCAATGGTCAAGAAACGCAGCTCGCCTTAGCGCTTAATATCAACTCAAGCTCCCTTGAGTCTGACGCAAGTGCTTTCCTTAATGAGGAAGATAGGTTTGACTTCGAGAATGAGGACCCATCAGTTCGTTGGAACCTGACGGCTAATCACAATGTTGGCGACTTGAGTATTATGGCTAGAGCTCGGTACTATGGTGAGTCGGACAATTCAAACTCATCAGGTAATCTTGTGATTCAGACTTTTGAATCAACACTTTTCATGGACCTTGAAGCAACTTATCGCTTTACGGACAACTGGATGATTAGTGTGGGTGGTCGAAATATCTTTGATGCTTACCCAGATCGAACCGACAAAGTCGCAAGTAACAACGACCAATGCTGTGGAAGACAATATGTTTCCGGTGGCATCGTTCCTTGGCAAGGCGGTTACTACTATAGCCGTTTAGCAGTTTCATTCTAGGATAGTTTGCTAGAAACGAAAGCGAAGTAATGAGAAAGCCACCTTGAAATAGGTGGCTTTTTTTTGTCTGAAATTTAATATCGTGGCATGACTAAACAAGACAGCGACTAGCTTGCGGGCCTCAGTCGGACTGGAACATGAATCGACGGATCGTCTGGATTAATCGCACACAGAGAAGCACACAATACTTGAATTTATATCCAAAGATCATTGATCTCGCTCAAAACAAAGGGTTGTTGAGGAAAAGAAAGAGTGGAATATGTTGGCTTCTTTGCTCGTCAAGAAAATCAATAAGCGCATAGCAAGGACTGCCTGAGCTTACAAAAAATATTAGTTAGCAGATGGGCGCATCATCTATCCTGACGATCGTTGAGTTATTGAAGGGTTGGGCTCCCAAAAAGACCATTTAGCGGATTTTGTTAAATGGCCATTGAGTGGTGTCAAACAAGTTACTTGAGAAGATCGAGAAGATGGCTATATTTGAGGATAAATTCTTTACGGGGCTTGGCTAAACCTGCCAGTCTGCCATCGTCTACCTCGTTATAGACCAGATACAGGCCAGTATCACCAGTAACAAGCCAGGAAAATCTCAGGTTGGTCGCTACGAGGTCTTGTCTTTTGTCGTACTGGACAAGTGCTTGAAGCGCCATCTTCGGTGTGAATGAATACGTCATTCGTAGTTGTGCGACATCAACGGTGAATTCTCTGCCGGGCCCTAGATCAACGTTGTTATGATTCCAGGCGAGTTCAGATGTGAACTTGTCGCCGACACGATACTTTATGGATGGCACTGCTGAAAAGCGATCACCGCCAAATAGTCCCCCATCCTTAATATTGACGCTCAGACTCAGTGGTGCGCTTTGATCGGTTATCAATACAAGTGCGACTTCATCATCATCGTACTCACCTGGGTCTACCGTCACCCCGCTGACGATATTGAAGGGTACTTGAACGCCTTCATGGAAGAAATTCATGCCGGTGTGTATTTCATAGCCGTTCTTCCACTCCCAGTGATTATCGACGTGTAAAAAACTGGTTGTATGATAGCCATCGAATTTTCGATAGGTGTTGTACAGAATATGCGGTCTTAGCTCATGTAGTCCCCAGAGGTTTTCAGGTCTGTACCTGCGCAGAGTGAAAACTTGAAGATTGCGGTAGTCTCGCCGCCGCAGAAAGCCAACTTCAGGGTTAAAGTCGATGCCGACCTCAGTGTAATTAAAGCGGTTTGTCCATTTTTCTGAGTTGTACACGCCGGTAACTCTGAAGGAGTGATCTTTACCTGTGAGCCCAGGAGTTTCTGTCTTTGCCAGATAACCTGAAATACTCCCGTTTGCGCCAATACCTATTCGGCCATCTATTGCGTAGGCGCGATTGTGGTCATCATCCTTGTTGTTATTAATACTGCCATCACCTTCACGGTTGACGAATATTGCCCCAAGGGAAGACCTGTTAGCGAATTCTCGATTGACTCTGGCGACCGTATAGTCATTCTCGGGTGCAACGCCAGCCACTGCATCGGAACGCATCTGTAGAAAACCGACATTGGTCTTCTCACCAATTTTTCCTGATACCCTAACGCCGCCGGTGATCGGAATGGCAGAACCGTTAGCGGCTATGCCTATTCGACGACTGAAGAAGAGCTCAGCCTCTCTAGAATGGCCGACGGTAAATTGATCGGCGTTTTCCAGAAAGAACGGCCTTTGCTCAGGAAGAAAAATACTGAATCTGTCCAAGTTTACCTGAAGCTCATCTGCTTCAACCTGCGCAAAGTCGGTATTGTAAGTGACGTCCATGGTCAAGCTGGGCGTCAGCGAGTATTTTACGTCGAGACCAAATTCGTAATCTGTGTCGCTAGGTTGGCCACCACCTGTTACGCTTTTCCCAAGTGCGTAGGGCGTTACTTTCAAATTTTTCTGCGAAGGCACTTTTATACCGCTAATAGAGCCAGCGTCTGAAACTCGATAGAGATTGTGTTGAAGTCCTAGGGGGGCCCAATAAGCTATTTCGTTGTTTCGACGAATGTTACGCTGAAAATTGATGCCCCAGGTTTGAATATCCTGGCTGCCATACCGAAGTGACTTAAAAGGGATCGCCATTTCAAGGCTCCAACCTTCGGAGGTGATTTGCGTTCTAACTTTCCAGTTTGTGTCCCAGTTTAGATTAAATCCTCCAACCCCTGAGCCAAATGCCGCAGTACCGCCTTTGGTTACCTGGCCGTCATACTCAATACCAGCTGGATTCGTACCAAAAACGAAACCGTTCTGCTCGTCTTTATAAGTATCAAGTATGATCTGAAAGCTGTCAGTTTCGTCGAGTTTAGAATCCCTCCGACTGTCGGTGACGAGAATCCCGGATGCGCTTTCATCATAGAGCATGGCTGCGACATAGAGGGTGTTCTTGGTATAGCCGACATAGACCTCACTTCTCTGACTTGCCGCTTTCCCTTCAACGGGACGAACTTGCCAAAAATCAGTCATCGGCATCGCGCCTTTCCAGGCGTCGTCGTTTTTGATGACACCGTCGAGTTGCGGTGCCGTTGTCAATTCTACGGCCGTCGTTGCAGGACGATTAATGCGCTCAGCACTAAATGTCGCACAGGATATTCCCAGCAAGCAAAGGATCAAAATTCTCAACTTAGATATCTCCGATTTTTTCTATGCGCACATGTCTCTTTGAACGTGGGTGTCGCGGGGTTGAATCAACGCAGTCTGAGGGTTAAATAATATCAATAATCTGAAAGGCTGGTTCGAAAACCCACCTATTTTGTCTGTCATTATTTGCTCGAATAACGCGCTATAAAGCAGTTTATGGTCAACGCTGAGGAGCAAAGAAATATCCTCAGGTTGGATGTTGTGGTATTTGAGTTGCTCGTTTACTAAATCATGAAATTTTTGCAATAGCCTGCGCAATATTGTCCAACGCATGCGTGATGTTAGCTTTCGAAGTGCCGAGGTTCATCCGCATAAAAGTCTCGGAGCCTTTACCGTAAGAACTACCGGGATTGAGTTGAACCTTCGCATTTGTGACTAGCCATTTTTCAAGTATCTGTGTTGGCGTTTTTGGGGCGTCTGAGATCTGAGTCGTCATTGCTTCTTTTTCAGCTCCGATAGCGTTCATTAGATTACCGAAGTCTAACCAACCAAAGTAAGTGCCTTGAGCTTTTGTGTAGCCAACCGATGGAAGTTTTTCCGACAGGTAGTTTTCGACAAGCGTGTGATTGCTATCGAGATAGGGAAGTAACTGGTCAAACCAGTCAGCGCCGTCGCGGTAAGCGGCTTCATTGGCAATCATGCCCAGTGAATTCTGGCTGGATCGGTGATTACGTTTGATACGTGCGGCCAGAGTCGGGTCAGTGCAGAAGTAATAAGAGCTCTTCATCGCGGCTAGGCTAAATGTTTTGCTCAATCCTTTATATGTCACACTGTTATCGACGATGTTTTTGTCAGGTAGGCTGGCAAAGGGAGTGTATATGACACCTGGTCGAACGAAGTCGCAGTGGATTTCATCCGCCAGCACCAGGACATCGTGCTCAAGGCAAAGTTTACCAATGCGCATCAGATCCTTTTTGGACCATACATTACCAGTGGGATTTTGCGGATTACATAAAAGCAGCGCGTGGGTGTCCGGTGTCATTCTTGCTTCAAAATCGTCCCAATCAATCGACCAGTTTCCATTCTTGAAAATCATCACGCTTTCGCTGGCTTCTGTTTGAGACCATTTCAAGTCGCTGTAAAAGCCGTTGTAGGTTGGCGTCATGATTAGCACCTTGCTCTTCGGTGGAGACACCGTACGCAGGGTTGAAATGAGGCCGTGGTGAACGCCTTCTTGAAGCTGTATCGTATCGGGGGCGACGTCAATTCCGTGGCGATTTTTGTTCCAAGCGACAATACCGTTGATGTAATCGTCGTAGGGCATTTTCTGGTAGCCCCAGTTTTTGTGTGCAGTGCGTTTTTCGAGTGCTTCTGTAATGCAAGGGGCTGTTTCAAAGTCCAAGTCGGCTATGCCCATGCCAACCTCAATGTTTCCAGCGCCAAAGATATCAACTTGTTGATCCCATTTCACGCTGTTAGAACCATAGCGATCATAAGCCTTGTCGAAGTCATACTTGATCATCTCGCCACTTTCGCGATTTTCCGCTGCCGACGCGATTGGTGCCGAAGTACCCAATGCACTGGCTATCGCTGTAGCGCCAGCACCTTGTATAAACTTTCTTCTGTTAATCTCGAGTTTTTCTGACATTAATATGTTGCTCCCGTGTTTTATTGGCATCACACGTTTATAAATTTGAGGTCTATCCTTATGCCCATATCACATAACTGAGAATAACGCGCTAGACCTGATACTGCAAAAGTTGTACTAAAATTGACCATGACACGCTGTGTCGTCGATACAGGCGGGGCGAGGGGACTACTATTTGAGACGGTCTTGATTTACTCTTGTTCGATAAAAAACACGAAAGGTAAGATAAAATGCGAATAAACGCGTTGCATTACGCCGCAAATAAATTAGGTCGAAGTGTTTTGGGTTCTGCGCTCCTTTTCTGTGTTTGCGCTAGCGTTTTAGCAGAGAAGCATCGTGAAAACACGCATGAATGGCACTATCTCGGTGGGGACTCAGAACATACGCGATACAACACATCTGATCAGATTGATGCCGCCAATTTTACTGACCTTGAGGAAGCATGGGTGTGGGATGGTGCTAGTTTCAATGCCCAGAGCGGACGTTCTACGCCTTCTTACATAAACGGCATTCTTTATACTGTCGCTGGACCTCGGCGACATGTGGTCGCGATAGATCCAAAATCCGGTGAAACCCTTTGGTCCTATCGGGAGCCTCATACTGCTCGTTATCAATACTCCATGAGAAAGGATTACGGCAAAGGCGTCACTTACGCGGAAATTGATGGCCGAGGTGTCATATACATTACTTCTCCAGGTTTTTTCCTGACGGCGCTGGATGCTGAAACGGGCAGGCCACTTGCGGGGTTTGGTGAAAAAGTGCCGGTGAAGGGGTTCCCAAATACCGGCGTCGTCGACCTCTTAAAAGATCTAGGCCACCCGTATGATCCTTATGAGGGTCTGAAATTAGAGACCGGTTATATTACTGCTTCGTCTCCACCCATCGTGGTAGATGGCGTCATTGTGGTGGGTAATTCACATGAACAGGGTTACAACCAATCGAGGCGAGAGAATATCCCGGGAGATATCCTTGGTTATGATGCGCGCACCGGCGAGTTCCTGTGGAAATTTAATGTCTTGCCCGGGCCAGGTGAGTACGGCCACGAAACATGGGAAAACGATGCTTGGGAATGGACCGGAGACATTTCTTCCTGGGCACCACTCGCAGCGGATCAGGAAAACGGTATCGTGTATGTACCCACGAACGGAGCAACGCTGGATTTTTATGGTGGCTTTCGCCCAGGAGATAATCTGTTCAGTACCAGCTTGATTGCGCTTGAAGCCAAAACTGGAAAGCGAATATGGCATTTTCAGTTGGTGCATCACGACATCTGGAACTACGATACGCCAACTGCACCGGTACTACTTGATGTCACCATGGGCGGTAAGAACGTACCTATAGTCGCTCAGACGACCAAGCAGTCTTTTGTCTATGCCTTCAACCGACTAACGGGAGAACCGCTCTGGCCCATCGAGGAGAAACAGGTGCCTCGGTCCAAAGTACCTGGGGAAAAGCTTTCAGAAACCCAACCATTCCCAACCAAGCCGGCACCTTATGATCAGCAAGGTTTGACAATAGACGGACTGATTGACTACTCGGATGAGCTTCGGGCCAAGGCAATCAAAAACCTAGAACCCTATGAGATTGGTCCCTTGTTTCAGCCGCCTTTGCACAGAGATAACGATATGGGGAAACTGGCTGCCCTGTGGTGTCCAGGTGATATCGGCGGCGTAAATATTGACGGTCCTGCGGCGGCGGATCCCGAGTCAGGTATTCTCTATGTAACCTCTCGAAAGCACTGTTCTTCGCGCATCATAGCGCCCGGGAGCGAGCGGGATAAACTGATCAAAGAACCCACAGGCAGCACGATTACGGACTACGCTGTGCTTAGGAGTTCGAGCGTACAATTGCCGGATGGGCTGCCGCTATTTAAGCCGCCTTATAGTAGGATAACCGCCATCGATATGGGCACAGGTGAACATCTTTGGTGGGTACCTGTCGGCGAGACTCCTAAAAAGGTACTTGATCATCCAGCAGTAAAAGGCAAGGATATTGGTAATACCGGTTCAGGTACTGTCGCGCAGATGGTTGTTACGCCCACGTTGCTTATGTACACGGACGTTGCCAGTGATGGTACACCTCATCTTTTTGCGATCGACAAAACATCGGGACAGTCCGTTGGCAAAGTTGAGATCGAGGAAAAAGCAAACTACGGTATTATGACCTACACGGATGCTGGGCGGCAGTATGTCATCCTTCAGACAGGTCCAACGTTGACCGCTGTGGCGCTGGACCTCGATCATGACGGCGATATGGAAGCACATTGATTTTATTCCCGCCTTCTTAATGGGGGCGGAAAGTGAGTCAGAAAACGAATAAAACGATCTCAACATGAAAAGCTACCCTGTGAGTGTGATTAATACAATTTCACTAATACTACTTTTGAGTTTTCTAGCTGTTCGTGCGATTGCTTCAGATTCCGCTGAAATAGTGAGCTTTAGCGATGGGGTTTACAATAAGGCGCAAGCTAAATCCGGCAAGAAACTTTACAAGAAGCACTGCCTCAGTTGCCACGAGAAAGGTTACTTTGAACCCGTGTTTCTTGCTTGGAAGGGGGAATCTGCCGGAACGCTTTATAGTTTGATTAGCGTAGCCATGCCGGAAAGCGCACCGGGTAGCCT